>Ga0137377_10005091_pt1 | contig 10471 bp, 6 predicted proteins | sample SagtaG_22_FD_104815 | JGI IMG/M metagenome (GOLD analysis project Ga0137377, IMG submission 104815) | Vadose zone soil microbial communities from Sagehorn Ranch, Mendocino, California, USA - Sage2_L_40_16 metaG | ecosystem: Environmental > Terrestrial > Soil > Vadose zone | place: USA... | reverse complement strand
CGTCTCGGCGTTCGGATCGAGCATGAAGGCCGCCTCGGGCTCGCCCGCGAGCAGCGGTCGCAGCTCGCGCAGCACCTGAGGTCCGACGCGCTTGGCGCGCCGCCACAAGAGGTCGGGGCTGTCGGGCTTCGCGGCGAGCTCGTCCCACTGCACGGCGGTGTATTTCTCGCGCAGCGCGGCGCTGAGGTCGCGCGCCGCGGCGCGCATCGCCGCGAGGCCCGCTTCGAGCCGCGTCACATCATTGGGATCGTCGAGCACCTGCTTCTTGGGAAGGCGCGTGAGGAGGTAGACGAGCTGCGCCTGCTCTAGGAGGGTGAGGAGCGCCTTCTTGTCACGGGCGGAGACGGCCATGTCGCGAGAAGACTACGGCTGCTCCCAAGGTACGAGGCCGACCTTCTTACCCGCTGAGAGGGCCATGTCGCTCGGGTCGGCGTAGACCCCGGTGACCGCCCGCCCGCTGAGGTCGTTGCTGCTGATCGCGGTGACCTTGAAGACGGCGTAGCCGAGAACGTCGACGTACTGCGTCGCGCCACCCGGGATGACGTCGACCTCGAGCGTCATCTGGAGCAGATGCGTGACGCGCTTGTTGGTCACGTCGTCGAGGCCGGTCTCGCGCACCCAGCCTGTGTAGACCTGACCGGATCGCGCGAGCGTTGTTTGGACGTTGAAGGTGTGGTCCTGGCCGGGGTTCATGTTGCTGATGCTGGTCGACGCGAAGTTCCCATCGATGCCGCACACGAGGACCTCGGGGGGCAAGATGGTCGGATCGGTCGTCGTCGGGCATTTCGCCCACGAGAGCGTGAGCAGGTTGCTGCCCGTCCACTTCGTCGCGCCGCTGCTGGCGGTGGTCGTGTGTATCACGTAGTCGGCCTGGGTGCCGGGTCCGGCGACCGCGGCGTACGCGTCCGAGGAGGCGAGGCTGAAGTCCCGCTGCTGGCCGCCGACGTTGACGTTCACGAGCGTTTCGTGGACGCGGCTCGTGTACGGCGCGCTGGACGTCCCGCGCAGCCAGGCCTGGTAGATGCCCTTGTCGCAGTTGCTGGTGGTGACGGTGTTCCAGGTCTGGTTGTAGGTGACGTATGAGGGTCCGCCAGGCGTGGGATTGGCGGTGAACGCCGGTGTGCTGAGGGTCGCGCAACCGCTGAGGAACGGGTTCGTTGCCGTGCCGGCGTCGTCGGTCATGGTGCCGTTGTCCGGGACGAGCGTGGTCGTGACCTGCGCGCCGCTCGCCGCAAACTGCGTCGAATACGTGTACGTGACCGTCGACGTTGCCGAGCCGCTCGTCGACAGCGTCAGCTGGTTACTCGCGATGGTGAAGTCGGGCACGGTCTTGACGTAGCCGTCGTACAGCTGCAGCAACAGCTCGTCGCCGACGTTGAAGGTCGTCTGGTAGTCCGTGACGAACTGCCCGGAGCTCGAGCCGTTGATCACGGCGATCTGCGCGCACGGCAGGAAGTTCGGAAGCTCGATCACGCAGATGTCAGGCCCGGGGTAGCTCAGATTGAGGATCCATGAGGCTTCGTAGTCTTTGAGGACGTTCACGGTCACGGTCGGCGGGACGGAGTTGTAGGCATCGTGGTTAAGGTTGCCGCTGCCGTCCGTGCTCGTGAAGTCGCGGATGTCCAGCCCGATGTAACCGCGGAACGAGCTGTCGTTGGTCGCCTTGGCCGCCTGACCGAAGATGACGAACTCGCGACCCGGGGATGCCTCGCTGGCGGGCGTACACCCGACGGTGCTCGTCGTTGAGCACTGCCAATCCTGCCCCTCGGCCATGGTCTGGTCATGGAACAAGTTCGACTGGTCCGAGGCGGCGGGCCCGGGTGGGTTCGCATAACGCTTGACAACGGTGGGAAGCATGCCGCCCTTGCTCTTGGCGTAGCCCTGCGTGGTCATCGTGATCGTGTTCAGGGTGGGGCTGAGGATCTTGATCAGGAACGTTGGCACGTCGACCGTGATCGCTACGCGGCAGCCGCGGCCGTTCGTCGTAACCGGCAAGATGCCGCTGATCAGGTTCTGCTCGCCGACGATGTCATCGGCATAGGTCTCGCTCCCGCGCGCGCTGTAGGGCAGCTTTCCGAGCCCGAGCGGGTTCGCATTGAGGTTCCGGTCCTGCAGGATCGCATCTCCCGCGCCCCATGCGGCAACCTCGTCGCCACCATGACCGTACTTGAATGCGCATGCGAGCGCTGCGGAGTCGACCGCATCTTGGACGTAGCGGCGCTCCGCGTAGAAGCGACCGACGTCGACGCCCAGAGCCGCGAAGCCCATCAGCACCGTGAACATGAGGGCAACGAGCACAACGGTCTGCCCTGCGTCATCGCGTGCGAATCGAACCCTTCCCACTTGTGCGATGTTAACGAGAGAAGAGCGAGTCGTGCGAGGCGCGAGCATCAGGTTGTTACGTCGCAGAAACTGCTCTGTCACCGCGTGAACTGTGGAGTACGCGCCATTGCGGCACAACCTGTATCGAGGTAGCGCGTTAGTACTGCCCCGAGAGAGGGAGACCCCGGGCTCCCATATACGTCCGGATGGCTGCCACCTACAAATCCTGCACCGCACGTTGGGTCGTGTGGTGAGGTGGAACAAGGATGCGCTGTATTAGTAGGGTCTTTGGACCGGCTGTAGCACTCATCATCTTCTCGGTCACGGCTGCCGCCTCGATCGCCAACGCTCTTCCGGGTCAGACGACGCGGGTCTCCGTCGACTCGGCGGGCGTCGCCGCGAATGCAGGTTCGACGAACGGCGTCCTTTCCGCGGATGGCCGGTACGTGGTGTTTCAGTCGAGTGCGACGAACCTCGTCACCGGCGTGAGCGGCACGCAGGTGTACCGCCACGACCGGATGAGCGGCGTGACGCTGTTGGTGAGCGTCGCGTCGACTGGTACCCCCGGCAACAATGTCAGTCGCGATCCTTCGGTCTCGGCCAACGGCCGTTATGTCGCGTTTGCTTCTTTCGCGACCGACCTGGTCGACGGCGACACCAACAGCATGAGCGACGTGTTCGTACGTGACATGCAGGCGGGTACGACCGCTCTCGTTAGCTCGGCCGGCTCGCCGGCCGACGGCACTAGCGGCCTGGGCGGCCTGTCGGGTGCCCGTGAGATCTCGGACGACGGCCGCTATGTAGCGTTCACCTCATTCGCGACGAATCTCGCGGCCGGCACCAACAACGGTAGGCAACAGATCTATGTGAGGGACATGACGACGGGTGCCGTCGTGCGTGCGTCGGTCGATGCGGCAACGGGCGCGGCCGGCGACCGGACCAGTCAGACGCCGGCGATCTCCGGCAACGGCCAGGTGGTCGCGTTCCGGTCCGAGTCGACGAACTTCTCGCCGCTGTCGACCTCGGGTGTCACTCCAGAAATATTCGCCCGCGATCTCGTCAGCGGCACGACGACTCTCGAGTCGCCAGGCGCCGCGGCCACCGGGCGCAGTGCAACGACGCCGGCGCTCTCGTTCGACGGGCGCTATATGGCATTCGAGTCGACGGGCGTGCTCGACCCGCGCGACCTCGACAATGGGACACTCGACGTCTATCTCCGCGACAGGGTCGTGGGCACGACCGTGCTCGCGTCGCTGTCGAACAACCCGATCCCAGGCGCGACCAGCGCGAGCCCGTCGATCTCCGGCGATGGCCGCTGGGTCGGCTTCCAGTCGCTCGATGACAAGCTCGTCGTCGGTGACGCGAACGGTCTGTTCGATGTGTTCCTCTACGACCGTACGACGGAGACCATCAAGCTCGTCTCCTTGAACGACGCCGACGAGCAGGCCAACGCTGCAAGCTTCGGTCCGTCGGTCTCGTTCGATGGGCACCTGGTCCTCTTCGGCTCGACCGCGTCGAACCTCGTGACCTCGCCGTCGAGCACCGGCAACCAGCTCTATGTCCGCAATCTCGTCTCGAACCAGGCGCCGGTCCTCCCGGCGTTCGGCAAAGACTACGTGCTCAGCGAGAGCCAGCCGATGCGGCTTACGTGGGAGTTCAGCGACAACGACGCATCGACGTCATGGACGGCGACCGTCGATTACGGTGACGGTTCGGGCAAGCAGCCGCTCGCGCTGAACGCGAACAAGACGTTCATGCTCGACCATCTCTACGCGCCGGGCGCGTATGACCTCACCGTCGAGGTGACCGACGACGCCGACGCGACGGGCTCGCTCGTGATCCACGTGGTCGTCAGCAACGTCGCTCCCTCCGTGAACCTGCTGTCCACGATGGACCTCGCGTTCACGAAGACGCTCGATACCTCGGGCACATTCACGGATCCGGGCTCGAACGAAACGTACTCGGCGACTATCAACTACGGAGACGGCACCGGTACGCAGACGCTCGCGCTCGGTCCCTACGACCCGTCACCGCTCGTCGGTGGCTCGTTCACGCTGCACCACACCTACGCCGCCGCGGGCCCCTACACGGTGACCGTGACAGTTTCGGATAGCAACGGCGGCTCGACGGCGGGGACCATGGCGGTCAGCGTCCGCGGCTACAGCTACGAGTGGCTCGACCCGCTGGGTGACGTATTCGTCGTTGGCCGCAACCTGCCGGTGAAGTTCACCGTGAACGGTCCGGATGGATCCTTCGTCCTCGACCAGAGCGTCCGCGTCGACGTCGTCGACGCATCGGGCAACGTCATGGCCGGCCCGTACGTCTTCGGCGATCAACCCAGCCGCTCAGTAGTGGTGAGCAACGGCGCCTACCACGTGAACGTCGACACTAGAGACCTCTCCGCCGGTATGTACTGGCTACGGGTCCAGTTCTCCTCGCCGGCGCTCACCGGTGAGTTCAGGCTCGCGACGACGGGTACCGCCAGTTCAGTCCGCATGACCGCGTCGACGAGATCCGGAACGACCCGCTAAGACCTGGGTACTGCCCCGACCGGGGGAGAAGCACGGGGGATCGCCGGTAGCGGCGATCCCCCTGTTAATTAGCGGCAATGAAGACGACACGTACGCGCTCTATCACCATGGCGGCCCTCGCGAGCACGCTCGCCTTCTCCGGCGTGGCCGGAGCGTTCGACGCGCCGACGCACCCACGCACCACGCGCGAGTCCGTGAGCTCCACCGGGACGCCTGCGGTCGGTACGGTGCTTCCGGGCGTGATCTCCGCGAACGGCCGCTACGTCGTCTTCACCTCGACCGCATCGAACCTCATCGGTGTTTCGGGCGCTCACGTCTACCGTCACGACCGGACGTCCGGTACGACGGTGCTCGTCACCGTCGCGAAGACCGGCCTGCCGAGCGTCGCTGGCGGTTTCGCGCCGACGGTCTCGGCCGACGGCCGGTTCGTCGCCTTCGCGTCGGCCAGCAACGACGTCGTCAACGGTGACACGAATGGCACTGTCGACGTCTTCCTGCGCGACATGGTGGCCGGCACCACCGCGATGGTCAGTGACACCCAGACCGGCGCGCCGGGTGACCTGAGCAGCGGACTGACCAGCTCTGCGAGCGCGCACGAGATCTCCGATGACGGCCGGTACGTGGCGTTCACCTCGAACGCGACGAACCTCGTCCCGACATCGAACAACGGCAAGCAACAGGTCTACGTCAAGGACATGCTCACCGGCGTCGTCACGCGCGCGTCCGTCGACGCGTCGAACGCCGCGGGCAACGACACCAGCTCGGCGCCTACGCTCTCCGGCAACGGCCGAGTCGTGGCCTTCGTTTCGCAGGCTGCGAACTTCTCGTTGGTGTCGACCTCGCACACCGGTCAGCTCTTCGTTCGCGATCTCGAGACCGCGACGACGACACTTGAGTCCGTGACGACGGCGGGCGCACCGACGCTCTCTCGGCCCGCGTCCGCGCCGGCGCTCTCCTTTGACGGGCGTTACCTCGCGTTCGAATCACAGGCTCAGCTCGAGCCGCGCGACCGGGACATCGGAACCTGGGACGTCTTCCTGCGTGATCGCGCGCTCCACACGACGACCCTGGCGTCACTGTCCGCGAACCCGGTCGCGGGCGCCGACAGCCGCGCGCCGTCGATCTCCGCGGATGGCCGCTGGATCGGATTCCAGTCGCTCGACGACACGCTCGTAGGTGGCGACGTGAATCACCTGGTCGACGTGTTCCTCTACGACCGCACGACCGAGGCGGTCACCCTGGTCTCGCAGAACGATGCCGGTCAGCAGACCAACGCGCCGAGCACCAGCCCGTCGGTCTCGTCCGACGGGCGGCTCGTGCTTCTGATGTCATCCGCTTCGAACCTCGTTACCTCACCATCGAGCACTGGCTCGCAGCTCTACGTGCGCGACATGCGCACCAACGAGGCGCCAGTCGTCACGCTCGGCGCGGACGAGAACCTCTTGGAGGGCGTCCGGCTCTCGCGTCTCGCAAGCTTCAGCGACCAGGACGCCTCGACCTCGTGGTCCGCGACCGTCGACTACGGCGATGGCTCCGGCAGCGCGGCGCTCGCGCTCGCCGCGGACAAGACCTTCACCCTCGACCATCTCTACAAGCCGGGCAGCTACGTCGCGAGCGTCGTCGTGACCGATGACGCGGGCGCGTCAGGCAGCGGTTCGTTGCGCGTGACCGTGACCAACGTCGCGCCGACCGTGCAGCTCGGTGGCCCCGTCGACCTCAGCTTCGACCCGACCCTTCATCGGTCCGGCACCTTCAGCGACCCCGGCACGACCGAGACCTACTGGGCGACCGCCGACTACGGCGACGGCTCGGGAGGCATGGCAATCGCCCTGGTGGGCAACTCCTTCGTGCTCGATCACACGTACGGCACCGCCGGCGCGTACATGGTCACCGTGAACGTGACCGACAGCAACGGCGCCGGCGGCTCGGCCACGCTCGCGGTCACCGTCCGCAAGTACACCTTCCAGTGGCATGAGCCGGTGGAGAGCTCGTTCACCGTCGGCCGGCTGATCCCGGTGAAGTTCTCGGTGTTCCGCGCCGACGGCACGCCGGTGCTCGAGACGACCGTCCGCGTCGATGTGCTCGATGCCTCGGGTGCGGTCGTCGTGGGCTACATCTACGGCGGCAGCCCCAGCGGCTCGGTGACCTGGAACGGCAGCGACTATCACGTCAACGTCGACACCCGCGGCTTCGCGCCGGGCGACTACACGCTCCGCGTCAGCTTCTCGTCGCCGACCCTCAGCGGTGAGTTCACCAAACAGGCCACGGTGACCGGGACCGCGGCCACGACGACCGCTTCGAACGATGGGAAGGACAAGAAGGACAAGGCCGACAAAGCCGCTGACAAAGCGGCCAAGGACAACGCGAAGTAACTAGGCGCTGAGGGCCGGCGCTCGCGTGTTCGAGAGCACGGCCCTCGCGATCTCCAGCGCAGCGACCACGTCAGCAGCCGTCACATCGTTGTGCGTGACCGCCCGCAGACGCGGCGAGTTCCCGAGGTAGCGCGAGAACCGGAGCCCGCGCTCGGCGCACGCCTTCTGGAACGCGCCGGTCTCCATCCACGCGGGATCGATCTCGAACGACACGATGTTCGTGACGACCTTCGCGGCGTCGATCTTCACGCCGTCGATCCGCGCGAGGCCCTGCGCGAGCGCCTTCGCGTTGCGGTGGTCCTCGACCAGCCGGTCGCGCATCTCCTCGAGCGCAACGAGCGCGGCCGCAGCGATGACGCCGGCTTGGCGCATCGCGCCACCGAGCAGCTTGCGGACCCGGCGAGCCTTCGCGATCGTCTCCGCGTCGCCGCACACGATCGAGCCGACGGGCGCGCTCAGTCCCTTGGAGAAGCAGAACTGCACGGTGTCGACGCCCTGCGTGAGCGTCGTCGCGTCAACGCCGAGCGCCGCGGCGGCGTTGAAGATCCGCGCGCCGTCGAGGTGCACGCGTATGCCGCGTTCGTGTGCCAGCGCGCCGATCGCATTCGTCTGCGCGGCCGTGATGACGGACCCACCGCAGTTGTTGTGCGAGTTCTCGATGCAGATGAGCGCGGTGCGCGCGTGCATGCCCTGCGGTCGGATCGCCCGCGCGATGTCGTCGAGCGCCGGAAGGCCTTCGCGGTTCGGCACCAGACGCGGCACGATGCCGCCGAGGACGAACGCCGCGTCCATCTCGTTCTGGTAGATGTGCGCAAGGTCGCCGAGGATCACCTCGTCGCCGCGCTGCGTCTGCGACAGGACGCCGCACAGGTTGCCCATCATCCCGCTCGCGACGTACAGGCCGGCCTCTTTTCCCACGGTCTCGGCGGCGCGCTTCTCGAGCTTGTTGACGGTGGGATCCTCGCCGTACTGGTCGTCGCCGACCTCGGCCTCGGCCATCGCGCGGCGCATCGCCGGCGTCGGCTTCGTGAAGGTGTCGCTGCGGAACTCGAGGATCTTCATAAAGCGAGCGCCTCCTTGATGCGAACGACCGCCGCGACGAGAAGCGGCGCGACCAGGATCGCGGGCAAGTAATCCGCGACCTTCACGTCGCGGATATTCAACAGTTTCAGGCCGACACCGATGATGAGCAAGCCGCCGACCGCGCTCATCTCGCGGAGCTGAAGGTCGGACAGCAACCCGGCGAACGCCGACGCGCCGACGGCCAGGCCGCCCTGATACAGAAGGATGAGCGGGATCGTGAGAAGCACGCCCCAGCCGAGCGTCGCCGCGAGCGCGATCGACGTGAATCCATCGAGCACGCTCTTGATCGCCAGCAGGCTCGCGTCGCCGGTGAGCCCGTTCCGGATCGAGCCGAGGAACGTCAGCGGTCCGACACAGAACACGATCGCGGCGGTCACGAACGCCTCGGCCACGGTCCCGCCGCCGCCGCGCGCCGCGAAGCGCCGCTGCAGCGCCGCGCCGAGATCGCTCAGGCGACGATCGACGCCCCACAGCGATCCGATCACGCCGCCGAGCAGGATGCTGCCGAGCATGTAGAGGAGGTTCGACGTGTCGATCGCGAACTTCGTGCCCATGGCCAGGGTGAACAGCCCGACGCCGCGCACGACGTTCTCGCGGAGGCGCTCGGGCAGACGGTCGCCGAGCACCGTGCCGAGCAGGCCGCCCACGAGCACCGTGAGAGCGTTGAGCAGCGTCCCCGAAAGCGCGGACAAAGTCTGGGTAGTATGCGAGGCCCATGCAGCCATCCGAGCAGCTGCGCTTCTGGGCCCATGAGCTCGCGGCGATGGCGAAGACGGGCCTCGAGTTCGCGCCGAATGATTACGACCGCGATCGGTACGAGCGCACCATGGCGATCGCCGAAGGCATCGCCGAGATGACGATCGATGCGACGTTCACGCCGGAGCGTCCGTATCTCTCCGACCTCCACATCCCCAGCCCGAAGGTGGGCTGCTCCGTCGCCGCGTTCGACGACGTCGGTCGCGTGGTCCTCATCAAGCGCGCCGACAACGAACGCTGGGCGCTCCCGGGTGGTTACGCCGAAGTCGGGTCGCCCCCGTCGACCAACGCGCTGCGCGAGCTTCACGAGGAGACCGGCTTCGAGGCCCAGCTCGAGCGTCTCGTCGGCGTGTACGACAACAAGAGCTTCGGCAGCGTCGCTCCATTTCAGTTCTACATCTGCTGCTTCCGCTGCCGGATCACCGGCGGGCAGGCGACGCCGTCGGCCGAGACGACCGAAGTGGTACTCACCGATCCGACGTCGTTGCCGGAGAACATGTCGCTGCTGCAGCGCACGATGCTAGCCGACTCACTGCTGCGCGACGCACCGGCGGTCTACCAGTGACGACGATCGCGATCTGGTCGAACTGGCCCTCGACGCCGACCGATTTCGGCGCGGCGCTGCCGGACGACACGCTCGTCCTCATCAAGGACGAAAACGATCTCGCACGCGCGGCCGCGGCTGAGGTCGCCTTCTGCGGGATCAGCCTCGACCGCGTACGGAAGCTCCTCGCGGCGACGCCGCAGCTGCGCTGGTTCCACACGCCGGCGGCGGGCGTCGACCGCTTCCTCGACATCCCGGACTTCCGCCAACGCGGGATCGCGCTCACGAACAACTCCGGCTCGTACGACATCCAGATCGCCGAGCACGTCCTTGCCTTCGTGCTCGCCGCCTCGAAGCGGCTCCACCTCTATCGCGACCAGCAGGCGCGTCGTGAATGGAAGGATCTCGAGCACGACGAGCTGCGCGACCAGACCCTCGTCGTGTTCGGCGCGGGGAGCATCGGCGGCGAGGTGGTGCGGCTCGCGGCGGCGATCGGGATGCGCGTCATCGCGGTGCGGCGCCGCCCCGGTCCTGTGCCGGGCGCGCGGAAGGTCGTCACGCCCGATGCCCTCGGCGCTGCCGCGGCCGAGGCCGACTACCTGGTGGTGGCCGCGCCCCTCACGCCCGCGACGCGCGGCGCGATCTCGCGCGAGGTCATCGCGCGTATGAAGAAGACCGCGTGGATCGTGAACATCGCGCGCGGTCCGATCATCGACGAGGGCGCGCTCGTCGACGCGCTTCGCGACGGCAAGCTCGGAGGCGCCGGGCTCGACACGTTCGTGCGGGAGCCGCTGCCCGCCGACAGCCCGCTGTGGTCGCTGCCCAACGTCGTCGTGACCCCGCATGCGTCGAACTCGTCGCCG
>Ga0137377_10005090_pt1 | contig 10472 bp, 14 predicted proteins | sample SagtaG_22_FD_104815 | JGI IMG/M metagenome (GOLD analysis project Ga0137377, IMG submission 104815) | Vadose zone soil microbial communities from Sagehorn Ranch, Mendocino, California, USA - Sage2_L_40_16 metaG | ecosystem: Environmental > Terrestrial > Soil > Vadose zone | place: USA... | reverse complement strand
CCGATAACCTTCGGCTTCAAGTTCAGCCAGAAATGTATTGAAACCGTCCGCCAGCTTTTGTGTAAACATCCCCGCGCGATGCGGGTCAGTGCCGATCTCAGCTACTGAATACAAGCGTTTGTCGCTCTCCGGCCCGCCATGACACGAATTGCAATTAGATGCGAACAGTGGCGCGCCGTGTTGTGCTGCTGCCCGATCGATGGCAAACGGATACAGCGGCGGCCGGATTTTCTCGGTCAGATCCGTCTGCCTCTTCACCATCTCGAACTGCAGATCAGCGTGTTTGCCATGAAGCGGTGCGCCGAGCCCTAGCGATGCGAGCAGATTGCGTGCAATCGGTGCTTTCGTATTGCCGTCCCAATGCACCCCACGTTCGTTTGTCTATGTTCCACACCAGGCCGAACTTAATTGGCGAATACGGCTGCGGCAGATTCAGCAGGGCTGCAGCCAGAAGGCCGAACGCGTCGTTGCGTCCCGGTCCGGAAGAAGGCGGCGCTTTTTGCGGCGCTTGATCGGGAACATGCAGTGCCGCTCGCATATTGTGGAAGAGCTGCGACATCGCTTTCGTGCGCGCCGCAAGATCAACGTCTGGTTCGAATGACTGCCGCACGTCGGCATTGTCGATCTTGTGCAGTTTGCCAACCGGCGCTCTTTTTGCGCCGAACGGGTCGTCCCTCATGATCGCGATAATCTGTTGTTCCTGATTTTGCCATTTCGCATCGAAGGCTTTGGCCTCGGCGTTGAGATAAATGCCGAGGAACTTTTTCATGTTTACGGGATCAGAAGTTTTAAACGTGGCAGCGAGAATCGACCCAAGGAACTCTTCCACGTCGAAATGACTTGTGGCGTCAAGAATGCGAATTGGCTGATCAACCGATTTCGATGTGATCTGTGTAAAATGACAGGAAGCGCAATTGATGGCCGAGCGAAGGCAACCCGCCGAGGTGCTTGACATCTGCCCGACTGATACCGATCGGCCAGCCAAATTCAGGATCAGGAATCAAACCAAAATGCGTTAGATCGTTTGTCGCGAACAGGTCGGGATAGGTTTTGATGAATGCTCGAAGTACGCCTTCCGGGATCACTTCGGCGCTCATCGAGCCGTGCAGAAAAAACTCCATGTCCTTCGCTGACCACGTTGGGACTTGTTCGCGTTCGGCGTGCGTGGATGAGCCGTGTACGGCCGCATCCGTGCGAAGCGTGATTCCGAGAAAGGTCACGCTTGCGATGACCAAGCACCGTGCTTGCGCGCGAGGTGGAACGCATCTCAAGAATCGTCCTTTCAATCGCCTGGTGTAGCAGTTGCTATCTGCCGGCGACGCGGACGACCACAGCAGAAATGTCCTTTGCATCGAGGAAGGCATCGAAGTACTCCGCGCCAGTAAGGTTGGAAATATGAACGATGTTGTCGCTGACTTGCGCGACTTTACCCCCCATTTTCTCTCCAGATCTTAAGTGGAGCTCCACAATTTTCCCAGCGTTGCTCTGAAGAAGACCGACGACCGTAGCGTTAGGTTGCAGGGCGGCTTTATCCTGGGCGAGCAAACTGGAACAGGTGAGCGTTGCAATGAAGAGCGGGAAAAAAAACGGAATAGTATTTCATGCCCATTGCTTTTGCTGCGAGAGCTTCCGATTGGCCAGCAAATTATGCGTATTGAAAAGACGACCAAATGATTCCGCCTAACCAATAACGGCGGATTGGCCGCCTTCCCTAAAGCTATGACGTGCCAAGAAGCTTGTTTTGTCCTACAAAATGCAGGCGTGTCCAACTACGAGCCAAATTTGCGAAGGCCCATTGCTGCTATTTTTCGCCGAACGGCTGACGCGGCGACGCGATTTTGTGTACGGCAGAGTATTCATCCGGACGCGATTTCGTATTTATCGGTCTTAGCGGCGCTCGTCGCGGCGTCTTGTTTTTGGAACTCAGAGCGATACCGATGGCTGCTCATCATCGGCCCCTTGTTTTGTTATTTGCGGCTGTGGCTGAACATGCTCGACGGCATGGTGGCGGTATCTGCGGGGAAGGCGAGCCGCCGCGGGGAAATTCTGAATGATCTGCCCGATCGCGTTTCGGACATAATAATCTTCGTCGGCCTGGCACACAGCGGGTTGATGAATCCGCTCATCGGATATTGGGCAGCGATCTTGGCGGTGCTGACTGCTTATGTTGGCTTGTTCGGCCAGGCGCTGGGCGTTCAGCGCGAGTTTGGTGGCATCATGTCCAAACCTTGGCGCATGGTTGCGGTCACCATTGGCGCGTGGCTCACGTTCTTCTGCGATGGACATTCATTCCCGAGTTTTACGATTCTCGATTGGACTTGTTTTGTCGTCATCGTCGGCTGTGTGCAAACAATCGTTGTTCGCTTGAAACGAATCACCGCAGCGCTGCAAGATAAGCGGTGATGTCGCCAAAGATTGCGCTGCACGATCCCGTTTTTCACGCTTACTTCTGGATCGTTCTGATTTCCCTCGCCGTCGGCGGAGCGACGCTCGGATTCTTGCGAGTCGTGTTGAAAAAAGACACCGCGTTGATGTTCAGAACCTATTGGTCATGGCTGGCTATTGCGGGATTGGGCCTGGTCTTCGTTTTCGCGGGACGAATTACAACCATCGCTGGCGTAACATTACTAGCGATCTACGCTTTCAAGGAATTCTCGCGCGCCTCGGGATTGTATCGCGACTGGTGGATGACCGGCGCTGTTTACGTCGGAATCGTTACCGTTGGGATAGCGTCACTAGTATCGAATCCGCGTGGCGAAGAACCCGGCAACGGTTGGTATGGTCTTTTTGTTGCCATGCCGGCATTGGAGATTGCGTTGATCTTGTTGATTCCAATTTTGCGGAATCGGACCCGTGGCGAACTACAACGGATCTCACTCGCCATAGTCGGTTTTGTTTGCATCGGCTGGATGTTCGGTCACCTCGGATTTCTCGCCAACGCAATCAACGCCTACGGCTTTGTTTGTTACATAATCTTCGCAACGGCACTGTGCGACGTCGCGGCCTTCACTTTCGGGAAGATCTTCGGTCGTCATCCGCTGCGGAGCGAGATCAGCCCGAACAAGACTTGGGAGGGTGCACTCGGCGCGTTCGGAGTCGCCATGATTCTCCCGTGGCTTCTTCGATTCTCGTTTCCATTCTTTGGCGCCTGGCAATTGATTCTAACAGGCTTGATTGTTGGAATCGGCGGACAACTGGGCGATCTTTCCATAAGCGTGATCAAGCGTGATATCGGCACCAAAGACATGGCCGCAACTATTCCCGGTCACGGCGGGATTCTGGATCGGATCGACAGTCTAATTTACGCAGCGCCGTTGTTCATGCTTATGGCTGAGTATTATTATCCGCTGCGATGAAGAAGTGGCGCTACCATTCCTCGCGCGATCACGAGCGTACACCCCTCGACCGGCTGCGCGAATTCCCCCGCGAGCCGGACATGCTTGTGTCTGGGTTGCGATCAATCGTTGCGTTAATCATTCGGGGACTCCTGCGCATCTACAACCGTTTCGAAATTGTAGGACACGAAAATCTGCGCACTAATCGTTCGCTTGTTATTATCGCGAACCATTGTAGTCATCTCGACACACTCTGTCTGCTCGCGGCGTTGCCACTTCGCAAATTGCATCGCGCGTTTCCAACGGCCGCGTCGGATTATTTTTTCCAAAGTGTTGCGCGTCTTTGGATCGCCGCTGTAATTGTGAACGCCTTGCCATTCGGCCGCCAAATGCGCATCCGCCAAAGTTTGTCGCTTTGCCAACAACTACTCGCAAGCCCGGGAACGATTCTGATTATTTTTCCAGAAGGGACTAGATCGACAACTGGCGAGCTTAGAGCATTCAAATCCGGAATCGGCGCACTTGTTGCCGGGCGCGACGTCGCTGTTGTGCCCTGCTTGATCGATGGATCTTTTCGAGCGTGGCCAAAGGGCAAGCGTTTGCCGCGTCCGCGAAAAGTTCGGTTGATTGTGGATGCGCCGCGGAATTACCGGGAGCGCGGCAGAGACAAAAACGACATTTGTGCGATTGCTGCCGAATTGCGCGAAGCAGTAAACGAACTACGCCAAAGAGATGGAAGTAACTGAGCAAACATTCATTAGTTGGGATGGCGCTGAGTTGTTCTATCGAAAATGGGTGCCGGATAAGCCGACTGACAAAGCGCTGCTGCTTTTTCATCGTGGTCACGAGCATTCCGGTCGCTGGCAGGAAACGGTCGACTCGTTAGACCTCGGTGACGTTGCGATTTTTGCCTGGGATACGCGCGGTCACGGCCATTCGCCCGGCAAGCGCGGTGCGGCAAACGGCCTTCTGGACGTGATCAAGGATGTGGATTGCTTCGCGCGCCACATTTCGAAGGAACATGGCATTCCATGGGAAAACATGATTGTGCTCGCGCACAGTCTCGCCGCCGTCACTGTCGCGGCTTGGGTCCACGATTACGCGCCGGCGATTCGCGCGATGATTCTCGCGACGGCTGCGTTTCACGTGAAGCTTTACGTTCCATTCGCGATTCCAGCGCTGCGAATCTTTCGCCCGCAATTCGTGAAGAGCTATGTGAAATCGAAAATGCTCACACACGACCGCGAGCAAGCTGCGCGTTATGATTCCGATCCGCTCATCTTCCGCCAAATCGCGGTCAACGTGTTGCTTGATCTACACGACACCGCGAAACGATTGGTCGCCGATGCGGGTGCGATTCGAACGCCGACTTTGATGATCGGCGCCGGGAAAGATTGGATCGTGAGTTTGAGCGCCCAGCGAAAGTTTTTTGATCGGCTTTCTTCGGTCGAAAAGCGTTTCGAAGTTTTTCCGGAGGCGTATCACGCGATCTTTCACGAAACAAACCGCCACGATATTGTCGATCTGATCGGCAACTTCGTTCGGGATTGCTTCGCCAAACCGGCGTCCGCGCCTTCATTGTTAACGGCCGATAAAAGCGGGTATACAGCGCGCGAATACGAGCGCCTGAAAATGAACGGCAGCGTGAAATTTGCGATCGCGCGCGCGGGTTTGAAGTTCGCTGGACAACTCAGTTCCGGCATCGGGATTGGTTGGCGCAACGGTTTCGATTCCGGTCTTTCGCTCGATTATGTTTATAGGAACGAACCGCAGGGCTGGAGCGCGTTTGGTCGTTCAATCGATAAATCGTATCTGAATAGCATTGGGTGGCGCGGCATTCGTCAGCGCAAGGCAAACCTGGAGAAGGTCCTGTGTGGCCTGATTTTAAAATTGCATCGCGAAAATTGCCCGGTGCAAATTCTTGATATCGCTGCCGGAGCGGGGCGTTATGTAATCGACACGATTAGCGCTTTTCCGGAAATTCCGATTGGCGCCACGCTTTGCGATTACAAGCAGGAAAACGTGGATGCCGTGCGTGCTCTGGCAGATGCATCAAATCTCGATGGCGCGGTTTTCGCGCGCCGGGGCGACGCGTTTGATCGCGATTCGTTGGGCAGAATTCAGCCGCGTGCGACGATCGGAATCGTTTCTGGTCTCTACGAGTTGTTTCCGTCGAATGATTTGGTTTTGACTTCATTGCGCGGGCTCGCGGAAGCGATCGAGGCTGGCGGTTATTTGATTTACACGAATCAACCATGGCACCCACAGCTCGAGTTCATCGCGAATGTTTTGCGCAATCGCGAAGGTGAACGCTGGATCATGCGTCGCCGCACGACCGGCGAGATGGACGAGCTCGTACGGACAGCTGGTTTTGCGAAGATTGATATGAAAATCGATCAATGGGGAATGTTTACGGTGTCAGTTGCACAACGTGCGCGTTAAACGCAGCAAAGCGCTCGTCTTCTCGGCCGGACTATCGATCCTTTTCCTGATCGTTTACGGAGGTTGCAATTGGATTACTTCGCGACGCGCCGACGTCGGTACAATTTTTTTTGAATGGGAGCGCGGGATTCCCTTCGTGCCGTTTTTCATTCTGCCCTACATGTCGATCGATCTGTTCTTCATTGCCGCGCCATTTCTTTGTCGGACAGATCGGGAATTATCGAGCTTGGCGAAGCGAATCACGGCGGCAATAATCGTCGCTGGACTCTGCTTCCTGCTTCTTCCGCTGCGGTTTGCGTTTGGCCGACCGCAAACCGATGGATGGCTCGGCGCGGTTTTCGATTGGTTTCGCGGCATGGACGCGCCGCACAATCTGCTTCCATCGTTGCACGCAGCCCTCACCTTAATTCTAGTCGATGTTTATTTTCGTCACACACGCGGCCTTGTTCGCATTGCGACCATGACGTGGTTCGTTCTGATGGCATTGTCGCCAGTTCTCACATTTCAACATCATGTGATCGACATCGTCGGCGGTTTTGTCCTGGCCGCCTTTTGTTTTTGGCTTTTTCGGGAACCAGATTTCTCCTCGCTTCCAGATTGTTCCGAAACTAATAATCAGAAATTGCCGTTATGAACTACAACGACCTTATCCAACTTTACTTCGAGCGTTCGACCGCGATGCAGGCCTACTGGAACCTTTACGTGGTGATAGTTGGGGGACTGCTCGCATTTTCATCGCTACGGAAGCAACCCGCCCCGACTACCACGTTGATCGTGTCGCTTCTGTTTGCCTTGTTCGCCTACGAAAATCTGGACGCGATGTACGACACGACTCGGCAGCGGTTCGCCACGATTGAGGCAATCAAACAAGTCGATTCAACCGGAACAAACGCGGGCAGCTTGAAACAAGCGCGTGACCTTCTCGAGCCTACGCTCACCCCCGCGACTTACGGAAGCGTTCGCATTACCCATGTGGTCAGTGACATTCTCACCATTGCCGCACTTTGGGCGATGGAATTTCGGCGACGAAGATTGAGAAGCACGATACCCGCACAATAAACGCTGCTCGTTGTGGCGTTGCTTGTGGCAAACATCAACGTAAAGAAATAACAGGCATTCGCTGCGGCGGGCGCCTCTGTAATGAATTCGGTCTCGCAGAATCTCGAGCGCGTGCGCGAGCAGATCGCGCACGCGGCTGCAAAAGCTGGTCGGATCGTGGAAGATGTCCAGCTCGTCGCCATAACGAAGACACACCCAGCCGAGAAAGCGCGCGAGGCCATTGAAGCGGGGCAAACTCTGTTCGGCGAAAGCCGGGTCCAGGAAGCGCGCGCAAAAATTCCGGAGTTGCCCTCGAATTTGAGATGGCATTTCGTGGGGCATCTTCAGAAAAACAAAATTCGCCATGCATTGCCATTGTTTGAAATGATTCATAGCGTCCATTCGCTGAGCCTTGCGCAAGACATAAACAGGGTGGCGAACGAAGAAGGGTTGCATCCGCGAGTCTTGCTCGAGGTCAACATGGCGGGCGAGGGGAGCAAGTTTGGATTTTCCTCCGAGAGGCTGCGCGACGAAATGGAAGAGCTTCTGGCGTTGCCGCGCTTGTCGATCCTGGGTCTCATGACGATTCCGCCGCTCGCTGAAGAAGCGGAAGAGTCCCGAAAATATTTCGTTCAATTACGTGAGTTGCGCGATCGCTTGCAAACGGAGTTTCGGGTTGATCTCGCGCAACTCTCAATGGGCATGACACAGGATTTTCCAGTCGCAATCGAGGAAGGCGCGACCCTGGTGCGCGTGGGCACGGCTATCTTTGGCGAACGCAGATCAAGGAAGGTCGATCTTTGAATTGCCGTCGGCGGCTGAAAGCCGCCGCTCCTTGAAAGAAGAATCCGGAAAATGCGACTTGAACCAATCAACATCCAACAAATCGGCGATGAGCTGGCTATCGCTTGGAACGATGGCGCCGAATCGTTTCTAAAGCTTGAAATGCTGCGGCGCGCGTGCCCATGCGCTGCGTGCGGCGGCGAGCCGGATGTGCTCGGTCATATTGCGCGACCGCACGTGAGCTACAACGACAAAAGCTTCAAACTCGTGGGGTTCGATTTGGTGGGAGGATATGCATTGCAGCCCCGCTGGGGCGATGGACACAGCACCGGCATTTACAGCTTTACTTATCTGCGACGCCTGGGTCAGCATTCGGGCTGAATTGGAGCAGCAAACTTTTGGGATTGATCCGTGAGCTGGATGCTCAAACTCGCGATTATTTTTCTCTGCTTCTCCTTGTGCGGAGCGGGCACTTTCATCGTGTCTACACCGCGTGAGGAAAAATCGCAGCGGAAACCAAATGTGATGCCGGTCAAAAATCATCACTTGATGCAGCGCAGTTGGATTCAGGTATGACACTGTTGCGGCGTGTCTACGACTGGCGTGAAATATGGGGGGAAGAGAAATGCGACCGTCACAGACCGCCGCTACAACGGGATCGTCACGCACACCAGGCTCGTTCCTTCGGTTCGTGGATGTAGTTGTCGATCTTACAACTGAGACGGGACCGGAAAAAATCTCCTCGGCAGAAACATCGGATCGCCCGAGGGCACTGCATCTCTAGCTCCGCGCGCGAGGTCGACACGCTTTACTGAGCCACGCGACTCGGTAAAGAAGCGATGCGATTTACGGTTTTGTGCGACCAATAATAAGCCATCCAGCTCGATCGTGAAATAAAGTGCTTGCCAGCTTGCCCAAAATTTACTATTCGAGCTCAATCACTCCGATTAAGCTGCGCTGAAGCACAAGAAGATCGGTAACGTTGAATTCACAAGGAGATCTCCCAAAATGCGTATTCCGAATATTGTCCTGGCGGTTTGGTTCATTATTGTTGGTGGTTACATCATATTTTTTGACGGCAGAGGGTGGTGTATCGCCTGTCGAGAAGGCATCCTCACCGTAATGGGTGTGATTTGCCTCATCTTTGGTGCCATTGGGATTATAAATCAGCTAAGAGGTCCGAGCACGAATGTTCGGTAAATAAGATAGTCGGGAGCTCCGTTCTCCAAGTTCAGTAGTGCCGGTTTCCGATCACCGCACAAACTCGCGACGGTCCTAGACCGGCGCTGCGCGCTAACCTCGTGGGATCGTCACTCGCAGGAGCGACACATTGTCGGTTGCTGGGCGTACCGCACGGTCCTTCAACTGTGCCGGCACCAGAAAAATCTGTCCTGGCGCAAGCTCGACGCTCGCACAGCTGAGACTTCCCGTGAGACAACAAATGATTGCGAATTGGCCTAACGGCGCTGCGTCGCGGCGTCCATCAAGCGTCCATTTTTGGATTTCAAACAGGCTGTGGCTGACTAGTAGTTCTCCCCTGGCTTCAATCAGTTTCGGCTGTACGTCTTCAAAATCGATGCATTGAATCGCTCGTTGTACGTGCAACTCTCGCTGCTTACCGGTTGTGGGATCGATGCGATGCCAATCGAAGATTCGGTAGGTGGTGTCGCTATTTTGCTGGATTTCGATTAACAGGTTGCCTGCGCCTGTAGCGTGAACCCGCCCCGCTGGGAGGAAAACGGCGTCGCCTGCGTGAACCGTAATTTTATGAACGTAATCCAGGGCAGTCCCATCGCGTACTGCCTCTTCGAACTCTTTTCGCGTGATCGGTTTGTGAAATCCGAGAAAAAGCTCAGCCTCCTCAGCCCCAGTGACGTACCAGAATTCGCTCTTTGGCTCGCCTCCTAATCCTGTGGCAGCATCGTCAGCTGGGTGCACCTGTAGCGACAGATTTTCCTGCGCATCGATGATCTTGATAAGCAGCGGAAAACGTGGAGTGTCGGGAACGCCTCCAAAGATTTCCTCTCGGTGTCGCGTCCACAGTTCGTGCAGCGTACTTCCCCGCAGCGGTCCGTTGGCCACTACGCTCTGTGCTTCCGTACGATCGACAATTTCCCACGATTCGCCGATACGCTTCTGTGGCGGAAGCTTTTTATGAAATTCCGATTCGAGGCGCCGGCCACCCCACATTCGCTCCTGGAAAATTGGTTCGAAGGTGAGGGGAGTTGTGAGGTTTTTCGGCGACATGGTCGCGGCAAACGTTCAATGTCCTATGTCCAACGTCCAACGCTCAATTCAAAACCCAGGATAGCGCATATTCCTTGTCTACTATTGGACGTTCAGTGTGGGATGTTCGATGTTCCGCGTTCCGTGCTGATCTCCGATTTCAGACGTTTGACCTCTGGATGAAATCTTTCCTCAAATATTGGCTGGCGTTGCCGATTTGGCTCAGTGTGATCTTCGTCGGCTCGACCAATCTCATGTCGGCGGAGCACACGTCGCGCTTCGTCGTTCCGTTTTTGCTGTGGCTGAAGCCGGGAATGTCGCCGCACACAATCTGGGTCATCCTCGTCCTGATGCGCAAATGCGCACACGTGACCGAATATGCGGTCCTAGCCCTTTTGCTATGGCGAGCACTTCGCAGCATTCCCATCCTTCGCGCAAAAATGCTATTGGTTTTTGTCGCAGTTGTACTGGGCTGCGCACTGTTTGCCGCAACCGACGAATTTCATCAAACGTTCGTTAAATCGCGGACGCCGTCAGTTCGCGACGTGTTCCTGGATGTTGGAGGAGCACTTCTGGGGCTGTTGATTGGCGCGGGTTTCGCGCGCCGCCATGCTAAAAGGCCACGATGCGCTACCCATAGCCAGTTTG
>Ga0137377_10005086_pt1 | contig 10473 bp, 7 predicted proteins | sample SagtaG_22_FD_104815 | JGI IMG/M metagenome (GOLD analysis project Ga0137377, IMG submission 104815) | Vadose zone soil microbial communities from Sagehorn Ranch, Mendocino, California, USA - Sage2_L_40_16 metaG | ecosystem: Environmental > Terrestrial > Soil > Vadose zone | place: USA... | reverse complement strand
GGTCGAGCAGCGTCCCGTCAAGGTCGGCTCCAGCCGTGAAGGGGTGGCGCTGATCGAGGGCGGCCTGACGCCGGATGACCAGGTCGTTCTCGACGGTCAGTACAAGCTGCGCGCCGGAGCGCGTGTCCAAGTATCTCCGAGTGACAGGCAGCAACGTCGAGCGGACGGCGCAGCCCAGGCCGGCATCGCGCCATGAGCATCTCGACGCCATTCATCCAACGGCCCGTTGCGACCTCGCTCCTGATGGTTGCCATCCTGATGGCTGGCATCATCTCGTACCCAGCGCTCCCGATCGCCCCGCTGCCGCAGGTCGATTTCCCGACGATTGTGGTATCGGCGAGCGTCCCCGGCGCAAGCCCCGAAACGATGGCTTCCTCGGTCGCCACCCCGCTCGAGCGCCAATTTGCGCAGATCTCGGGCGTCACTCAGATGACGTCGACGAGTGCGCTCGGCCTATCGAACATCACCGTGCAATTCGATCTGAACCGAAACATCGACGGCGCCGCCCAGGACATACAGGCGGCCATCAACGCAGCGGCCGGACAGCTGTCGAAGAATCTGCCGAACCCGCCGATCTTCCGCAAAGTGAACCCTGCCGATACGCCTGTTTTTATAATTGCAGTGAACTCGGAAAATCACTCGGTCATAGAAACGGACGATTACGCCGACACTATCCTGGCTCAGCAACTCTCGCAGCTCTCGGGCGTCGCACAAGTCATTATTCTTGGGGAGCAGAAGCCCTCCGTGCGGGTCCAGATCGATCCGGTGAAGCTCGCTTCCCTTGGGATCGGTCTCGAAGAGGTCCGGTTGGTGCTGGCCACGGCGACCGTCGACGGACCCAAGGGCATTCTCGACGGCGCGGCGCAAAGCTTTGCGATCTACAACAACGATCAGCTGCTGAGAGCTGAAGACTACAACGACATCATCTTCGGCTACCGGAACGGATCGCCGATCCGCATCCGCGACGTCGGAACTGCGGTCGACGGGCCCGAAAACACCCGCATTGCAGGATGGGCGAACGGTCGTCGGGGTATGCAGCTTGCCATCTTCCGACAGCCAGGCGCGAATGTCATCGAGACCGTCGACCGCATCAAGGCAGCGTTGCCCAAGCTTCAAGCCGCCATCCCTCCCGGGATCGACATTACGGTCATGACGGATCGCACCCAGACGATCCGCGCCTCGATCGACGACGTGCAGGCAACCATGGCGATCACGGTCGTGCTCGTGGTGATCGTGATTTTTCTCTTTCTGGGGGATGTCAGGGCCACCATGATCGTGAGCGCCACGGTGCCGATGTCGCTCGTCGGTGCCTGCGCCGCGATGTACTTTCTCGGCTACAGCCTGGACAATCTGTCGCTGATGGGCCTTACCATCGCGGTCGGCTTTGTCGTCGACGACGCCATCGTGATGCTCGAGAACGTTTATCGCTACATCGAGGGCGGGATGTCGCCGGCACAGGCGGCGATAAAGGGAGCGGGGGAGATTGGTTTTACCATCATCTCGATCAGCTTCTCGCTCGTCGCGGTGTTCATACCATTGCTATTCATGAGCGGCCTGGTCGGGCGCCTATTTCGCGAGTTCGCCGTGACCGTCACCATAACCATCATGATCTCGGCGCTCGTCTCGCTGACCCTGACGCCGATGATGTGCTCGCGCATGCTGGTCGATCGCAATCAGGATCGTCGCGCGGGCAAAGCAAACATCGCGGAGCGCTTCTTCCGCCGGTCTCTCCATGTCTACGACCGAAGTCTGCAGTGGGTGTTGCGGCATCAGCGGATGACGCTCGCCGCACTGCTCTTCACGATTGTCGGCACTGGTTATCTCTATGTGACAATACCGAAGGGATTTTTTCCCCAACAGGATACAGGATTCATCTACGGTTTGTCGGAAGGCGCCCAGGATATCTCTATCAAAGGAATGATAGATCGGCAGCAGGCTTTGGCTGAGGTCCTCGGGAAGGACCCGGATATCGCCACTTTCGCGTTCGCGGTGGGTCCCACAGGCAATGCGCTGACAACGAACAACGGCCGGTTTTGGATCAGCTTGAAGCCGAGAAACGAGCGAACCGCGTCGGTGGACGACATCATCAACCGATTGCGCCCCCAGCTCGCCAGGGTGAGCGGAGTTACGCTTTTCATGCAAAGCGCCCAGGACATTTCCATAGGAGGCCGATTGGCCCGCACCCAATATCAATACACGCTGCAGGGCGCGGATCTGAACGAGCTGATAGAATGGGGGCCGCGGTTTTTGGACGCGTTCCGCAGGTTGCCGCAATTACAAGACATCGCGACCGATCAACAGGCTAACTCCGCGGCAGTCACGATGGTGATCGATCGCGATACCGCGGCGCGGTTTGGAATCCAGACGCAGTTGATCGACGACACTCTGTACGACGCCTTCGGCCAGAGACCGGTCGCGCAGTATTTCACCCAATTGAACCAATATCGTGTCATTCTCGAGATCCTCCCGGAACTGCAGACCGATCCTGCGGCACTCGAAAAAATCTATCTGAAATCACCGACAACAGGACAGATGGTCCCACTGAGCACGTTCGTCAGACTCGACACGACGAAGAGCAACTATCTCTCGGTGAGTCACCAGGGCCAATTTCCTGCGGTTACGCTATCCTTCAATCTGACTTCCGGGACGGCGCTCGGCACCGCCATCGACGCCATTCGAAACGTAGAAACCGCAATCGGCAAGCCTGCGACGCTCAACGCAACATTCCAGGGCGCCGCACAGGCGTTTCAATCCTCCCTCGCAACCCAGCCCTACCTGATCGCCGCAGCAATCGTCGTGGTCTATCTGATCCTTGGAATGCTGTACGAGAGCTTTATTCATCCGATCACCATTCTTTCAACACTGCCTTCCGCAGGCGTCGGCGCTCTCCTCATGTTGACGGCCTTTAACTACGATCTCAGCGTGATTGCGATCATCGGTATTATTCTGCTGATCGGGATCGTCAAGAAGAACGCGATCATGATGATCGATTTCGCCCTTGAGGCCGAGCGAAAGCAAGGCCTCTCCCCGGAGGACTCGATCTATCAGGCGTGCCTCCTGCGCTTCCGCCCGATCATGATGACGACCATGGCCGCGCTGCTCGGCGCTATCCCGCTGATGCTAAGCTCCGGTGCGGGATCGGAGCTTCGGCGGCCGCTGGGTTTCACCATTGTTGGCGGGTTATTGTTAAGCCAGTGGCTGACGCTCTATACGACTCCTGTTGTCTATCTCTACCTGAGCCGGCTGACAGCCCGACGAACGCATAAGGTGCGCCCGTCGACAGCGCAGCGGTTTTTGGGCGCAGAGGTACTCGAAGAAGTCGCGTAGCTGGCCAACGACATCGGCTGCTTGGACGCCGTCGCTGATAGCGCTGAGCGATGTAGGCGCTGAAGCAAACTTCACCGTCCTTGCGATTGCTTTCTTCGGCAGCCACACGCCTTAGCGGCAGAATGGGCCAGCCGGAAACCCATGACTGAGCTTCTGCGTTATTGCGGCTACCATGCCAATCACAGGATTTTGGTCTGACTGCGTTCAGACTGAGCGGCGCTACAAGGACGATAAGCACAAGCCCTAGTACGACGCGACACTGACCCCCATAACACTGTCTTAAAACAAGCGCCGCCAACTTGGCGTTGCGGGCGTTGTTGATTCGGTGACTGGGGAGTTCCAGCGTGAGCAAGCAAATGTCGCGTCGCTTTATTTATGAGGATCACGTTGGAACCCTGCGTCTGCGCCGAGGGACGTTATTCGGTATTATCGCGTGGGCGACCTGCCAAGGGACAGGATTGCCGGCGCGAGCGGATACGATTAATCAGGCGCTCATCAAGGCCTATGAGAACAATCCCCAGCTCAACTCCCAGCGCGCCGTGGTGCGGGCGACCGATGAAGGCGTGCCCCAGGCGTTGTCCGGCTACAAGCCAACCATAACGGCAACCGGGCAGTTTGCCCAGGAATATACCAGCCAGTTGGCGAAAGTCGGCGCAACAAGAAACGTAACGGTGCCCACCCTGCCGACAGGAACGGCAACGGTAAGTGTCCCGACCGCGGGAGCCGCGTACCCCAGGACCGAATTCGGCTATTCACCCAGCAACGTCCAAGTAACCGCCACGCAGACGCTCTACAATGGATTTCAGACCGCAAATCGGACCCGGCTCGCGGAAGCCAACACGTCCGCTGCGCGCGAAACGTTGCGGGTGACCGAGCAGACGATCCTGTTGAACGCCGCCACCGCCTATATGGATCTGCTGCGCGACGGCGCGCTACTCGAACTGCAGCGGCGCAACGTCGAAGTGCTGCAGGAGCAATTGCGCCAGACCCGCGCCCGCCTCATCGTCGGCGAGGTGACGCGCACTGATGTGGCGCAGGCCGAATCGAGTCTAGCCCAAGGACGCGCGACGGTGCTTACCGCGGAATCGAATTTTGCGAGATCCAAGGCCGCTTACCGCCAGGTCATAGGAGTAGAACCCAACGCGCTGGTGTCGGCCGCTCCAATCGACCGGCTGATACCACGCCGCCTCGTGGATGCGGTCGCGATCGGTCGCGCCCGTCATCCCAATGTGGGCGTGGCTATGTTCGGCATTGACGCCGCGGTCCTGCAGGTCAAGATCAACGAGGGTTCACTCTATCCGCAAGTGCGGCTGGCGGGCACTGTTCAGCAGAACTGGGAAACGAATCTGACCACCACACTGCAGCAGTTCAATGCCTTCGTCCAAGGCCAAGTCACCGTCCCGCTGTATCAGGGCGGAACGGAATATTCGCTGATCCGCCAAGCCAAGGAAACCGTCGGGCAGAAGCGGATTGATCTCGACACGGCGCGCGACGCAGTTCAGGCGACGATCGCGGCCACCTGGGGCCAGCTTGAGGCAGCCAAGGCGCAGATCCTGGCGACTCAGGCCCAGGTGGCGGCCAGCGAAATTGCCCTCAACGGCGTGCGCGAAGAAGCCCGTGTCGGCCAACGTACTACGCTCGACATCCTTAACGCACAACAGGCTCTCGTTAACGCGCGAACCGCCCTGGTGACCGCCCAGCACGACCGGGTCGTGGCCTCCTACGCATTAGTAGCCGCGGTGGGCGAGTTGAACCTGCCAAAGCTTGGGCTCAACATTCCGCTTTACGACCCGATGGTTCACTACCAGCAGGTCCGTGACGCCTGGATTGGCGTGCGCACCCCCGACGGCAGGTGAGACGTTCGGCCCGCACACAATCACGTACTGTCCGAAGTGTGGACAAACATTCTGATGATTCCAGTCGGGATGGCCAAACCGCATTAATCGCCGTTGACACCCGAGTGCTCCAACTTCGTGCAAACCAAACGATAAGGAATTAGGCGCGCTACCGACTCTCTTTTATGAAATTAACATATCGGCTCGCGTGCTTGGTTGCAACCTCCCAATCCAACTGAGCATGCAAGGCAGAGGAATCGGGGCTGGTCCATCTCGATTCCCCGCAACTTGGCCCCGTTCCGCCACGCAGGGCCTTTTTTTTGGTACAAGGGCGTCCGGCTGGGTGCTTGGAGCCTCGCGATTCCCTATCCTCTGAAAGCAAATGGTAAAGGTCATTCCGCGACCCACGGCGCGCCAGATGGATCTAGTCCGGCAGGAAACTTCCCGGCGCAAAAGCCGCCCTACTAGAGGTGACACAGAGTGTTTTATTTGTGAAAACGACTTTGATCAACGCTACCGATACTCCGGAGGCAGCGGGCGGCTACGCGCAGGCGATTGAAATCACCGGCGAGCCGGGGAAACTGCCGCATCCGTGCCGTCAAACGGCCGATATGCGAACGCTGCCGTAGACCATGCCGCCATGGCCACCCCAATCAGCGCGCCGGAGCCGAGCGGTGATGAAAAAGCGCCTCGATGAATTATGGGAATGCGCGACATATGACGACTGCCCTTCACACTGAAGTCTGCTCAAGGCGCTGGACGGAATACCCATATGGCGGCGGGCCCGGCGGAGGTTGCGCGCACGGCGAGAAAGAGACGATCGATCGACGGCGCGAAGTAGGATGTGCGCGCGCCGGAGACCGTCGGGATCCGTGCAGTGTGACGGTATCCCGGGTCCTGAGTGTCGAAGACGTCAATGAAACCCTGCCCGCAACTGACATATGTGCGGTGACGTTTTGCGTCGACGAACACGTCGTCCGCGTCGCCGCAAAGATCGACGTTTGCCACGTTCCGTCCATCCGCAGCGGAGAAAACGCCGAGCGCCGCGGGGGTACGAAATGCGACGAGGACCCGTTGGGCATCATCGTCGAACGCCATGGGAAAATTTCCGCTGACATTGGTCATTGGCCACGTCGTCGTCTGCCTGCCCGTGAGAGCGTCGATCACCACGATTATCCTTGACCTTGGGACGTTGACGAATATCCGGTTGGTTTTGCTGTCGAGCTGGAAGCTTTCCGGGTGAGCCGGAAGGGGGAATTCGGCGATCTTGCTTTTCTTGGCGGCATCGATCACGGCGATCGCACCGCTGCCAAAGCCAACCAACAAGCGGTTTCCACCAGCATCGATACGTATGTTGTCAGCATCATCGCCCAATTCGATGCGGCCGGTCTCCTTGAAGTCGCCGGCCTGGTACAGGCGGACCGATCCATCGCCGGCGTTGGCGACATACAGCGTGTCCGCGGACGGTTCGTAAGCCACGCCCTGCGGCTCCCTGAGTCCCGTGATGCGATGGATGACCTGACGTGAATTGAGATCGACAACCCCAACCGAGTCATTGCCAAGCTCCGCGACGAAAAGCCGATTTCGAATCGGATCGACTGCCATGTGGTCGATCCGTCCCCGCACGTCGCCGAGTGAAATCTTGGCTTCGAGACTCAAAGGCTGCGACCCGGCCGGTTGCGCGCCGGATCGAACCCCACTGGGCAAAAGCATCGCGATTCCAATAACGGTTGGAAAGAAATAACCTTGAACCGCCTTCATGTCGTCCTCACTTTGCGAAGCGCAGCCAACGCAACCCACCGTGGTCTGCAAGCCGAAAATTCTTCACCTGTCTCATTCTTCATGGGGTCGCATTGCCGCATGTCCTTGCCCAAGAAAGCGACAAGTCCTCATAGGTGGCCGGGCCAACCTCAAAATCCCATTCATTTGGATCTCCGCTTCACTGGCGCGCCGGGTTCACAGAACACAAGTCGCGAAGAGCAGTCTGATGGCCCGGCTGTGCATAGAGAAAAGCTGATCGACCATGGCCGCGATGCAGCAAGGCGCCCGGCGCGCACATCGAACATTGCGGCGTGCCGATCAGGTGTGCGCGTTTTTCGTTGGAAATGGTGTCGGTCGGCGGCACGACGCGTCCTTGGACGTGCCAGGAGTGCAGATCATTGGACGCGATGCTTCGGCTGTCGCCTCACGGGGAGATCGCATCCCCATGGACCCATTAACGAAAAAACGCCGTGCGCTGTCAAGGGTCGAAGCACTCGCTCTCGCAAGCACAGGCGGAAGCTACGAAGCTTTGTTTAAGGCAGTTTTAGCGGCTTGCGGTGACTTTGTGAGCCAAAGCAACTAACTCCAACCCGCAGATACGTTTACAGCGCATCACTCGCATCGCATTTGCGTTGGCCGAGTAAATTGCATCAATCGGGCTGGGTCAGTCGCGCGCGCCACCGAGGCTGACATGCTGGTCCACCCCCTGCTGCGCTGGTTGGCGGCCGGCGAGCGAAACCGACAAAATTGCGATACGTTACTCCATCCGCCCCCCTGGCTCGACATTCGCGTTGCTGTGACAGAACCATGCGGTTTCACGCTAACCACGTATCCACTTCGACCTTCGCCGGCGATTACTACCAAGCCATATTCGAGGCGGAGGAAGAAAGCAGACGACCCTGATAGTCCATATCTTCTTATCCACCGGCAATTCGAAGATCTTGATGACCATCTATGCTATGTCGAGACCCACGACGAAAAATACGTCGGGCATTTTCTTCTACGCCGCGTTGAACTCACTTTGCATGGATTGTCAATTGAGCTCGATCGTCCGAATGATAATCTTCGCAACGTTAGCTTCACGATTGAACCCTCGGATCTCGAGGAGGCATTGCACTGGTGAAAATTATCGCCGGTGAGATAGATCCTCAATGACACGGGTCGTGCTCGATAAAGCAAATGCTGAACGTGAGAGGTGAGCTCATGCGCAGAACAATCAGGATGCCCTGCGATGCGGCACGGCGGCTTTGCCGCCACCCAACCAAGCGTTGAATTCAGACCTCTTCCATCATGCCGGTACCGAAAAGCTATTACCGCGCCGCCTTGCCGGTAGCAGCGTTGATTTGATCTGAGCAGGCCGCAGCGCCAATCTACCCACCCGTCCCTTTTGCCTGTCATTCTGCGCTGGAGCACTACGCTCCGATTCTTGTTGTTGCACTCGCCCGATCCTGGGCCTTTTTAATCGTCCCCGACGTTCGACCGCGTCCAGCGGTCGCGAGCAGCGGGGCGACGGTGCGGACAGTTTCTCTCAAATCAGAAGCGGCTCCGCGCGGCGTCCGGATGCTGCGCACGGCGATGGGACCGGCGATCAGGGCTTGGCTGGAAGACCCGGCAGTTGTCGAGGTCATGCTCAACCCGGACGGTCGCCTGTGGATCGATCGCCTGGCCGAGGGCCTTGCTGACACCGGGAAGCGATTGTCGGCAGCCGACGGCGAGCGCATTGTGCGTCTCGTCGCTCACCATGTCGGCGCCGAGGTGCATCCTGGATCGCCGCGGGTGTCGGCCGAACTGCCAGAGACCGGAGAGCGTTTCGAAGGACTGATCCCGCCGATCGTTGCAGCCCCTGCCTTTGCGATCCGCAAGCCGGCCGTCGCCATCTTCACCCTCGGAGACTATGCCTCCGTTGGCGTCATGACGGCCGAGCACGCAGAAATCCTCCGTGAAGCGGTTGCGCAACGCCAAAATGTTCTGATTGCTGGCGGGACGTCGACCGGCAAGACGACGCTCGTCAACGCGCTCCTTGCCGAGGTGGCGTGGACGGCCGACCGCGTGGTTTTGATCGAGGATACCCGTGAGCTTCAGTGCCAGGCGCCAAACCTCGTCGCGCTGCGCACCAAGGATGGCGTCGCTTCGCTGTCCGACCTGGTGCGCTCATCGCTGCGGCTGCGGCCCGATCGCATTCCGATCGGCGAAGTCCGCGGCGCCGAGGCCTTGGATCTCCTGAAGGCGTGGGGGACCGGCCATCCGGGTGGGATCGGTACGATCCACGCTGGATCGGCAATCGGCGCGTTACGGCGGCTCGAACAGCTCATCCAGGAGGCGGTCGTCACCGTGCCGCGAGCGCTGATTGCAGAAACGATCAACCTCATTGCGGTGCTGGCAGGTCGCGGCACGGAACGCAAGTTGGTTGAGCTTGCGGTCGTCAAAGGCCTGGAGGCCGGCGGTGACTACGTTCTTGTGCCGGCGGTCCAGCGCATATCCAAGGGCGACCGCCCATGACGCCCGGGATGGCTCGCGTCCGCATCAGAACTGTGATCTTGCTTGCGGTCGCCAGCCTGTTGATGGCGACCGCCCAGGTTCTCGCCGCCGGCTCGAATATGCCCTGGGAACAGCCGCTCCAGCAGATCCTTCAATCGATCGAGGGGCCGGTTACCAAGATCATCGCGGTGATCATCATCATCGTGACCGGCCTGTCGCTCGCCTTCGGTGATGGCGGCGGCGGCTTCCGGCGTCTCATCCAGATCGTCTTCGGCCTGTCGATCGCCTTCGCGGCATCGTCGTTCTTTCTGTCCTTCTTCTCGTTCGGCGGCGGAGCGCTGATCTGATGGCACAGGTTGTTGGCCAGGAACCGATTGCGGGTTTCGAGGCCCCGGTGCACCGGGCTCTCACGGAACCGATCCTGCTCGCCGGCGCGCCACGCGCGGTCGCAATCCTCAACGGCACGGTGTCGGCCGCCATCGGCCTCGGGCTTCGCCTCTGGATCGCCGGGCTAGTGCTGTGGGCGCTTGGCCATATGGCCGCCGTCTGGGCCGCGAAGCGCGACCCGCTGTTCGTCGACGTGGTGCGCCGCCACGTGCGCTATCCGGCCCATTTCGGGTCGTGAGGTGAAGTGATGTTCAATCTCAGCGAATATCGCCACAAGCCGCAAAGCCTCGCGGATTTCCTGCCCTGGGCGGCGCTCGTGGCAGACGGCATCGTCCTCAACAAGGATGGCAGCCTGCAGCGCACAGCGCGCTTCCGCGGACCGGACCTCGACAGCGCCACACCGGCTGAACTGGTCGGCGTCACGGCGCGGCTCAACAATGCGCTGCGCCGCCTCGGCACGGGCTGGGCGATTTTCGTCGAAGCGAGCCGCCATTCAGCCCAGGACTATCCGGCAAGCCAGTTTCCCGATCCGGTTTCTTCGCTCGTCGACGCCGAACGTGCAGCCCAATTCGAGGAAGAGGGAGCCCATTTCGAGAGCGCCTATTATCTCACGTTCGTATTCCTGCCGCCGGCCGAGGAGGCGGCGCGGGCAGAATCCTTCCTCTACGAGGGCCGCGTCGACGGT
>Ga0137377_10005082_pt1 | contig 10475 bp, 11 predicted proteins | sample SagtaG_22_FD_104815 | JGI IMG/M metagenome (GOLD analysis project Ga0137377, IMG submission 104815) | Vadose zone soil microbial communities from Sagehorn Ranch, Mendocino, California, USA - Sage2_L_40_16 metaG | ecosystem: Environmental > Terrestrial > Soil > Vadose zone | place: USA... | reverse complement strand
TCGCGAGCGATCCGTTCGCCAAATTCTCTAGGGACCAGGTCGCGCTGGTGTACGGGAGCATCTGGAAGCAGCGGTACTTCACGCGAATCGGAGATGACTATTATCCGGAGCCGGCGCAGTGGGACGTCACCCACCATGCCTGGCGTCCGTATTTTGTTGCCAAGGGAACGGATTGGTGGGAGCCGTTTTATCCGCCCGATAACAGGCAGCGCCCTACGGGTCCTACCTGCGATGGCTGCCATTCGGTGGATTACGACATTCGGACCAAGCAAGTAGCGGAGTGGAACGTCGGCTGTGAACGCTGCCACGGACCGGGAAGCGAACACGCGGCGCATCCAACGCGCGGCAATATCATCGATCCGGCAGAGATGGACTATGTCGATGCCAATGATACGTGCATCCAGTGCCACTCGCAGGGCCGCCCGGTCAACAATCCGATGGAAGGCAAGTACTACGATTGGCCGGTTGGGTATCGTGTGGGCCTGCGTCTCCGCGATTTTTGGCAGCTCGAGGAGCACACGCTTGGACAGACCACATTCACTCATTTTGCGGACGGCACGGCGCACAAGAACCGGATGCAAGGCAATGATTTTGTGCAGAGCCTGATGTATCGCCGTGGCATCACCTGTTTCACTTGCCACGATGTGCAGGGAACGGGCAATTATGCCCAGCTGCGTAAACCGGCCGAGCAGCTTTGCCTCGATTGCCATGGGCCGCTCTCTCCGAACGGCCCCCGCACGGCCACACTCGAGGAACATACCCATCACAAGAAGGGCTCGACGGGCAGCCAGTGTGTCGCGTGCCACATGCCGAAGATCGAGACCACGCTCGGAGACGTGAAAGTGCGGGCGCACACGTTTGCGGTTTTATCTCCGGCCATGACTGACAAGTACCAGATTCCGAACCCCTGCACTTCTTGCCACACGGATAGGTCCACGGCCTGGGCGCTCGAAGCGCTCGGGCGGTGGCCCGAGCGGTCGCCCTGGCGGCTTGAATAGCTTTTTCTTTGTATTCGGCGTTCCTTGGGAATAGTCTTACAATCCTTTTCCGTGCTGCTTGCCGGTGTCCTGTTGTGCGAAGCGTAACAGGCGCGGCCTGAGCTTGCCTTCGAGGAGGTCCGAGTGCACTTCATGCCGACAAAGAAAAGCATCACCATTAGCATTTTCTGTCTCTGCCTTCTTGCGTGTCTCGATGCTGCTTGCGCTCGCGCGCAAACGCAGACACCATCGCCGGCGCTGCTGGTCCTCGACAAAGAGGACAACATGCTTTCCATCGTCGATCCTGCTACCTCAAAGACCGTCGCGCGCATTCCCACTGGCGAGGGCCCGCACGAAATAACGGCTTCCGACGACGGCAAGCTCGCGTTTGTCGCCAACTACGGCGCGAGGACGCCGGGCAACATGATTTCGGTGATCGATTTGGCGGCGCAGAAAGAGTTGCGCCGCGTGGAGCTCGGGGCGTTGCGCAGGCCGCACGGAATCACGTTCGCAGACGCCAAAGTCTGGTTCACGGCGGAGCAGAACCGGCTGATTGCGCGCTACGATCCCGCTTCGAATCAGATTGACTGGCTCCTGGGCATAGGGCAGAACGGCACGCATATGTTGGTCTTTTCAAAGGATCGCTCGCAAATTTTCACGTCCAACATTGGATCCGATTCCCTCACTTTGCTCGAGCGCAGCGGCGATTCTGCCGGTTGGAGCGCCACGAACATAAGCGTCGGCAAAGGTCCAGAAGGCGCGGACATCTCGCCCGATGGCCGCGAATGCTGGGCGGCCAATTCCGGCGACGGGAGCATCTCGATCATTGACGTCGCAGCCAAAAAAGTGGTCGAGACTCTGGAGGTTCAGACAGCCCGCTCGAATCGCCTCAAGTTCAGTCGTGATGGGAAACTCGTGCTCGTATCGGACCTGGGAAACAACGCGTTGTTGGTGCTCGATGCGGCTTCCCGAAAAGAGGTCAAGCGGCTCAATCTTGGCCGGCAGCCTGAGGGGATTCTTATCGTTCCCGACGGCTCGCGCGCTTTTGTCGCTGTTGCCGGGGAAAACGCTGTTGCCGTGCTGGATTTGAAGACCCTGGATGTAACCAGTCGCATTCCCACCGGGAAGGGCCCGGACGGCATGGCCTGGGCCGTGCGCCACTGAGTGCTTGTACAATAAGGAGAAACCCGTTTACAGGCTAAGACGCAACAAGTGAAGAGCTTTCGTTTTCCTGCTTCGTCGCTTGGTTCGCGGGGTCCACCGCGCTCGCAATGAGCGCGTTCGAGCTCCTCCTCTTGAACTTGGTGTTCCGCGATATCGCAAGCGATGGCCTGTTGCAGTTCGTGGTTGCGCTGCTCCAGCTTCCCCTTCGTCACGATGTAGATCTGGCAGGCAACGCCAAAAGTGCTGGTGGCGACGGAGGGAAACTTCCAACTTGAGCCGGGGTACGGCCAGAACGCCCCGCCGGGCCGATTCACAAACCAGAACACCATGGCTGTGGTGCCGGTGACCATGACGGGAGTGAGGATGAGCAAGAGCGCCAGAAACGCGGCCCAGTGGGGGAGGGGCGGTCGGCGGGCGTACAAGAAACTTAAACTGCTCAAGGTGAAGGTCGTGAGGTTCCGAGAGGCAGAGAGTGCAAACGACGGTGACTAAGAGATTTGCGCTCTCCGCACGTATGGCCCAGAGAATCCCGTAGCCGGCCTCGGGGCCGACCGTCGCTTGATCCCTGGTTTCTGACCGCGGCATGCTGTTCACCGCTCGCTCCCGAGCGAACTCATACGGTGATCCATCCGGGCGAGCTTGCCGTGACCGAGCCTACCAGCCCCGGTGACCTGTATCACGAAATGCCTGGTCTAAGGTTTTGAAATTTGATTGGTCGAAGGCCGGCAGCTTGTTGCGTTTGGCGGCCGCGAGCCGCTAGACTGCGCGCATGAAACAATCTCCAATACTCCTCGCCACGGTCCTGACGTTTTTCCCTGGGGCAGTGCCCGCTCGCGCGCAGCAGCCCAGGTCCATTTTCTATATGACGCGCGCGCCGCAGTCTGTACGTTCGTTCCTGGCTCATGCGGACAAGATCGATATCCTCTCCCCCAATTGGTATGCGGTGGATTCGAGCGGCCTGCTTTCCGGCGGTGCGAATCCGGAGGTCATGGAAACGGCGCGCCAGGACCATGTGCCGGTCATGCCACTGGTGGTCAACCTAGGCTTTGCACAAGAGGAAGTGCACAAGTTCTTTGCAAACCCGGCCGCGCGCCAGCAAGCCATCGGTGCCATGGTTCGAGCCTCGAAGGACAACGGCTACATCGGTTTCCAGCTGGATCTGGAAAATGTGAACTGGACCGACCGGGATGCACTTTCCGATTTCGTGCGCGAAACGGCGGCGGCATTCCACAAGGAGAACCTCCAGCTTGCCATCGCCACGATTCCGAACGCCCCCGGGCATCCGGGAGAAACGGGCTTCTCGGCCTGGATTTATCAGAATTGGCGCGGGCTTATGATTTGAAAGCCCTTGCGCAAGCGGTGGATTTTGTCTGCCTGATGACCTATGACCAGCACACCACCTGGACTGTACCCGGCCCCGTTGCCGGATGGAACTGGACAGTCGCCAATCTCGACCACGCGCTCAACAAAGTCGTGCCGCCGCAAAAGCTGGCCCTGGGAATCCCTCTGTATGGCTATCACTGGTTTACGGGTACTCCTATCAAGGCACCCGACAAAACCGGAGATAAGCCCAACCCAACCGCCGACTACATTTCCACCGATGACGCGCTGGACCTGGCCAAAGCCTACAGCGCACACCTTGACTGGGATGCCGTGGACCGGGCGGCGTGGATGTATTTCTACCGAGACGATGAGCGCGAGTGGATCTTTTATACCGATGCGCGCACCTTCAAAGAGCGCTACGCGCTGGTGAGGGATCGCGGGCTGTATGGTTTTGCATCGTGGGTGCTCGGAACGGAGGACCCCGGAATCTGGAATCTGCTGCCAAGCCACAAATGATTTTCCTTTGGCGCATGTGAAGAAACAGGACGCTGCCAAGGTAAATTCCGGTAATCACAACCAATAGGGAGCTTCCGGAATCACGGCTCGTGGCTTAGGCTTCTTTCCGCGCGAGACGGAGGCCACCCCTGGTCACCTCAGGCGGCAACTGTATCCATCCGTAGGGCGACCGGCGAGGATTCTCCTGGCATCTTAGCGTGCCTCGGCGAAGCTTTCGAAGAATTTCGGGAGCGCTACACCCCCGAGGGGTTCCTGGACACGGTGCTTACACCGAAGACGCTTGAAAAGCGTCTCGAACAATGAGTGTCTTCGTGGCGGTCCGTTCCCGGGAGCAGGTTGTCGGCACGATCGCCTCGAGCGTGGTCCGCTTAGAGGAAGGGCATCTTCGGGGTATGGCTGTGTCGCCCGCGATGCGCGGCGGTGGAATTGCGAGCCAATTATTGAGCGGAGTCCGAGCTGCGCCAGCGCAAATGTACGCGGGTCACGCTGGATACCACCGAGCCGCTCCTGCGGGCGATGCGCTTTTACGAAAAGCACGGCTACCGGCGTTCCGGAAAAACCAGGGACTTCTTCGGGATGCCGTTGATCGAACATCAAAAAACTTTGCCCTAAAGAGCCTGCACTCCAGCAGTAGGAGCGGAAGAAAGGAGTTCCTATTGCCGGGCGGTTTGCAGCAGCTGACAGTTCTCGACGCAACGGGCGGCCAGCATTTCGATTTCGGCTTTCTTCTTACGAGGCACGTCTGTACCCGCCTCGGGTGCAACGATAAGCGACTGCGGGCCATCGGCTAGATTGAAGGTGCACTGGAACTGCAGGGACTGCACGCCGCGCTGCTGGCAGGAGGCTTTCTCGAGCGCGGACTCGAGCGCAGCCGGCTGCGAATGCAATTGATCGGCGACCTGCGATGGCAGCATGGCCACAACCATCGGCACCGGCGACTTGATTTTGATGCTGACTTGCTCGCTATCATGGTCCGGTTGGAAGCCGCCATAAACCTTCAAGAAGGACGTCAGCTGGTATTTTTCTTTTATCTGGTCCATCCACCGAAACTCGGGTTGGATGCAATTCTGGACGCAATTCCAGTTGTAATACTGGATGTGCAGGTCGTTGGGAGCTTTGAAACGGCGCGTCGCAGCGCCCTCGCCTGTAAAGACAGTCGCGATGCCTTCGCCGATGGCCCGCTGCGTTTTGTCGTTCGGATTCAAGATGGCGCCGAGACCGGCAAACACCGCCGCATCGGGGCTATTGCGCTCGTCGCGAATAACCATAATCAGCTCGCCCGGCGGCATGCTGCAGATGTACGTGGTTTCCGTCACGTGCTCTGCGGGGCATGATTGCGGCAGGCTCGCAATGGCTTCGGGCTGCTGGAGCGCCTGGTTCCAGGCGTCTACCGGAGTCATGAAAATTGTGACAGGCATCTGGGCCTTGATGTCTACGTGGTTTTTAGCGCCGTAGACACCCACATGGTAAGTCTCACCGGTGTGGTAGTTCGCGGGGTCGAGCCGGACCTTCTCGTCGTGCGCGGGCACCCAATCGAAAACCCGTGACGGAACCTGTGCGAGAGACAGGGAAGAAAAAACGCAGGTCAGAAAAATCGCGAGGACACTCGGGATGAGAAGGAACCGAAAGTTGTGGTTTTTCATAGGCTCTCCGTGTCATTCCATTGGAGCGCAGCACCGTTTACCCTGCAAGGCTTCCGCGAAAACGCTGTCTTCTCGGAGTATCCTGACCCGAAGGTCAGTTGTTCCGCGGTCAGTAGGTGAGCGACCAGCCGATCAACGTCATAGTGAGAACCAGCACAAGCACCCCGGTGCTCACGATGCTCAAGGTTCTTCCGCGACCGAGCAGGTAGTCGCGAGATTCAGGGTCGATGCACAAGATGATGATTACAATCAGGACCACGCTCCAAGCCAGCATCGCCGGCAGGCCCTGATACCTGCTAATCATGGAGAGAAACTCACCGGGAGGCTGTCCTGCGGGAATCCACCAGGGGATCATAGGGGCCACGCCGGCGGCCAGCGAGAAGGTGAGCAGTTTTCGCGTCAACCAGCCTTTTACCTTGGGCCGCGCTTCCTTCCAAATGAAATAGTCCCACGCGAGTAGGCCCGCCGCCAAAGGCACCCAACCATATAAGGCGGCGTTTTGGTCAAACCAATACCAGCTGCGAAACAGAAGCCGCCCGTGATGGGTCTCCGCGAGACGGGGCAGCAGGAATAATCCCAGCACTGTGTTAGAGAGTACGGCCACCAAAAGGGTGACCAAACTCATGAATTGAAACCAGTATCGCGTGGGCACTTTCTTGCAGCGCGTGCACACGGACTGTTTGGGCAGGAAATTCAGTCCACAGCGATCGCAGTACACAGTCATTCTCCCGTGGGGAGGGGATTCGCACTAACTTGAGCCAGTGTAGGGCCACCGGGCGGGCAAAACTACTGGCCCCAGGACCAGTTTTGGTCGAGCTGTGCTTGATTGGACAAAAAGTTGGATGCGAAAGGCCGGGGATGCGTAAGGGAAGCGAAGAAGTTTGCCGGAAGCTATCTCTTGTTATTTCATTTAGATACGACATCTTAAGCGCAATAGCCCCCGCGCCGGACGCCCGCCATCAGCGGAACCACGCGGGTTCTGCCCTGGCCTTGCGGCCCTCCTCCTCGAGCTCGTCCAACTTCTTTTGCAGATCGGCTTTCTTCTTCTGAAGCTTCTGGATCTGCGCATTGCGGTCTCGGACGTAGGCCAGGCCGTCCTTCATGCCGGTAGACACGTCGATGCCGGCCGCACCATACTTCTTGATGTCCTCGCGTAGCTGCGCTGTCCGCCGGTCGATTTCGGCCACTTCTTGAAGGATGGGGCGCGCCTTGCCGCGCCAGTACGCTTCGTCGTTTTGTACATCTTCGGAGTCCTCGGCCTTGGTCGGCTTCGGCTGAGCCTGCTTCTTGTTTTCGGGGCCCACAACCGAAACGCCGCCTCTCAGGCCCGAGAGGTCATCTTCGGTGAAAACCTTGCCTTTTGCCGCGGCAGCTTTCTTGTCTTTTGCTTTTCGTGCGGCTTCGGCCGCGGCATCCTGCTGGCCCTGGCTCGAGGTTGGATTTTGCGATGACGTTTCCGTGACGGGCGAGGACTGCCGGGAGGGCGGAGTTGGCTGTCCAAACCAAGCTGCCACAGGACAGGCGGACACCACGACGGCGCAAAGGAGAGCTCGAAAGCAGTGGCGCATGGGTGGCCTCCGTACATGCAAGCAATAAGGAGACGCTACGATGCGTCAGAAGCACGGTCAAGACGATTCGTGGACGAGCCTTCCAGATGGTCAACACGGAGGGCCTGAAGTTGCTGACCAGCAAAGGCGTCTGGTAGAGTGCCTACTTGCTGACAGGATGCAAACAATCCCGAGGAGGAACTCTTGAGTATTCCAAAATTTGCTCTCGACATCCTGGTTTGTCCGCTGTGCAAGACGCGGGTGGAACTCCTCGCGGATGAATCCGGTTTGAAATGCGTTTCTTGCCGGCGCGTTTATCCGATTCGTGACGATATTCCCGTGATGCTCCCCGAAGAGGCCACCATCGTCGAGGAAAACCGGAACAAATAGCAGGAGTCCGTCCATCCAGCCCGCATGACCACGCATTTCGCTCATTCCGTGCCACGCTTGAAACGGCTGCTGCCGCGTCTGCGCGGCAAACGGATGGGTGTGCTCGGCGACTTGATGCTGGACCGCTACCTGTGGGGAACGGCTTCGCGCTTGTCGCCCGAAGCGGCGGTGCCGGTGGTGGATTTGGTCGGTCAGAACGAACGCCTCGGGGGCGCCGGGAACGTGGCGGCCAACCTCGCCGCGCTCGGAGCGAAGGTCGAGGCGTTTGGCGTGGTCGGAAGCGATGAGGCGGGCCGCGCGCTCCAGAAGTGCCTGCGCGAAGCGAGCATGGGCGATAGGGGAGTTTTGGCCGAAGCAAAACGCGTAACCACCGTGAAGACGCGCATCATCGCCAAGCACCACCAGGTGGTTCGTGTGGATCGGGAACGACGCGAACCACCGGGGGAAAAAACGCGGGAAAAGCTGTTGCGCATGGTCTTCGCGGCGCTCAAACGCCTCGATGCCTTAGTGCTGTCCGACTATGACAAAGGGCTGATCACTGATGAATTTGCGGATCGCGTGCTTAGCGCGGCTCACCAGTTGAAGGTTCCCGTGTTCGTGAAGCCGAAGACTTCGCGACTTTATGCCTACAGGGGCGCGCGGGTTATCGTCTGCAACACGAAGGAAGCGAGTTTTTACGTGACCAAGACTCTGTCGGATGAGAAATCCTTCGAGGAGGCGGGGCGAGCGCTGCTCGCCCGCTTTGGCTGCGGCGCCGTGGTGATCACACGAAGTGGAGAAGGAATGAGTGTATCTGAGGGGTCTTCGCCGCAGCAGCTGCACATTCCGGCGACTGGCCGTGAGGTGACCTACGACCGGGTGGGCCAACCGGGAATCGAGCGGGGCGCAACTGGCCGGCAGGTGTTCGATTTGACGGGAGCAGGTGACACGGTGCTGAGCGTGCTGGCGCTCGCGGCGGCGGCCGGCGCCTCTATGGTGGACGCCGCGCTGCTCGCCAATGTTGCTGCCGGAGTGGTGGTGGGCAAGCTCGGTACCGCGAGCGTATCACCACAAGAGCTGGAGCATGCGCTGGACGAGTTGCGGGACTAAGCGGCTTGGAGAAGCAGCGCTAGGGCGGGAAGCTGAGGGACTTGTCGGACATAATGACCCACACGCTGACAACTTTGGTCTTGCGGCTCTTCTCCGGGTCCGAGGCGTCGGGCATGGGCGAGAACGGACTGACGGCCACCTGTATATCCACGGCGTTGGCGCCATGTCGGGAAGTCGCTTCCAGGATTTCATAGCTTTTGACGGGCCCGTAATATCCCTCAGGGCCCCAGTCCGCGAGAAAATCCTTCTTGGTGTAGCTCGGGCCAGGTTTCCAGAGCTGGTAGGCGAGGTCGCTGTTGCCGGCAACCAGCGCATTGAAGAAACGCTCGGCAGCTTTTTTTTCGGGATAGTAACGGAATGCGAAATAAAACAAGACAACGGCGGCCACAACTACCGCCGAGATGGTGAACGGTATGGCTCGTGATTTTTGGGGTTTGACGGGAGGTGGATCGAGCAGCGTCATTCGGTAGTCTCCTGCCCCGCGAGCGTCAGAATCGAAGTTGCTCCGAGAAATCTCTGCACCTTCGAGCCACAGTAAACCTTACAAAAATTCGATGCGCGAGTAAATGGCCGCAAATGAGAAAACACAGCATCCCAGCGTATGATTTTGCCGCACACCTTCTCGATCCTCATACATTTGTAGCCATTCGCTTTCGAAGAGCCGCGGAGCACTTTCCGAACGTTGGCGGTGCCGGCCAGATAGGAATCATTTAGGGCTGCTCTATCGGCAAGGTTTTCGGTGTTCCCAGGGACTGCGTTCAGGCTTACCTGTGGTTCGGAGCTGGCTCGAGGAGCGAGGACCATCTTTTCTGTGCCTCAATCTCAGCTGAAATCCTTCGCAGATTTCCGAAGCCGCGAGAATGGCAACGGAATGGGAAAAGCCGGCATCGGGAGCCGTGAGGTCGCCGGTCGACTAGGCTTCGAGCGCCCCGGCGGCGCCTTCGGGAAGTTCGATCTCGTATTTGGTGCGGGCTTTTTCGCGGTGCATCTCCAGTGCCAGCTCGATTAGCTTGTCGATCAGTTCGCGGAAGGGAATGCCGCTGGCTTCCCACATTTTCGGGTACATGCTGATGGAAGTGAACCCGGGAATGGTGTTCACTTCGTTGAGATAGATTTTGCCGGCGGTCTTGTCAAGGAAGAAATCGACGCGGGCCATGCCGCTGAGCTCCAGGGCGCGGAAAGCTTCTACCGCGTATTTTTGCATCGTTTTGACCTGCGCAGGCTTGAGTTTGGCGGGAATGAGGATCTGCGAACCCTCTTCCAGGTATTTTGCCGTGTAATCGTAGAACTCGCGGTGCGGCACAATTTCGCCGGGAATCGAAGCCTTAGGATCGTGATTGCCCAACACCGACACCTCGATCTCGCGCCCCACGATGCATTTCTCGACCAGGATTTTCATGGCGAACTCCGCGGCCAGATTCAAAGCGGGCGCCAATTCCTCGCGCGAATGAACCTTGGTCATGCCCACCGAAGAGCCAAGCGTCGCGGGTTTGACGAAGACTGGATATTTGAATTTCTTCTCGACGAGCTTCTGAATTTCTTTGGGACCGCGCTCCCAATCGGCGCGCGGCACGGCAATCCACGGCACCACAGGGATTTTGGCGACTTGGAGGAGACGCTTGGAAACATCTTTGTCCATGCCAATGGCGGAGCCGAGCACGCCGGCACCCACGAAAGGCAAGCCCGCGAGGTCGAGCAGCCCTTGGATCGTGCCGTCTTCACCGTAAGTGCCGTGCATGACGGGGAAGACGACGTCAATGCGCTGGCCGCCACCGCTCCCGTCGCGGTCCAGAGGAATCAGCGCGGCGTCGGTGGGGTCGGCGGTC
>Ga0137377_10005075_pt1 | contig 10481 bp, 12 predicted proteins | sample SagtaG_22_FD_104815 | JGI IMG/M metagenome (GOLD analysis project Ga0137377, IMG submission 104815) | Vadose zone soil microbial communities from Sagehorn Ranch, Mendocino, California, USA - Sage2_L_40_16 metaG | ecosystem: Environmental > Terrestrial > Soil > Vadose zone | place: USA... | reverse complement strand
CGACGAGGGGCGCGACCTGCCGGTGCGCTTCTTCATCGATCCGGCGCTGCCGCGCCACATCGATCTCATCACGCTGGCGTACACGTTCTACGACGAATCCTCGCGCGTCGCCCGCCAACCCTAGGCACGCGCGACTCGGGGTAAGGAAGACTCACCGACATGGCCAAAGCACACGCCCCCAACGGCAGCCACTACTACATTCCGCACGACAGTCCGTGGCCGATCCGCGGCTCGATGGCGCTGTTCGCCATCATGCTGGGGGCGATCGGCTACCTGAATGACTGGAGCGGCGCGTGGTCGTTCCTGCCCGGCGCGGTGCTGCTCGCCTACATGTTCTTCGGCTGGTTCTCGACCGTCATCGGCGAGAACCAGCGCGGCATCTACAACCTGCAGGTCGACCGCTCGTTCCGCATGGGGATGATGTGGTTCATCTTCTCCGAGGTGATGTTCTTCGCCGCGTTCTTCGGCGCACTGTTCTATGCGCGCATGCTGTCGGTGCCGTGGCTCGGCGGCGAGGGTGTCAAGGTGTTCAGCAACTTCATCCTCTGGCCGCAGTTCGAGGCCGTCTGGCCGACCAACGGCCCGGGGCACGTCGGCGGCCGGGTCGACTCTAGCTTCGGCACCATTCCCGCGATCGGCGTACCTGCGCTGAACACCGCGATCCTGCTCACCAGCGGACTCACGGTCACCTTCGCCCACTTCGCGCTGCGCGCCGGCCGGCGCGGCCGGCTGGCGCTGTTCCTGGCGCTCACCTGCCTCCTCGGGTTCACTTTCGTCGGCCTGCAGGCCCGCGAGTACGGCGAGGCCTACCGGGAGCTGGGCCTGCGGCTCTCGACCGGCATCTACGGCTCGACGTTCTTCATGCTCACCGGCTTCCACGGCCTGCACGTGACGCTGGGCGCGATCATGCTCACGGTCATCTGGCTGCGGGTGCTGCGAGGGCACTTCAGCGCCGACCGGCACTTCGCGTTCGAGGCGGTCGCATGGTACTGGCACTTCGTCGACTGGGTGTGGCTCGCCCTGTTCATCTTCGTCTACTGGCTGTAGATGAGCGCTCACCTCGCGGCAGGCAGCGGGAGGCGGACGGGACGTGCTTCCTAAGGATGGGGCGGCGCACTGCCGGACTGCAGGGTGTGGGGCGAGATCAACCCCAGGTACCAGGCCAGCATCAGCAGCGCGAACAGCACCAGCGACACGGTGATGCGAACGGTCAGAGCGCGCGCCATTTTGCGCGAATCGTCGGCACTGCCGCGCGACAGATGAAACAGCCCGAAGCCGAGGCTCGCGACGATCCCCGCGAGACTCGCCAGGATCAGCAGCCGGACGAGCGCCTGCATGGGGCGCAGTGTATCGCCGGGGTGCCGCGGAGCAATGACCGATGTCGCGGCGGCTGAGGCTCGGGGGGCGCGTGTTCGCCCCGTCGGCCGGCTTCACGGTCGTGGCGCTCGTGCTGTGCGCACTGTGCGTGCGACTCGGTGCGTGGCAGTGGCACAAGGGCATGCAGCGCGAGCAGCAGTGGACCCGCTTCGCGCGCGGCGCGGACCAGGTGATCGCACTCGGGGCGCGCGCCGTGAGCGATGTGCCGCTCTACCAGCGCGTGAGCGTGACGGGGCGGCTGGATGGCGCGCGCCAGTTCCTGCTCGACAATCGCAGCTACCGCGGACGCGCCGGATACGAAGTGCTGACCCCGCTCACGCGCGCCGGCGCCGCCGTGCTGCTCATCGATCGCGGCTGGGTGGCGTTCTCCGGCACGCGGGCGCGCTTGCCGGACATCGCCTTCGAGGCCGCCGCCCCCGTGACCTTGAGCGGCCGCATCGCCGAGCTTCCGAGCCCGGGGCTCGCCAGCGGCCGGGCCGCCCCCAGCGCCGCCGCTGCGTGGCCGAAGGTCACCAGTTACCCGCGCCTCGCGGAGCTGTCCGCCGCGCTCGGCGCGCCGCTCGCGGCGCGCATTGTGCTGCTCGACCCGCAGGCCCCGTTCGGTTACGTGCGCGACTGGCAGCCGCCCGGCATGGCGCCGCTGCGGCACCTCTCCTACGCCATCCAGTGGTGGAGCTTCGCGACGCTCACGCTCATCGGGTGGGCGATCATGAGCACGCGCCGGAACCACGCTGCACCGATGCGATGAACACCCCCGCGAGCCACCTGCGCGAGCGCAACCTGCGCACCCTGGCGGGGCTCGCGGCGCTGTTCCTGCTGCCGCTCGTGATGGCGTTTTTCACGTACTACGGCAGCCTCTGGCGCCCGGCGCGCCGCGTCAACCACGGCGTCCTGATCACGCCCGCGCGGCCGCTGCCGCCGATCAGGCTGCCGCTGCCCGGGGGCGCCGCGGCGGCGCACGGCGCGCCGTTTCGCGGCACATGGTCCCTGGCGTACGTCGGCAACGGCGCCTGCGACAGCGCCTGCCGCCGGGCGCTTTACGTGATGCGTCAGACGCGCCTCGCGCTCAACAACGACATGACGCGCCTGCAGCGGGTGTTCCTCGCCAGCGGCGGGTGCTGTGCCCGCGAACTCCTCGGGCCCGAGCAGGCGGGCCTCGAGATCCTGGACGCGGCCGGCCCCGCCGGTGTGGCGCTGCTGCGCGAGTTTCCCTCCGAGGGGCGCGAGCATTCGCTGTTCGTGGTCGATCCGCTCGGCAACCTCATGATGAGCTACGATGCGCGCCGGGATCCTCACGGGCTGCTCGAGGACCTGAAGAAGCTGCTGAAGCTGTCGCACATCGGCTGACGTCGCGAGAGTGCCTTGCCAACCATGCCGGTTGCCCGCTGGATGCGTCGCCTGGCCGTTGCAGGCGTGCTGTTGTGCTTCATCGTCGTGGTGCTCGGCGCCTACGTGCGCCTGACCGCTGCCGGGCTCGGCTGCCCCGACTGGCCCGGCTGCTACGGCCACATCACACCAACCGGCGCCGGGCACAGCGCCGCTGCGCAAGCCGCGTATGCCGGGCGGCCGCTGGCGCTCGGCAAGGCGTGGCGCGAGATGCTTCACCGTTACGCGGCCGGCGCCCTCGTGCTCGTGATCCTGGGCGTCACCGCGCTCGCGATCAGTGCGCGCCGCGCGCGGCCGGTGAGCCTGCCGTTCACGCTGGCGCTGCTTGCGACCGTCATCGTGCAGGCGCTGCTCGGGATGCTCACCGTCACCTGGCAGCTCAAGCCCCTCATCGTGACGCTGCACCTGCTGTTCGGCCTCACCACGCTCGGCCTGCTGTGGTGGCTGATGCTGTCGCTGCCGAGCAGCTCCTGGGGGGCCACCGCCCTGAAAAGCGCCGGCCGCAAGATCAGCGGCGGGGGCGCCTCGCCGATTGCGAGCGCGCATCAGCTCGCGCTCGTGGGTCTCGCCGCGCTCGCCGTGCAAATAGCGCTCGGGGGCTGGACCAGCAGCAATTACGCCGCGGTCGCCTGCCCGGATTTTCCGACCTGCCAGGGCGAGTGGTGGCCGCACGGTGATTACCGCGTCGCCTTCGTGCTGTGGCGCGGTCTCAACATCGACTATGAAGGCGGCGTGCTCGACAACCCGGCGCGCGTCGCCATTCATCTCACGCACCGCTTGGGCGCACTGGTGGCGGCCGTGGCACTGGCGCTCGCGGCGCTGTTCGTGTTGCGGCGCCGCGGGCTGTCGGGCGCGCGCTTGCGCGCCTGGGGGGTGCTCGGGGCGCTCGGCCTGCAGCTGCTCATCGGCATGTCCATGGTGCTCAAGGCATTCCCGCTGTGGCTCGCCACCGCGCACACGGCCGGCGCGGCGCTGCTGCTGCTCGCCACGCTGGCGCTGCTGCGATGCCTGAGCACGCGCTGAATCGGGCCCACGCCAGCGCCGCACCGCGATCTGCTAGGCTGCGCATCCCGTGGCGACGACATCGGAATATGCGCCCGTAGCGCGGCCGCTGTGGCGCCGCTACCTCGAGCTGACGAAGCCCAGGGTCGTCGCGCTCGTCACCTTCACCGCCATCGTCGGGACGCTGCTCGCCAGCCCCGGGGCGCCGCCGGTGGACGCCCTGGTGTGGGGAAATCTCGGCATCGCGCTCGCCGCCGCCTGCGCGGCCACCCTCAATCAGGTGCTCGACCGGCGGATCGATGGGCTGATGGCACGCACGCGCGCGCGGCCGCTGCCGAGCGGGCAGCTGACCGAGCGCCAGGCGCTGGTGTTCGCGGCCGTACTCGGCGTCGGCGCGATGGCGATCCTCGCCTTCCTGGTGAACCTGCTGACCGCGGTGCTGACCTTCCTGTCCCTCATCGGCTACGCGGTCGTCTACACCGTGTGGCTGAAGCGCGCGACGTCGCAGAACATCGTCATCGGAGGCGCGGCGGGGGCGGCGCCGCCGGTGCTCGGCTGGGCGGCGGTCACCAACGGCATCGACCCGAATGCGCTGCTGCTGTTTCTCATCATTTTCGTGTGGACGCCGCCGCACTTCTGGGCGCTGGCGATCGCGCGCCGCGATGAATACGCGCGCGCCGGCATTCCGATGCTGCCGGTGACGCACGGCCTCGCCTACACGCGGCTGCAGGTACTGCTGTACACCGTGCTGCTCGTGGTCGTGACGCTGATGCCGTTCCTCACCCGCATGAGCGGCCTGATCTACCTCGCCGCCGCGCTGGCGCTGAACGCCGGGTTCCTGTACTACGCGCTGGCGCTGAAGATCACCGCGCGCGAGGAGCTGCCGATGCGCGTGTTCCGCTTTTCGGTGACCTACCTGATGTGGCTGTTCGCGGCGCTGCTGGTGGATCACTACCTGCCGGCGATGCGCAGCGGCGGACCGTGAGCGGCGGGCGATGCTCAGGCGCGCTCGGGCGCGCGCTGCAGCCTCATTTGCCAGGAATAGATCATCTGCTCCTTCAGCAGCAGCACGCCGGCCGAGCGGTAGGTGCTGGCGTCGATCTGGCCCAGGTGCTCCGCGCCGTGATAGCCCGAGGACTCGCAGCCGAACACCGACAGGATCGACTCGCCGATGACCGCGAACCGGCCGCGCAGCGTACCGAAGGTCGCGTCCTCGAAGGTCCATTTCATGCTGGCGCCGTCGGGGCCGGGGGGCTCGATCCAGTACGCGTGCACGAACTCCGCCGGCGGCGATCCCAGCACCTTGAGCGTGCCTGACAGCAGCCAGCACTCGGGGCGATGCGCGATCTCGGTCCGCCCGATCGCCTCGAGCGGCTCGCCGTCGGCACGCCACAGCGTGCCCTTCGCGGTCCATACCGCCGGTTCGAACAGAAACGTGTGCGCCATGCGTGCATTATGGCGCGCGCGGGCCGTTTCGGGGTACGTTGCGAGTCAGCGACAGCCAAAGGTGCCTTATGTTGACGGAACGCATCTGGTCGGGAAACAGCTTACGGAATTTTCACTATCTGATCGCCTGCGCCGAGACCGGCGAGGCGCTCGCCGTCGATCCGCTCGAGTGGCGGCTGTGCCTGGAGGCGGCGCGCAAGCGCGGCTGGGAGATCACGCAGATTCTCAACACGCACGAGCACACCGACCACACCGGCGGCAATGCCGGCCTGAGGGCCGCAACCCGCGCGAAGGTAGCCGCGCACGCGGCGGCCGCGGCGCGCATCGGCGGCGTGGATCGGGGCCTCGCCAGGGGGGACGTCATCAAGGTCGGGCGTACCGTGGAGCTCGAATGCCTCGACACCCCGGGACACACGCTGGCGCATGTCTGCCTGCTGGCGCGCACGGAGGAGCCGGCGCTGTTCTGCGGCGACACGCTGTTCAACGCCGGTGCCGGCAACTGTCACAACGGCGGGGACCCGGAGAAGTTGTACGAGAGCTTCGTCACCCAGCTCGCGCGCCTGCCGGACGAGACGCGCGTGTTCCCCGGCCACGAGTACCTGGCGCGCAACCTCGAGTTCACGCTCGATCGCGAGCCGACCAACCCGGATGCGCCGCGGCTGCTCGGGGAGGCGCGCCATCACGACCCGGCGGCGGCGATGGTCACCACGCTCGGGCAGGAGAAGCGCATCAACACGTTCCTGCGGCTGCAGAATCCCACGGTCATTGCGCGGCTGCGGGAAGCGTTCCCCGATCTCGGCGAGCATCCCGATGCCCGCACCGTGTTCGTGAAGCTGCGCGAGCTGCGCAACCGCTGGTGAGGCATGCGCGCGGTCGCGGCAGTCCTCATCACGGCGGCGCTGGCGTCGACCGGCTGCGAGCCCCGGCGCGATGCCGGCGGCGCCGCGCCGGCCGGCTTGAGTCCGGCGACGCGCGCGGCCGTCACCGACGCCGTGCGCCAGTTCGCCCAGGACGTCGCGCACGACGTCACGCGGGAGGGACCGGCCGCCTGGCGCCGGTACTTCTCCCCGGGCCCCACGTTCTTCATGGCCTCCGACGGGCAACTGGTGTTCTCGAACGCCGCCTCCGCGGCGCGCGGCATCGACGATCTCACGCGCACGCTCAGGTCCATCGAGCTGCGCTGGGGGGACGACCTGCGCGTCGACCCGCTGACGCCGGATCTGGCGGTGATGGCGAGCTCGTGGTCCGAGCTGCGGGTGGCCGCCGACGGCGGTCGGGTCACGGACCGCGGCTACTTCACCGCCGTGGCGGAACGGCGCGACGGCCGGTGGAAATTCCGCAACGCCCACTGGTCGGTTGCGGCACCGGCGCCGCGGGCGCCCTAAGCTAAGGAGAACTGTTTATGCGCATCGCTGTTCGGGTGTTGGCGGCCTTGCTGCTGACGAGCGGGACGGCCGCGGCCTGGGCGAACGGGGGCGGCGGGATGTCCATGCCGGCACCGCCTCCCGTGCCGCGCGAGCAGACGCCGCAGCAGAAGGCGCGGGAGGCCTACAACGACGGCGTGCACGGCGTGAAGAAGGCCGACAAGGCACAGGCCGCCGCCGCGCAGGCGAGCGACGCCGGCAAGAAGGACCGGGCCGCGCACGAGGCCCAGGACCGCTATGCCGAGGCGCTGGCGAAGTTCCGGGAAGCGACCGGGCTCGACCCCCAGCTGCCCGAGGCATGGAACTACCTGGGCTACACGAGCCGCAAGCTCGGTCACTACGACGAGGCGCTCGCGGCGTACGACAAGGCGCTCACTCTCAAGCCCGGCTACGCGGATGCGCTGGAGTACCGCGGCGAGGCGTACCTCGCGCTCAATCGCATCCCGGACGCGCAGCAGGCGTACCTCGACCTGTACGCGGGTAACCGCGCGCTGGCGGGCAAGCTCCTCACGGCCATGACGAACTGGGTCGCGGACCAGCGCGCCGACGCCTCCGCGGGCACTGCCACTCACCTGGACGAGCTCGACAAGTGGATCCAGGAGCGAGCGCAGATCGCGGGCCAGACCGCGGCGCTCACGCGCGCCGGGACGGCGGCCAGCTGGCGCTGAGCCGCGCGCGGGCAAGCCTTCCGGCAGCGGCGCTGCTGCTGCTCGCCGCCGCCGCCTGTCCGCTGGCGGCCGAAGAGTACGCCTGGCACCTGCCGCGGGGTTTCCCCACGCCCGCGGTACCGCCTGACAATCCCATGTCGAAGGCCAAGGCGGCGCTCGGTGAGCGGCTGTTCTTCGAACCCCGCCTGTCGGTGACCGGCCGGTACAGCTGCTCGAGCTGCCACGACCCGGCGCGCGCCTTCGCGCAAGCCCGGCCGGTCGCGATCGGCGCCACCGGCGAGGCGTTGCCGCACAACGCCATGGCGCTCGTCAACGTCGCTTACAACATCAGCTTCGGCTGGAGCAGACCCCGGGTACGCACGCTCGAGGCACAGATGCTCGAGCCGATGCTGAATGAGCACCCGGTGGAGCTCGGACTCAAGGGCCGCGAGGCCGCGGCGTGCGCGCTGCTGGCGGCGGATCCGGCGTACGCCGCCGATTTCGCCGCCGCCTTCCCCGGCGATCCCGCGCCCGTGACTCTCGAGCATCTGGTCAAGGCCATCGCGAGCTTCGAGCGCACGCTGATCTCCGGCGGCTCGCCCTTCGATCGCTACGTGTTCAACGGCGAGCACGACGCGCTGTCGGGGCAAGCCAAACGGGGCATGGCGCTGTTCTTCTCGACCCGCGCGGGCTGCTCGGGGTGTCACTCCGGATTCAACTTCTCGGGCAACTGGCGCGATGCGCAGGGTGAGACCGGGCCGGCGAGCTTCGCACGCAACGGCACGAGCGCCCGGCCGATGCGCGTGCCGACCCTGCGCAACGTGGCGCTCACCGCCCCCTACATGCACGATGGGCGCCTGGCGAGCCTCGCGGCGGTGCTCGATCACTATTCGTCTGTGGCGGCGCAGGCCGCGCGTACCGATCGGCGTCTGCCGCGCGTTGCGTTCTCCGGTGCCGAACGCAGCGCGCTCATCGCGTTTCTGGAGAGTCTCACCGACGAGTCGTTCGTCAGCCGCACCCGGTGAGGCGTGCGGCGGGCCGCCCGCTCTAGGGCTGGCCCCCGAGGTGCTTGTCCATCCAGTCGAGGTAACGCCGGGAGCGATCCACCAGGAAGCTCGGCCGGGTGAGCACGTGGTACTCGCCCGGATACACGATGAGTTGCGCCGGGACCCCGAGCGTGCGCAGCGCCTGGTACATCTGCTCGCCGCCCGCGACCGGCACGTTGAAGTCCCTGTCACCGCCCAGGAAGAGAGTCGGGGTGCGGATGCGATCCGCGTGGAAGAACGGATAGGAGACCTTCAGCCACAGCGCCGGATTGCGCCACGGCGGCCCGAGCTCCGCGTTGTATTCGACGACGTATTGGTCGGTGCCGTAGGTCGAGAGCTGGTTGCCGCTGCCGGCGCCGCTGATCGCCGCCTTGAAGCGCGTGTCACTCGCGATGAGGTAGTCGGTCAGCAGACCGCCGTAGCTCCAGCCACCGACGCCCAGGCGCGCCGGATCGGCCAGCCCCAAGCCGACCGCGTAATCGACCCCGGCGAGCAGGTCCTCGACTTCCTTGTGGCCCCAGTCGGCGAGAATGCTGCGGGCGAATTTCGCGCCGCGCCCGCTGCTGCCGCGATAGTTGACGGCGAGCACCACGTACCCGTGGGTCGCGAACAGCTGCCGCTCGAGCGGCGGCCCGTAGCCTTGCAGCTCGAGGGAGTGGTCGTCCTGGCCGTTCGGTCCGCCGTGGATCCACAGGATCGTCGGATAGCGATGCCCGGGCACGTAGTCGGGCGGCTTGACGAGCTGTCCGTGCACCGGCGTGCCGTCGCGGCTCCGGAAGGCGATGTCCTCGACCGCGCCCAGCTGCAACTCCAGAAACAGCGCCTGGTTGTGGGCGCTCAGGGGCCGCAGCCGGCCCTCCTCCAGCGCATAGGCCTCCGCCGGCGAGCGGTCGGTGGAAACCAACACGGCCGTGTGCCCGGCCGCCGCGGCGAGCTCGTGCACGACCATGGGCCCGCCGAGCCGCTCGAGCGGCGCGCCTGCGAGTGTGACCCGCGCCGGGTACTGGGTGCCGTCGTCCTCGACGGCGAACTCGAGTGAACGGCCGTCGGCTGCGAAAGCCGGCGAGAAGACCGCGCGATCGAGGCGGTCGGTGAGGGCGCGCACCTCACCCGACTTCACGTCAACCGTCGCAAGGCTATCCATGATGTAGGCATTGAATTTCGCCTCCGCGCCCTGCAGGAACGCGAGTCGCGCCCCGTCCGGGCTCCAGGCGAGCCTCTGGTTGTTGGGTGACCAGCTCATCAGGAGCCGCCGCGGCGTCGCGCCGGCGCGGCCGGCAATGAGATCGATCTCGTCGATGGCGGTCCGCTCAGGTCCCTTCATGGGGTCGCTGACGTAGGCGATCTGCTCACCGTCGGGCGACCAGGCCGGATGCGACTCGCGGCGGCCGGAATCCGCGGTGAGGGCCGCGCAGGCGCCGCTGCGCACATCGAAGAGGTACAGGTGCGAGCGCGAGGCCGCATCCAGGTAGCCGTCCCTGTCGGCCTTGAACTGCAACGCGTCGATGACGATGGGTTGCGGCGCCTTGCCGTCCGCTTTGCCGTTGGCGGGCCCCCCGCCCGCGTGCATCACGAGCACGATGCGCTGACCGTCGGGCGACCATTCGTAGCTGGTGAGCTCCCCGGTGAGGTGAGTCAGCTGCCGCGGTTCCCCGCCGCGTCGATCGAGAACCCACAGCTGGGTCTTGTCCCCGGAGGGGCGCGCCGACAGGAAGCTGAGGTAGCGCCCGTCGGGGCTGAAGCGCGGCTCCGACACGCTCTCGCCCCGCGTCAGCTGCACGCTCTCATCCCCCGCCCAGTTGGCCGTCCACAACGCGCTGCGGGATTCATCGGACTCCCGGTCGTAGCTCGTCACGAGGTAGGCGACCGCGGCGCCGTCGGGTGAGATCTTGAGATCCGACAGCGCCTGGAAGCGGAACCAATCCTCAGGATTCAGGGGACGTGCCGCCTGCACCGACGCGGGCGCGAGGCTCGCAGCGACGACCAAAGACAGGGGCAGCAGGCGTTTCAGGTGCACGATGTTCCTCCCCGGGAGTAGAGCACCGCAGTCGCTTCAGGATCTTGGCGTTGTGCGTCTGCGCCGCCGCGCCCGCGGCGCAAGGGCAGCGGGCTGAGAATGCGAAGTGTAGCCTGAGCCCCGCTGCGCGCGCAGG
>Ga0137377_10005074_pt1 | contig 10481 bp, 8 predicted proteins | sample SagtaG_22_FD_104815 | JGI IMG/M metagenome (GOLD analysis project Ga0137377, IMG submission 104815) | Vadose zone soil microbial communities from Sagehorn Ranch, Mendocino, California, USA - Sage2_L_40_16 metaG | ecosystem: Environmental > Terrestrial > Soil > Vadose zone | place: USA... | reverse complement strand
GCTGCCCCGCCTCCAATGAGGAGTTGGCGACGCGTAATACCCCCGTGTGCAGGTGGTACCACCAATTTGCCCTCGCCAGTACGTGGTGCGAGCGAGGGAGTGATAGGTGCTGCTTGTGTTGGCGGAACCTGTTGTGAAATGTACGTGGCCTCAAATGATGGGTCTGTCAATGCTCGCCGCAACTCTGCAGCAAATGCTTGTGCCGAGGGCGGACGTTGGGCTGGTTCCTTCGCGAGACCGTGTAGTAGCACCTGTTCAACTGCTGGAGAAAGGTTAGGATTGATCTGCCGTGGTGGAGGTGGCGGTGCAATGATGTGCTGGATCGTTGTCGCATAGGGAGTCTCAGCGCTAAACGGTAGCTGCCCTGTCAGAAGCTGGTAGGCGATGACGGCCAGGCTATAATTGTCACTGGCCGCCTCAGCTCTACCCTGGGCCTGCTCAGGCGCCATGTATTCGGGCGTACCAATGCCTACGCCTGCCTGTGTAAGCTGTTCTTGATCGGAGACTATACGTGCGATGCCGAAGTCGGCCAGCATGAGCCAGTTCTCGCTGCGTAGGAGCATATTGCTCGGTTTAATATCACGATGCAAAACGTGCTGTCCATGGGCGTAGTCGATGGCCTCTGCCGCCTGGAAAAGATAATTGATAGCCTCATCCTGTGGCATAAGTCTACCGTTAACAGCCAGCATTTTAACGCGGTCGGTCAGTGTGCCACCTGCTACGTAAGGCATCACGATGTAAGTGATAACCTGTCCATCGGGCAGCGTCTGATCACCATAATCGTGTACAGGAAGAATGTGTGGATGGTTCAGTGCCGCGGCAGCTCGCGCTTCGCGTTCAAAACGCTGTAGAAATTCACGGTCGCCCTGATTACGAATTGGGAGCGTCTTAATAGCCACCTGGCGGTGTAAGCGCGGGTCTTCACCCAGCCAGACCTCACCCATCCCGCCCTGACCAATCTTGCGCAGCAGCTGGTAGCGCCCCACCGTCATAATGCTTAAGCGCTGTGTGCTCTCTCCGTCATTCATCATGCTTCTTTCCCTCGCATTTGTACGCTAGCATTTGATGAAATTATCTCTACTATAGAAGCCATGCCGCTAGTTTACAACGAAAATTCAACCATACTCAGTTTTCGTCCACCCTTAGACTATCATGTGCCCGTCTTGAAATCGTTACGAAAATCGTTACGAGGGTTCTCTGTACCCGATTCCTGACATCTCATTTTAATTAACAGGAGCGAAATCAGCTTTTTGTCAGTGTACTGATTATTCACTGACTAAGCGTTGACCGCAGTTAAAGCAGTAATGGAAGTAGCGTGGGCAACGTGCACTGCAACGGCTACAGGTAAGACCTTGCTCTCCTTCTGCAAGCAACGAGGAGGCTTCTGGTGGTACTGGTGGAAATGTAGTTCGCGGTGCATTGAGAACCTGGTTCGTCTGCATTCGTGCTTTCGCCAGGTCCACACCCAGGCTTTTCAGCACGCTAGCAGCGATACCGTCATCCACGCGTAGGAGCCCCAGGAGCAGATGCTCTGTGCCCACATAGTGTTGGCCAGAGCGTCGTGCCTCATCCACAGCCAGTTCTATCACCTTCCTGGCTCGCGGCGTCAGGCCGACTTCCCCAAGGATAATGCGCTTGCCCTGCCCAATGATGGACTCGACATTATTATATACCTGGTTCAGGTCGACACCCAGGTTAATCAATACCTGAGCAGCTACGTCCTCGCCTTCACGCACCAATCCTAAAAGCAGGTGCTCCGTACCAATGTAATCATGTTGGAAGTGTCGAGCTTCTTCCTGGGCAAGGTTCAAAACCTTCCTAGCTTGCTCTGTGAACTTATCGAAGCGACTCCGATCACCCATGAACTTTTTACCTGCTTTCTGTATGAACTCATCGGTTGGGTCTTCGCTGTACCTGTGCCCTTCGCCAGCAGAAATGCGCTGTCTTTGAAGGTAGTCCTCAAGATCAGACAGCTTGAAGCGATACTCCGAACCAACACGGTATGCAGCTAGCTCTCCTCTGTTGACCAGCCGCCGTATCGTGACGACGTCAACTCGTAGATATTCAGCCACTTCGTCTGATGTCATCAAATTCTCCATCTTTTCCTTCCTCCTTCATACTTTAGAAAATTGTACATCACTATACATTACTATGAGATACTATACAATATTTCATTGAACTTTTCTAGCCTATTAAAGACAATAGAAGATGTTGATCTAATGCGAAAGAAACTATCCAGGTCTCCTCGTCGCCTGCGACGCGCCCTTGCTTGTGGTGGTGGGCTTTGCTGCCTGCTGCGGCAAAGCCCACCACCAACACAAAAACACTTGCGAACTGCTTGCAATCAAGGTGTATATGCGACATACTATGTTTAGAGGATGATTGCTCTCCCCTTCCATTGCTCACCTCAATGGTAGAATAGTTGAATATTAAGGCCGTGCAGATGGATTTGCATACTTCCCACCACCGACTTCGCATTCGTGAACAACTTACTCTCAGCACTTTGTGGTTTTCTTTGAATTCCCAGTCCGCGGCTCTCCTGCCGATCGTGATTCCTACACAGATTTTGCTCTTTGTGGCACCTGGTCAAATAGGAAGCGCCAAGCAGGCGACATTTCTTGGCTGGCTCTCGACCATGGGGGCCCTCCTCTCGCTGCTGGTACCGCCTCTGGTTGGCATGATGTCTGATCACACTTCCAGCGCTTTTGGGCGCCGGCGCCCATATATCATGGCAGGTACGTTCTTTCTGTTACTCAGTGCGCTACTGCTGGCAGAGCCGGCCAGCGTGGTGATCTTCGTGCTCGGGCTGGCTATTTTCCAGGTGGGCAACAATGTTGTCACTGCTGCCTATCAAAGCCTCTTGCCAGACCGCGTGCCGAAGGAGCAACGTGGAGAAGCCTCGGGCTACATGGGGCTAATGACTATTCTTGGCAATGTGGCTAGCCTGGGCCTGGCCGCCTGGCTCCTGGGCCAGGTTAGCCTGACTTCCTCGGGGCACGACTCTATACGCCATGGTACTACTCTCTACTATTTCCTGACGTCCCTTGTCTTGCTTGCTGGAGTGCTGATTACGGTAATTGGGGTGCGTGAAGTACCTTTCTCGCTTACATTAGCTGCATCTATGCAGGCGGAAGACAGAACCGGCGGGTTTCGCCACTGGCTGGTACATAACTGGCTTGAACCCTGGCACGATTTCAACTTCACTTTAGTCTTTCTCACGCGCAGTTCTGTTATGATGGGATTGACCCTGTTCTTGACATTTATTGAGTACTACTTTGCTGAAGTTGTCCATATCACAAATTTTGTACAAGCGACAGCACTCCTGGCCGTGTTAGCACTGCTGGGGGCTGTCTTCAGTGCCTTCTCACTTGGTGTTTTCTCTGATCATGTTAAGCGTGCTCCTTTAGTCTGTGCAGCTACGATGTGTATGGCCCTGGCTGCGCTCTCGTTTGTCATTTTTCCTGGCAGTATCCCCCTCTGGCCATTAGGTATTCTCTTCGGGTTGGGCTACGGAGCCTATACCAGTGTAGACTGGGCTTTGACAGTCGATGCCCTGCCATCAATGAACACGGTTGGTAAGGATCTAGGGCTATGGACGGCTTCAACAACCTTGCCTGCTATCATTGCACCTTTACTGGGCAGCCTCATCATTGCCTTGTCTAATGTATATGGGGCCATCGCGTTGGGTTATCGCCTGGTCTTTGGAGCAGCGACTCTCTTTCTACTATCAGGAGCGGTGTTTATCTTATGGGTGCGGGAACGAGAGGAGGTTCGTCCAACTCATAGGCCGCATGCTGCTCATCGTGCCATAAGCGTTGGATGGAAGCTAGCATTTCAAACACGAGCAGGAAAGGCTCGCGGCTTCCTGCGTTTCTGGCCACTCTGGGAGTCTATCACTCGCTATGTATGGCATATAAAACCGATTCCTCGTGCTCCTCATGGTCTGCTAGAAGTGCGTTTTACTCATCACCATGGTAGAACATTGGATTTACCCGGCGGAGTGCGAGTTCAAAATGGTGACGCGCTTGTCGAACTCCATTTCCATAACCAGGTGCTCCTGAACGCGGCAACGCACACAAACACATGGGGACTTATGCAGATGATTGCAGAGGACTTAGGCGCCCTGGCTGCCTGGATGCAAGAGCCTGATTTCCCCTCCCACGCGCATGCAATTTATGGCGTGACGTTGCTGAGCCGTGGAACGCCTCGCCTGGGCTTTACCGTGCGGACGCGCCCAAGAAATTTGCAAACCTGGCTGGACCGCTTTTTCATGACGGGTTTGTTGGTACTTTACAACCAGAAAGGCATTGGACGTCTTCTTCAAGGAACCACTTATGGCTCCTATCCTCAGGAGGTCTGGATGACGCGGGACAAGCTACTCAGGCGCTATGGCAATTCTTCTTAACCATGATGCCATTGCACGGTAAATGTGGTACCGGCTTGATCGAGATTGGATGTGGTCGCTTTTGCAGCACCCGCATCCGTCTCCATCTGGTAGAGAATATCCTGCGGGCCCTCTGCTATGGGCTGGTTGTTGTTCAGGTGGCAGAGGATACTCACTTTGCCAAAATTCGTCAACTGCGCTATGTAGCCTCTGTTTGTGGTCGGATCGGCCACTATCGTCGGTGCCTCGGCAATGCACTCCGCCACGCTTGTATCAGAAACTTCCCCTGCTTGCATCGTTGAAAAATGTGCTCTCTCTTTGGGATCATCTATACTGAGGTGAAACTCACCGTTCTGAAAAGTTACGCTTGCCGTAACACTATCACCTGGTTGCAACGGCAGGTCGAGTGGCACGGATGGAGCGGGAAACATTTCCCACCACAGAGAATACTCGGAAGCCCCAGATTGGCAGCCACTGGTTGTACCAAGTTGAGCCAGCAAGCTCTTGTCTGACGAGTCGCTGGTCATGCCCACCCAGATCGCTGAAAGTGAAGTCTCTCCAGGGGAGCAATACGCTTGCGGGACCGTCCACTGTCCGGTGACTTTCTGGTATGCCGCGGACTGGGCAAGATCTGTAGCTGCATAGCCAGCGTAGATGCCGTTGGACTGAGTTGACACATATCTGACCATCCCTGTACGTACGCCATCAGGATTCACAGTTGGTTGGAGCGAACTTCCACTGTTCGATCTACCATTGAGCGTGAAGCCAAAGATGAGCGGCCCGTTGTGGAGATAGGTTCCATTCAGCATGAAATTCCACGGGCAAGAAAAGATATCCTCACCGATGGCGACGGTTTCACAGATGGAAACTGGCGCCTGTCCAGGTACTGCTGCCGTAAACTGTACGCTGTCGATGCTGGCATTTTGAGCAAAGACATAAGCAGACAGCGTCATGGTCGTCCCCTGGATGATAAATCCGTCTTCTGGTGCAGCCCATACCCCTCCAATCATCCCCGTAGGGATAATTAAGACGGTAATGTGGAACGAACCGGCATCCATAGCTAAGTTGGGTGCGTTCACCCCCAGGAAGAGATTCCCTATAGTTGCCGGATTGAAGCCGGTATGTGTTCCGACTTCGCCTGCGGGATCAGTGATACCAATACTATAGATGACTGAATAACAGGGCAAAGAAGGCTCCGGCATGGCTGATTCAGGACAGGGAGAGATACCCCCTGGTCCCGACTGTTTCCTGCCCGGTTGTACGCTGGCAGAGCCCGAGGCAAAAATCTCTACTTTTTCACCCGGTAGTACTGTAATACCAGTGTCTGCGCCGCTTTCGTAAGCAGAAAAATCGCCAGCTATATCTCTCAGCCCCTGCCTGGCAGAGAGATCGAATTTGTGAATAACAGGCCGCGTGGGAATGTTTAGAGGTATCGATGAAGTAGCTCCATTACATCCTGATAAAAAAAGTAGCATGACCAGTAGCATATACAGGAGGATTGAGCGGCAGGACATGTTGATGGAGCTCATGAAAGCTTCTCCTTGTATGCGTTAGATAACCTTTTGTATGCTAAACTATATTATCATAATGCACGCTATTTGAGGAGTCTATCATGTCAGAAGAACGACAAGGTGATGAGGTATCAGAAGGATATGGGCTACCAGAGCCAGTTCCCTATATTCCCTATGCATCCCCTCCGCAGCATCCTGACTCTCTACCATCTATGGGATCGGATGAGGGTAACTTTTTTCTCTCTGCCCCACCCGTCCTGCCGTCATCGCCGCCTATGTCGGGCGGTACCCCTGCACACAGGAAAAGCCGGCACCGGCTCTGGATCACCACGAGCATCATCGCTGTGCTGCTCCTCGTTTCTGTTACCTGCCTCTTTGTCATAAGATATGTTAACCGTCCCACGCCAAATAAGACCCTGGATGTCTTCTGCAATGCCTTGCAGCATGAAGATTACCCCTCCGCCTACGACCAGTTCTCAAAAAAATTGCAGCGTACAGTTTCAGAGACAACGTTTGCTACGCTCCTTTCACGAGACAAAGTTATTGCATGCACTCATGGCATACCCAACGACTCTGGGAGCAGTGCGACAACCGGCCTCAAGCTTGTTCATGTCTCTAGGGGCATAAATAACGACGTTGTCACGCTCACCAGGGACAGCAATGATGATTGGAAGATTGATGGCGTCTATCGACAGACGTAAACAGAGTCCCTCGATTTTTTTAAATAGCCCTGCCCTTTTGCAGTCAAGTTTGCTGCCAGTGACTTTTTTTGCTATGCTAGAAAGTGTTGTATCAAGACGAATACCATATGGCCTGCAAGGGGTGAACCAGGAGCTACGGGAGTTAATATCCTTGAACGTGACGGCGTTGCTACAGAACTTCCTGGAAAAATCACATTTGATGTGCGTGTAGGTGACGTATATCTGTACACCCGGGGTGGCGGTTTTTTACCAGAGGAGGAAAAAATCATGTCTGCTAGCGCAATCGAGTTACCCTTATTTCCCTTAAATGTCGTTCTTTTTCCAGGCATGGTGCTCCCACTGCATATCTTCGAACCGCGCTACCGCCAGATGATTGTTGATTGTCAACAACAGGAACAACCCTTTGGGATTGTGCTCGCCCGGCCAAACAGTACACCTCTACAAGAGGAACCATATCCCGTTGGCACCATGGCGGAAATACGTGATCTGCATCGCATGGAGGATGGACGCTATATTCTCATGGCTCTAGGTCTGCAGCGCTTCCGTATTCTCAGCCAGCATCGCCAGAAACCCTATCTTTCAGGAATAGTAGAGTTGTACGAAGATATATCTGATCCTTCCCGGGACCTTGACGTATATCTCAGGGAGGCGCATGACCTCTTCGGTACCTACCTGGAGATGTTGCTGGAAGCGGCAAATGAGCAGGAGAAGGACATTCGAGGACATTTGCCCGTGTCAGCAGTAGACCTTTCTTACTTCATCGCCTATTTCCTGGATATACATGACGAACAGAAACAACATTTCCTGGAACTCACCTCAACCCTACAACGTTTGCAAGAGGAGATAAGCATTTTGCGCCGTGAAGTCCCCTTCATGCGCCAGTTACTGGAAGGCCCCCAAAATGAGGATCACAGTGTGCTGAATTAAAGAACGGTAGAGACCTTTGTAGTCACTCGTTTAATCTATCGCTCCTTTTTGGCTGTCCTTCAATCGTGAGAAGCTGCAAATCTTGCAAGCGATAGAGCGTGTTATAGATCTCTTCTAAGGACCGTTTCGTCAATTGAGATAAATCAACAAGTGTGCGTCGCCCATTAACAAGCAAAAAAATAGTGCGGTCATGGCGGGGAAGATACGAGGCGGGATAATCCCTTCCATAACTGGTAAGGGATACAATAACCGTTTCATGTGCGCGTGCAATTAATGGATCATTGTTGGTAATATCATTACTTCTCTCTTCTTGTCGGCGTAGCCCTGCTAACCCTTGTGTCTGTCCCTCGGTATCGAATAGCGGTTTTCCTTGCTGGTTTGCTGCCTTTAGGGAAGAATAATCTGGTGGTCTGGTCATGGAAGATAGAGGCTGTAGCGGTTGTGTGACTGCTGGTCTTTGACGTGGTGGAACTTGCTGCATGAGGGGTTGTTCCTGCCGTGCTGTTTGCGCCGGGGCGGGCAACTGTAAATGTGATTCTGTCGCTAGAAACGAAAAGTGAATTGTGCCCCAGGAGTTTATCCATCCCAGGACCGTCTCGTTGGCGTTTTCCATGTACGAACCCCAGAAAACATGTAAAAGACGTCCTTGCTCTATGGTAATCCTGGTATCTTCTTGACGCAAACCTCCTGCGTGCCATATAGTAAGCACGCCGGTAGGACGATAGATCAGAAGTTGTTTGATAACTTCTGCCAGCGAAGGCGCGGAAAATATACGTTCGTTCTGCAAGTGTTACCTCATACAGATTAGACACAACACCATTAAAAAAGGTGATAGACGACAAAAGCTACCAGGGTTCCTGCAATTGTACGTACTTTATACACCAGAGTCAAGCACCTGGCGTGACAAAAAAAGTGAATGGTGAGATATATGACTAACTATGCAAATTTTCGCCAGTGTCTGGACGCTGTGCTACGCACACTTGACGTCAAACAAGTATCCGATTTTCTTATAGCCGAGAAACAATAGCAGCCAGGACAACCGGCTGACCCAGAGTTTGCGATGTGGATGATGGCGATACAATGTCGTCCTGTTTACACAGTCAGTGTAACGGCGCACAGTGCCCGTTGATTGCATTTTCCCTGTAGTTTACGCCTCTGCCTCAGACAGACTATACATGCCTGGTTCAAGCACCGAAGGCGTGTATATTTCTATCTCTTCTCCATCTGGGCTGATACGCCCGACTGTGAACGTATCAGAGAGGTAGCCCTCTTTGGCTAGGGCAGACAGCGCCGGAAAGAGGGTAGTTAAGCCTTGCTTGAATTGCTCGATATCCGTACTCCTCCATTCCATGCTCATGTCTGTTCCTGCTTTGCTGCTTGCCTCTGTGTATATCTCAACGAAGCAGGTGTAGTGCTTGTAACCCTCGTCATCGAGAATGATCTTTGGGTTAAAGGTCATATTTCCGCTTCGTGCGCCTTTTTTTACCATGCTGGGGCCTGCCGTGGCATTGAGTCGCTGCACAACCTTGAAGACTTCGGTGAGCATGATTTCACCCGCTGCACGGTCATCCAGCGGTTTTTTGGGGACTGCCATTTCCTGCACTTCCTTTCTACGTGTCTGAAGTTCTGCTGATGCTTGTTCAAGCGTCACTGTAATTCCTCTATCTACTTCATACCACATACTAGCAAGTGGTTATAGAATCCCATCCCGTGATGATTGGAGATCAAGGCAAGATCGTTCAGGGTTATTTGGATCGAACCAGACGACGCCAGAACCTCCCTCAACAGGCTTACTCGTACAGTCGTTGGACCAGATTCGAGTGCTCGAAGTGTACGTGCGTCCCGTTTGTGGATGAACCCATTGAGCAGTAACGTCATAATACGTTTGCCATGTCTTTTGCCTCTTCAAATCGCCGCACCATGCATCTCTATACCACCTTTCTCCATATCTCCAATCCTGCTTCACTTGTACGTCTATCACTGTCGCCATTACTCGTACTCCATCACACCGAACATCACGGCGATTGCTCACGCATTCCACGATATTCAGGACAACGGAAGGAACGATCACCAGACTCACAGTCACAACCAGCCCGATCATCAGTAGGGACATTGCTCTCCTCCTTTTTCTCAGCCGTCATTTGCTGCTGAAGCACTCATCATCTCTTCTGCTACATGTGTTGACCCAGTTGCCAACGGAGGTAATCCGCATGACGCAACAGCCGTTCCATGATGTTGCGTCGCAGGCGATAGACTTCCTGTACATCACTAAACTCCTGTGGACAGAAGCGGACAATTTCTCTCGGCTTGAGACCACAGTGAAAGAGCAAGTAGGCAATACGCTGATCACGGCGGTCAGGGAGCAGGGGCAGGATGGCTTCCCACACCTCATGTCCCTCGTGGGTATCTTCTCCGAACGGCTCTTCTGGATCCCCGTACTCTGGCAATGGTACCTCTTTGGGTCGCGAATAGGCTCGCAATGCATCGAGGATCACACTCTGTAAGCTCATACGGAGATAGCGCAGTGCAGCCGCTACAGATTGAAACTCCACTTGCTGATTATCAGCAGTCGCCAGCCAGAAGCGAGCAAACGCCTGAGCCACATAATTTTCCTCGCTATCAAAGCGACGTGCGTTATCTCTCATGGGATGACCATACATCCACCGTAGCATCGTGTTGTGGAAATGCTCCTGCATGACTTCCCAGGCCAGAGTATCTCGCTGCACAAGGGCCCGCCGGAACAGTTCTACACAGTACCGGTCAGTATGAGGCTCTCCACGTCGATATTTGTTCATTTCACCTATACAGCGCTCTGCAAGCAGAGAGACACTCATAGCCTCCAGGGGAAGATCCGACGGTAGAGGAAGAGTGATTGTATGCTGCTGAAGTTCGCAAACATCGAAATGAAAAGCGCTGGGCACTTCCTCTCGATGCAAGTCGGTGGTATTTTCTTGTCGT
>Ga0137377_10005072_pt1 | contig 10482 bp, 13 predicted proteins | sample SagtaG_22_FD_104815 | JGI IMG/M metagenome (GOLD analysis project Ga0137377, IMG submission 104815) | Vadose zone soil microbial communities from Sagehorn Ranch, Mendocino, California, USA - Sage2_L_40_16 metaG | ecosystem: Environmental > Terrestrial > Soil > Vadose zone | place: USA... | reverse complement strand
CAGGATTAGAGCCAAGTCATAGTTGTGCTCCAAACAATCTTGGATGGACTGATTCTTTGACTCCCGCTTTCGATTTGTCAACTGTTCCGACATCATATACGACTTATACATTCAAATTCAATATTATTGTTCCTGCCGGAAAACCATTCGCTGTTGGATTCTGGGATACTTGTACGTCTTGTGATCTTTCAAACTATGTTGCGGCTGGGGTATCTGCAACTGCTCCGACTGGTCAAAACGCGGCATCTTTTGAAAGTATTACTGGTTGGGATTGCGATGTTCCGGCAGGCTGTCCTACTACTAACGATTTTCAATTTGAAATGGACTATGGAGTTGCTTGTCCTCTTGGATTCAGTTGTATGAATTCAGGATTGTCTTTGAATAACTATGCGACACTCATTGCAAATGCTACTTTTCCGGCTGTCATGTTGACTACTTCTACAATCACTACTTCGACTGCGGCATCCAAGGAACTTTTGTTCTATGAGACTTGGGGGAACTCGACGAATATTCTGGCGAGCAAACCCTTTGCTTGGTATCTTACAATCAATTCAACTCTTCCACAGACACAGAATTACAATCCTCTGACTGATCCAAATACTGCAATGGTTGTGATTGTGTATCCAAGTGCAAGTGGAAACAATAAATATTACATCTATCAGCAAAAGGATTCCGGAGCGGCTGTTCTTACTGCGAGTGGACAATCACAGAATCCATATCCAACTTGTCCACAGACGGCAACACTCTATATTTGTAGTAACTCGGCAGTATCAACAGAAGGTTCAACAAACTTTCTTTCCATTACGGCTCTTTTGAATTATACTGGTAGTGGTTCTAATACTGGTGGTGCTGGTGCTGGAACTCCAAACGCTAATTCGTTGCTTTGTTCTAATAACACTCCGGCGAACTTGAATTCTGGATTTTGTAGCACTCCTGGTTCGCCACAATCCAATACTCCATGTTCAAGTCCAAGTGCAGGAATTTGTACAACAAACACGTTTCCATTCTTGAATGTTCAAGGACAATACTATCTTGGATTCTGGAGTAATGCTTCTCAGACCGGAAATATTTTGTTCGGAACTTCGAACACTGGAAATGTTGACAAGAGAGCCAATGGTGTTTACTATTGGATTCCAAATCCATCATGTCCTCCTACTTGTGCACAGACTGATACTGGTGGATTCTTTGGTTGGCTTGGGAAGACTTTCAGTGGAGCGGTTAATACTGTTGTTGGTACGATCCAGAATGTCGGAACATTTGTTCAGAACACCGCACTCGGTCCCATTGGTCAAGTGCTTCAAGGTGTCGTTTCATGGATGATCAGTCAAATAGTGAACTTCTTGAATTGGGTTGGGAGTGGTTTCGGATTTCCAAATCTCGGGTCGTCACTGTTAAGTACGTTCTCAGATTTGGTGACTATCATAACAAGCGTCTTGACAAACTTTGTGACTTGGATAACAAACACTGGTGCTTTCATAATTAACACTCTGACTTTCGTTGTCAATATCTTCGCGAACGCAGTTATCTTCGGTCTCTTGGCATTTGTAGTTGGTCCGGCTTTGACATTGTTGAACATCATCCTTCTTATGATTACTCTCTTCTTCGCATTCATAACTCCGACTTCATATTTGCTCATGATGGATTGGGCTTGGGGGATTGTCATGGTTTATGTGGTTGGCGTTTCAGGATTTCTCTGGTGGACCGATCTCAACGTTCAGATTTTCACTTTTGTTTTCAAAATGATCTGGAAATTTACAGAATTAGTATGGAGAGTTATGGTAATCATCAAGTCATTCATTCCTACAGAAGGAGGTACGCCCGCAGACCTTAAAGACCCAACTCCTGGTGCTGGTCCTAAAGGTGGTTCTGGTAGTGGTGGCAAGCCCGAGGCAAAGAAGGAAGAGATTAAGAAAGAGGGTGTAAAGAGTGGTGGATTCAAGATGCCTTCACGTGGATTCGGTCAGGGTGCAAAGGACGGAGACCCAATGGCGATTCTACTTATGGGCTTCATGATCATAGTGGCTCTTTACTGGTTATCACAAGCCGCGTTCAGTCCTATTGGTAGTCAGACCGTGGTCGGTTGTGTTGCGTGGTCTACTAACTGTCATGTTCAGAACGGTGTGAGAGTGGGTTCAATTGACACAACCGTATTCTTTGCTTATCTTTTCGACCAGAGTCACGGTGTCCGTATAGTCTTTACTCTCTTCATTCCACTTGTTGTTATCATGTTTGCTTACTGGATGATGAAGAACGTGGTTGGTAGTGACGCAGATTCTCGGGGCAACGACTTTTTGAATATCGGAGGGACAGTCAATAGAACCCCCCAGAGAACAGCATCTTCGAGACGAGAGACTCTGAGACGGCTCAGAACAAAGAGGAGAAGTAGTTGAGAAAAGTCGAAAGCCTTAAATATAGCGGCTATGCTGGAGCTTCTTGGTAGATGGGACGATTTAACGGAGGTTCTCAGGGTAAAGACCGTTCTCGTTTTGGCTTCTGGATTATGGTCTATACTGTTTATCTTTTCATGTTCTTGGTGATTCTTCCTCCTATCATGTCGTGTACTGGTATCTGTGATTCTATCGATCCAAACTCTCTTCTCATCCTATGGTTCGACATCTGGACACTTTTCGGTGCAATAACTTGGGTACAAATGACTTTCGGAGTGTTCGCCGGATTGTTGATATTTGGCATGTTGGATATGATGGATTAAATGAGAACTCTTAGACAATGTGTGCAGTGTAAAAAATACATGTTCTCTGCACCTCAGAATATTGATGATAATTTCAAAGAGCGTCTACAATTTTGCCAAGATTGTTGGAATTTCAAGGTGAACAAGGGTCGGACATTGAGTGAGATAGAAAATGAGAACCAAGAAATGTCTGAGAGAAGTCAGGAAGAATATCGCGGTCAAAGGTGGAGAGCAAGTTGAATACCGCACGATCTGGTCGTCGAGAACTTTCAGGACTTATTGTCTGGAAAGAGTTCGATAGAGAGTTAAACCAACGGGAAGTTAACGAAGAAATCAGAGCCTTAGAGAATGAAGGGTTTGAGGTTCGGAAGATTTTGAATTCTAAGACTACCATTGTCGCAATTAGTTCTGATGGTCAAAACTTCAGTAAGTCTCATCTTCGCCAGACTAACGTTCACTGGAAACGCTTTGTAGAGACACATGTTCAGCTTGCGGTAATTGCGTCGAGACTGAATCATAAACAGATCGAGGAGTGGCAGTAGATTGTACAGAACTAACAGAACTACCCGTGGAGTGTTCATGGTTCCTACTTCGCGTCTTGGAGCCTTTCAGCCCCTTCGCCATCTTGTCCCTAAGGAGACTCGACATTATGCTAAAGTGGCAAGGACGCTCGGTTTGAAATCTCGTTTTGAAATTATGCCGTTATCGAGACTGAACAGTCGAGGATTCGTTGAACATGAGGATACTGAGGGCAGTGAGGCTCGGAAACAATATATTCGAGATCATCTTGACGCTATTCCATTCATAGTAATCCGAGGAAGAGAGAATGATATTGTGGACGGCAATCATAGGTGGGTTTGTTTCACAGAGATGGGGATTCAGAGAGTGCCAGTGTTGAGGATTGGTGGATCGAAGGAACAGTTGAGTAAATTCGAAGACTTTGTGCAAGACTATAACAAACATCCTCCGTGGATGAAGGACGCTCAGTTTGGTAAGAACCCAAGGACGAAACCTCGCACAAGACAGAAGTTCAGTCGATGGTTTGACCCCAATATTACTCAACAAATCGGTCTTTCTCGTGCTGAGGCTCTGAGAAAATATGGTGGAGTGGTAGAGAAGGAATGAGTTGGAGAACAGATTCTCGCGGCAACAGATTCCCAATATCTCAGTCTAAGATGAGCCTTTATTATCAAGTCATGGTGACTCACTATCCTGAAGGCTACAATCCTTGGACCACAGAGTATGGTGCGGCAGAGAGAACGATGGAAGCCGCTCAGAAGACTCTCGAACGAGCCAGAGCAGAGTTCCCACAGAGTAAGGCATTCATTGAGACTATGCGACTGGAGACGAGTTACTAATTGGGAAGGGCTCGCGCTCTCAAGCTCGGCATAACAAAGGGTCTGAGTCGCACTGCACAGGTAGTTCTCCCGAAAGCTTACAAATGCCCGGTCTGTAAGTACGAGTTTAAGGCGTTCGATGTAGCGGTTGAATCAAAGAATACCGGAAAAAGCGCGGAGTTGATTGTCGCAGGACATGTGATTCAGTGTATAGGTCGTCTTGGAGGTCAGGCTCAATGCCCAGACTGTGGGAAATCTGTGAAAGGCAAGGACTTCAAAGAGCATATGGACATAAATCATCCTATGAAGAACGAGCAGGGCGAGTTCCCGATTGAGAAGTAAATCAATATCTTTAATCGTTATCATGATGTTGATGATGATTGCGGCAATTCCAATGATTTCTCCAGTCCATGCGGCTAATCCTCCAGTCTTTGTTTCGAGTGTTCATATTTCTACAGCTTCTTCAGTAACAAGTCAACAGATTGTAATTTCGGTAGTCACGGGTCAAGCCATAGTTGTAAATTTCGGAGCTACCCATTCAACTGAGTCTTGGTCTACAACAGATTCTCAAGGTAATTCATATGCTCATACTGTTCCGTGGGCAAGTTTTAACGGAGGGATTGACGGGGCTGACACTACGTTCGCGACTGCGACTGGTTCTGATACGATCACAGTTACTTCAACTATTGCAAAAGCAAATTGGGGATTCATTGTGGCAGTGTATAGCAATGTCTTGTCTTATGGAACGCCAGATGGTTACGCTACTGCTACAAGTACAGCCCTTGCGAGTGTTTCTATTACTACGACTAAAGTATCGAGTCTTTTGCTATGTTTCTATGACATGAATACTGCGGTAACAGCTTATGTTGCTGGTAGTTCTGGTCAGGTTAACCGCGACCAAGTAACAGCCAACAGTCTTCCTTTGATCTTCATGGATGATAAATCGACTAATTATCTTAGTGGTTACGCATGTTCTTCAAGCTGGACTACGAGTGCTCAAGCCCAGGTGCAGACTGTTGAAATGAAACCAAAGAATGATGCGACTGTTGACATGGGACCAATTTCTGTCTTTGTTGCTGGAGTTTCGGGTGGGGCTTCTGTTACTTCACGATTTAATACAGTCAATGTTAGAGCCGGAGAAGCTATTGTTGTAGAAAATCTTGAAACTTTTGTTAGTGGTTCTGTCTGGTCAATTTCAGATACGAACAACGACGTTTTCACAAACAGTATTGTCGCTCAATGTTCTGCGGGCAATCAGTGTCTCAGACTTTGGACTGCAATCGCTTCAACAACTAATTCCGCAGAAGTTGTAACTGTCACGGTTTCAGTGGCTCAGGCTAATTGGGCTGTTAATACGGTTGTTTATGATAACGTTCGCGCATTCGGAGCGGTAGGTAGTCATTGTTATAATGCCGTAACCTCAGCAACTACGAACTCTTGTGTATACACGACTACTGCTGTTGATAGTCTGGTTTTGTGCCTTGTTAGTACCGATACTACTACACAATCGGGCTATGTTTCAGGACAAACAAATAGAGTTTCAACTACAACTGGTAGTGCTCCTACTGGAGAATTTGATGATAGGTTCATGGGTCTCAATACTGCTTCTGGTACTGCTTATACTTGTAAGGCTTCATGGACTGGAGCTTTGGCTGGTCAGATATTCGGGTTTGAAGTATTTGCCAGGACGAGTAACACTCCAGATGTCTTTCCACAGACTGACGGTTCAGCCCATAATTCTTGTTCTGGTGCGACAACTTGTACGGTTACGCTTTCCACGATCTCAGGAACCCATGACGTTCTTCTCATCTATATTGGAACATTCACAAAGAAAACAGTGAACCTTCTAACTTCTCCAAGCTTGACATGGAATCAGAGAACAATCTGTACGACATGTGTGACTAACGGGTTGAATGAATATTTCTCGACCATTACTACTGCACTGACGAACGAGGTAATTACTGTGACTACTGCTTCTTCTACAAACATCTATCTTACGGCTGTGGCTATTCGAGGGGATGGTCAACTGGCTATATTCGCTACGAATCCAGTTACTTCAGAATGTACTTCATGTACTTCTATCAGTCTCGCGAGCAACCCAAATATTACACATGACAGTCTCATGCTCGGATTTGCTCAAGATGAAAGTGGTGGATTGCTTCCTGGTCCATGCTGTACTTTAGTTGACCAGAGTTTTGTTGGCACTGCGATCCAAGAAATGATGGTACAGAACATTACGACCTCGGGTACTTACACTCTGACTGCTTTGAGTAAGTCTGGTGCGGCTTCTATGGAAATGTTGGTTGGTTCTATCACTGACCCTACTGGTCCAGGTCCAAGTACACAGAACAATCTCTGTCAACAGGGCATAAGTGCCGGAATTATTGGTGCTCAAGGATTCATAGTTGTATTGCTTCTTATCACTGGAAGAATTTTAGTAAGTGGTAAAGGTAATGAAGAAGCGAGTGAAGAGATGAAGGTGGCAGTAAAAATTGTGACTTTCATAGCCATCGCCATTCTCGCAGTGACTTTGATTCTCGCAGTCGCTCCGGCTGGAGGTCCATGCTAATTGTGCTCTCCATATGACGAAGAACCTTCTGACGATCATCAAGATTGTGACGGTGAGGCTTAATCTTTGAAAAAGCGTGTGATACTTGGAATCATTATAATGTTGTTGATGATTCCTTCAGTATTTGGATTATTCCAGTTAGTGCACATTCTTCCTCAAAATAGAATCTCAAATCCTGGTGGACTGGTTACGCTCTGTAGTTCTCCCTTGATAGCTGGAACAACCGTTAACAATGGAACAATTGGAGACCCAGAATCATTCACGACCGCATATTCTTGCAGATTTCCGATCAATCCACCCAACTCCCCGACATCTGTAGCTCAGAGTGTTCTAACTGTCGTCACATCAGCTATCTACATTCCGACTTTTACCATTGACATACAATCAAACGCAACCATCAATTCAGTAGAATTAGACCTGAACGCTCAGAGTGTTCAAATGGGTGCTCCGTTCTGTAACATAAACGTACCAGTTATTCCCTTGACATCTGGAGTTGGAGTAAGTCTTCTAACAAGCTACATCTGTCAGAATGGTTCAACGTCAGCAATAACCAACGTATTTTGGTACACTATTACAATTGTTGCAGGTTCATTCGGAAACATCTCTGTCGGACAGATCACTATTTCGTGGAAAGCTCAGTGAGATTTGACGATTTGAGCATGTTTTCTCCAGGCTCACCCGACAAAAAGAAGAATGAGATCATTCCAGTGACCGAGAGCGGCAGAAATTATCCAGAAGGAGAACCAAAGTCCGAGCCGATCAAATACTACAAAGTCATTTGTCCTCGCTGTAAGGCTCAATCCGGTTTTCCATGTTTCGTAAACAAGCGTATGGGGGTCAGCTACACAGTGGTTTGTATAGCCAGAGTCATCTTGTACGAGTCTTTCGAACTCAGTGGTAGTGGTCAGAGAGGACCAGAGTAGCCGAGGTGATTTGATTGGATAGTGAAATGATGGACAAATATATGGAGCAAGTAGCTATTCTGGGTCGTAGATTGATGGAGATTCAGAAGGCTCTTTCTGACGTTGCGTGGGCATATGACGGTATGATAATTCAATATGCTCAGATTCGCCAGAAAGAAGAACAAGCTAAAGCAGAGAAGAAGACTCCAGAACCAAAGGAGAAAAAGTAAATGGGTCGATTCGATGGTAGTAAGTTCGCTGGGAACAAGAGAAGACGCGAATTCCTACTGTTAGGTATAGCTGGTGGAGCGGGCATTCTTGCTCTTGCCGCTCTTGGTCTTTCACAAAGAAATCCTCCTGGTCAAAACGATCAAAATACTGCAATGGCATATACCTACGTTATCTATCAGACTGGTGGAAAGACATATGCCAAGAATTGTTTGAATGGTAAAATAGATTTTTCGAGTAGCAACTCAGAAACGGTAATTCAAAATGCTCTGAATGCTTTAACGACCAATGGTTCGCTTTTTATAAAAGCCGGAGTGTATTTGATTACTCTTGGTCTTCAGATGCCAACTACTATTTTTGGAATTTATGGAGAGCCAGGAACTTATCTACAGGCAAATGCTTCTGGAATCACGGTGATTACTTTTCCATCTTTCAATTATGAAGATTCGACGGGAGCACAACAAGAACCGATTCTTTCTGGATTTGTAGTTTTTGGAAATAATTTGGTTGGAACAAAAGGAATTTTTGCTGGTAATGTTGCTCATGTAAGAATGGATGATATTGAAATTTCACAAATGGGTGGTATCGGTATAGATTTTACAAGTGGTCTTACGAACTTTCCCGACAGAATAACAATTATTCAATCAACGTTTGCTGATAATGGAGATGAAGGCGTTCATATTGAAGGAGGCACTCAAATAGATTTTTATGATTGTCATATACGCACCAATAATAGAAATTTGGTTTCAGGTGGATGTGGTGTTAGGATTAAAGGAACAAGCAATCAAATAGTATTCAATACTTGTCATTTTGATTTTACTCTTCCAAGTAATAATACAACAATTAAACAAGTTCTTTTTGACTCGGGTAATACCGCGACAGAATGTAAATTCATTGGTTGTGACTGGCATAGACACACTTTAACGGTTCCGATCAGTGGTACAACGTTTGATAGTTCAACACAAAACAAAATTATCGGTTGTACTCAACACGACGACAGTGGTTCTACAGTTATTGGTGACGGTGAAACTGATCCATTTTCAGATAATATTTATGATTTGGGTACTTCGGCTTTAAGATGGAGAACTCTCTATACACCAATTATAAATTCTGGTGTGAGTGATTTAACACTTACTCCAAATACTGCTGTAATACCAAGTTCCGATAATTCTAAAAGCTTAGGTACTTCGGCTTTGAGATGGCTTAATATGATAACAAGTGGTAATGGAGGTTTTTATGTTTATGGAGCAGTTTCTGATGCGAATCCTACTTCAAGATTATCAAGTATGACATTGGATTTTGGAGTTGGTGGGGCTACCGCAGTTGATACAACTTTGAGTCGGGCTTCAGCCGCACAATTTCAATCCAATTCGTCTTTGAGACCTACTATCGACAATTCAAAAAACCTCGGTGATTCTACTCATCGTTGGGCTTCTTGTTTCTTCTTAACTCTTTCTGCGGCAGGTTCGGCGATGGCTATTATTGCTGGTAATAATAAAATCAATTGGGATGGCTCTCAATTCTATCCAGATACAGATAATGTTTGGGATTTAGGATTCTCTACGAAGGCTTGGAGAGATTTCTATGTTTCGAGGAATGTCATATTGAATGGTGGGAAGATAACAAAATATAACGGTATCACGACTGCGGGTTTCGGTGTTCCTGCTATCGTCGGAGAAGGTGACTTAACTGGTCAAACTGGCACTGTTGCAAGTGTCGCGGCTTACACGGTCGGAGCGGCGAATGGAGTCTTCAAAGTTGGAGGAGACTTGGATGTTACAGCTTTCACATCCGGAACAATCAATCTTCAGGTTACTTACACAGACTGGAATAGTGGTGCTCAAACTATCACAATAGATTCAGTCGCTCTCCTCGCTGATACTCCAGGAAACGAAGTGACTATTATGGCTAAAGCCTCAACTTCTATTACGATCAAGACAACGGGAACTTTCACAGCAACTTACAATGTAGCGGCTACGATTACACAATACAAGTAGATGATAGTCACGGAGAAATCCAAGACAATAGGAAAAGGGCGAGGTGAGAAATCATAATAGCTGGTATTGAAGTACTTGTGGTCGCTGTAGTCGTTGTTGCAATATTCTTCTTCGGTCGAGGCAAGGTTATTGAATGGGCTAAGACCGTCGGGGAAGCTAAGAAGGCATTTGACGAAGCGAGCAAGCCAGAAGAAAAGAAACAGTAAAAAGGTTCAGTCTGAGCGTTCGTTTTCTTTGGTGAGCCTTGAACCTCTCTGATTATAAAGAGGATATGGCAGAATTGAAACATAGAGCAAAGATCGCAGGAATAGCTCTGCTCTGTACCACTCTTTTCTTTCTCGTTGCTCCAGCCTCTCTCAACCAAAACTTTCTCGGATTCTACAAGCCAGTTGTTTCTCTACTTCTTGACACAATTCGTTCATATCTTCTTCCAAGCAATGTGTTCCTCATCCCAGGAACCGCGAGCGCACCGATAACAATCTACACAGTGGCTTCATTATTCTTTGGTTTTCTGGTAGCAAGTCCAGTGATATTCTATGAGGTCTATGCTTTCGTAAGACCAGCCTTCACAGACTTCCCGAGTAAGCTGATCTGGATTTCTTTTATGTTCTTTGTGATGGGTTGCCTCTTTGGCTTCTTCATTATGATGCCAGCCGTAATCTATGGACTGTTCGCCTTCTTTCCCTATGTTTGAGTGACCCAGACCCTCCTCGCCGCGAAAGATTTCCACCAAATGGTCTTCGTGGTAACGTTGATTTCT
>Ga0137377_10005065_pt1 | contig 10484 bp, 14 predicted proteins | sample SagtaG_22_FD_104815 | JGI IMG/M metagenome (GOLD analysis project Ga0137377, IMG submission 104815) | Vadose zone soil microbial communities from Sagehorn Ranch, Mendocino, California, USA - Sage2_L_40_16 metaG | ecosystem: Environmental > Terrestrial > Soil > Vadose zone | place: USA... | reverse complement strand
CTTTTCGTCCACATCCATCTTGCAAACCGGATCTTTTGTCATGAGCATCCTCCCGTTTGGAGATTCACAACTTGGATGCCTGAGAAATTCATGGGGTGCCCCGTGTCTCGCCGTTTTTGCGAGACATGGGAGTAACGGGAGCTCGATTTCCAGGTTTGTCGAACCAGAAGGAGAGGTTGCGTTCCCAGGTCTCGCAACTTCGGCGAGACCTGGGGCACCGGGCGTTTAGTCGGTGATTCTTAACATGCGATAGCCGTCGGAATCGGTATTAAAGGGCCGCTATTTGTTTCATCGAGAACTCTCGAACAATCTTGCCATTTTTTGTCACCCTAATTGAGGAGGTTGGTGTCCGATACTTTCCGCCCCCCACCTTAATTACATTAAACAAATAGACACCACAACTCGGACGCTCACCCGGTAGTGTAAGTGTCAGCCGCCCGTCCCTTGGGACCGGATAGTCCGTTAGGTGACCTGTATTTGACACGGACCGCAAAGAGGTCGGGCGACTTCTCCATAATTCGAATAATTCGAATGCGTTCCTGTGTTGGAGGAGAAGCTGCGTAGAGTCGGTAGGCGCAACCCTACAGGCTCAGAGTTAGGAGAGTCCCCAATACAACGAGACTGCAACGTCCTATTCCTGAAGCTGAAGCAGCCTTCATGATCCGATTGTACTGCCAACCTAAAGAGTCACGGTGCACTCTTGTACACCACTCCACTCTTCATCACAAAATCTACTTTCCGCAAAGCAGTGATGTCCTTCAGCGGATCGCCGGGCACAGCCACAATATCCGCCAGCTTGCCAACTTCAATCGTCCCGATCTGGTCCTGCATCCCAAGCAACTCCGCAGCTGTCACCGTCGCTGACCGGATCGCCTCCGCCGGAGTCATTCCCCAATCCACCATGTACTTGAATTCCTGCGCCGGATTTTCTTTCCAGTCGAACCCGCCCGCGTCGGTGCCGAACGCAATTTTCACGCCCGCCTTCATCGCCCGTCGAAACGTGCCTTCGTGGATCTTCGTCATCTGCAGCCACACCGCAGCGCCTTCACCCGCCCGCCCCTGCGCCACATACATGCCAACATAAATCGTCGGCACGTAATAAACGCCGCGCGCCGCCATGGTCTTCAAGTCTTCATCCGAGATGTAGTCGCCATGCTCAATCGTGTCCACACCAGCTTCGAGCGAGTTGTGGACTCCGGTGAGCGCCACTGCATGCGACGCGACTTTGTGGTGCTGCCTGTGTGCCTCGTCCACGATCGCGCGCATTTCGGCCACCGTGAAGGTTGGCGTGTCGTCAAGGATGTCGCGCCCGTCCGCGTCCTTCTTCGCGAAATACGAGTGATCGCTGTAAACCTTGATCCAGTCCGCGCCATACATGATCTGTTCGCGGACTGCTTGGCGCCCCGCTTCCGGGCCGTCCACAACTTGCACCCCATGCGGCACCGGCACATTCGGCGCATATCCCAACAGTGGATAAGCCCCGGTCACATTCAGCGAACGCGTCGCCACCTGCATCCGCGGCCCGGGAATGACGCCATTGTTGATCGCCTTCTTCACATCCACATCGGCATAACCGGCACCCTCAGTCTCAAGATCGCGAATGGCAGTGAATCCATATTCCAGCGCCCGCCGCGCATTCACGGTCGCCAATATCGTCCGATACTCCGGCGATTCCTTCAGCAGCTGAAAGTCATAATCCGCAGCGGTAATGTCGCCATTGAGCAGAACGTGCGTGTGCGTATCAATCAACCCCGGCAGGCAGGTCTCATTCGAGAGATCAATCACTCTGGTGAATCCAGGAACAGCCGCGGGAATCGCCGCAATTTTGTCTCCGTCGATCTAAAGAACACATTCTTCCGCGGCTGCTCCGACTTGCCATCAATCAAGGTCCCGCAATGCACGAAAAGCGGTTTCACTGGTGTCGCAGCACTCGTCTGGGCAAATCCGCCACAGCAGAACGATCCAAGGACGGAGACTACGCTGAGAATTAGTTTCATTTCCCCTCCACACTTCAGCGCAGGAATAATAAACCCAACCCGCTGGCCAAACATTCGCCCTATTCGTCGCGGCCCAAAAAAGTTCGGTGTCGTGTGAGAAGGGGAGGTTGACGCTCAGCGGCTAAAGACGCGTCAGTTCTTATCGCATGCGGCAGCGCTAAAGTTGTGCCCTCCTGAAGATCGCCATCCTTTCGCAAGGTGCGCGAAAGGATGGGCGCCCGCAGGTCACAGCCTCTACTGTTCCGTGTACAAACTGTCGGAAACAATTTTTCTAATTTTGTCTAGACTTTTCAGCCAGTCCTTATATTCGCTGCTGGCGCTCGTCTTGCTGTCGGAATCGACCAGTGCTGTCATGCTGGGAAATTCAATGCTCACCACGACCGATCCCGCTTCCGGTCCGGCGAACCTTGCCTGCCAGACGCGAAGCGTTTCCTGAACTCCCAAACCTTTCAAAAGGGCTTGGCCCTTCTGGAGCTCTTGAAGGTAGCCAGCAAGGTTGTCAGTTTTCACTATGATTACGCGCAGCACAGTTGCTTTTTGCGCGAAGGCGGTGCCGGAGAATGCGAAGGCCACAACCAGAAGCGCGAAGGTGACCACAGTATTTCTTCTCATAGACGGATCCTCTTTTCAAATTTGTGTTCGGGACGGCGTGTTTTGGCCCCGGCACATCCTATGGCTGGACAGCTGGCAAGTCAACGGCAGCCGCGGGTGATCTCGCAACCCTCAATATTCAATAAGTTGGATTCAGAGCCGTGGTTCGCCGACAACCTGTGCTGGGCGGTTGCACATCGAATCCCCGGTCGATCAGGAAAGGTGAAGGAGGAACAAACATGAAAAGCCTGCTTTTGTGCCTGGTTCTGGCGTGTACGGCGTCGGTGTGGGTGATGGCGGACGATTCCGGCGCGAAGGGTAAATCGGACACGCGGACCATTACTGGATGTTTGTCGCAAGGCGACAACGCGAAAGAATTCAAATTAGCCGCCGACGACGGCAGCACATGGGAAGTGCGCAGCAGCAACGTGTCACTGGCCGAGCATGTGGGACATAAGGTGACGGCTACGGGAGTGGTCTCGAACGCGACCGCGCACAACATGAAAGAAGATACCAAGGACATGGCCCACGATACGGGCATAAAGAAAAGCAACGAAGAACACGGACATCTGAAAGTCACCGAGGTGCAGATGGTCAGCGATTCTTGCTCGAAGTAAGTGGAGATTGAGAGGGCTGGCGCTCGCTAGCCCTCTCACAATTCCCCGCTCTTGTTGGACAAGGGTGTCCGACCACAGGCTTCAGTTACTGTCGTCTTTCTTTTCCTCTGGTTCAATTCCCGCGCTGGCAAGCAGCCTGCGGAGAGCCCGCTCGCCTCCCGCGCCGCGTTGTTCACCGGAGATGTTTCCGTCGCGATCAATGACAACGTAAATGGGATAGACATTTGCCCGATACATGGCGGCGAGATTTGTGCCCTCCGTCAGGACGATGCAGGAGCGCGCGGATGCTGGTCAAGATACTTCTTGACCGTCTTCTTGGATTCGGCGACGTCGATCGCGAGGACGATCAGGCCCTTGTCTGAGAATTCCTTATTGATCCGCTCGACCAGCGGTTCTTCGTCGTGACAGTACTGGCACCAGGTAGTCCAGAACTCCAGCAGTACAACTTTACCTTTGATCGAATCATTGTTAAACATCTCGCCAGAGGTGGTTTTGGCGCGGAAGCGGGGAGCGGGCTGATTGTCGTCATCGTCGCCGCAGATGGCAAACGTGGCAGCGAGGACTATAGCCAGCAAAATCGTGGATCGTGCGCACGCCCGCATGGCGGCGGAATCATACCATAATGCGGGACATATGATACCGGGTAAATCTTGCCGAACAGGAGTGTCCGAGCCACACGGCCTATGCAGCCTTGTGCTTTGCTATGCGCTGAGACAGCAGTTTCTTGGCCTTCTCTAGTTCGCGGCGGCGGGTGGCGGTCAGGTTATGGCCTCCGCGATTGATGAAGTAAGTGAGCATGCGCATTCCCGAGCCTGGGCCTTTCGGGGAAACTTTCTTCGAAGCCAGGCTGCGGGCGATGGTCGCGGCGTCTTTCGTGAACAGCCCTTGAGGAGGATGAGTGGAATCGGTGGTTACCCGCGCCACCCATCGTTTCGATTTTCTGCCACTGCCCTTCTTGGAATGCACTTGAGGGCTCCAAGCGATGACGATTAATGATCCACAAGACGAAGCTCCCCAAGGAAACTCCGTCCCGTGGCTCAGTCCTGCGCTTTGTCGTTACCCGACCACGAATACCGCAACCCGGATGCCGGGATGGAGTGCGTCAAACAGAAAATACTCCCCATCCAAGTAATCGATGTAGCAGTCATCGTCGAATGCCCACTCTGCCGGCCACGGATCCACTAACTGGAACGAGTATCCGCCGTAAACGACCACTGGTTGTGGGTTATTGACGATTACTGTTCGCTGCACGTGGAATGTGTGCTGGCGGCCGAAACTGGAGCGGAATTTATCGTCCGGGATGCGCTTTCCCTGCTGGGCATGCGCTGGATGCTGCTGGTTGCCGCGCTCCATGCGCTCCTCGGGACGCTGTTCCCGCTGCTCTTTTCGCTCTTCCTGTGGGCGTCCGGCCTCGGGTTCGCTCCGGCGCTCCTCCTGGCGCATTCCAGGTTGTTCTTGTTCGTGACGCGCCTCACCAGGTTTTGCCGCCTTATCCTCGTGCTTGTCCTTGTCTTTATCTTTATCTTTGTCTTTGGCCTTAACTTTGTCTTCTTGCGGCTGGCCGGGTCGTGACTCGTCTCTGTCCTGCGCGTAAGCAGGGGCAGCTACCGTCACACACAGAAATAGAATGAACGTTGCAAGGGCTCCCAAAATCTTCATGTGACCTCCGTTGGGCAGAGTTGCGGCCCGTTCTGATTCCGTTATCTCGGATGTCCGTGACAAATTACAGGATGCTCATCCGTTTGCTGGGTTCCTTAAGGAAAATCACGTATCCACAGGACGGGAAACCACCGAATCTGATAACCTGCTGGCGAATTGGCAGGCAATGTCCATTCGCCTCACCTCAGGGCAGGTCCGGCCATTCAAAACTAAGGAGGCCGCTATGGCAGTAAAACCGATTCCCGAAGGTTATCATTCAGTAACTCCCTACCTGATTGTCAAAGGCGCGGCGCGGGCCATCGAGTTCTACCAGAAGGCGTTTGGCGCGACCGAGTTGATGCGATTTCCGGGCCCAAACGGCACCATTGCGCATGCGGAGATCAAGATCGGCGATTCTCCGGTCATGCTAGCGGATGAAGGGCAGGGCAACTATCGCAGCCCCGACGCTTACGGCGGATCGCCGGTGAGCTTGATGGTCTATGTCGAAAATGTGGATAGGACCTTCGATCAGGCCGTCTCGAACGGAGCAAAATCAATTCGTCCAGTTGCCGACCAGTTTTATGGTGACCGTCTGGGGACCCTGGTTGATCCCTTTGGACACACCTGGAATATCTCTACTCACGTAGAAGATGTTTCCCAAGAGGAAATGCAGCGTCGAATGGAAGCCTTGCCAAAATCGGCATAGGCAGTTCGTAAGGAAGACAATCTTTAGGGCCTCCCTGGAGAAGGCTGACGCAATCAACTACTCTGCCTTGTTTCACGGAGGCCTTGTGCGCATGTGGACAATTCTACTGATCGTTGTCGCGGCATTGGTGGTTTTGGTTGTGGGCTCGCGGTTCTTGTCCGCGAAACCTTCGCCGGCAATTGGATCGGCCGCTCCCGATTTTTCTCTGAGTTCGCAGGAGGGAACGCAGGTCAGCCTAAAAGATTATCGTGGCAAGTGGGTGGTGCTTTACTTCTATCCTAAGGACTTCACCCCCGGCTGTACCACTGAAGCGCACAATTTTCAGCGCGACCAGACAGAATATGCGCGACGCAACGCGGTGATTCTGGGCGTGAGCCTCGACAGCGCCGAGTCGCACAAGAATTTCTGCGCCAAGGAAGGCCTGAATTTCAAGTTGCTGGCCGACACCTCGCGCCAAGTCTCAAAGCAATATGGCTCGCTGATCAACTTCGGCGTAGCGCAGATTTCCGCCCGTCATACCTTTCTAATCGATCCCGAGGGCAAGATCGCGCGCGCGTTCACCAGCGTAAGTCCCAGTCGTCACAGCGCCGAGGTACTGGCGGCAATGGATGAAATGCAAAGCATGCAAGTCAGCAAATCTTAAACGTTCCAGTGTAGCCGGAGGCGTCCACGCCCGCCATGGAGGGCAGGCCAGTTTGGAGCTATAATTCGCCCAAGCAAGGAGGTTTGTATGCGCTGGTTACGACCTCTGTTTTGCACCCTGATCGCGGGTCTTTCCGTCTGCACCGCTATAGCCGCAGACCAATCACAACCGGGTACGCTTGACCTCAATAATGGATTGCTCGCCAGCTCAGGCGAGCAATCCCAGCTTTTCAAATCTGTTCCGGACAATTCCTTTTTCGTGAAAGGAAAGCCCTTGTACGGCGCAGTTCAGTTGTCTCCGAACGGGGACGTTTGTTACACGATGCGCAGTTACAAGGTGAAGCCAAGAGAGCATTTTGCCGAAGGCGAGAGCGGGCGTGCTGGATATTCGACTTGCGAGAGGGCATCGGCGTTCCACTTTCGATCGGCGGACGATGATGCGCCGACTAAACTGAAATAGTACGGCCCGCTGACTCGACTTACCACCGACTGTGGACCGCGGCGTGGAACTTGTCATCGTAAATGCTTCGAATCGCGGCCATCGCTTCATCGGAAAGATCTGGCAGATCCGATGCGCGGCAGTTATCAACAACTTGGGCGGGATTCTTGCCACCCGGAATGGCGCAAGTGACCGCCTCACACATTAAAATCCAGCGCAGAGCGAACTGGCTCATTGAGGCACCTGGCGTTAGTAGTGTACGAACTTCTTCGACTGCCTGTAAGCCTGTCTCGTAATCCACACCGGCAAACGTCTCGCCCACGTCGAACGCTTCTCCGTGACGATTGAAACTGCGATGGTCGTTAGGAGCAAAGGTTGAATCGCGGCTGAGTTTTCCGGTGAGCAATCCGCTGGCGAGCGGAACACGGGCGAGGATTCCGACCTGCTTACGCTGTGCCAGGGGAAAGAAATCTTCCAATGGACGCTGGCGAAAGCAGTTGAAGATAATCTGCACCGTCTGCACGTTCGGAAACTCTACCGCCTTGATGGCCTCTTCAACTTTTTCCACACTGACGCCGTAATAACGAATTTTCCCGGCTGTCACCAGGTCATCGAGAATTCCGAAAACTTCCGGACGAGAATAGAGATCCGTCGGAGGGCAATGCAACTGGAGCAGATCGAGCCTGTCCGTCACGAGGTTGCGTAGGCTATCTTCGACCCACGTGGTCAGGTTCTGCCGGGAATACCCTTGCACCGTCTGCTGGGGTAGGCGGCGACCGGCTTTAGTCGCGACAATGATCTCTTCACTGCGGCTCTTCTTAAGTTCGGCAATCAAGCGCTCGCTGCGGCCATCGCCGTAGACATCGGCCGTGTCAATGAAGTTCACACCACTGTCGAGGGCTTTGTGAAGCGCGGCCATCGCGTCTTTGTGGCTGACCCGTCCCCAGGCGCCACCAATGGCCCATGCGCCGAAACTGATTTCAGAAACTTTCCATCCTGTACGGCCCAGGTTGCGATATTTCATGATCCTTCTTCTACGATCCGTTCGTCTCAAAGCATAGGCGAAACATCGGAGAGACGTTCGGAAGCAAAAGTATATAAGGATTGTCCGGTGCCCATGGGGGCTGGGCCCTACTCGACCGCGAGCATCGCCCAGCATCTGAGGGCCGCGGAAACACCCCAGGAGTACTCCGGCAAGAAAACTCGGATTTTACGGGGTTTTCTGTATTTTCAGGCAGGCGCGTGCTGAATTTAGACTTGGATTGCTACAAGCAAGTCAAGTAGCTGCCCGCTCTGGGGTACCCAGCAAGTCGAGGACTCTAGCGCGGCTTTCTGTGTTCAGAGCACTGTAACTTTCCCGTCCCGCAACAATCTCACACATTTAGAATAGTTTTGGTTCCGTACACATTGAGGGGGATCTCGCCATGCTGATCAAAAAAGCGGACGACATTGGTTCGTCGGAAATCACGCCAAGGGAGCAATATCTGAACCGCCGGAAGTTCCTGGCGAGGGCTGCTATGGCGGGGGCTGCCGCGTTGACGGGCATTGGCGTGAAGAACTTCCTTGCTCCCTCTTCGCGGGCATTTGCAGGCGAGAAGATTGATGGAATCCAAAAGAGCCCGTTATCCATCAACGAAAAGCCCACGCCGATGAAAGACGTGACCCATTACAACAATTACTACGAGTTTTCGACGGAGAAAGAAGAACCAGCCGACCTGGCCAAGAATTTCAAGACCCGCCCGTGGACGGTAACAATCGACGGCGCAGTAAAGAAGAAGCAGAAGCTGGATATCGACACCATCCTGAAATTCGCGGCGCCGGAGGAGCGGATTTACCGGCATCGTTGCGTGGAAGGCTGGTCAATCGTAGTTCCGTGGGTAGGCTTCTCTCTGAGCGAACTGATCAAGCGCGCTGAGCCGCTGGGCAAAGCAAAATACGTAGAGTTCACAACCATCTACGCTCCGGGCCAGATGCCCGGACAGCAGCGGCAGGTGTTGCAATGGCCTTACGTAGAAGCATTGAGGATGGACGAGGGTATGCATCCGCTCACGTTGCTCTGTTTCGGAATGTACGGCGAAGTGTTGCCGAACCAGGACGGCGCTCCTCTGCGCCTTGTAGTGCCCTGGAAGTATGGGTTTAAAAGCGCAAAGGCAATCGTGAAGATCAGCTTCACCGATTCGCAGCCGGCGACCACATGGAACCTGGCGAATCCGCACGATTTCGGTTTCTATTCAAATGTGAATCCAAATGTGGATCGATACCACAGTCAGGCGTACGAACACCGCCTCGGCGAGTTTCGCCCCCGGCCAACGCTGATGTTCAACGGATATGATCAAGTGGCAGGACTGTATTCGGGCATGGATTTAAACAAGAATTACTAGAGCAGTGGTGAGTGGCTAGTGGCTAGTCACTGACCACTAGCCACTGCTTTGCACTGCTTTCATGATTCGTTGGATCAAACTCGTCATCTTTGTCGCCAGCCTGATACCGCTAGGCCTACTTCTCTGGAGATTCTTCGGCGCCCACCCGACCGACATGACCACCTGGGGCGCCGGGCTCGGCGCGAATCCGATCGAGGCGATCACGCACACCACCGGCGACTGGACACTTCGCTTCCTGCTGATTACGCTTGCAGTCACTCCGGCACGAAAAATATTGCATATTCCATCCCTGATTAAATTCCGGCGCATGCTGGGACTTTTTGCCTTCTTCTACGGCTGCCTGCACTTCACGACTTACATCTGGCTGGACAAGTTCTTCAATCTTCATGAAATGCTGGCCGACGTAGCCAAACGCAAGTTCATCACCGTGGGATTTACCGCGTTTTTGCTGCTGATTCCGCTAGCATTGACATCTACAGCAGGCTGGATTCGGCGTTTGGGCGGAAAACGCTGGCAAACTCTGCACCGCCTGATCTACGTCAGTGCGATTGCGGGAGTAATACATTACTTGTGGCTGGTGAAGGCCGACGTCCGCAAGCCGCTGGAGTATGGCGCTGTTCTGGCGCTGTTGCTCGGTTATCGTTTGCTGGTATGGATTCAACCCGCTCTCAAAAAACGCGCTGACGCCGCCTCCCAGCAACGCGCAGAAGCGGTTGCACAGTAGGCCAGGCGACCCTCTGTCACCCGATGCTTACGAACGTACCTATCCTTTTACTTTCCGAAAACAACTTTCCGCTCCGAGGAGGGTTACAATCCTGCGTACATCTTCTTACGTTGATAAAATCCTCGCGATGAAGGAGCTGTGCCTTGCGGCCATCCGGATCGGTGATCTCAAAACTCTGTCTGGGATTGGGAATACTGTCGTTATCACTAGCTGCCGGATGCGGTGGCGGAGGAAGTGTGATTCTGCCGCATACGACGGGAAACTATTCGGACGCAAGCCTAAGTGGCTCCTACGTTTACCAGATCCATGGATTCTTGGTAGACGGCGAGGTTTATCGCGAGATCGGGGTGTTCACGGCAGATGGGTCGGGGCACATCACTGCTGGCACTGACGATTTCGCCAGCTCAGGCTCCGGCGGCGTGGTCACAAACAGCAGCAGCGTAACCGGATCTTACTCAATCATTAACGATGGCACGGGATCAATAACGCTCAACTCCACTGGTTTGGGCACGTTTGTCCAAAGCAGCCAGATAAATCTGGCTGTGACGCTGGTGAGTACCTCGAGAGTGGATTTGATGGAGGCTGACGGTTTTGCCGCCGGCGCTGGAAATGCGGAATTGCAGGACTCCAGCGTGGCCGGCACGGCTCCGAGTGGCACGTTTGTTTTCAGGTTTCATTCAGAGATCGATCCTCAGACCTTCGCGCCTGCCTCGACCGTCGGGATCGTTACCATTTCAAACGGAACTGTG
>Ga0137377_10005064_pt1 | contig 10484 bp, 9 predicted proteins | sample SagtaG_22_FD_104815 | JGI IMG/M metagenome (GOLD analysis project Ga0137377, IMG submission 104815) | Vadose zone soil microbial communities from Sagehorn Ranch, Mendocino, California, USA - Sage2_L_40_16 metaG | ecosystem: Environmental > Terrestrial > Soil > Vadose zone | place: USA... | reverse complement strand
GCATTATTTTCTCTGGCAGGTTGTGGTGGCTACTTGGTCTCTCTGTTCTCAAAGAGGCCTTTGAGCCGCAACGAGCAGCACGAACCACACGCCGTCTTGTTTCATGCGAGACTCCATCATCCTCAGCACCTTTTCGCAGAGGTTCCTTCTTTTCAAGAACACGGTGCAGCACCGTCGGCCATGTATGGATGACCCACATCGTCAGGGGACCAAGGTCAGCACATCGTAGAGCTAGGGAGCGGCGAAAGCCGCCGTGCGGTACTTGCGTTCTTGCAGTGAGCGCAAGCGGGCTTGAGCACGAGCTTGGTGCAGCATAGGGGTGAGAAACTGCTCAAAGGAGAGCACCCGTCCCACCAGGCCTTTGAGCGGGAAGGATGTGACAACCTGTTGCTCATGCAGGACATGCAGACAGCGCTCTTTGGCATCCAGGTGCAAGACCACATGCTGACCGACCAGGCGAGCAGACACATAGTAGCGTTTGAGGTCAACGCTGACCCTGCCATGCCCATCCACTTTGCGCTCCAGATGCAGCCCATCGAGCGCGGTGAGCCAGCTCTCGGGGTCCACCATGGCAGGGAGGGCGGGTAAGGAGGCCAGCGTGGGGAAGGCCGTGCGTGGAGGGCGATTGCCACAGGAGAGTCCTTGATGAGGCCGCTGCCAGTTGTAGTGCTTGACGAAGGCCTTGGTGACCGTGCGTGCCTGCTCTAAGCTGCGCGGCCGCTCCAGGGCCAGGCACTCGGCTTGATAGGTGCGATGGTAGCGCTCCACAAACGCATTCTGTTGGGGATGGTGCGGCTCACAGACCTGGATCTCGATGCCCAGACACGCGCCAAAACGGAGCAGGGCTGCCGGAAAATCACTGCCTGCTGGACTGCCCACCCAGCGCGGATCGCGATCCAGGGTGATCAGCTTGGGCCGACCATACTTGGCCAGGCTGAGCGCCAGGGCTTGCAGAGCCGTTTCTGCCGTGAAATCGGAGCGCACATGCGCATCGAGCAGCACCGAGGTTCCCATATCGATGATGTTGAGCGTCTCGACCCCATGTTGCCGCTTGCCATCGGGATCGGCAGGCACGAGACTTCCATCTTTGAAATCGATTTGCCAGCACGTCATGGGCGCAGGGCGCTCCCACGGCTGATGGAGAAGCTTGCCACGCTCAGCTATCCGCTCATGGGCTTTGAGGAGGCGATAAATGGTCTTGCACGATGGTACCGGCACCTGGAAGAACTGCAGCAGGGGATCGCGTTCTAAGTAGTAGTGGATCGCCTCTTGACCCGGGACGCGGCGCAAGCCTTCGGGAGGCTGATCGCGTATGGCCAGGATCTGCTCGACCACCAGCGCTGCGTCCTGGAGGGTGGAGTCTTACGGGCCCGCGAGTGACCTTGCAAGACGTGGTCCAACCGCTGGCCTGCGGCCAGTTCCTCCCGAAAGCGTTTGAGCCATTTTTCCACCCAGCGAACCTCACAGCCCAGGGCAGCAGCCAACTCGGCATGCGACCAGTCGGGATGGTGTTGCCAGAGATAATATAAATTCGCTCGTGCGACATAGTATGATAGGGGCATGACGGCACATTCCTTTCTGCAACAGATTCTTCAACGTTCTGCTCAGAAGTGTACCGTCTTTTTTCTTGCTGTGCCAGAGTGTCTCAGAGCCGTGTCGTGCTAGCGACCAGTCAAAGAGGACATCCCTCACCGCCTGCCTGCTCTACGATGTGCTGACCTTGGTCCCCTGACGATGTGGGTCATCCATACAGGCCATGCTGAAGAGGGTATCCCATCTGCCGGGTTTCCTGGCCCTGGCCTCCGATGTTGTAGAAGAGAAGAAGTGCTTCTCTGAGCTTGTTCATCTTCAGCGAGAAGGTAGTGGAGCTTGTGAGACAGTTTTCCGGAAGGGGCAAGGAAGAGGGAAAAAATTGGTGACAGAGGAGCCGAAACCCGTCTGTATTGTTTTCCGTCATCAGGACCACCAAGCTTACCTGACATCATAGCTGAGCAAGCAAACAAACATCTTTTTCAGCTTATACTTCCCATACTATTTTTATGAAATATATCAATGTAATTTATTTATTATAGTTATATATCGTTTTTAACTTTATCATAAATTTTTATCACTCATATCATGGAATATAACTTCTCCTTCTTTCTCCTATTTTTCTTCTCCTCATTTTTCTCTCATCCATTTCCTCTCTTGCCGATTCTCCTGTTTCTCACAACGATGTGATATGCTCTCAACTGAGCTGCTCTCTTGCTCCACATTCTCGTCGGATCACTTGTCATCGTCTGGTTGTTCCTTCCGTTTTCGAGGAGATGTCTCTTATGGAAGCTCAATGGGTTGCCAAACGTGCTATGCTTCGCCATCTGGCGAGCCTTCATCCCGAATGGACGCGCTCACAGCTTGCTGCCGCACTCGGCGCTTCGGTTAGCTTTGTCAAAAAATGGCTCAAACGATTTCGTGAGACCGATCCTCATGATCTCCACGTGCTCTTCTCTCGTGCTCGTGCTCGTCATACCCCACCTCCACCACCAGATTTGCGCCTGGTGCAGCGCATCATCGAGATCCGCATGGCCCCGCCTGAGAACTTGCAGCGCACGCCGGGGCCTCGTACCATTCTCTACTATCTCAAGCGCGATGCTGATCTGGCCGCACAAGGCATTGTTGCACCACGCTCGACCCGAACGATCTGGAAGATCCTGCGCAAGCTCGGCCTCATCCTTGATCCAGCAGAGCGCACACACAAGCCACTAGAGCCGTGTGAATCTCTGCAAGAGGTGCAGACGGACTTCAAGGACATCACCACCGTGCCCCCTGATCCGCAAGGCAAGCGACAACATATGATCGAGACCCTCAATTTTGTCGATGCCGGCACTTCAATACTGCTCTCGGCTCAGCCACATGATGATTTTCATGCTGAGACGGCTCTGGACGCTGTGATCACCTTCTTGCGTACCTATGGCCTTCCTGCCATGCTGACCTTCGATCGAGATCCCAGATGGGTCGGAAGTGCCAGTGGCCGTGATTTTCCCTCGCCGTTTCGCCGCTTCTTGCTCTGCCTGGGTATCCAACCCAATGTTTGCCCGCCTCAGCGCCCAGATAAAAATGCCTACGTCGAGCGATATCACCGAAGCTACAATCAAGAGTGCATACAGGTGCATCGGCCTACCACCCTGCAAGAGGTACGTGAAGTGACTGAGCGCTTCATGCAGCATTACAATTTTGAAAGGCCGCATCAGGGTCGCTCGTGCAAGGATCAGCCACCGCGCGTGGCCTTTGCGAGCTTGCCACCCCTTCCACCTTTGCCCGAAACCGTCGATCCTGATCGCTGGCTCCAGAGCATTCATGGGCATGCCTTTGCGCGTCGCATCGGCTCTGATGGCTGCGTTGATGTCGATGAGGAACCTTACTCCATCAAGCAGGCTCTTGCCGGACACCACGTCGTGCTCCTGGTCAATGCTCCTGAGAAGCGCTTCGAGGTCTACCATCAGAACACGCTGATCAAGTTCGTGCCGATCAAGGGGCTGCATGGAGAAGCCTTGCCTTTTGATCGCTACGTGACGCTGATCAAGCAGGAAGCTCGTTCAGAGCAGCAACGCCAGAAGATGAGCGGGCGCTCCTTCCGTCAGCTTCGCTTGTGGGCTTGATCCGCCAGCTCACCGTACGATCTCTTCAAGACCCGCCACCAGCATGGTTGTGGGGAAGCACCACCTGGTCCGTTTTCTCCCCTTCACGCATATTATACCTGTTATGCATTATTTACAAGAGAGAGGAGGGCCCACAGAGACGTCACTGCGTGATCTGGCTCGCTTCGGCTCTCCCTTCTCGAACATCGTTTGCTTGCTTGGTCACGATGTGGGGGAAGCCGAGCGGTCTTGATGACGGAAAACAATACACCCGTCGGTTCCGGTCGGTTCCGCGATCAGACCCGGGACGGCTTCGGCATCCCGGGTCTTGTTCTTGCTCTTCTCATCCAGGATCGGCCCACGTCCGTTTCTCTCCTCTGCACAGAGGTCAACTCCAGGCCCCCCTGGTTCAGCAGTGGGAACGTCATCTTTCCCATCAGGGACGACTCGATGAACTCTTCCTTCTGGTCTCCGACTCCACAAAAGCGGGAGAGGATCACTGTCCCTTGCCAATCATGTTCATCACCTCCTCCCCTTGCAACGTTCGCCCTGCCGTTTCCATGGAAAAGAAGCCCATCCCTGCTTTGACCAGACGTTTGATGAACCGATGGTCTTGCTCGACCAGGTTGTTCAAGTCTTTGACAAGGCTTTAGTTCGACACTCTCGGCAAGTATTCCAGCGGCTTTGAGCGAGGTCTCGGCTCTGGGGGAAGCCGCATTCTTCTCGACATGCATAACGCGAGAGACCGATTGGGGAGCAGTTCTCAGAGGGAGAGGGGTTGGGGTACAGCTATTGGATATGGTGGAGAATTCGATCAGCCCCCACGAACGCATTTCAGGCTGGTTTTCTTCTCATGCGACTCTACAGATAGGGTGCTTCATCCTGTAGACGCATGCGCCTGTACCTGCTTTTATCTTCATCATGCCGCCTCCTGTCATTTCACGTGGCGCCTCCACACTTCATTCACGTTCAACGTGTGAAGTGTGGCACTGGTAGCAAGGGATAACAAAGCACTTCCCGCGCTGTCCATCTTCGGTTCGTTCTTCCCGCTGCCAGAGCTTTGGTACGCTGGAGGTCTCGTTGCGCTAGTAGCTTGCCACATCGTTCTCGTGGCTACACGAGGGCCACTCGGAGCGATGCATGGGGACGCACAAAGTGATAGGAAGCCCGCCACCATTCCAGATGGACCAGGAGTTGTGGAGCGAGCTTCGCCGTGGCCCAGGTGCGACGCGCCAGCGCTGCTACCCCCTGACGGATGGTCAGATGCACTCGTTCAATACAAGCGGTATTCAGCCGTCCAGAAAGACCCAGTTCGGGGCCCCGCGACTTTGAGAGTAGCGCCTGTCCCAAAGCGCATCACGTGCGTGGCCCGCACCAACTTGCGTCGCCGGTAGCTTTTCTTCACCTGACCGTCTATCAGCCCAGCCGCTCCTTGCCACTGGCGCACTTTTCGCCCTCGGCTCCCCCCCCTCAAGCCACTGTCCAAAATGGGCTGAGAGGCGCATAGAAATACATATTGAGGCCATTACTGGTGAAGAGCGGGAGACAGAAAGGCGGCCAAGAGCTGGCGCAGGGAGTGGATAACTCTCTGCGCCATGTTCTGCGTGCGGGGACCGAGATAGAGCACGTGAAGAAGCTTCGTAAGGGGATCGATGGCCAGCCACAGCCACAGCACCTGCTTATAGCTGCGTAGCCTGGTGCGCAGTTCGTCCAACTGGAGGTGTGGGAGTTGGAGATGGCAGAAGAAGCGCTCGTGCAGGGTTTGCGCGTGCGAGCCCGCACGCGACAGAAAGGCTCGTGATCGTGGCTTGCCTGTAGCCGAAAATACATGGAGCTTCGGAAGGATCCAACCCACAGGCTCGCGCAGTAAGCACCACTGCGACTTGGTGTGAGGGGGGTTTCAGACGATAGAAGGGAGTGTGACGCCGGGCAGTGAACGTGGTACGGCAGGCAGGACCTCGAAACCTCTGGATACGCTCAGCTTGACCATGCTTGCCATCCCCAAAAAGACGCATGAACGTCAGCGTCTGTGATTCCAAAGTACGGACACTCTCGGTTGGAACAGGCGAAGCCCTGGGTGTTGATCCGTTTCGGCGCTCGCCGCCGGCTTTTGATTTCGCACCAAGGGCGCACAGGGAGAGACTGTGCTGGCTCCTTGGCACATCTGTTCGCAAAATCCATGCTTTTCTCAGAACGGACGTGCTAAGGAGCCAGCACACCCCCCCGACATAAGGCTGGAGCAAGGAGTCAACGTCAAAACAACACCATTTGCGGAGATCGAGAGAGCCATGAGAAAGTGTACTGAGAAACACGACATATACAACAAACGAACGGTCTTTGTTGCTCACCTTTTCAACACCATGGACTCCTCGGCGCAATCCCGTTTCAAGGCTCAACCCTATGGCGTACTTCCGCCAGGTGTTGCTTCGCATGGTGACGGGTCTGAATGGTGCGCAATTGCGCGGCCTTTTGCGCTCTCTCCTCCGCAGGAGCTGTTTGCATGTCTCGTAAGAAGGCGACATGCAGGAACCCTTGCATGGATGGGTCCGGGGGCGCCGCTGCTTTGGCAGGGTGTTCCGCCACCTGCCTCGCCGCAAGGCTTTCTTCCGTCTCGCCTCCGCACTCTATCCCGGATGCGGCCGGCTCAGGCAGCGTGAGAGGCGCATCCGTTCTCGGCGTGGCGAGCGAGAAGAGGTGGTTGAGCGGATGCGCGTGCTTGTCGCGCTCCGTCAGTGGGAGCACGCCAAAAATCTCCTCGAGCGTGGCGAGCGCCGAGGTGTGATCGTAGACGGTATGGTCGATGGTGCCCCTGGGAATGAGCGGCGAGACGATGATGGCAGGCACGCGCACACCCAACTGCGTGAAATCGAAGGCAAAGCGGCTGTTTTCCGGGTCGGTCGGCTTATCACCCGGAGCGATGGTCTGCGGCGGGGGGACGTGGTCATAAAATCCCCCGTGCTCATCGTAGGTGATGATGAGCACGCTGCTCTCCCAGTGGGGTGAGTTCCGAATGGCTTCGTAAACATGCTTCAGAAGCGCCTCGCCGCGTGTGACATCATCTTTGGGATGCTGCGAATTGCCGCACACAAAGTCCGCCATGCTGTGGTAGTCCGGCTCGAGAAAGGCATAGGACGTGGAGTAGTTGGGATTGCTCACGTGCTTAGCGAAGTCCTCGAAATGGCGAAAGCGCCCTTCGGCCAGGCGCACTGCCATGCCGCAAATGGCCAGCGCCTGTGGAAACGGATCGCCCTTGTAGATCGTCCAGCTTATCCCCTCATCGTCGAGCCGGTCATAGATCGTCCCGTTGTCAAATGTATAGCCGTTGAGGAGGATGGAACTGGCAATCGTCTGGGTGGACGGGCTATGGTCCAGGCCAGCCGATGAGGCCGCGTGAATAAAGAAGCGATTGGGCCAGGTCGGGCCTGGCATGGAGGAAAACCAGTGGTCGCACACGGCAAATTCCTGCGCGAGCGCGATAATCACCGGGACTTGCTCTGGGGCGTAGCATTTCATGATCTCGCCCGGATTGGCAGGGTCGACCGTGGCATAATCCGCCACGAATCCGCTATTGTCGATGTGGGGAAAATCCCCCTTGACCCCGCAGAGCTGCACCTTGACATCGTTGAACTCGTGCCCGGGATCGTGGGGCATTGCCCAGTTGGCGGGAGAGGAGACTGTCACTTTATTTCCAAGCGGGTCAAGGTTCCAATCGCGGGCCGGGTCCAGTCCCTCGAGAGTGGTAGACTGCCCTGTGAGAGCATCGATGCCCTGTAAATGAGAGAAACCCAGCAGGTGGTCGAAGGAGCGGTTTTCTAGCAGGAGGACAAACACGTGTTGGATGCGGTCCGGTTTCGCCTTAGTGCGCGCGAAGAGCCTGCAAACGCCCCACATGGCTTGTATACCGAGCTGCCAGAAGATATTGACCAGGTCGGCAAACAGCAGGCAGGCATATTTGCCGACAAGGTAGAGAACCTTCCCGACCACATTCCCGCTCTGCCCAACGCCGTTGTCGGCCCACGTGGTGCATCTGGAGATGATCGCGATCAGCCAGCGATTCCGCGCGCGGTCAGCCTGTAATTTACGATTCCCGCAGCGTGACATCCCTTTTTTCCCTCTTTTCCCTTTTTTTTATCGTCCCAGACCGCTCCCCCAACTTCTCCATGATAGAACAGGATGGCGTAATCATAGCACGAAAAGCAAGAGGCGTCACAAGCGGTTGATGCTCCGGTTTTACCACAAAGTGGGGGCTACCATACCGTGGGGTACGATCGAGGTTCCGGCACAAATCGGGGGTTGAAAAAAGGCAGAGAGGTTGCTACCGTGAACCAAAACTGAAGAAGAGTCACAGGAGGCAGGCTGTGTGCACTGGTCGTTTTGATCCGTTCAGAGAGCGATTTTCTACGCTCCTCCTTGCGTCCGGCTAGATGTCCTTGTAGAGTGCCTTCGGACCACTTTATACACAGCTGCTTCGTGCGACCTCTGTCTAAAGCATGGTGATCGATCCCAGGTGCTGCACGCAAATGCGGGCCAAACACCCCTGGAAATACTCAAGCAGTTGGAACTGCACAACGAGTCCGTGGTTCTGTTCCTGGTGGATCAGCACGTGCCCGACATGAACGGCGCCTGTCTCACCGGAGGGATCTGGCTCTTGTCTCTTGGAGGACCCGAAGCCTGCGCTGGAATCTCTTCGGCCACGCCGTGGCAGACCTGTTCAGTCTCAGCTTGTTCGTGCTTCTCAATCTGGCTGTATTCTAAGCCTCGTGCTTCTTCCGGCTTGGGAGGTGGCATTGAACAAGACGTACTGTCATAGAGAACAAAGTCAATCGGCGAAAGCATTCGTGTTGGTAGATGACAAGGTGAAGCTACCAGGGAGGAGTACGATGAAACTTCATGACAACGAGCAGCTGCAAACGTCCATGATCAGGACAGCACACCGCATCACGCTCCTGGGAAGAACTGCAGGAAGCGTCGCGCTTGTAGGGCCTGCTTGCCCTGTAAGGACAAGCAGGAGGTTCGCCTCCCTCTGCTTCCACTCCTGTGCTGGCTACTTGTCATATCCGCCCGCTCAATCAGGCCTTTGAGTGCACCTTCCCATGTCTCTCGCCGCTTGCCGATTCCCCAGATGAAGAGTACAATCAAAATGCATTCATCTGATTATCCCATTATCTTCAAAAAGGGGTCACGTACACTGTGCATGGGATTCTTGCCTTCATCAAGCGGTTGACAAGCATGAGCTTTCAAGCGCTTCACCACCGCTTCATAGACTGGACCAAACCGGACACCGCCACCTCTCTCCTGGTGGGGACGCTGACAGATCTTGCCAGAAGCAAGACGGAACTCGTGGCAGAAAACGCCCTCCTCCGACAGCAATTGATCATCCTCAGTCGACACGTCAAACGACCAGTCTTCAAGAAGTCCGACCGGATGCTCCTGGTCCTTCTGGCAAGAGCAGTACGGACCTGGAAGCAAGCGCTTTTCATCATTCAGCCCGAGACGCTTCTGCGGTGGCATCGCCAGGGGTTTCAGCTGTACTGGAAGTACAAGTCCAGGACAGCTTCTGCCAAACCAAAGATATCCGCAGAGATCGTCGCGTTGATCAAGGACATGGCTAAGGACAACCGCCTGTGGGGAGCTGAACGGATCCGGGGCGAATTGCTCAAGCTGGGTCTGCGCGTCTGCAAACGCACGATCCAGAAATACATGCGACAGGTGCGCCCTGCCAGGCCACGGGGACAGAACTGGAAAACCTTCTTACACACTCATGCTGAGCAGATCTGGGCCTGCGACTTTCTCCCGGTCACCGACTTGCTTTTCCGGTCGCTGTATGCCTTCTTCATCATCGAATTACACTCTCGCAGGGTCATCCATGTGGGTGTCACACGATCTCCTACCGATGCCTGGACCGCACAACAGCTGCGGGAAGCCACCGCCTATGGTGTGGGGCCGAAGTACCTCATCCGTGATAACGACGGCAAATTTGGGGTGGGCTTCGCTCGGATTGCGCAGACGAGTCGCATCGAGATTCTCACAACTCCTTATTTCGCCCCGCGCGCGAATGCCATCTGTGAACGGTTTCTGGGGAGTGTCCGTCGAGAGTGTCTCGATCATCTGCTCATCCTACATGAGAAGCAGCTCCACCGCGTGCTCAACGCCTACGTTCAGTACTTCAACCAAGCCAGGCCGCATCAAGGCAGCAGGCAGCAGATTCCAGAGCAGAAAGCTGGGTCAGCGTCACCCAATCGTGAAAGTGGCAAGGTCATCGCCTTCCCGGCCCTGGGCGGCTTGCATCATGACTACCGCAGAAGTGCCTGAGTTTGTTCAGAGATGAAGGTCTGACTGCTTGAGACATGCGCGAAATACCTCAGAATTCACTCATGCTGTTTTGTTGAGAGCTAGCAAGCAATTTCTCGTCGTTTTCCTTGAGGGAGGGAACGAACCAGATAGACATTTGAGTCATGGTCAGTGAGTTCCTGTCTGAGATGGCAAGAACTTTCCCCAAGCCTCACTCCATGGGCATATCAGTCATCAACAAACCAGGAAATTGAAGAGGGAAACTCTCAATTTTCTCGGCGGATAGCTTAAGTAGCCAGCACAGGGGTCAAGGGCGTGCTCTTGCGCAAACAACAGGGGAAATGTCGTTGGTGTGAGTTGCTTTTTCAAGACACCGATGTCATCGAAATCGACCATATTACCCCCAAGAGTGAAGGCGGAGGAGAAGAACTCAGCAACAGGTGTTTGCTTCACCGACATTGCCATGATGTACGACATGCCAAACGTGTCAATGGTATCTCTGACAAAGACCCGATCATTGAGGAGCCGGATGCAGGGAAACTCGCCTGTCCGGTGTGCGCCGTGAGGCGCGTTGTG
>Ga0137377_10005052_pt1 | contig 10495 bp, 9 predicted proteins | sample SagtaG_22_FD_104815 | JGI IMG/M metagenome (GOLD analysis project Ga0137377, IMG submission 104815) | Vadose zone soil microbial communities from Sagehorn Ranch, Mendocino, California, USA - Sage2_L_40_16 metaG | ecosystem: Environmental > Terrestrial > Soil > Vadose zone | place: USA... | reverse complement strand
CGTGACGATCGATCGGATCAAGGACATCAACGTTTTCGTCCATGTCGCGGACACAAAGAGCTTTACGATCGCGGCCGAACAAGTCGGTCTGTCACGGTCGGCGGTCGGAAAAAGCGTATCTCGCCTGGAAGATCGATTGGGAGTTCGTTTGCTGCAGCGAACGACGCGAAGTGTATCGCTGACGAGTGAGGGCACGGCCTTCAACGAACGCTGCGTGCGGATTCTCGCCGACCTCGACGAAGCCGAGCATGCCATGCTCAGCCACTCCCAGGCTCCGCGTGGCGTGTTGCGGCTCGAGTTGCCCGTATCGTTTGGCCGATTGCACGTCTTGCCGATTGTCAGCCAATTCATGGACAAATGGCCCGAGCTTGTTGTCACTGTTTCGTTGAGCGACCGCTATGTCGATCTGATCGACGAAGGTATCGATCTTGCGGTTAGGTTGGGAGGTAGCGACGACAGCCGTCTGATGACGCGACTGCTTGCGCCGCACCGTCTCGTAACCTGTGCGTCACCGGCCTATCTGGAGCGTTATAGCGTGCCGCAGCACATTGATGAACTCGGCAGTCACAGCTGTCTCGCGTTCGTCCATGGCGGACGACCCGTCGAATGGCGCTTTGCGATCGATGGACAGGTGCGCTCTATGGCGATCAGCGGTCGGTTTAGCGCTACGAATGCGGAGGCTCTGCGAGATGCGACGATTGCCGGATATGGTATCGCGCGGTTGGCGACATTTCTTATCCCTGACGATCTCCGGGCTGGCCGCCTCGTTCCAATTCTTGACTCGTTTGCCACAGACGGCCCATCGGTTCGGGCGGTCTATCCGTCGAGCCGGCACCTCTCGCCGAAAGTTCGCTCCTTTATCGATGAATTGTTGGACGCTTGGCGACCAACGCCGCCCTGGGATCAATAAGACGATATCACACGGCCGAGCCGCTCGCCTTGGATCACGGGGCTTGGATCACGGAGTAATGCTTCGCTGTCACGCCCACCCGGCTGGGTAAATTGCGTCGGCGCGACGACCGGCGCATCTGGACCGACGAACTCGGCCTGCACCGCTTCGGCAATCCGTTCGACTGCGTGCGGAGTGGCTATCACGAGGCCGGCCAACATCACGAGAAGGACGCCATGGACGACAAGCACGGCCGAGCCCGGATTGTGCTGAGGTGACTGCATGGGCACTCCTGTAAGCAGATCGCAACAAGGCGAACAACGCGAGCCCCGCGCGCATAAATGCGAATTGCGTCACAATCGCAGGCAGACCAGCTTCCCTCAGAACATCGGCCACAACGGATCGAGGCCGAAGGCGGCGCGTCCTGCGTCCTCCATGGTGCCTCGCTGCAGTCCGATATTCGCGATCGCGGCGCGGACGTCGCGCAAGGCCCGCTCGAACGGTTGAGAGAGGAACAGCGCATGGCCGCCTGCGGCTCGGCAGCACAGGTCGACCGCTTCGGCGCTGGCTTCCGCCGCATGAACGGAAGCGCGGCGTGCGCGCATTCGTTGTTCAAGAACGATCTCTTGGTCGAGCCGTATTCCGCGCCAGATGTCGGCGATCGACTGCCGGAGATAGGCGTTCGCCGACTCCGCCAGCGCCTGCGCCTTGGCGACAGCATAATGCGCGGACGCCTGGTCCCTGAGAGCGGAGCGGCCGGAGAACGCCTGCTTGCTGGCAGCCAGACGCGTTAGGCTTTCGGTGGCGCCAAGCGCGATGCCGAGCGCGGCCGAAGCCACGGCCGCACCGAAGAACGCCCCCGGCATTCGAAAAAACGGCGCGGAGTGACGCGGCTTGCCGACGAACATCCGGAACGTCATCTCGGCTGGCACAAACAGATTCGCGACCTCGTATTCGGTGCTGCCGGTACCGCGCATGCCGCTGACGTGCCAGGTATCGAGAATGCTGAAGGCCTCACGGGACGCCAGCGCCTGCCTCGCCTCGGGCCGGCCTGTTCCGTCCGGGGACGCGACCGTGAAGCCGAACACCATCCAGCGCGCCTGATCGACGCCGCTCGCCCAGCCCCAACGGCCGCCGACGCGGTATCCGCCTTCGACGACCTCGCCGCGCCCGAAAGGCGCATAGGCGCCGGCGATGCCGCATGCCCTCTCTCCGGTCATGGAGCGGGCGCGCTCCGGCGGCAGATAGCCGAAAAAAATGCCGGAGCCGATACCGAGAGCAAGGTTCCAGGCGGTCGATCCGTCGATGCGGGCGATGTCCTCGACGAATTGCAGGTAGTCGAGCGGGTCCATGGCCGCGCCGCCGAGGTCGTGAGGCAGCAGCATCCGATAGACGTCGTGTCGCAGAAAGGCGTTGGCCAGCGCCGGCGGCAGCTTGCGAAGCGTGTCGCCTTCTTGCTTGTGTGCGGCGGCAAGCTCGGTCAGATCGGCGATCGCCGTCTCCAATTTCGATGCTTGCTGCGAACGATCTGTCTGGCGGACCGTAGCGGCCATTGCGTCACCTCTGGAACTGGCTCGCCCCATCGCCTGGGTTATTGTCTTGATTGCACGCGCGATGGATCGGGTTGCGATCAGCTCATTGGGAACAGCTCTTCGATCATCTTATCTTTGGACGGATTCGAGACAATCCATTGGTTGAGTGATACATTTTACCGGATTTCGGTAGAATGAGGGCGATCGATGGAGGATATCGAAGCCTTCCTGGCGGTCATCGAGGCGGGCAGCCAAACCGCGGCGGCGCGCCGGCTTGGGCGCTCGCTGCAGTCGGTCAATCGCTCCCTGGCGGCGCTGGAACGCAGCGTCGGCGTCGAACTGGTGCGGCGAACCACGCGCCAATCGTTCGCGACGGAGGCGGGTCTGGCATTCTATCAGCGTGTCAAACCGGCCCTTGCAGCGATCGGTGAGGCTCGCTTGGAAGCGGTCAACCGGCGCGCCGAGCCATCGGGCCTGATCAGGATTGCTGCGCCGGTTCTGTTCGGTTCGACCTATGTCGTGCCTGCGATCGCCGATTTCATCGCCCGCTATCCGCGGATCGAGGCCGATCTCAAAGTCTCCGACCGGCCGATCGATGTCGTCGGTGATGGATTCGACCTCGCGGTGCGGATCAGGGAGCTGCCGGACTCGTCGTTGAAAGCGCGGCGGCTAGGCGAGCTTCGCACCGTTGTCTATGGCGCGCCCGGCTTTTTCGCGCGCCATGGCCGTCCCGATCATCCTGATGATCTCGTCCGTCATCAATGCGTTCTGCGCAGCACGAGCGAGAGCGAAACAGTGACGTGGCGGTTTCGAATTGACGGCCAAGTCAGGATGGTGCGGGTAGGCGGTTGCTTCCGGGCCGACAACACGACCGCGGTACAGGCTGCCGTCTGTCACGGGCTCGGCATCGGATATGGGCCGTTCTGGCAGATCCGCGATCTAGTCGATCGCGGTGCGCTGGAGATCGTGCTGGAAGATTTCGAAGCGCCGCGGATTCCGATCCATGCGGTGGTTCCGCCAAGCGGCATGCCGCCGGCCAAGACGCGCCTGTTCGTCGATATGCTGGCCGAGAGGCTGAAGCGCGAGCGACTTTGAAGCGCAGTTGGCCGTAAGCGTCAGCCGAAGCCGCGTTCTTCCGATTTGTACTACGGTGACGGTCATGGACTGCACCCCACAAGTGAGACACGGCAATTTCTGTGACAGGGTGTCGATCATGGTTGTGTCAGGTGGTTTTGGATAGCGTGAGGTTTGTCTCGAACTCAAGAGGCGGGCTGTAGCCGAGGGCGGAGTGGCGTCGCTCGAAAAAATTTTGCTGGCTCGACCATCCTTGTGTCGGCTTCAACTTGTCCCATTCGTCTTCCACCCAGAGAGAGCTATTTGGGAGATTGTGAATGAGCAATTCTGGCTATCGCTGGGTGATTGTCGCGGCCGGCGGCCTGTTGGGCTGTGTCGCGGCCGGCGGCATGTTTTCGCTGCCGGTTTTCTTGCAACCCATTGCGCGGGATACCGGCTGGTCGGTGACCGGCGTGTCGAGCGCCATGACGATCGGCTTCCTCGCGATGGCGTTCACCAGCATGATCTGGGGCACCTTGTCCGACCGGCTCGGGCCGCTGCCGGTGGTGCTGAGCGGGTCGATCGTGCTGGCGGCAAGCCTCGCGCTGGCCAGCCGGGCGTCGTCGCTCCTCTCATTTCAAATCATGTTCGGACTGATGGTCGGCGGCTCGGCGGCCGCGATCTTCGCGCCGATGATGGCGACCGTCACCGGCTGGTTCGACACGCATCGCAGTCTCGCCGTCTCGCTGGTTTCGGCAGGCATGGGGATGGCGCCGATGATCATGTCGCCGCTCGCCGCCTGGCTCGTCTCGAACCATGACTGGCGAACCTCGATGCAGGTCCTGGCCGTCGTTGTCGCAGCCATCATGATCCCGGTCTCGCTGCTGGTGCGCCGCCCGCCGGCGGTCGAGGGCGGCTACTCCACCCCGGCCGGCGATGACGCGCCGCCGCCGGAGATGTCGCTCGCGCAAGCGGTGCGCTCGCCGCAATTCATCATCCTGCTCGCGACGAATTTCTTATGTTGCGCCACGCATTCGGGTCCGATCATCCACACCGTGAGCTATGCGGTCACGTGCGGGATCCCGATGATGGCCGCCGTCACGATCTACAGCGTCGAGGGGCTGGCAGGGATGGGCGGCCGGATCGCTTTCGGCCTGCTCGGCGACCGTTTCGGAGCCAAGCGTGTGCTCGTTTCGGGGTTGCTCGCTCAGGCGTTCGGCGCGCTCGCTTACGTCTTCGTGCGCGAGCTTGCCGCGTTCTACGCCGTGGCGGCGCTGTTCGGCTTCATCTATGCCGGCACCATGCCGCTCTATGCGGTGTTGGCGCGCGAGAATTTTCCGCTGCGGATGATGGGCACCGTGATCGGCGGGACGGCGATGGCCGGCAGCCTTGGCATGGCGACCGGGCCGCTCGCCGGCGGTTTGATCTACGACACCTTCGCCAGCTACGCTTGGCTCTATGTCGGTTCCTGGGCAGTTGGACTTGGCGCGTTCCTGATCGCATTGACCTTCAGGCCGTTTTCCAAGGAGGGGACGCAGCCTGCGCCCATGCCCGCGTGAAGCCGGGTATGGCGTTCTGGTACGATGGCGCAGGCGGGTACGTATATTGCTTACCGAAGAACATCTCTCCGGAAGATCGCGGAGATCCAGGGCGCGTGCCCATAAATCGAGCTTGATTGCTACCCGATATCCGATATGCGCCGATAGCGACCGAGGAGTGGATATCGCGGTACGGCAGCTTCGTGCCAAAAGGCCACGTCGCGCCGGTCACCTCGGAGCTATCAGCTCAAGGATCAGGAGCTCTATCCGCTGTGGGCCACCTCGTTCATGAGCGCTCGAAGTCGAACGACGATTTCGGCTGCTCGCTTACCGTCGCTAGCGATACCATTGAGCGCGTGCCGGACTTCTTCCAGATCTGGCGGTTCAGCGCGCAGCCAGTTTAACCCGGCCTCTGCGAGAGTGACCGCCGCCGTGATCGCGTCGACGATCACGTGGGCTTGCGCATTATAGGTGCGCACGAATTCCGCCGAGGTCTGCAATGGCACTTGGCCCTTCGCGTCGCTCACACTTCCCTCCGGCCGGAACAAATGTTGATCCGTTAGCATGACAAATCTCCTCGACCGCAGAGGTGTTGAATGTACGGAGACGCTGCGCAACCCACCGGCGCAACGAAGCAGTAGCCTCGCCTGGAGACGTTCGTCACATAGCGCTCGCCTCCCTGACCGTCACTTAGGGCACGCCGCAGCTGAGCGATGTGGAATCGCAGGTTATTCTCCTCGACCATTAGGTCGGCCGAGCTAGACCGATCGATCGAAGGCTGGCCGAGTTGACGGCTCTGGTCACCCATCTTGGACTGCTGTCCGGTGTGGCCGTTTGCCGCCAGACCGGGAATGCCGTCAACTCTCGCGCTGATCATCGGCGGGATCGTAGTCATCGGCGTGCTCCAAAGCTCGGCGTTGGATTGGTGAGCAGAACTGTGCTCACGATGGCGTTGTTACCTTGCTTGCAATCGCTTTCAATGCGGCTCCCATAGCGTTGACTGTCGTGTTGTCCGCACCAACCAGGCCGTGGCCGTGCGCAAGAAATGCAGGATCGTTGTACGACAGCCAAGTGGTGCCCGACGCGTCCTGCCAAACTAAAGCCTTGAGTGGTAGATCGATGCCGAACGTCTGAGTCGACTGCATCAGCGGTGTGCCGGTCTTTGCATTGCCGAAGATCATGAGTTCTGTTGGCCGCAGCGACAGCCCGACAGCAGTCGCGCCCGCGGCGTGATCAATATGGGCAAAGACCGTCATTCCCCTGGCCCTGACCTCGGCCTCGAACCGGTTCATCGTTTCCTCCGGTCCATAGCGACTTTCGATCGTAATCAATCCATCTGGGGCCATTGCTTGGTGTCCCAAAGCATTTGCGATGGACTGACCCTACCGTCAGCGGACGCATCCATCCTTGAGGCAGTTCTGAAAAGTCCTGAAAAAGCGTCGCCCAACGACCACAGATTCTTGCGCGAAACTGTCCAAATGGCCTTAAAATGTCCGAAGGGAGCACCGATGCCAGGCAAGGACCAACGGCCCGTCTACAAGTTCGGCGCGTGGGAAATCGATCTCGCGCGCCGTGAGATGCGGTTGAACGGCGTTCCGACTGACGTTGGCAGCCGGGCGTTCGAAATCGTCGAGGAGCTGGTCCAGTCGGCCGGCGAGCTGATCGACAAGTATGATTTGATGAACCGTGTATGGCCGGGTGCAGCGGTTGAGGAAAACACCCTGCAGGCTCAAATCTCCGCGATACGCAGGGCGTTGGGTCCCGATCGAGGACTATTGAAGACAATCGCGGGTCGTGGCTACCGATTGCTGGGAGACTGGATAATTCAGCAGGAGGATTTTGCCGCGGCCGGCATGCCCACGGCTGAACCCGCGCGAAGCTATGTCACAAATCTTACGGCCCCACCCAGCGAATTGATCGGCAGAAAGACTGCCGAGGCCCAATTATTAGAGCTGCTTTCGACCTATCGAATGGTCACCATGACCGGGCCCGGCGGTATCGGGAAGACCGTACTCGCGCAGGCGGTTGCCCGCAATCTGCTCGCGACGTTCGGAGGTGACGGTTTGCTCGTCGAACTGGTCTCGCTGTCGGACCCTGCGCTGGTGCCATTTGCGGTCGCGACTGTTCTCGGCCTTAGACAGGGCGGCGACGAGATTTCTTTTGAATCTATTGCGCGGGAAATCGGAGCAAGAAAACTCCTGCTCGTGCTGGATAATTGCGAGCATCTGATTGAAGGGGCTGCGAGGTTGGCGGAGACGCTCGTACGATCCTGTCCAAATACGACGATTCTGGCGACGAGCCGCGAGGTGCTTCGCATCGACGGCGAGTATGTCTATCGCGTTCCCCCGCTCGATGTTCCGGGACAGGGCGGAGATGGAGATCACGATATCCTCGGACGCAGCGCAGTGCAGCTCCTGATTGCCAGGACAAAGGCATTGAACGCCGACTTCTCGCCGCGCGCGGAAAGCCTTCAGCTGGTCGCTTCGATTTCGCGTCAGCTCGATGGCATCCCGCTGGCCATCGAATTCGCGGCGGCTCGCGTCGCAACGCTTGGGTTGCAACAGGTCGCCGCGCGCCTACACGATCGCTTCAACCTGCTGACCCGCGGCTTCCGAACGGCGTTACCGCGGCACCAGACCCTGCTTGCGGCCCTCGATTGGAGTTATGAACTGCTGTCTGAGACGGAGGCGCGGGTGCTGCGCCACCTCGCGGTGTTCAACGGCGATTTTTCCCTGGATGCCGCTGCCGCAGTGATGGGAAATCTCGACGCCGTCTCGGTCGCGGATAGCCTGGCAGGCCTGGTCGTCAAGTCGCTCGTCGCCGCCGATTTTCAAGCCGGGGACGATCACCATCGTCTGCTTGACACGACGCGTGCCTACGCCCTCGAAAAGCTGCGCGGTGCGGGAGAGCACCGGGAAGCCGCACGTCGCCATGCGGAATACATTCGGGAAGCCCTCATTCAGGCTGAGGCACAGAGTAATTCCTTACCGCAAGCCGATTGGCAGAGACGCTATGGCCGATACCTCGGCAATGTCCGCGCCGGCCTCGAATGGGCATTTTCGGCGGACGGCGACTCGCAGATCGGCGCGGCGTTGACTGCCGCTGCAGTGCCGCTATGGGTCCACCTGTCGCTGTTCGGCGAATGTCGCGAGCGCACCGAATTGGCGCTCGCGAAGCTGGACGATGGCGCTATAGGTCCGACACGCTTGCGCATGCAGCTCTCGGCGGCGCTCGGCTGGTCGCTGATGTACAGCCAGGGTCGTGCGCGGGATGCGGGCCCAGCACTCGCAATCACCCTCGAATTGGCGGACCGGCTCGATGACAAGCATTATCGCCTGCGCGCCCTCTGGGGCCTGTGCATCGATCAGTTCAACAATGGCGAATTTCTCGAGGCACTCGACTTCGCTCAGCGCTTCACGAAAGCAGCGGAGGGCTCTGCCGATCCGACCGACTTGATGCTGGCCGATCGCCTTCTCGCCGTGTCGCTGCACTTTCTTGGCGACCAAAACGGCGCACGTCGCCACATCGACCGAGTCGACACGTCCCTCGATCTCTTGGCCGAGAAGCCCAAGATTTTCCCGCTCGATCTGCGGATCTCGACGCACTATTTCCGTGCCCGCATCCTGTGGATGCAAGGTCTCGCCGATCAGGCGCTGCGCCTTGTCGAGCACAACATCGAGGAGGGGCGCGCGAATGGTCACGCCTTGACCTTCTGCAGTGTGCTGGGGCAGGGCGCGTGCCCGATCACTTTCCTGGCCGGTGATTTCGCCGCGGCGGAGCGCTACGGTGAAGTGCTATTCGAGCACACTGAGCGCCATGCGATACGCCTTTGGCGGCTTTGGGCAGGCTGTTTCAAGGGCATGGTTATGTCCAAACGTGGCAACATCGACGCTGGGCTGGGGCTCTTGCGGAGTGAAATCGATCGGGCGGGCGACGCCAGGTTCTTGCCGCGCTTCCTGCTTCCGCTGGGCGAACTCGCGGCCTGTCTCGGCGAAGCAAATCAGATCGAAAAGGGGCTTGCAGCGGCCGACGAAACCTTGGGGCGCTGCAAAGCCAGGCAGGAACAGTGGTACGTCCCGGAGCTATTGCGCATCAAGGGCGAATTGATGCTGAAGGACCCGCAACATCAATCGGCCTCGTCGGCGGAACAATGCTTCACTAAGGCCTTGAAGCTGGCAAAGCAGCAGGGCGCGCTCTTCTGGGAGTTGAGAAACGCGCTAAGCCTTGCGCGTCTCTGGGTCGGGCAGGACCGGAAGACCGACGCAAGGCAGATCCTTGAACCGGTGTACGGGGCATTCACGGAGGGCTTTCAGATTGCCGACGTTCGCGAGGCAAAAACGCTGCTTGACGGGCTTGACGCTGACTAATGGCCAGACATCGATGCACTCGGTCAACCTGAACATGGCCAGTCGCTTGCTTCAGTCGTGTCGGCTCACGCACCTGGATCGCTCGCATGATGCTGAGCTGAGGCATCATTTGAAAGCGGATCAATCTGATCCAATCGGCCGACATTTGAGACGCAGTCGTACATGAATTTGTAACGTTTCTTAAACGGCTGCGATCAACTTGCCAGAGCGAGCGTAGATGGCCCAAACTGCGGATCCGGACCACTTGTAACTGCCGGTTTTTCGAGAGCACGACGTGCCGCAAGCGTTTGAAACGGCTGTGATCAAGAAGATCGCCTGGTGCATTTTGCCACTGATTTTGGTTGCCTATTGCATCGCTTATGTCGATCGCGCGAATATTGCCGTGGCGGCGTTGACGATGAACAAAGATCTTAGCTTCAGCACCTTCACCTACGGCTTAGGGGCCGGCATATTCTTAGGGCGCGTAGGGTGAAATAGTGGAGGCTCGCAAAGAATAGTACATCGTAGGGCGCAATAGCCACCGGGTCGCGCGAATGCGCGTCCGATGACAGACTCCGCGTGTTGCGTCATCCTCTTAAAGCTTCCCAGTTTGAACTGATCACGCCAATAGTGTTCCCCTTTTCCAATTGGGCAACAAAGGGGGCAGATTGCGCGCGACACCAATCGTGTCTTGATTTCTTTTTATTCGCTCAGTCCGATTTCGGCCCTGATCCTTCTAATTTCCGCTTCGTCCTCCGCGCTGAGTACGGCGTCGGTCAGCTGGATGGCGACTTTCTTGAGGTCGCCGGTGAACTTGAACGGCACCTGATAATCCTCGCTGACCGGCGTGCCGGTGTCTTCGCCGATGTCCAGTGTCTCATCCGCAGAGATTCGGAACGAAATGGTTCGCTCGATCTTGCCTTGGGCGACCTGCCGTCCATCCACCATCAACGTCGCGGTGCCGCCTTTGCCTAGGCCGCCGTCATATTTGAAATCGACGAGGATGGTGTGATTGCCCGGGGAAAGTTGGTCGGGGCCGGCGACAGTGTAGCGATAGACGCCCACGGTGTTGTAGTGGAAAACGGGTTTTCCTCCGAGCAGGTAGATGCCCCATCCGTTGAAGCGTCCGCCCTGCGT
>Ga0137377_10005050_pt1 | contig 10495 bp, 10 predicted proteins | sample SagtaG_22_FD_104815 | JGI IMG/M metagenome (GOLD analysis project Ga0137377, IMG submission 104815) | Vadose zone soil microbial communities from Sagehorn Ranch, Mendocino, California, USA - Sage2_L_40_16 metaG | ecosystem: Environmental > Terrestrial > Soil > Vadose zone | place: USA... | reverse complement strand
CGTCCGACCGTTTTCGGTCCAGGAGCTCAGCCCAGCCGAGCAATGCATCGGGCGGAACTCGGAGCACCCTGGCGATGCTCACGAGCGTGGTGACGCTCGGCATCATCAAGCCGCGTTCGATCCGGCCGTAGACCTCGGGCGCTACGCCCACAGGGGTGGAGATCACAGGCAGCCCGCAGGCGAGGCTCTCGAGGAAGGTGAATCCCACGCTCTCGTAGCGGGAAAGCTGCACGCCGAAGTCGGCCGCCGAGTACAGAGCCGGGAGGTCGGCGTAGCCCACTTCGCCCAGGACCGTGAGCCGGGCCACGCCGGGCAGGTCCACTCCGGCCGTGCCCGCCACGAGCCAGTGCACATCCGAGCGCTCGCGCATCACCCGGGCGAGCACGTCGAGGCCCTTGTGGGCCCCGTCCCAACGGCCCGCAAACACGCCCACCAGCGCGCTCGGCGCGATGCCGTGCCGGGATCGGAATTCCCGGCCGCCCGGCCGCCGGGCGAAGTGCGCCGTGTCGATCCCGCAGGGCACCACCACGCTCGGCACGCCGTAGTCACGCTTGAGCTCGTCCCGTACCTGAGCCGAGGTGGCGATGCAGAGCTTCCCGCGCTTGCTCCGCCGGTCACAGACAATCATGATCGCGGCCGTGACGGCCAGCCGGCGACGAAAGCCCGGCGCCCGGCGAATGGCTCGGAAGTAGGACGCCATCGATCCGAACGCCACGTTGGTGACGTTGGGGCCGCGGAGGTGACCGGCGGTATAGCCCACAGTGACGATGAGGCTGTAGTCGTCGAGGCGGCGGGCCAGCCCCCGGCCCACGGCAAAGCATTGGTGGAGCGGCTGAAGCAACCGGCCCGCGCGGCCCGAGAGGGCGCGCGGTTCGTGCACCTCGACGGCAAAACCTTTCTGTCCGAGGAACGCGCGCAAGTAGTTCGTGAACCGCTCCGTGCCGCCCATCCGGCTGAGCGGGCCATGCGCAAGGAGGGCAGCGCGCCTCATGGCCGACGTACCCTGCCGCCGGTCAGCGCGTCCGAGCCGAGCGATGCGAGGACCAGCAGACTCTTGCCTTGCCAACGGGCGAGCCTCATCGGCAGGAACAGAGCGAGGGCCAAGGCTACCGCACCCGACTCTACGAGCCCGCCCTTGAGCCGGGCCAGAGCGCGGCCCAGCCTCACTCGCGCGAAGGCCACGGCTGTCGCCGACGACCGGCGGGTGCCCTCTCTCTTCGAAAGCGCTGACGCCCAGCGCGAGCCGATGCCGAACGACAAGGGTCCGACCGCCAGGGACCAGCAGATATCGCGGCACGCGCTACGCAGCTGGGACCACCGCTGGAGCGGCTCAGTCCGCACCTCCTGAACTTCGAAGCCCTGCTGCTCGAGCAGGGAGCGGAGCGAGCGGGCTGTCCAGCGAGTCAGATGGTGGGGCGGATAGTCCCAAGCCTCGCGTACCCACCAAAGCACCCATCGGTCCGGGTTCGGCACGGATACTGCCAGGAGCCCGCCCGGGACCAGGCGCCGCGCAACGTGCGCGACGAACGCGCGCGGATCCTCGAGGTGTTCGAGAACGTGGAACGCGGTGATCGCCTCGAAGCGCCGATCGGGCGCCCAACGGTCCAGTTCCGTCAGCGCGACGGCATGCACGTCCTGGAGCCCGCGGGCGGCACGTGCCGCGCGCACTGCCTCTGGATTGAAGTCCAGGCCGGTCGGCGCGAAGCATTCGGACACCCGGCTCAGGAAACGACCGTCACCGCACCCCAAGTCCAGCAGGGCTCCGTGCCGATCCAGCTCGGCGAGCCGGACCGGCACGAAGTCGAACTCCCACTTGTCGTCATACTCGGTGGAGGCCTCGTAGAATGCCGCGTCGGCCGCATGCATGGGGCTCGAAAACGTGAGACCGCAGGCGGGACACCAGGGAAGGCCGTAGCCCGCCCGCGGCTCGATGCGACGAGGAGCGAGGGTGCCGCAGACAGGGCAGGTCGTCGCCAGGGGTGCGTCGATCGCGGGGCCCATGTGCCTACCGTTGCCAGGTCACGCTGCACGCCCCGCCGAGCGGGTCGCGACGACGAGCTGTCCCTCCGCGAGCCGCCTCGCCAGGGCGGGCAGGGCGAGACAGAGCCGGTCGAGGCGCGCGGTGAGACCCAGAGGAAGCCATCTCGTCAGATACCGGAACTTGATCCGGCCGGTGACCCACGGCGTCGCGAAATACTCATGGTGGACCTCGTGGAGACCGGACTTCGTGAATTCCCGCGCGAGTTCAGCCCGCGTCACGAGGTAGAGGTGGCCATCTGCATCTGGCTCGAACTGTCGCGTCTCGAGCGATGAGCGATCGACGATCTGGGACAAGGAGGGCAGGCGCGTCAGCAGCCGATCCCCGTTGGGCGTCGTCACGATCAGCCACCCTGTCGGGGCCAGCAGCGCGCCAACGCGTTCAAGGAGCGCATCGACGTGCGCCACGTGCTCGATCAGCTCGCCAAGAAGCACGATGTCGAAAGGTCCGCCGAATGGCAGGGCGTCGGCGCTGGCGTTGACCCAGTGGACGCGCCCACGCTCGTACTTGAGCCGAGCGTAGCGGAGGAATCCCAGCCGCAGGTCCACCGCGAAGACCAGGTATCCACGCTCGGCCAGGGCCAGGCTGAAGTTCCCCTGAGCGCACCCGATATCGAGCACGGTGAGCCCCCCGGGCGCGCGGCCGAGTGCCGTCGCGCACCGCCGGACGGCGGCGAGCACCGCCTCGAATCGGGAGACGTACATGCGATGCGAATCCACCCGCGGGTCTCTCGAGTTCAGCTCCAGCCGGTCGTGCTCATACAGGAAGAGGAAATCCGGCTCCGTGAGCTGATCCGGCCCGGGGATGCGCATCACTCTAGCGCCAGCCCGGTCCGGCCAAGGCATCGCGGTACCAGCCGATGGTCCGGCGCAGGCCTTCGTCGAGTCCGACGCGCGGCTCCCAGCCGAGCACGCGCTTGGCCTTGGACGCGTCGAGCCACTGGCGATCGATCTCACCCGCCGGCGTCCCTGCCCCGAGGATCTCGGGCTCCAGGTCGGGACGCCCGGCGAGCCGCACGATCAGCCGGACGAGATCGAGCACCCGCACGGGCTCGCCATGGCCGGCGTTGAACGCCTCACCGCGGGTATCGTCGATCCTCTCGGCGAGCCGCAGGTAGAGGTCCACCGCGTCGTCGATGAAGAGATAGTCGCGCTCGGGCGACCCGTCGCTCCGGATGACGGGCCGCCGCCCCTCGAGCGCGGCACGCACGGTGTCGGGCACGATGCGAGAGAAGTTCAGGTCGCCGGGACCGTAGATGTTTGCGAACCGCGTGGTCACCACCGGCAGGCCCCACGTCGCGACGTAGCAGCGGGCGAGGAGGTCCGCGCAGGCCTTGGACACGTCGTACGGGTATCGCGGCAGAAGCGGGGCGTCCTCGCGGTACGGCAGATCCGTGTGCGTGCCGTAGGCCTTGTCGCTCGAGGCCACGACGACCGCTCGAACGTGCCTCCTGCCGCGGCACGCCTCGAGCATGTTCCACGTCCCCTCGATGTTGGCCTTGAACGTGTCCACTGGCTCCCGCATCGCCGTCCCGACAATGGCCTGAGCGCCGAGGTGATACACCACCTCGGGCTCGTGGTCGGCGACCGTCCGGCTCAGGAGGGCGGCGTCCTCGAGACAGCCCCGGACGACGATGACCCGCTCGAGCCCGAGCTGGCGGAGGCTCGAGTCCGGAATCTCGTCCAGGACCAGGCCGACCACCCGCGCCCCCGCAGACATCAGACGGACGGCCAGCGCCGAGCCCACGAAGCCCGTGATCCCCGAGACCAGGACCGTGCGGTCCTTCCAGTTCGCCTGCGGCTTCACCACGCCTGCCACGGTGGGCGCCCAGACTCGCACAGCTCGTTCAGCGTGACGGCATCCTTGTAGGTGTCCAGGGCCGCCCAAAAGCCCGTGTGGCGGAACGCCACCAGCTGGCCGTCCTTGGCCATACGCTCGAGCGGGGCGCCCTCGAGGACGTCATCGTCGCCCAGGAGGTCGAAGACTTCCCGACGGAACACGAAGAACCCGCCGTTCACCCAATCGTCGAGCACCGGCTTCTCGCCGAAGCGCGCGACCTGCCCGTCGGCCCGCACGTCGAGGAGCCCGAACGGGAGGGCCGGCCGAACCGCGGTGACGGTGCCGAGGCGCCCGTGCGCCGCATGGAAGGCCGCGAGTCGTCGGATGTCCAGATCGGCGACGCCGTCGCCGTAGGTGACCATGAAGGATTCATCCCCACCGATGAGCGGGGCGATGTGCTTGATGCGGCCGCCCGTCTGCGTGTGCTCCCCTGCGTCGTCGAAGGCGATGCGCCACGGCTCCGTCGTCCCCGCAAAATGCTCGCTGATGGCATCACCCTTGTGGCCCAGGCACAGGACGAAGTCCGTCAGGCCGTGCGCGGCATAGATCTTCATGATGTGCCAGAGGATGGGACGGCCGCCGATGTCGAAGAGCGCCTTGGGAAGCCCCTCGCCGTGTGCGCCCAGGCGCGTTCCCTTGCCGCCGCACAGGATCACCGCTTTCATTGTCTGGTCACCGAGCATCCCTCGGTAGAGCGTGAGTGGAGCGCCTACGAACGCCGACGGGTCAGGCGGAAGGGACGGCGTCGGCGAGCGAAGCGCGGGGCAGGATGTTGCAGAGTCCGCGCCGACCGCGCGGGCCCGGTTGAAACGGAGCGACCGCCCGGGTCCCGAGACACCGGAGCTGTGTGGCCTCGAACAGGACGATCATGAAGGGGAGAAGCGCCCAAAGCTGCGGAGACCCGCTCAGGAGCGTCCGCTTGATCTCGTGGGGAGGTTCAGCCAGCTTGATCGGCGTCGCGACGTTCGACGGCAGGGCGGGAAAGTCCGAGCCGTCGATATCGAGAACCTCGAACAGGATGAAGGAGCAGACCAGGCCGATGCAGACAACGTAAGTCGCCAGCCACAGGAATGCCACGAACCGTGTGGGCAGACCGGTTCTCTTCACCGCCAGAGCATCGCACCGGGGCCCGGCGAAAGTCAACCACTGCTCAGTTGATGAGCGCAGGGTCACGATGACGCGGGGCCCTCCGTCAGCCCGCGCCTTTCGCCTACCCAACCGCGCGCCGGTAGGCTATAAAAAGAGTGCATGCCCGTTTGGACCCTCGGTGCTGGTGTCCTGCTCTTCGCGCTCTCTGCCCTGGGGACGCCGGGCCAGGTCTGGGCCCAGACGCCTCCCCGGAACCCCGGTCTGGTGGAGGCCGTGACGAGCAATCCCGCCGCCGCTCCGCAGCTGGTCGCTCGCGAGGTCACGGCCGGCGCGCCCGACACCGCGCCCCCTATCGTCGGTGACGCGGTGGGCGCCCTTCCTTCGGGCCAGCGGCTGACACTGGCACCCCGGGTCGTCTCTGCCGCCATTGCAGCGCTGCCTGCCCCGCAGCGGGGGCCGCTGGCGCCAGCCTGCGCCTGTGCGGCTATCCGCGCCGTGCCCGCGTCGGAACGGCCGGGGGTCGTGCCCGTCATCGTCGCCGCCGCCGTTTCCATGGCCCCGGTTGCCCGCGACCAGATCGTGACCTGCGCCGTAGAAGCCACCCCGGAGTTGTCAGCGGTCATCATCGCGGCCGCGGCGGAGCCGCCCTTCCAGCCCGAGTTGGCCTCGCCGCCGACCTCACCCTTGCCTGGCAGCACCATCGGGCGCGACGTCCTGTTCAGGGCTCGCTTCAACACCGGCGGCCAGATCTGCGCCAGTCCGCCGTGCCCGTAAGCGGCCCGCCAACCGTGACCTCGGTGGCCCCGTTTCCGTGCAGCTCAGCAGGCCGATGAATCTACATGGCGCTGCCTCATGAGACGATACCCCAGGCATGGAAACGCAGCGACGCTGACGCTCGCGGCGCCGGACGGCCATGAGCAGGAGTTTTCGCCTCGCGGCGTCAGTCGTGGTCTGCCTGGGAACGTTCCTGCCCGCGCCGGCCTCGGCGCTCGACTTCGAGGAGTGGGTGCCGGGACTGACCGTGACGCCCTTCGTCTCGGAAAAGGTCGAGTACGAGAGCAACGTGTTCCAGACCCCGAACAACACTCGCGGCGACACGATCTTCAAGACCATCCCGGGCTTTCTCGCAGAGCTGTCGCGGGGCCCCTTCGGGGCGAGCGTCGGCTATCGCGCCGAAATTCTCAACTACGTCACGCTGACCGACCAGAACACGACCAACCAGTTCGGCGTGGCGCAGCTCAAGCTCGACCTGCCGCGGCTCAAGCTCCAGCTGCGGGACGACTTCATCGAGACGACCGATCCGCCCGGAAGCGAGCTGACGGGCCCCATCAAGAGCCAGACGAACGTGCTCGCCCCTACGGCCGAGTACCGCCTGACGGAGCGCTTCTCCATCGGCACGAATTACGCGTGGACGCACACTCGCTTCCCGAGCACCAGCGCGGGATCGAGCTCACCCAACGCGCAACAGAACCAGGTCGTGCAGCAGCTCGACGGAGACCTCCAGATCGGCGGCGCCACGCTCTGGTGGAAATTCGCGCCCAAGGCCGACGGGGGTCTCAGCGCCCAGTACGGCGCCCAGACCTTCGAGAACGACTCGAACCGCAACTATCGCTTGGGCATCGTCGCGCTCGCGCTCCGCGGCGAGCTGACCTCGAAGCTCGCGTCGACCTTCAGGATTGGCGTCGAGCACTGGGAATCCTCCAACGGCAGCGCCCCGAGCTTCACCGGACTCATCATGGGCGGCGGCTGGACGTTCCAGGTGGCCGAGCGCACGCAGCTGACGCTCACTACCGACCGCTCTCCACAGCTCTCCGTTTTCGAGAACGCCCAGTACTACATCTCCAGTTCGGCGTGGGTCGGCGCCCGCCACGAGTTCCCGGGGCGCAAGCTCGTCGCCTGGCTGCGTGTGGGTGGGGGCGTGGACGACTACAACACGAAGCAACTGACCGCCAACGGCGTCACGACCAAGTATCGCCAGGACACCCTGGCCGGCGCGGCCACGGGCCTCGACTACGTCATCCAGCCATGGCTACGCACGGGCATCGAGTATTCGTTCAAGCAGCGGACCTCGAATTTCCGGCAATTCGACTATGACGACAATAAAGTCTCGGCCAGAATCACGCTGCAGTTCTAGGCGATGAGACGCCTGCTGCCGCTTCTGCTCGCGGGCATGGTGCTGGCCGCCGGATCCACCGTTCCGGCCGGGGCGCAGGAGTATGTCATCGGCGCGCGCGACGTGCTCAAAGTGACCGTGTGGGGCCAGGACGACCTGTCCAAGGAGTATCCGGTCGACGCGGACGGCCACGTCTCGTTCCCGCTGGTCGGGCGAGTCAAGGCCGCGGGACGGACACCGACAGCGTTCGCCGCCGAGCTCGGCGCCCGGCTCGAGAAGGATTACCTCGTCAACCCGCAGGTGTTCGTGTCGGTCAAGGAGTACCTCTCGCAGAAGGTGCACGTCAACGGCGAAGCGGAAAAGCCCGGCGTATACTACCTGAGCGGGCCGACCACGGTCCGCGACGTCCTCTCACGGGCGGGGGGGCTCTCCAAGGCGGCGGGCAGCCAGGTCGTGCTGGTGCGGGCCGAGATCTTGCGAGAGTCGGGGGGCAAGACCTCCGAGACGGGGACGCTCCGGCTGAACGTCGCTCGGGTCCTCGCCGGCGACCCGGTCGAGAACGTCGCCGTGGGCGACGGTGACACGCTCGTGGTGCCCAAGGGGAACACGTATTTCATCTTCGGCGAGGTCAGGAAGCCCGGCGCATACCAGCTCGACAAGGAGACCGATGTGCTGGAGGGGATCACCCTGGCCGGCGGGTTCACCGACAAGGCGGCCCCGGGCCGCGTCCGCGTCATCCGCAGTACGCCGACCGGCCAGCAGGTCATCAGCGTGGACATGAACGACATCATCAAGCGGGGCCAGCGGGACAAGGCAATCCCCCTGCGCGAGAACGACGTCGTCGTGGTGCCCGAGAGTTTTTTTTAGTGGTGGAGCCCACGGTGAAGGGGTTTGTCCCGAAATAGCATGATGGACGACGAGAGGCCCGAGCCGAGCGCGAACGTGCACCTGAAGGACTACCTCCGCTTGCTCTCCCGGCACCGGTGGCTCATCACCACCATCTTCGTCGTCACGGCCGTCACGGGCACCGTCTGGACGTTGCTGCAAACCCCGACCTACCGAGGCTCTGCCACGGTGCTCATCGAGCCTGAGGCGCCCAAGGTGCTCAACATCCAGGAGGTCACCACGATCGGGGCGGCCAGCACCGAATACTACCGGACCCAGTACGCGCTCATGACGAGCCGGCCCGTGCTCGCCACGGCCGTGGAGGCGCTCACGCGCGGGAACCGCACGGCCGCGCTCGCGGCGCTTGGCGCGGGGACGGGCGTCAAGCCCACGGGGTCCCTCTCGATCGAGCCGATCCGCAGCACGGAGCTCGTACTCGTGCAGTTCGAGCACCCCAACCCGGTCGTGGCGGCGGAAGTGGCGACGGTGGTCGCCCACGCCTACGTCAAGTACAACCTCGACGCCAAGCTCAAGGGCACGCGCGACGCGGTCCAGTGGCTCAACGAGCAGATGTCCGGGCTTCGGAGCAAGGTCGAGGAATCCGCGGTGGCGCTGCAGAACTACAGGATCAAGGCCGGAATTCTCGGCATCCAGGAGCAGCGCGCGCTCGCCGCGCAGAAGGCCCAGGAGGTCAACCGGGCTCACCTCGAGGCCCAGGCCCAGCGCCTCTCGATCGAGTCCAAGCTGAGCGCGCTCAACAGGATCGCCCGCGAGCAGGCCACCACCGAGAACCTGTCGACGGCGGTGGACGACCCTCTCATTCGCAAGTTCAAGACCGAGCTCGCGGAGCTGCACGTGCAGCGCTCGAAGCTCTTGCAGACCTACAAGGAGCGCCACCCCGAGGTGCTGAAAGTGGATGCCCAGATCCAGCAGCTGACGCAGCGGCTCGAGACGGAGATCCAGAAGGCGCTCCGCTCGCTCGAGACGGAGTACAGGGTCGCCCGGGCGCGCGAGGACTCGCTTTTGGGCAGCGTCAACCGCCTCCGCGCCGAGGGGCAGGAGCTCAACGAGAAGGAGATCCAGTACGGCGCGCTCCAGCGCGAGCAAGAGTCGAACCAGCAGCTCTACGAGGCAATGCTCAAGCGGGTCAAGGAGACCGGCGTCGCGGGCAGGCTCGACAGCAACAACGCGCGTGTCGTCGAGGACGCGGCGGTACCGGGCGCGCCTATCCGCCCGCGCAAAGCGCTCGCCTTGGTCGTGAGCCTGCTGCTCGGGCTGGGCCTCGGCATCGCGGCCGCGCTCAGCGTCGAGTACCTCGACACGAGCGTCAAGTCGCCGGAGGAGATCGAGCGCGTGCTCGCTCTCCCTGTCATCGCCGTCGTCCCGGTCTTCGAGGTCAGGCGCTGATGGCGCACGCCGCTCACACGCCCGCCGAGGCCGCCGCCGCGCCCGGCATCCTGATCGCCGAGACCGCGCCCAAGTCGCCCGCGGCGGAGGCCTACCGGACGCTCCGGACCAACATCCAGTTCGCGGGCCTCGACCGCCCCTGCCGCACCATCGTCATCACCTCGGCGACACCGACCGAGGGCAAGACGACCACCGCCGCGAATTTCGCCGTGGTGTGCGCCCAGGCGGGCTCGCGCGTCTGCCTCGTGGACGCCGACCTCCGCAAGCCGGCGCTCCACCGCGTCTTCGGCCGGGACAACCTGCGGGGCCTGACCACGGCGCTCCTCGAAGGCAAGCCGCTGGCCGACGTCGCCGCTCCCACGCGTGTGTCCGGGCTGGCCGTGGTCGTGAGCGGTCCCCTTCCGCCGAACCACACCGAGCTCGCCGCCTCACAGCGGATGCACGACCTCCTCGAGGCGGGCGCGCGAGACTTCGATCTGATCCTGTGTGACACGCCGCCCGTGCTGTCCGTCTCCGACGCGGTGGCGCTGGCCGCGCGGTCCGACGGCGTCATCCTCGTGGTCAGGGCAGGCGGCGTCTCGACCACCGCCGTGCGCCGCGCGGCCGAGCAGATCCGCGCCGTCAAAGGCCGCATCCTGGGCGTTCTGCTCAATGCCGTGGACATGCGCCGCGACGGGTACTACGCGGACTACCAGCGGTATTACCATGCCTACGACGGCGGCGACTCGACGGGGTAACCGCGGGGCGCACACGCTCAGGTCCGCCGGCACCTTCCTCCTCTACGCGGCGCTGCTCTGGCCCGCCGTCTCGGGGGGCGCGCACGCGGGCTGGCCGCTGGCCGCGACTCAGCTCCTGGTTCTCCTCGCGCTGCTTGCCTGGACTCTCGAGATGGCCGCCCGCGGTCGTCTCGAATGGCGCCGCACCGCCCTCGACCTGCCGCTGGGGCTCCTGCTCGTCTTCATCCTGCTTCAGCTCGCGGTCGGCAACGGACCGCTGCGCGACTGGGCGCTCGCGGCACCCGCGGCCGGACCGCCGGGGCTGCCGGAGCGCGTCCTCGCCCTGGGCACCGTGTCGCCGGGCCAAACCACGCGCTCGCTCCTGCTCTTCATGACCTACGCAGCCGT
>Ga0137377_10005049_pt1 | contig 10496 bp, 10 predicted proteins | sample SagtaG_22_FD_104815 | JGI IMG/M metagenome (GOLD analysis project Ga0137377, IMG submission 104815) | Vadose zone soil microbial communities from Sagehorn Ranch, Mendocino, California, USA - Sage2_L_40_16 metaG | ecosystem: Environmental > Terrestrial > Soil > Vadose zone | place: USA... | reverse complement strand
GGACGCCCAGACGGGCGTCACGCCGGAGCAGGCAGAGATCTGGCGGGCCCATCTCTACTTCCTCCGCGAGCATGCGTCGTCCGACGGCTCGCTACCGCGTTCCTTCGATCCGCTGATCGCCGACGTCTTTGCGGAGATCGTTCATGGCGGCCCGTCCGGAGCCCCGATGCTCCGATAGCGTTTGCAGCGTGCAGACGCCGATTCCAGACGTCCGAAACCGCGTGTTCCAGGCCCTGGCGTTGTACGCCCCCGGCGGAGATTCGATGCGCGCGTGGCTTCACCGGCAGCGGGGCGTCGAGATCGGCGAAGGGACGTGGATCGGGCTCGGAGCGATCATCGAACCGGGGTTCCCTGGACGCGTCGTCATCGGCAAACGGGTGGCGATCGGAATTCGCGTCACGATCATTGCGCACTTCGAGTACAAGGGGATCGATCGCAGGACAGGCAGGCCGTTCGTGTCGGACGAGGTCTCGGTGAGGATCGAAGACGACGCCTTCATCGGTCCGGCGGTCGTGATTCTTCCGGATGTCACCATCGGCGAGGGCGCCGTCGTGACGGCCGGAAGTGTCGTCACTCGCTCGGTTCCACCGCTGACGATGGTGCAGGGCAATCCGGCGAAGCCTGTTGCTCGAAGCAGCGTTCCGCTCGGATTGCACACACCGCTGCACGAGTACTACCGGCAGCTCAAGCCGATTCGGGCGAGGTCGAAAAAAGCCCAGCGCGGAGCCGGAACGGCTTAGCTAGGAACCGTCGTAACGCACATCGGAGCCTGAGATTTCGGGCACCGGCTCGAGGAGAAACGGCGGCAGATGGAGATATCGCGTTGCCCGGCGCTTCTGCTCGATGTCACGGAAGACCCGGCCGACATCTTCGACGCTCAAGCCGACCCCGGCCGCAACGACCTCCACGGGAAGGCCCTGGTTATGACCGTAGAGACAGAGGTCGAACTTCTCGTAAGGCAGCGAGAAGTAGAACTCCTCCTGGCTCTGGGCCAATGAGTAGGTGTCCGTCGTAGGCTGCTGTTCGACCACCGCCCGTGGAAGACCCAGGTACTCGGCAAGGCGGTAGACCTGGGTCTTGTAGAGGTGGGCGATGGGCTTCAGGTCAGCAGCGCCGTCACCGCCTTTGACGAAGAAGCCCTGGTCGTACTCCACACGGTTCGGGGTCCCGACCACTGCGTAGTTCAAGCGATCCGCGTGGTAGTACTCGAGCATCTTGCGGACGCGCTGCTTGAAGTTCGTGGCGGCGACGATCGTCAGATAGTTCTTCGCAGGAAGACGGACCTCGACAGTGCTTCCGTCGGGCGCTTCGGCGACGAGGAGGTAGAGCCGGTAGGAGTCGGTCCCGACCACGCTCGGCAAAACGATTTTCCATTTCCAGTCGTCGGTCAGATCCGGAATCAACTCCCTCACCGCCTCGTTCCGCCGCTCGTAGCAACCCACGGCTTCCAGGATCGGCGTGATGTCCTGATGTAAGGCCTCGATCCCCAGCGCCTCCGCCACCGCCCGGCTGAGGCCCAACGTCGTCTCGTCGGAATCCGCCTCCGGCATCAAAACCGCGAGTGAACGGGTCGGACCGAAGGCACGGGCGCACAGGGCTGCCGTGACCGAACTGTCGATGCCGCCCGAGAGCCCGACGACTGCGCCCCGGCGTCTGAGGTCTCGGCCGACGACTCGGCGCAGCCCGTCGACGATCTGAGCGCTCACGAGCTCGCAGTCGATGTCGAGGACTGCGAGCGTCAGCGGCTCGGCGGGCTCACGTGGGACGGTGGTCAAGTCGGGTGTCCGGAGTTTCGCTTCGCGCCCACGAATCGGACGACGTTGTCGATCGAGTCGAGGTTCTCGGGCACGAGCTCCGAGTCCGTGATCTCGATGTCGTACGTCTCCTCGAGGAAGCCGACGAGCTCGAGCACTCCGGTCGAGTCGATGATCCCGGCCTCGATTAGCGACGCCGATCCGGGCAGTCCTCTGAATTCCTCTCCGAGCAAGAAGTTCTCGGCGAGGAACGATCGCAGGTCGGCTTCCATGTTCTTCGATTCTAGGCGCGGATTTGCAGCAGGGAAAAACCCGCTATAGCGTGAAAGACATGTGCGGCCTTGCGGGAATCTATGCCGGCCCCGACCGCCGACCCGCGAAGTCGCTGCTGCTCGCGATGGCCGGCGAGTTACGACATCGCGGCCCGAACGGGACCGGGCTCTTGCTGGACGGGCGGATCGGCATCGCGGGCGCACGACTAGCGATCGTCGATCTCGAAGGAGGCGACCAGCCGCTCTCCGACGAGCGCGGGCGCTTCTGGGCGCTGCAGAACGGCGAGATCTACAACTATCTCGAGCTGCGGAACGAGCTCCGCGACCTCGGTCATCGCTTCGCCACGGCGTCGGACACCGAAGTCATCGCCCACGCGTACGAGGAGTGGGGACCGGGCTGCCTCGCTCGCTTCAACGGCGACTTCGCGCTGGCCGTCTGGGACCGCGAGCGGCGGGAGCTCTTTCTCGCCCGCGATCGATTCGGCGTGCGACCGCTTTTTCTGGCCGACTACGACGGCGACGTCTGTTTTGCCTCGGAGGGGAAGGCGTTGCTCCGCCACCCCGCGGCCGCGCGAGAGATCGACGCCGTAGGGATCGTCGACCTCTTCACGCTGTGGTCGAGCCTGCCCGACCATTCGGCCTTCAAGGGGATTCGGGAGCTTCCGCCTGCTCATTACGCGGTGATCGGGGCCGACGGCGTCGTTCGCGAAACACGTTGGTGGGACATCGATTTCGTTGCCGAACCAAGACCCCATGCCGATGTCCTCGAGGAGCTGGAGGCGCTGCTCGTCGACGCGACCCGAATCCGGCTTCGCGCTGACGTTCCGGTCGGCGCGTACCTGAGCGGTGGTCTCGATTCGTCGGCCGTTGCAGCGATCGCCTCGAAGGAGCTCGACGGCAAGCTCCTTGCGTTCGGGTTGGGTTTCGACGACGCGCAATTCGACGAATCGGGCTCGCAGGAGAAGATCGCGCGTCAGCTCGGGGTCGACCTCCACCGCACCGTTGTCGACTCCGGAGCTATCGCTGAGCTACTGCCCCGTGCCGTCGAGCTGGGGGAGGCACCACTCCTTCGCACGGCCCCGGCGCCGCTACTGCGGCTGTCAGCGGCGGTGCGGCAGGCAGGGCTACACGTGGTCCTCACGGGCGAGGGCGCAGACGAGCTGTTCGCCGGCTACGACATCTTCCGCGAGGACAAGGTGCGTCGGTTCTGGGCCCGCGAGCCGTCCTCGCACCTACGGCCGCTGCTGTTCCAGCGGCTCAACCGGTTCCTGGCTGAAGACACCACCCGGGCCCGCGGCTTTCTTCCCGCCTTCTACGGCCGCGGCCTGCTCGACGTCGAGGATCCGCTCTATAGCCACAGGCTTCGCTTTGCGAACTCCGCCCGCTGCCTCCGCCTGCTCAATCCGGCGTTCCTTGCGAGCGCGGCAACTGAAACGGAGGCGACCGAGCGCTTACTCAGGGGCCTGCCGTCGCATTTCGGCGAGATGTCTCCGCTGAGCAAGGCGCAATACCTCGAGATCGCGACCTTCATGGAGGGCTATCTTCTGCACGCGCAAGGCGACCGCATGCTGATGGGAAACTCCGTCGAGGGTCGTTTCCCGTATCTCGATCATCGGGTTGCGGAACTCGCAGCTCGCCTCCCCGAACGGCTGCGGTTGCGGGGGCTGCAGGAGAAGTACGCGCTTCGTGCTGCTACGTCTCGCTATCTGTCGCCAGAGATCCGCGGACGCCCGAAGCAGCCATATCGGGCGCCGATCGGGGAGGTGCTGGCAGGGACAGCTGCGCCCGACTACGTTCGCGAGCTGCTCGAGCCCAGGCAGATCGACCGGGCCGGCCTCCTCGATTCGGCAGCCGTCGCTCGCCTCGTCCGCAAGTTCGAGGCCGGGAACGGCGTCAGCGAGACCGATGAGATGGGACTCGTGGGCGCGATTTCGCTGATGCTGCTCCACGAACGGTTCGTCTCCAGTCCGCAAGACGCACTACCGCTCGAGCCCAGCCGCCTCGTCGTCGACGGCGAAGTCGTCACCGCGGACGCGGCCGAAGCCGTCGCCGAGGCCGTCTGATGCGACCGCCCGCCCAACCGCTTCTACACGACAGCCTGATCGGCTCTGCCCAAGCCGTGCCCCGTCGCGACGCCGTTGTCGACGAATACGGCCCACGGACGTATGAGGAGCTGGCGGATGAGTCGCTGCGGTTCGCGAAACTCCTTCAGGACGAAGGGCTTCAGCCAGGAGATCGTGTCGCGCTCTACCTGGACAACACTGCTCGCTGCGCCGCCGGGATCTTCGGGACGCTGATCGCAGGCGGTGTCTTCGTCGGCGTCAACCCGCAAACGAAGGCGGAGAAGCTCGCGCTCATCCTCGGCGACAGCGACGCCGCGTTTCTCCTCGCGGAGGGACACTCCCTGAACATCGCCGCAGAGGCCGTGGCGCAGCGCGGCGGCGCCACGCGCATGTTCGCGACTGAAACCTCGGCCGCAGTCACGGCCTTTCCGACCCTCGAGCAAGCGCTGGCTGCGACCGAGCCGCAGCCAGCGACGGCGGGGACGCTCCCGGCCGACCTGGCTGCACTCGTCTACACATCCGGGACGACGGGACGGCCCAAGGGCGTGATGCTGAGCCACGAGGCGCTGGTGTTCGTCATCGGGAGCATTGCCGAGTACCTGCGTCTCGACGCCGACGATCGGATCCTGAGCATCCTCCCGCTCGCCTACACGTATGGGCTGAGCCAACTCTTGCTCGCGGCTCGTCTGGGCGGGACGCTTCTGCTCGAGCGAACCTTCGCCTTCCCCGGCCGAACGCTCGAGCGGATCCACTCCGAGCGAGCCACAGTTTTCGCTGCGGTGCCGACGGTGTACGCCACGCTGCTCGGCATGCAGCACTCCCGTACGTACGACTCGGTCAGCTGCCTCACGAACGCCGCGGCCGGGCTTCCGCCCTCGTTCCACGACGGCATCAAGCGCCTCTTCCCGAGCGCCCGCCTCTATCGGATGTATGGCCAAACGGAGTGTGTGCGTGTCTCCTATCTCGAGCCGGAGCTGCTCGAGGCGAAACCGACCTCGGTGGGGCGGGCGATCCCGGGCACCAAGGCCGTCGTGCTCGACGAGAAGGGTCAACCGGTGGCGCCCGGCGAAACCGGTGTCCTCCACGTCAGGGGGCCTCACCTGATGATGGGCTACTGGGGCGACTCGGCGTTGACGAAGGACTGGCTGAGGAAAGGGCCCGGTCCCGGCGAGCGCATGCTCTGCACCCACGATCACTTCACGATCGACGACGAAGGCCTTCTCTACTTCGTCGGTCGCACCGATGACATCGTCAAGACTCGCGGCGAGAAAGTGAGCACCGTCGAAGTCGAAAACGTGCTCCACGGTCTTGACGGCGTTTCGCAGGCGGCTGTCGTGGGCGTCCCGGACGACCTTCTCGGTGAGGCGTTACAGGCCTATGTGGTGCTCGAAGAGGGCGCGGTGTTGACGGAGGAGGACATCCTTCGCTTTGCGCGCTCGAAGCTGGAGAACTTCATGATGCCGAAGGAGGTCGTGCTCCTCGACGAGCTCCCGCTCACCGAGAGCGGAAAGGTTCGCAAGGGCAGCCTCGTCTAGCGCCAGAGCGTCTTACGCGCTCGACCGAGCTTCTGGGGCACCGGAGGCAGGGCATGCGCGTCCGTAACCCCGAACAGTCTCTCGACGAGGGTGACCGAAAGATCGCGGATATCGGACGCCGTCTGCCGGTACAGCTTCCAGGAACCTCCGAACGGGTCGCGCATGGCGCTCATCGTCGGCTTGGGAAATTCGGCGAGGCGATCCCCTGCGGCGGCCACCAGCGAGCCGGCTCTCTTGACGACGTCGTCGTCCGGCGCGGCTCCCTCGGCAGGAAGGAGGGATACGAAGTCGCCCAGCGTGAAGGAACGTTCGCGTGGCGCACGTGCGTCGACAACCGCCTGTTGGATGTGCGCAGGCTCGAACCCGAGTAGAAGGTCGACTTCCTCGAGCGATGCATTGTTGACATAGCGCGTCCGGTGGGACGACAGCGAGATCCCGCACCACAATGCAATCTCGGTCGCTTCCTTCAGTGGCAGCGCGTTCTCGAGCGGGAGCGTTCCAAACGACTCGACGGTCACCGGAAGCCCGAGCGTGAGTCGTTGAACGAACGCCTCGGCCAGCGGGCTCCGAAAGCGATTGCCCGTGCAGACGAACGCGATCGAGAACACATCCACGGGCGCCCACCTTAGTCAGCCAGCAACTCCTTCGGCTTGAGATAGCGGCCGTCGCGCCACAACCGCTGGACCAGGATCAGCTCGTCGGAAGCCGCAACGAGCGCGCCCGAATCGTTCAGCTCGACGACCTTGCCCGGCCGCTGAGTAGCAGCGACTCCCGTCGCGGCCGCTTTCGCGACACCGACGCTCACTCCCGCGAGTTGCGCACGCGGATGCCCCCACGGCGAGTCGAACGGCGCATAGTCCGCGGCTCGAACGAACCTCAGAATCGCATCGGCGGGCTGTGCCCAGTCGATGCGTCCGTCAGCCGGTGGCCCTGCCGAGAAGTACCTTCGCAGGCTGAGATCCTGTTCTTCCCGCGGGATCCGGCGCGCGTCGTCTGCGGCCACGGTCGCGAGTCTGAGAACCAGTGGCACACCGAGGCGGACGCATCTCCCGCTGACTGCGAGGGCGGTGTCGTCGCCCTCGACGGGAAAACGCTCTTGCCAGGCGATCGGGCCGGTGTCGATCCCCTCGTCCAGCCAGTGAAGGGTGACGCCGTGTGAACGCTCGCCCTCGTAGATCGCCCAACTCGGGACGTTGAGGCCCGCGTACTCGGGCAGCGGCCCGGGATGCAGGTTGAAGCTGCCGATGGTCGGCGCCGCGAGCACGGAGGGATGAATGAGGAAGAGCGAGTGGACGTTGACAAGGAGGTCGACCTTCGCCTCGCGTAGGCGCGTCGCGAGCCCGGGCGACGTGACGGAGCTCGCCGGCCAGACATCGAGCCCGAGTGTCTGCGCCGACTCGAAGACCACCTGGCGCCCAGCGCCCTCCTCGGGGGAGCGTGTGAGCACGGCGACGACCTCGGGAGGCGTCGGCAGCGCCAGGAGCCCTCGAAGCACCTGGATGCCTGCCGCTTCCTCGGCGACGACTACGACTCGAAGGCGGCGCCCGGCCACCACCTACTCGGCGGGCGGCTCGATGGGCGTGAGTCGACGGTAGAACTCTTTGATCGGTGTGTCCAACCCGAGCGGGATCCCGCAGCGGGCGATCGGCTTTGCAGGATTGCCCTGGACCATCGTGAGCGGCGCGACCGAGCGTGTCACGACGCTTCCCGCTGCCACGACGGCCCCGGCTCCGATTGTCACGTTCGGCATGATCATGACTCCGGGGCCGATGAAGGCGTCGTCTTCGATTCGTACGGAGACGCGGTCGTCCATCGTGCCCTCACTTGATTCCCGGTTGCGGCCGTGGTGCGCGAAGTGCGCGAGGATCAGAACGCGCATTCCGACGGCGACCCGCCGGCCGATCACGACCCGGTGTGGGTACGAAGGCTCGATGAGGGTGTCGAAGCCGATCCAGGTGTCTTCACCGATCTCGACGCCGCGAAGCCGGTGCAGCCTGACTCGCGTCGAGTCTCCACCGGGGGCGTAGAGCGCTACCACCTGTAAAAGGCGGTTTCGAACGCCGGCGAGGTTCTTTCTCACGACTCTGCGCTCTTCCTTTCGACGTAGGCGGCCAGCGGCCCGATCTTCGTGAGGTCGTCCGCGGGCAGCTCGTCGAAGTCGAACTCGATTGCAAAACGCTGCTCGAGCATCAGGATGATCTCTACCACGCCAAAGGAGTCGATCAGCCCTTCGAGCAGCAGATCGAAGTCCGGCGGAACATCGGACGGTGTCAGCCCGCGTGCTGCCAGTTGCTCGGCTGTGCGTTCGAGGATCAGGTCGCGGATTGCAGCGGCGCTCGGGGGTTTCATCACTCGGCCTCGAGCAGGGATAGGACGGCTTTGCGATCGCGCTTTCCGTTCGCGTTCAACGGAAGCTCCGCGACGAGCCGCAACTCGCGCGGCACCATGAACTCGGGTAGACGCTCTGAGAGCGCGCGGCGAAGCCGGACCGTGTCGACGGAGGCGGTTGCGATGAAAGCGACGATTCCAGCAGCGCCGGACGGGGTGAGCGGCCAGCCGACGGCGATGGCTTCCGCCTGGGCCTCCTCCCGCAGGACGGCTTCCACCTCCTCGAGCTCGACGCGGTGCCCCAGGATCTTGATCTGGCTGTCGATCCGCCCCAGGTACTCGAGTGGGTCACCACCACGAGGGCGGAGGACACGGTCGCCCGTGAGGTACCCCTGACCCTCGCCCGGCATCGTGACGAACGAGCGCGCCGTAGCCGCCGGGTCGTCCCAGTAGCCCTCGACGACCTGGGGCCCGCCGAGGAGTAGCTGTCCGGGCTCGCCGTCACCGACCTCGCGCAGTTCCTCGTCGACGACTCGTGACTCGGTCGCGCCGATCGGCTCTCCGATGGGAACGAAACCGTTTGCACCGGCGGCCGAGCCGGGCCGCCACCTCTGGGCGGTGCACGCGATCGTCGCCTCGGTCGGGCCGTACAGGTTCTCGACGATCGAGTTGGACGCCGCCGCGGCCCAGGCATCCGCGAGCTCTGCGGTGAGAGCCTCGCCGCAGAACAGACTGAGTCGCAGCGAGGGGAACATGTTCGGCTTGAGACCGCCGAGACGATCGAGGAACATCGCTGCGGACGGCACCGAGAACCAGACGGTGAGCCCAGAGTCGCGTACGAAGTCCGCGGGCCTGAGAAGCTGGCCGGCTCCCGGGCAACACACGCATGCCCCGCTTTGCCAGGCGGCGAACATGTCGAAGGCGGAGAGGTCGAATGTGAGGTCGAACAGCTGCGAGAACCGGTCCGTCTCGTTCAATTCGTAGCGCGCCGCGATGGCGTCGAGGAACGCGACCACGTTCGCCTGGCGCACGAGCACGCCTTTCGGGCGACCCGTGCTACCGGACGTGAAGAGCAGATAGGCGGGCGTCTCCGGTCCACCCGACGGCAGGGCAACCTCCGTTTCCGGTTCCTCGCCGGTCGGCACCAGCAGGAGCGGCGGCTCCCGCAGCTCTGCCGTCAACTCGCGGGCTGCGTCCAGATGCTGTGGGTCGACGACGACTACGCGGCAGCCCGCTCGCTCGAGCATCTCGCGATTGCGCAGGACGGGAAAGCGCGGATTGAGCGGGACGTACCCGTGGCCACGAAGAAGAATCCCCAGGACGGCCGCGAACGCCTCGACGCTTCGGCTCGCGAAGACCGCGCTCAGGGGAGGTGTGCCGCTCCCCGGATCTCGTTCCAGCAGCAGGCGGGCGATCCCGAGTGCGCGCCGATGTAGCTCGCTGTACGTGAGCGTTGTGCCCGCCACCTCGAGCGCCGGCCGTTCCGGAAAAAGGGATGCTGCGTGGAGAAAGCGCGAAGAGACCGGTGCGTGTTCCCCGGATGCGGTCAAGCCGGCGCGCGCCGAGACGCTTGCTCGAACGCGAGGGCCGCGTGCTGGAGCTCCTCTTCGTCAGGAGGGATGTCGAGGATGAACGTCTCGAACCCGAGCTCGATGTAGCGGGCGAGCTCGATCGCGACAGTCTTGTAGCTCCCGACGAGATAGGGACAGAAGGTCTTGTAGTTCTCGAAAGGCCCGAGCCAGTACGGATTCTCCGCCGAGGGTGGCTCGGTACCGAGCTCGGAAAGCTGGCGGTGCCAGTGCGAGTCCGTGACTTTCATCGCGAGCGCATGGGTTATCTGGCCTTTGCGGTCCTCGGGAAACCGCGCGCGTGCCACCTTCCATGCCTGCGAGTCGTCGTCGCGAGCGATGATGCCGACGCGCATGCCGATGCCGGCACCGTCGGCCAAGGTGGAGATCTCCTCGTTGGGCGGTTTCGGATACTTCACTGCGGTGGCCCCGATTGCGCGAGCCGCGGCGACGCCGGATTCCGAAGATCCCGAGACGAAGATCCCGGGGAAAAGGTGCGGAGCAAGCGCGGGAGTCAGGGACAGGTTTTCGACGGTGTAGTAGCGGCCGGTGAAGGACACTCGCTCGCCCTGCAGGAGGCGCTTCACGAGGAGCGTGTATTCGACGACGCGCGCATAACGCTCCGCATGCTCGGTCTCGTCGCCGAGCGCGAGCAGGTCGTTACGGAATCCGCCGGCGACCATGTTCAAGAAGATCTGCCGGCCGTACATGTGCGCGAAGGAAGACACCATGTTGGCGACGGTGTACGGGTGCATGTAGACAGGCTGGACCGCTATCAGCGGGCACAGCTGCTCGGTCGACTCGATGACGACCTGCGCGACGAGCCAGGGATCGACGAGCTGGTTGTCCGTGTAGACGAGGATCCCGCGATAGCCGGCGCGATCACTCCACGCCGCGACTTCGGCCACCCGCCGCCGATACACGTCCGCGGGCAGATCCTTGGACTGTGGGCAGGTGGAAAAGAGTTCGAGCACGC
>Ga0137377_10005046_pt1 | contig 10499 bp, 8 predicted proteins | sample SagtaG_22_FD_104815 | JGI IMG/M metagenome (GOLD analysis project Ga0137377, IMG submission 104815) | Vadose zone soil microbial communities from Sagehorn Ranch, Mendocino, California, USA - Sage2_L_40_16 metaG | ecosystem: Environmental > Terrestrial > Soil > Vadose zone | place: USA... | reverse complement strand
TCTGACGCTCGCTGCGTCCGGTCTCGCCGATCCGGGCGACAAGGGCAAGGGGAAGGCGCAGGGCAAGAACAAGTTCAGCTTTTCGCTCACCACGACCGACCGTCGCTGCGACTTGACCGAGCCGTGGGCGACGCTGACGGAGACGCGGACGTATCAGGTGCACGCCAACGGCGACGGCACCTTCCGGCTTCGCCGTGTCGACAAGGGCATATTCACGACCGTCGCCGGCAAGAGTCCGGGCAACTGCCCCGCGAACAAGAGCAAGCATGGCCAGATGGTTCGCGCGAATGTGACGGGTCGTTTCGGTGGCTATCTCGAGGGCACGATCATGGGCGGCGTCTTCAACAGGAAGGCGACGTGCCCTGTCGCTGCGTGCTTCACGGGTGACTTCCTCAAGGCGTTCTTCGGCGCCGGAGCAGTGTTCTCGTGCGACGGAGCGACGAACAGCACGGACTGCAAGTTCAACTACAACTACACCGCGCCGACCAGCGGCGGAAACGGGAAGCTCGTCGTCCGCCACTGGCAGGACCGCGGCAAGGGCTCCGGGACGACGCTCGTCGAGCACTTCCACGGCGACATCGCCAGCTCGTAGCTTCAGGGGATACGAGAGGAGCGAAGAGCCCGCCTTCCCGGCGGGCTCTTCTGTTTCACTAGCCGGGTGGACCCTCAACGACGGACCGCGCTCGTCTCCGTGGCCGCGGCGATTGCGCTCATCGCGCTCAAGCTCGGCGCGGGTCTCGCGTCGCACAGCCTCGGTCTCATCTCGGAGGCGTTGCACTCCGGCACCGACCTCGTGGCGGCGCTGCTGACTTTCTTTGCGGTTGGCGTCGCGGTCAGGCCCGCTGACGTCGCGCACCAGTACGGCCACGGCAAGGCGGAGCATCTCTCGGCTCTTGCCGAGGCTGCGATCCTCGCCGCGGCCAGCTTCTTCATCGCCTGGCGTGCGGTCACGCACCTCGTCGGGGAGAGGACGGCGTCGGTCGAGGCGCGGTGGTACGCGTTTGCGGTGATCGTGATCGTGATCGTGGTCGACATCAGTCGCACCATCGTCCTGTGGCGCGCATCGCGTCGTTACCGAAGTGCGGCGCTGGCATCGAACGCGCTGCACTTCGCCAGCGATCTCGGAGGCTCGATCGCAGTGCTCGTGGGGCTCGTCCTGGTGCACGAGGGCCATAAGCGTGCAGACTCGGCCGCAGCACTCTTCGTAGCCGTCCTCGTGCTACTTGCCGCCGCGCGGCTGATGAAGCGAAACGTCGACGTTCTGATGGACCGGGCACCCGCGGACGCACAGGAGGCGGCCCGAGCTGCCATTGCGGGGATCGATCCGCCGGTCACGCTTCAGCGGCTCCGTATGCGGCAGGCGGGACCGCGGCAGTTCATGGACGTTGTCATCACCGTTCCGCCGGGCGCGGCCGTGGGGCAGGGTCATGCAGCTGCCGACCGCGTCGAGGATGCCCTCAACTCCGCGTTGCCGGGAAGCGACGTCGTCGTTCACGTCGAGCCGCAGGAGGACGAAGCGGCCATCCGCGACCGAGCGCACGCGGCGGCGCTCGGAGTTCCTTCGGTGCGCGAGGTTCACAACGTCAGCGTCCTCGACGTCGGTGGGCGGACGGAAGTGTCGCTCCACCTGAAGCTTCCCGGCGAGCTGACACTCGAGGAGGCGCACGAAGTGGCGAACCAGGTCGAGAGTGCGATCGCGGCGGCCGTGCCGGAAGTCGACTCGGTGCAGACGCACATCGAGCCCCTCAGTGAGGAGGTGGAGGGACGGCGGATGGACGACGACCGTGCCGAACGGGACGTCGTGCTCCGGATCGTCCGCGAGGTCACTGGGGAGGAGCCACGCGAGCTGCGCTTCGTCCGCACGGACGAGGGTCTGCTTGCGTACCTGACGCTCGGGCTCGATCCGTCGAGCCAGCTGGCCGAAGCGCATGCGCGTGCGAGTGAGATCGAGGAACGGATCAGGCGCGCGCGTCCCGACATCGCCGACGTCATCGTGCACACCGAGCCGTGACGCGCGACGGGCTCCTGGAACGTACCGGTGTGCCAGGCACGGGTGCGTTTCTGTGACGAGTGACGCACACGACGCAGCATTCGCGGATGCGGTGCTGGCTTCCCGGACACGTACCGGTGCCAGGCACCGGTACGAAACAGAGACGAGAGTGTCGTGAGACTTTGCATGTTCACTCCGAGGGATCTGCAGCTCGAGCGCGGCTGGCCGGGGATCATCGAGGGCGACACCGTCGTCCAGCTCGCGGCACAGACGCTGCAGGCGTTCTTCACCGGCGGTGGAATCGCGCGCCGGCATGCCGAGTATTCGCTCGACGAAGTCGACTTCCGCCCACCCGTTCTGCACCCACCCGCCGTCCGCGACTTCTACGCCTTCGAACAGCACGTGAAGACCGCCCGTGCTCTGCGCGGGCAAGAGGTTCCGCCCGAGTGGTACGAGATCCCCGTCTTCTACTTCTCCAACCCGGCCGCGATCTACGGGCCCGGCGACGAGATTCCCTGCCCGCCCGACACGAAGGAGCTGGACTACGAGCTCGAAGCGGCGGCGATCATCGGTGCGGACGAACAGATCGCCGGCTTCACGATCATGAACGACTGGTCCGCCCGTGATCTCCAGCGGGCCGAGATGAAGGTCGGGCTCGGTCCTGTGAAGGGGAAGGACTTCGCGACCAGCCTCGGGCCCATTCTCGTGACGCCCGACGAGTTCGACGGAAGGAGCGGCACCATGATCGCGCGCGTCAACGGCGAAGAGCGGTCGCGCGGCAACCTGGCGGACATGCACCATTCCTGGGATGCGATCGTCGCGCACGCCGCGCGCAACACGCACCTTCGACCCGGCGACGTGCTCGGATCGGGAACCGTGGGGACGGGGTGCATCCTGGAACACTGCGACGGACGCTGGCTGCAACGCGGCGACGTCGTCGAACTCGAGGTCGAGGGCATCGGAGTGCTCCGGAACCGCGTAGCTTGATCCGAATGCAGGCCGAGGTCGTCGTCGTCGGAGCGGGGATCATGGGCTCTGCGACGGCGTACGCGCTGGCGCGTCAGGGCCGAGACGTCCTGCTCCTCGAGCAGTTTCACGTCGGCCACGGGCACGGCTCGAGCCACGGCCGGTCGCGGATCGTTCGGCTTGCCTACCCGGAGGTCGAGTTCGTCGAATTGGCGAGAGAGGCATTCGCGGGCTGGCGCGACCTCGAGCAAGAGTCGGGGCAGAAGCTGCTCGAGCTGAACGGCCTACTCGAGCTCGTCGAGAGTGCTGCGCAGAGCACGGCGGGCGCGCTCGAGGCGGCCGGAGCCGAGTACGAGCTACTCGACGCGGACGGAGCACGGAGCCGCTGGCCGGTCGGCGTGCCGGACGGCTGGACCGCGCTCTTCCAGCCGGAGGCCGGCATCGTCCGCGCCGACCTCGCCCACCGAGCGTTCGTCGACGGCGCGCTGGCGCACGGCGCCCGGCTCGAGGAGGAGACCCGAGTCGAGTCTCTCGACGAGCTCGACGCAAAGGTGATCGTGGTGACTGCCGGCCCATGGGTCAGGAACTTCTTCCCGGACCTGCCGGTCCGGACCACGCGCGAGACGGTTGCGTACTTCCGCCGCGAAGGCGATCCGCTTCCGGTAGTCGCGCGGTTGGATCCGGAGACGCGCGGACACTTGATGTACTCGCTGTACGATCCTGTGCACGGTTTGAAGGCCGGCGTGCATCACGCCGGGGTCGCGGTTGATCCCGACGAGCCGGGCGAGCCCGACCCGGCGATAGTCGAGCGGGTCGCCGCGTGGGTTGCCAGCACCTACCCCGATGCCGACCCGGATCCGGTTGACGCGGAGACGTGCATGTACACGACCACCTCGGACGAGCGCTTCATTCTCGAGCGCCGCGGCAAGATTGTGATCGGCTCGGCGTGCAGCGGGCACGGTTTCAAGTTCGCGGCGGCGATAGGTAGCCGCCTCGCCGCTTTGGCCGCCGATATCCTCTAACCGTGCCGTTCTACCAGCGCCTCGGCGACGTCCCGAGAAAGCGTCACATCCAGTTCCGCGACAACGGAACGCTCCTGACCGAGGAGGTCATGGGCATGGAGGGCTTCGTCGGGATGGAGTCGATCCTCTACCACCTCCAGTCGCCCTGCCGCGTCATGAAGATCGGTGACTTCGTGGAGATCAAGCGGGACGAGTGGGTCCCGGACGCCCACGCGCACCGTCACTTCAAGACCTACGACATCGACGCGGAAGGAGACGAGATCACCGGCCGCAGAACGCTGATGTGGAACGACGACGTCGAGATCGCCCTCTGCCGACCGGCAAAGAGCATGGACTACTTCTTCCGCAACGGCGAGGGCGACGAGGTCGTGTTCGTGCACGAGGGCACCGGCACGCTGGAGACGATCTTCGGCAACGTCCCGTACAAGGACGGCGACTACATCGTGATCCCGCGCGGCACGACGTATCGGTTCAGGCCTGAGGGCGAGCAGCGCTACCTCGTCTTCGAGACGCCGGGCCTGATCGAGATCCCGAAGCGCTACCGGAACCAGTATGGGCAGATGCTCGAGGGCGCTCCGTACTACCACCGCGACATCCATCCGCCCGCGGAACTGAACACGCATCGCGACAAGGGCGAGTTCCCCGTCAAAGTGCGCGTGCGCGGCGGGTACCAGACCTACGTGCTCGACTACCACCCGTTCGACGTGGTCGGATGGGACGGATTCCTCTATCCGTGGACGTTCTCCGTGCACGACTTCGAGCCGATTACGGGACGGATCCACCAGCCGCCGCCGTCACACCAGACGTTCCAGGGCCGGAACTTCGTGATCTGCTCTTTCTGCCCGCGCAAGCTCGACTTCGATTCGCTCGCGGTGCCGATTCCGTACCACCACTCGAATCTGCAGTCGGAGGAGATGATCTATTACGTCTCCGGCAAGTTCGGCTCGAGAAGGGGCGTCGACGTCGGCTCGATCACGCTGCACCCCTCCGGCTTGCCACATGGCCCGCAGCCCGGGTTGGCGGAGAAGTCGATCGGCACGCACGAGACGCACGAGCTCGCCGTCATGTGCGACACCTTCCATCCTCTGAAACTGACGAAGTTCGCGAAGGACCTCGACGACGGCAAGTACGCGTACTCCTGGTACGAGAACGCCGAGGACGGCGCAGCGGAAGAGGCCTCGGTCGACGGCGACGCCAGCGGCGCCGGTCTCACCTCGCACTTCTAGAGCTCAGTAGACCTAGGCGTCCTCGCCCGCCGGCCTGTAGATGAGAATGGCTACACCGTCGCCGACGACCTTCGAGTCGACCAGCCGCAGAGGCTTCCCGTCGCTTGTGTCGCCGAAGAGTCGCTTGCCGCTTCCCAGCACAACCGGGTAGACCATCAGCCGGAACTCGTCGACGAGGTCATTCTCGATCAGCGCTTGCACGAGCTGGGCGCTGCCGTGGACGACGATGTCGTCCTCCTGCTCCCGCCTAAGCTTCCCGACTTCCTCCGTGATGTCGCCCTTCAGCACCGTCGAGTTGTTCCATTCCGGCTCGTCCAGGGTCGAAGAGACGACGTACTTCGGCATGCTGTTGAACTTGTCCGCGAACTCGCCTTCCCGCGACGGCCAAGCAGCGGCAAAGCCCTCGTAGGTCACCCGCCCTAGCAGCAATGCCTCGGACGAGAACGCTTCGTCGAGCTTGAACTTGTCGCCCTCGTCTCCGCGGCTGATCTTGAAACTCCAACCTCCTTGTCCGAAGTTCTCGGAGCCGCCCGGGTCCTCCATGACGCCGTCCAGCGATACGAACTCCGTTACGACGATCCGTCCCATGCGATCCTCCTTCGGTTGGTTCTCGATTGCTAGACCGAGCGCCGACGCAAAACTCATCGGTTCCTACGAGTAGACGTGAGTCCCAGGGTAGGTTTTTCGCACTTCCCCGAGTACGATTCCTCACATCGGCGCGGCGGACGACGTGCAGGGGGGCGGGGAGCGATTCCTCGCCGAGATCATCTCGACGGTGGGGTCCTCGCTCGACCTCGAGGAGGTGCTCGACGCGGTCGTGCGGCTGCTCTCGGATGCCAGCGCCGTGCATGCCTGTTTCGTCTACCTCCTCGACGCCGACGGTGACAGTCTCGATCTCTACGCGGCGTCGGAGCCGTATCGGGATCTGGCCGGCCGGATCAGCCTGAAGCGAGGGCAGGGCCTCGCCTGGTGGGCGCTCGAACGTCGCGAGTCGGCGTTCATCCGGGACAACGCACTCGACGACCCACGCTTCCACCACGTGCCGGAATTGGAGGAGGAGCGGTTCCAGTCGTTCGTGTCGGTGCCTCTGCTCGGGCGCGCGGAGAAGCCGATCGGCGTCATCAGCCTTCATACCGAGGCTCCCCGCGAGTTCACCGAGGCCGAAGCGGCTTTCCTCGCGTCGAGTGCGGCGTTGGTCGCAGGCGCAATCGAGAATGCCCGGCTGTACGAACAGATGGGGGAGCGTGTACTCGAACTGGAGCATCTGACCGAGCTCGGCGAGGAGGTGGCCGCGGCCGAGACGCTCGACGAGCTCGGCCCGCTCGCCGTTCGGCGCGCGCTCGAGCTGCTCGGCGCCTCGGCGGCGCACCTCTATCTCGCAGAGGAGGACGGCGAGCGGCTGTTCCTCCGCTGGTCGGCGCCGCAAGGTGCCGACGCGCCGCAGGAGCTCGGGCTGAGCGAGCTCGGCGGTGAACTGGGTCGTCGCGGGCGGCGCGCGCGTGTGTCGGTCTCGCTTGTTGCGGGCGGAGAGCTACTGGGCGCTCTTGTCGCGCACGGAACGACGAAGCTCGATCTCGCCCGCACGGTCGCGAACCAGGTTGCGGTTGCGGTGAAGAAGATCGAGCTGATCGAGCGCCTCGCGGAGAAGAACCTGATCAAGGACTTCTTCCAGCAGCTCGCGGGAGGCGCGGCGCTCGGCGATGTCGACGTCCGGGCGGAGCGACTGGCTGTCGATCTCGACGAACCGCACGTCGTGCTTGCCGCGGTGCCCGCCAACGACGCGCTCGAGCGCGCGCTCGCACGGATCGCCCCGCGATCGGTGTTCGACCGGCAGGACAACTCGTCGCGTGCACTGCTCCGCATTCCCGCCGCCGGACTGGCGAGCGTCGTGGAGGCCGTGCGCCGGGTCCACGCGGAGGTCGCGCCGGAGATCGCGATCGGCATCTCGAACCCCTGCACAGGAGCGGATAGCTTTGCTGCCGGCTTCGAGGAAGCTGCCCATGCACTGCTCGGCACCGGCGTGCTCCGCACCCATCCGCGCGTGCTCACCTATGACGACCTCGGCGTCTACAAATACCTGCTGCGGATGTCGCTGGATACAGGGGAGCGCGACAAGCACCGCGAGGCGATCGCCAAGCTCGCCGACTACGACGAGGCTCATCGCACCTCGCTGCTGCCGACGCTCGAAGAGTTCCTCGCCCGTCGCGGGACGATCAGCGCCACTGCCGGCGCCCTCTACATCCACCCGAACACCCTCCGGCAGCGGTTGCGCCGGATCATGGAGCTCACCGGCCTCGATCTCCGGCGCGAGGACTGGCTCATGGTGGAGATCGGGGTCAAGCTCGCGGCGCTGGAGCGGGCTCTCGACTCGGAAAAGAACATCTCCGCGCCCGCACGAATGTAGGAACTCTCCCTTCCCTTGCCGCCGCGGACGGCGTATAAGCGGCTGGGGGGAACCGAAGGGAGAGCAATGGCAACCATTACCGAGCCCACCGTCGAGGACATTCGTTCGAGATCGGAAGACCTCGGGGTCGAGTTCTACTTCGCACAGTTCGTCGACATGTACGGGCGTCCGAGCGCGAAGCTCGTGCCCGCCGAGTACCTCGACGATCTCGTCTCAGACGGAGCAGGCTTTGCCGGCTTCGCCGCCGGGGAGATCGGCCAGCTGCCGAGCGACCCGGACATCGCGGCGATTCCCGACCTGAGCAGCTTCACGCCTGTGCCCTGGGAGCCTTCGCTGGCGCGCTTCGCGTGCAACGTCACCGTCGACGGCGAGGAATGGCCGTATGACCCCAGGACGATCCTGCGCCGGCAGCTCGAGAAGGCGCGGACCAAGGGCTACGAATTCATGATGGGACTGGAGCTCGAGTACTTCTTGCTCAAGAGCGACGGGAACGGCGGTGTCCAGATCGCCGACGCGCTCGACGATCTCGAGAAGCCCTGCTACGACCTCCGCGGCTTGACACGTAACTACGAGTTCCTCCGCAAGGTGTCGAACTACGTCAATGGCATGGGGTGGGGGAACTACGCCAACGACCACGAGGACGCAAACGGGCAGTTCGAGCAGAACTTCACCTACAGCGACGCCCTGACGAGCTGCGACCGGGCGATCTTCTTCCGCTACATGGTGCACACGCTCGCACAGCAGGAGGGCCTGCTAGCGACGTTCATGCCGAAGCCGTTCACCGACCTCACGGGCAACGGCTGCCACTTCCACATGTCGCTCTGGGACGGTGACACGAACCTGTTCCTGGACGAAGACGACGCGCGCGGGCTCGGCCTTTCCGAGACCGCGTACCACTTCATCGGCGGGCTGAAGAAGCACGCCAAGGCGTACAGCGCCGTGACCGCGCCGACGGTCAACTCGTACAAGCGGCTGAAGCTCGGCTCGACGTCGAGCGGCGCCACCTGGTCGCCGGTCTGGATCAGCTACGGCTACAACAACCGCACGCAGATGCTTCGGATTCCGGCTCCCGGCCGCATCGAGGACCGGACGGTGGACGGATCGACCAACCCGTACCTGGCGGCCACCGCGATCCTCGCGGCGGGTATCGACGGAATCGAGAACAGGATCGATCCGGGCGAGGCGAACTCGGACAACCTCTATTCGATCCCCCACGACGAGTTGCGGGCACGAGGGCTGGACACGCTTCCCAGCAACCTCCTGCAGGCAACGATGGAACTCGAGCGCGACGACGTGATTCGCGAGGCGCTCGGCGAGGCGCGGAACGAGGACTACGTCGACTACTTCATCCGGGTGAAGCGGGAAGAGTGGAACCGCTACCACGAGCAAGTCACCCCGTGGGAGATCAAGGAGTACCTGACACGCTTCTGAGTCGTATGGAGGAAAGCTCCATAGGAGACCGTGGAACAGTGGGGGTCTGACCGGGGCAAAAGCCCTAGAGTTCGTGCGGCCGAGTGTAGGAAGTCACCATATGTGCGGAATCGTCGGACTCTTCTGCAAGTCCCCTGAGCTCGAGCCTCGGCTCGGGGAGTACCTGGCCGCGATGCTCGAGCAGATGAGCGATCGAGGGCCCGACAGCGCCGGCGTCGCCGTCTACAGGGATCCGGCGCCGAGCGGCTCGAGCAAGGTCACGGTCTACTCGTTTGATCCCGAGATGTCCTGGGACGCCCTTCGCGCCGAGCTTGCCGCGACGTTCGGCGGCGCGCACGAGAGCGGAGTCCGCGCGAATCACGCCGTCTTCGTGGTGGAGGGCGAGGCGGACGAGGTGGAGGACTGGATCCGGCGCCATCGCCCGGACGTGCGGGTCATGAGCGCAGGCCGGGCGATCGAGATCTACAAGGAGGTCGGCCGTCCACGGGCGTTTGTGGAGCAGTTCCGGCTCGGTGACATCGAAGGGAGCCACGGCCTCGGCCACACGAGGATGGCCACCGAGAGCCGCGTGACCACCCAAGGCTCGCACCCGTTCTCGACCGGGCTCGATCTCTGCCTGGTTCACAACGGTTCTCTCTCGAATCACAACCGCCTGCGGGAGCGGCTGCGCCGCGAGGGGATCGAATTCCAGACCGAGAACGACACCGAGGTCGCGGCCGGCTACCTCGCGTGGCGTATGCGCGAGGGCGCCTCGCTCCAGGAGGCGCTCGAAGGAGCGCTCGCCGACCTCGACGGCTTCTACACCTTCCTGGTCGGGACCGCCGACGGGTTCGCGGTGTTGCGCGACCCGATTGCGTGCAAGCCTGCGGTGCTCGCCGAGACCGACGACTGGGTTGCCATGTCCTCGGAGTACCGGGCGATCGCCGTTCTTCCCGGCGCGTCCGGCGCACGGCTCTGGGAGCCCGAGCCGTCCGTCGTATACGCCTGGGAGAAGGCGCTCGTCTGATTCGGTGGGGACGGCGGAGCTGGCGGGAGTGGAGGTCGTCGATCTCGCGTCGACGCCGCTGCGTGAGCTCAACCGGCGACTGCACGAGCCCGCCGACGGCGTGCGGACCTGGCGCATCCTCAACCCGAACGGGGCGCACGCGGTTGCCTGCGGGCTCGACTCCGAGATCGACGTGGAGATCGAGGGCCACGTCGGCTACTACTGCGCCGGCATGAACAAGCTCGGGACCGTGCACGTACACGGCAACGCGGGCACCGGGCTGGCCGAGAACCTGATGTCCGGCGCCGTGATCGTCGACGGGAGCGCGAGCCAGTCGGCCGGCGCCAGCGGCCACGGCGGGCTCCTGGTCGTGCACGGCGATGCCTCGGCACGCTGCGGCATCTCGATGAAGGGCATCGACATCGTGGTGCGGGGCTCGGTGGGTCACCTGAGCGCGTTCATGGCCCAGACCGGC
>Ga0137377_10005044_pt1 | contig 10499 bp, 6 predicted proteins | sample SagtaG_22_FD_104815 | JGI IMG/M metagenome (GOLD analysis project Ga0137377, IMG submission 104815) | Vadose zone soil microbial communities from Sagehorn Ranch, Mendocino, California, USA - Sage2_L_40_16 metaG | ecosystem: Environmental > Terrestrial > Soil > Vadose zone | place: USA... | reverse complement strand
CGGAACGAGACCACCGGCATCGCCTTCCAGTACGACCCCCCCGACGCCTGCGCACCGCAGGCGATCCTGCTCGCCGTCCCCCCCGTGATCGGCGAACCATGGCAGGTGGGAACCCTCAACCGGGTACTGCTGGAGACCCTTGACTTGGCCCGGCTGCGCGGGGTCGATCCGGCCGCCCTGGGGGACGTGGCACATTACCTGCCCGCGATCTACCTCGCCTTCAACGTCAATGCCGACGCCGTCTCGACCGACCCCAACCCGCTCGCCCCATGAGCCCCGCTGACCCACCGGACCCGACCCGAGGACACCGCAGATGCCGTCAATAACCACCTGGTCGCGGCTGGAGCCGCGCGTATCCCAGGACGTCGCCAGCGGGTATGCCGCGCCCGTGCACGACCCGTTGTGGCTGCTCGCGCGCCAGTGGCAGGTCGGGGAGTTCCAGGGCGAGGACGGCGGCACACCGGTGGTGGCGAGGTGGCGCGCCCGGGTGGCGCCGATGACGAGGTATCACGCTGGGCCGATCCCGCCCAACACGCAGCTGCAGGCCGCTCAGTTCGCCGCCGACGCGTTGCCGCTGGAGGTCCTCGTCGAGCGGCAAGCGCTGCAGCAGTCGGCGACCCCCGAAGCGGCGGACGGGCTTCGGCTGGCCGTCGAGAGCGGCCAGCACTTTCTGCGGCTGCTGCGGCTGCAGGCCACATCAGGTGACCACAGCGCCCTGCTCACGTCCGCGTATGCGATGCCGCCACTCACCGACGCGCAAAGCGCCGCCCTCGACCCGGACACGGTTGCCTACGCCGACCTGATGGCTGGCCGGGTGCTTGATGGCCGCCGGTTGCGTGCTGCGCTGGGTGACGCGGCGAACCCGCACCTCGACCCCGCGCTCGGCATTCCTGCTGCCGATGTCGCTGAGGTGCTGGAAGCCTGCCGCGCGTGGCTGGCCTGGTCGTCGGGGCTGTTCAGTGAGCCCGCAGCAGCGGACCAGGCCTGGCAGCCCGACCGGATGGAGTACGCCTTCTCCATGTCGACACGCCTCGGTGACGATGCGTTCGGCGAGCGGACCCTGACCGCGGACCAGTACGCGGACGGCACCCTGGACTGGTACTCGTTCAACCTCAACAGCGACGTCAACATGGGTACCGGTGGTGACCAGCCCGGAACGATCGTGACCCGCACGGTGGTCCCGGCCCCGGTGACCTTCCGCGGGATGCCGGCGTCACGATTCTGGGAGTTCGAGGATGCACGGATCAACCTCGGCTCGCTTCAGCTCGGCGCCACCGACCTGCCGCAGCTACTGATGGTCGAAACCCTCACCGGCTACGGCAACAACTGGTTCGTCGTCCCCATCGAACTGCCCGTCGGCTCCCTGGCGGAGTCGCGGTCGCTGGTGGTAACCGACACGTTCGGCACGCAGACGCTGATCCGGTCCACCGGCGATCCCGCATTGGGCCCGGACTCAGGGTGGAGGATGTTCTCGCTCTCGCTGCCGGTGGACCCGTCGGATGCCACCGGCGTTGCCGTCTCGAACCTGTTCTTCCTCGCGCCTACGCTGGCGAGCTCGCTTGAGGGACCGCCACTGGAGGAGGTCATGCTGGTGCGCGACGAACTGGCGAACCTCGGCTGGGCGATCGAGCGACGGCTTGAGAGCCCACTCGAACTGGGCCTCGAAACCGCACGGGACACACTGGACCTCACGTCCACGCCGGCCGCACCCCAGGACGTTCCCGCCTACCGCATCGCGACCGCGGTACCGGCCCATTGGGTGCCGCTCATCCCCGTGCAGACCTCGCCCGGGTCCGCAGACGTGCGGCTGGCCCGGGGTGCGGTCCTTGACCTTGATGGCGTGCCGCACGTCGTCGAGGCGCAGGCCCGGCTCCTCCAAGTGGGCGACCCGGCGCAACGGCTGCTCATCCGCGAGGAAGAGGTGCCGCGGGAGGGGGTGATCGTCCGGCGCACCTACCAAGCCGCCCGCTGGTACGACGGAAAGCTCTTTGTCTGGGCGGGGAATCGTGCCTCGGTCGGCCGAGGCGAGGCTTCCAGCGGTCTGGCCTTCGACGCCATAGAGTCATAGAACGCCATGATCACTCGATGGTGCCTAGGTGTGATCGCCTTAACAGCCTGACAAGTCTGGTCGTTTTCTGCTGGTAGCAAGATCAGTAAGAGCCCTGATTGTACAGCTGAGGTGGGCGAACCTGAGTTGATGGGTGTGGTCCCAGGAGGGTTTGAATGTCTTGGGGGTTCACGCTGCTGTGCCGAAGGATCTGATCGGTGAACCGGGTCTTGACTCTGGCCTCGTGCTCTTGATCTTGACTGACCATGATCAGTCGTACGGCAATGCTCGGCTGCCTTGGACTTTGACCTTGGCAGCTCTTGCGCCCCTGCTGGTTGCAAGATCACCGGTGACCTGAACTGATGGCCTGACGCGGAGAAACGTGGGTAACAAGCCATAGCGGGGGTTGGCGTCAAAAGTCATGTCCCGTCGCGGACATGGTGAGCCAGTCTCAGGGGTCCAGAGCCATTCGGCTGTTCGGTCTCAGCGAGTTGGGCCACAGTGCTCCGGGGAATAGATGCGAACCCAGGCGAGCGGACTGTAGCTCCCCTGCCGCCCGCCCACCCCCAACGTCAAGCTTGTGGTTGGCCGCAGCAGGGATGGTCGTCAACACCTTCCTGAGCTCGTCCTGCAAGCGCCTGCATGCCTCATCGCGTGCCCGCATTGACGGACTGGGCACACGCGTATATTCCGGCGCAAGATCCAGCACTTTCTGCAGTTCCACGCCGATCGACACCATCACTCGCCCCGGTCCCTGGTCCTCGCCTGACTAACTGACGCCCACGTAACAGCTGTGGAGTACAGAGCAGAATCGAGAGGTCAGCAACTTCGTACGATTGTCTATAGGCCTGAGCTCCCCGGCCTTCTGTCAGCTTCCTCACATGTCGCTGCGGGCGCAAGATCAGGCGAGTACGGCCGCTGCAACGGCGACCGTCGACTCGCCGTAGGAGGGGCAGATCGGCGGCTACGCACGCCAGCCGTCAACACGGACCTCATGGATCTGACCAGTTGGCGACACTCTCTCACGCTTCACGCTGATCTCGCCTGCGAGGTCCTAGGTTAGGTCGCCTGGCGGGGGCGCCCTGTCGGCATCGCACTCGCCATGCTGAGACTGAGCGTTCGCGGCCGGTTCAAGTTATGGAAGGAACTGAGGCCAGCAAGCTCGCAGGGAGCCAACCGGGGAGCCAACGACGCCAGATACTGGGCTACACCAGGCCACAGTCAGCCTCTATAAGGGCAGCTAAATAGCACATCAGGCCACATCTAGCCTCCTCTGGCGACGGCTCGAATGTGCTTTCCAAGCAGCAGTCGCGGACACAAGCGGCAAGATTTCGTGGGTCTCTCGGGCGATCAACGCACAACGATCGAGTATCCGCCGACAAGATGGCCTTTCGTGTCCGTGGCGACGAACCGCAACAGGTGAGCGGCACCCGTCCCGCCACCAAGGGCAGCGGCGACTGAGGACCCGCGCAGGTCGCCGATGTCGAGCATCTTGCGCAGGGCGTTCAGCAGCAGGTCGGGCAGGTCACCAGGTCCGGCGACCAGGGCGACGTCGCGCAGGGCCTGGGGGTCGAGCTGCCGCAGGTACTGGGCCGGGCCACCCCGCTCGGCGAACGGGTCGGCCCCGGCCCGATCGCGGACCGGATCGCCCGTCGGTCCAACGGCCGGATCGCCGGTCCTCCCGACGAGCGCGTATTCCGCGAGCACCTCTGTGGGCGTCGCCATCGAAGCGGACTGCTGCCGCAAGGCTGTCAGCAGGTGCAGGCCCCTGCCGACCACGATCCCGCGGCGCAGGGTCTTGGGATCTGGGGCGACTAGCCGTCCGGGCACGGGCTCGCCGTCAGCGTTCGTGAGCCGTCCGCCCACGACCCCGTTGAGCAGCGGCACCACGGCAGGGCCTCCGTGGAACAGCTCCAGCGTCCCACCGTCGGGCAGCATCCCGCCGAGATGGGCCAGCAGCGGCTCGATGTCCTGCGCGCCGACCGCGATCTCCAGATTCCGTTGTCCGAGATGGCGATCGGCGTTGGCGTCGAACACTCCCGACCACGGGTCCGCCGGGCAGGACGCCGTCGCAACCATGCACTCGTGCCCGGTTAGCGTCGTGGGGATCACCCAGGGCAGGTCGAGCTCGACCACTCGCTGAGCGCCGCCCCGCGTGCGGTCGTCGAGGTCGACGTACGCCCCGCCGATGAGGTGCGGCTCGTAGCCCGGCTGACCGCTGAAGAAGCCCGGTTCCACGAACCACGCGCGCAGGTGCGTCCCGATCGCCGGAACTAGGCCGAGGTTGAAGACCCGCACGAACACCCGGTATGCACGGCCGCTTACCGGTGAGCCGACCAGCCGTCCCGGGTCGAACGCGCCTGTGTAGGTCGCGTCGATGAGCAGAAGGTCCGGTGACTCCCAACACGGAGTGGGTGGCCACGTCGGCCGGGCGCCTCGATCGCCTGGTGTGAACGCGCGAATCAGCAGGTAGGGCAACACGTCTTCACGGTGCGGGCGGTGTTTCTTGCCCAGCTCGTCGAACTGCCCTATCAGCAGCTTGAGCAGGTTTCGGTCGGGCTGGAACTTCGGGTCCGGCTCGTGTTGGTCAGGCGGGTTCGTCGGCCACGGCCCGACCGTGTGTGAAGGATCCTGACCTCGCTGCTGGTCCTCCGGGCTCAGCTCTGAGTGGGTGATGCGGTGTGGGTCCTTAGGTCCGTCGCCTTCAAGGCGCGGATCGTCTGGGTCGCCCCGCGAGTTGTCAGCCGGGGGAGGCTCGTTCGTCGAGGTCATGACTCTGCGCTCCCTTCCTGCGCTTGCACACCGTTCTCCTCGGGCGCCAACGCCCCGCTCTCCTCCGGTGCCCGTGTCCACGACCATCGCGAGCTCCAGTCGAGACCGGGCGGTGGTGGCGGTGGTGGCGCGGCTGAACAAGGGTCGGGACCGTCAGAGGGCGGATCCTGTTGCACGGCACGGCTCAGGTATCGCACCCGCAGGTCGAGCTTTGGGTTATACCACTGCGTCTCCTGTGGCGCGCCGCCCGGCTGCAGCTGGCGGGGGTTGTCGCGGTCGGCGTGGAAGAAGTGTGGTGACGTGCACGGCTGCAGATAGTGGAAGTCGCTCTGCGCCGACGCGATGAAGTCCGGGACGCATTCCCACGCCCCACGCACCGGCGGGTCGGCCGGGCTCGGCGTTGGCGGCCCGGCGCTGTGACGGTCCCAGTCCCAGCATTTCCAACCGTATCCTCGGTCGGAATCCAGGTTGAAGTCCGGCACGCCGAACTCGTCGTTGGCCCTCTCGGCGACCATCCGGCCGATGAGGTAGACGCCGTAGTCGACCGGGCCGCCGAGGTGCTTGTCCTGCGGGAACAGTTGGTTGAGCGCGTCGAAGGTCTCGGCCGGCGACGCCGACTTCTCAAGCAGATGCCGCGCACTGTCGTCGCCGGCAGGACCCGGCAGAAGGATGCTGCTGGTGTCGCCCGCGACATACGGGCCGGCATGGACGCCGGCACCCTCGCGAGGCACACCTTCCCCCGCCTGGTTCGTCACGGGATAGCGCCATGGTGAGAGCCACTCGCTCGGGTGATAGCTGTCGGCGTCGAACGCGTAGTGCAACGGCCCGGTGAGCCCGAGCAGATCGGTGAGTGACGGGTCGATCAGGCCGAACCGGTCGCGGACGACGTTGCGGGGATACAGCCGGTCCAGCCCGAACGCCGACGTCGAGGTTGCGCGGCCCGACGGCTCGTCGATGACCGGCAGGTCGAACCCGTCGCCCAGCGGGTCGTCCAGCGCCTTGCTGATGTCGAACGAGCCCTCGCCGACGCCGAGCGTGGTCAGACCGAGGTCGAGTTCTTCAGGCTTGGGGATGAGGAAGCCCGACATGACCAGCGCGCGGCGGGAGAGGATGTAGAGGTACCAGGCGGCGCACTGGATCTCGTACATGATGTCGCGCACCCACTTGGTGAGGACGTCGAGCGCGAGGCTGGGGATGATCGTGACAAGCCAGATGATGACCTCGGCGAGGTAGATCACCCAGGCGAAGATCGCCAGAATGAGGTCGAGCAAGGTGAACGAGTGGTTGTCATCGACGGATGCGCCACGCGTCGGGTCGTCGTCCACGCCGTAGCCGCCCCCAGGCGGCGTCGGAAACGAGTGATCGGTAGTCAGCCCGGGCGGCGTCGGTCGTCGCGGGCTCAGCGCGTCACTACCGGTCAGCTTCATATAGCCGTAGACGACGGCCCACATCTGTGCCATGGCCTCGGCGTTGGGTCGGCCGTCCGGCTGCCCGGCCGCATCGGTCGCGGAGAACGCTGGGTCCTGGGTAAGGATCTTCGGACCGTCGGGGTGAACATCGGCCATCGCCACCAGCAGCGCGTCGACCAGGTGACCGGGCAGGTCGCCCGTGTCGAGGTCGAACAGCTTCTTCCGCGCCTCCGCCGGGGTCGGCCCGTCCGAGTTGTCGTAGGCCGGGAACCCCGTGAAGTAGTCGTACGCCGGCGCGTCCTCACGGCCGGCGTACGGACCATCCATCCGCCTGCGGAAGGCGACCCAGAAATGCATCGCGCTTGTGCCGACCTCGCCATAGCAGGGGCCGCTATTGTGCGCCGAGTAGTTCTGGGAGTCGAAGTGGAGCTCGACGAGGTGGTGGCGTTGCCAGTGGTCGCGGAACGGGCCGCCGGACTTGGCGTTGGTGAACGGGTGGCCGGTCACGTCAGTGGCGCAGTGCGTTAGCCAGCCGACGGCGAAGGCCATCCTCGTCTGGGCGTCGAGCCTCTCCCCATCGGTCGAGGCGGCGTCGAGCGCGGCGTGCGCCTGCCGGAAGAGCACGAACGCGAACTGGTACGAGCGGCGGTAGTGGAAGATGTCGGCCCAGTAGAACGCAGAGTTCGGAAAGGCTTGCGGCGGGCCTGAGCTCAGCACGCCGAACCAGTCGCCCATGCTCACGATTAGACCCTTGAACGCCTCGGTGACCGCCTTAGACAACTCGTTGAGGACGTCGGCCAGCTGGTTCGACAGCCCTCCGGTGAGCTGGCTGGCCAGCTGTGAGGCGTCGGTCGAGACCGGCGAGATCCACTCCTCCCACTTGCTGACGAACTCGGAGTCGATCTGTCCCCAGACGTCGAGCACCCACTGCAGCACCCGGCGAATCGCCGGCCCGTCGATGAACTGGCCCTTACGCTTGGCGTAGTCCGGCAGCATGTAGAACAGATCAGGACCGATCGCCCCCAGCGCGAGGTAGTTGCGCCACGTGTGGCAGATCTCCCCGATGTCCCTGGCTTCGCCGGCGCCGATCGGGAACCCGGCCGGAATGTCGCCGTCGCGCAGACGGTTCACCGTCTCCCGAGCGGACTCCATGTGCACGTACCACGCAGGCATGTCCGGCCTCCCCACGTCGACTGCCCTAATGCGGTCCGGGGGACGCGGCCGAAGACACCCGCCATGCACCCCGAACCGCGCGCAGCGCATTGTGTCGCTGCGTTCAGCTGTCGGTGTTGTGTCCCATGGACCCCAGAATCAGCGTAGAGCGCAAATGCCCGTCCGTATACTGCGATCGGACGCCTGGATGCAGATGGCAAGTTATCCCGCAGGGCCCACCCGATCGGTTCGGAGCGATAAGATCCCGCCTATCACGCTCCGTGGGAGTGTCCGACCGTCTGTGTAAGTGATCGTGGCGGTTTTCATGGGGGTGGGGATCCGCCCGTCGAAATAGATCGTGAACGCCTGCAGCGCCTCACGGCGCACGAAGCCCGCACTCAACGCATTCGCCATCACCTTCGGCGGTTCCCCGGCCGCCGAGACCTACTAACCCAGACGCCGGAAACACCGTTGGCGAGACCCCGTGTTTACGCTGAGCCGTCCGGCGGGTTCGCTCCACCGTTCGCTGCCGCTGGTGGCCATTGTCTCTAGTGCGGCCCGCCGGACGCCAAGGACCAGCCGGCGTGGCTTAAGAGGAGCGTGGCATCGCCCCTGACTGGGATGTGCCTGCCGGCCGGTCCCTGATCCCCTTTGATGCGTCAGGAGACACGACCATGCTCACTCTCGGGATCGATGCGCGCAAGCGCACCCACACGATCGTCGCTGCCGACCAGCAGGGCCAGCAGTTGGCGGTCAAGACGGTGGGGACCAGCACCAGAGATCACCTTGGCCTGCTGACCTGGGCTGAGAAGATAGCTGAGCGGGCAGGCGATGGAAGTGGCCTGCTGTGGGCGATCGAGGACTGCCGCATCTGTCGCGGCGGCTGGAACGCGACCTGCTTGCCGCGGGCCAGGCCATCGTCCGGGTCCCGCCCAAGCTCATGGCTCACGTCCGGGACTCCGCCCGGACCGTGGCAAGTCCGACCCGATCGACGCGCTGGCCGTCGCCCGCGCTGGTCAGCGGGAACCGGACCTGCCGGTGGCCCGGCTGGATGGCCCGGACCGGGAAGTGCGGCTGCTGGCTGACCACCGGGAGTCGCTGGTGGCGGAGCGGACCGGAGTGATCTGCCGGGTGCGCTGGCACCTGCACGAACTCGGCCCGGACTGGGAACCAAGACACGATCACTGAACCGGATCAGCACCCTGGATCAGGTCGAGGCCCGCATCGCTGGCCTCGAGGGAACAGTCGCACGCCTGGCGCACCTGCTGGCCAGCCGCTGCCTGAGCCCACCGCGCAGATAAACGAACTCACCACCGAGCTCACCGCTCTGATCTCCGTGCAGGCGCCTGCGCTGATCGCCATCCCGGGGTGCGGGGCGCTGACCGCGGCGAAGATCCCCGGCGAAACGGCCGGCGTGGTCAGGTTCCGGTCCAAGGATGCCTATGCCCGCCATAGCGGCACCGCGCCCCTGCCCGTCTGGTCATCGAATAAAGCCCATCACCGCCTCAGCCGGACAGGCAACCGCCAGCTCAACGCCGCCCTGCACCGCGTCGCGATGACACAAGCGCACTGGCATCCTGCGGCAAAAGAACTGATGGCCCGGCGCAAATCCGGTGGGGACAGCGGCCGCGAAGCCCTCCGGGTCCTCAAGAGGCGTCTCTCCGACGTCGTCTACGCCGCCCTGCACGAAGACCTCACCGCAAATCAGCAAACGGACCCGATCAGCGATTCAACGGTCGCCGCTTGACAGAGGAGCTAGAGACAGACCCCATGATAGGGATCGACCCGCACAAGGCCTCGCACACGGCAGTGGCGATCAGCGCCGCCGAGGAACCGCTGGATGAGCTGCGGGTGCGCGCCTCGGCGTCCCAGGCAGAGCGCCTGCTGGCGTGGGCGCAGGCCTGGTCGCAGCGCACCTGGGGGGTCAAAGGGCGGGCGGTGTGGGGCACCTGCTGGCCCAGCAGCTGCTGGTGGCCGGGGAGCGGATGGTCGTTCCAGCCTTGACGGCCCGTTCAGGAACGACGTACGTTTCGATCAAGTCTGCGAACAGGACGTGGGTGTCCTGTGGGTCCTCTGGAACTCATGAAGATGCCAGGCCTTATGGCACTGACCCAGGGCCGGGCCGAGGTAGTCGTCGGGCTCTTGGACGGTCCCGTAGCAGTGGAACACCCCGACCTGGCGACCGGGAACCTGCGAATGCTCAGCGGGAGTTCTGGGGCCTGCCGCAGTTCCGCGAGCGAAGCTTGCCGACACGGGACCTTCGTGGCCGGCATCCTGGCCGCACGGCGAGGGTCCAGAGCGCCGGCCATCGCCCCCGGCTGTACTCTCTTGGTCCGTCCGATCCTCACTGAGACAGAGCTAGCGGGGGAGCTGCCGAGCGCCACCCCTAGCGAGCTGGCGGAGGCCATTGTCGACTGCGTTGATGCGGGCGCGTCGATACTCAACCTGAGTGTGGCCCTCTGGGAAGGGTCAATGGGCGCCCAGCGCGAACTGGGTGAGGCGCTCGGGTACACCACCCACCGGGGGGTGCTGGTAGTTGTGGCCGCCGGCAACCAGGGAACAGTGGGGGGATCGGTCATCACCCATCATCCGTGGACGATCCCGGTCGTTGCCTATGACCGGGCAGGCTGGCCGCTTGCGCAGTCGAATCTGGGACGTTCGATGGGGAGCCGAGGTGTCGGCGCGCCGGGTGAGGGCGTGGTCAGCCTGGCGCCCGAGGGCGAGCCCGTCACCTCCGGGGGAACGAGCGTTGCGGCGGCGTTTGTGACGGGGGCGGCCGCCCTGCTGTGGTCGGTCTTCTCTGGCGTCACCGCCATCGAGGTCAAGCACGCGCTGTTTTCGTCCCTCGGAGGACGGCGCCGAACGGTCACTCCGCCCTTATTGGATGTCTGGAGGGCATACGAGATGCTGTCGGAGGGTCAAGGGAGGAGGGCGATGTCATGACCCAAGACCAGCCAACAACCGGCCGCGGGGATCGAGAGGGGCCGACGCCTCATCGGGTCCGCCTGCCCGGCTTCGTGGCCGACACTGAGGTCGGCCTGGGGGAGGTGATCAAGCGGGCCACTTCGTTGGCGGGAATTCGGCCGTGTGGATCGTGCCTGGAGCGCGCCGCGACCCTG
>Ga0137377_10005043_pt1 | contig 10500 bp, 10 predicted proteins | sample SagtaG_22_FD_104815 | JGI IMG/M metagenome (GOLD analysis project Ga0137377, IMG submission 104815) | Vadose zone soil microbial communities from Sagehorn Ranch, Mendocino, California, USA - Sage2_L_40_16 metaG | ecosystem: Environmental > Terrestrial > Soil > Vadose zone | place: USA... | reverse complement strand
GCACAGTCACTTCGACAGTATTTAACAAGCCACAGCCTCCCACTAAATACGGACCATATTCAGGAGGCTACGTTGATACACCGCCTGCATACCCATATACCCCCCAGCATGATTATCCAACGCCTCATTTGCGAGAACACAGATCACAGTCACAGCAGCAAAACTATGGCTATAGACAACCATATAATGCCCCTCCAATGTACCAACAGACCAACCTCAATGTCACAATGCTCAATACAAACAACAGCACCCCGATCATCGTTGAGCTACTGCTCTCGATATTCCTTGGTATCTATGGTGTAGGCTGGTTGCTGGCAGGAGAGACAGCCGTCGGCGTGATACTACTCGTCTGTAGTTTTGTTTTTTACCTACCCCTATTCATACTATCGGTTTTCATCGCCTTCTTCACATTTGGCCTTAGCCTCTTCTGTACAGGCCCTATGGTTATCGGAGCCATTGTTCTCAATGCCATTCTCCTGAACAACAGACTCAAGCGAAAGGCAATTCAGTTCGTGATGGCACCACCGAGGTAGGTAGCCTGGTAGCCGCGCCATCTTTCATTTCGGGAAAGCCAGTCTGCGATACTTCTCCCGCGATTCTAGCCACGCCTCGTCAGAAAGACCAAGTTTTTCGCGCAATGTCTCTGGCTGCACTCCCGACTTGAGTTGTTGTACGGCAAAGCTATCGCGTAGCAATTGCAGGGTAACCCGCTTCTTGATACCTGCGGCTTTCACAGCTCTCGCTAAAATGTAGTTCAGATTGCGGTCAGTGCAGACAAACAAGTTTTCTGTTGGGCGATACTTTGCCATGTATAGTTTCAGGATAGTGGTAAACTTGGCGGGCAGTGCAAGGCGTCTTTCCCGGTGTTGCTTGCCTGTTGATGCAGGGAAGTGGATAGTAATCATTGGAACCTGCGGATCGGAAAGATCGATATGTTCCAATTTCAGCCCCATCACCTCTTCCTTCTTCAATCCCGCGTGCAATACCAGGTAGACAAGACAGTGACAGCGCGGATCCTCTGCTGAAGCCTCAAGCAGGCGTTCTACCTCAACATCAAACAATAATTGCGGCAGAGGCGGAAGTGGTCGTTCTAAAACCAGGCTGGTTGAAGGGTCTTCACGAATGATGCCCTCGCGGGCTAACCAGGAAAAGAAATTCTTCAGGAAAGTGACCCGGCGGGCCATGGTTTTGGGAGCAGGAATCTGGCCCTTCGTACCAAACTTCAACTTCATGAGCCAATCGGTAAGCTGCTCTTTTGTAATACGTCCAATGGGAGTATCGCGACCCACATAGTCACTAAACATCTTAAGATCCGAGAGGAAACAGGTCACCGTATAATCGGATTTGCCCCGTAGCTTCAAATCCTGTTGATAGGGGATAAAACATGCCGAAAGGCTGGATTGTTCAGTAAGCGGGTTTGTACGTACCAAAGGCGGGAAAGCCGTCTCGGAAGCGTCCGCTGGCTCCGTGATAACTGTAGGAGCCCCCGTAAAGAGGGTAGGCTGCAAAACGGTACTTTCATCAGTGAGCATAGGCTCTGGTTGCGGTTGCTGCTGATCGTCCTTCTGCATTGATCTCTCCTTGGTCTGGGCTAATATTTTTCATTATAGTAATTTCATTATAGCAGGCAATAGCAAGAATGTTCAAGTCGAAAATGCATTGTTACCTGAAGAGAAATGATTCGTCTCTGATGTGTAGACTTGCTACAGACACTATTTTCAAACAGGAAATTTTATGAAACACGTGAAATCGATGCTACCGGCCATCGGCATCTTCTGTTTTGCCCTGCTCATTCGCGTGATTTATAACAACACCGTCGCCCATAACTATTACCCACTGCATGATTCAGCTTTTTATCATACGATCGGACTTCATTTACTAAATGAACACTGTTTCTGCTTGGAACCATACATCTCAACTGTCTATCGCGCTCCCCTCTGGCCGTTCATCATAGCGGGTATGTCTACTGTTTTCGGTCCGAATGATTACTTTGCACGTGTCTTTTTGAGTCTGATTGGCTCAGGAACCTGTGTCTTGATCTACCTCTTTGCAAGGGACTTATTTGGCTGGCGTATCGGCGTTCTGGCGGGAGTAGTGGCAGCGATCTATCCCGAATTGTATATTTATGATGGTTGGCTCTATACAGAATCCCTCTTCACATTTCTACTTCTCGCTGTGTGTTATGTCCTGTATCGCCTACAACGCGCTCCCCAAGGAAATTGGCGACTATGGATAACATGCGGCGTATTGCTTGGCCTGCTCTCGCTTACACGTCCAAATGGCATAATAGTGATTGGCCTGTTTATTGTTTGGGCTATCATCATGGTTTGGCAAAAGCTTTTGTCGTGGCGTCCGGCAGCCAAAGGCGTGCTGGCGACAACGCTGATCGCACTGGTTTTTATTGTACCTTGGACAGCGCGCAATTATCTTGTCTCGCATACATTCATTCCTGTTGCGACGGGCGATGGAACGGTATTGCTTGGTGCCTATAATGATGAGGTACTGAAAACTCCTGCGTTCGCGGGATCGTGGATTAATCCCCTTAAATCCAGACCGGACGTGACCAAACCATTCCCCTTATACACCTGTACTCCCCCCTGTGAGGTCGTTCGCGAATCGGTTTATAAAGATGCCGCCTTGCAATGGATGCGGGACCACATCAGTATCATGCCCCACCTGCTGTTGTCACACTTCGTCAATATGTGGCAACCTGATACGCATGAGGCGGACCTGCCTACGGATCGTTTTCCTAACCAGAGATCCACGCAGCTCGTCTTAGAGATGATGAAGACATTTCCAATTGTTATCTTTATCCTGGCTGCCCTTGGTTTTACAGTAACACTTTGGCGATGGCGCGAGCTATTGTTTATCTACCTCATGATTGTCCTGACAATTGCGCAAGGCATTATATTCTACGGCAGCGCACGTTTCCGCGCCCCCATCGAGCCTATGCTTATTCTCCTGGCTGCTGGTGCCATCTGGTGGTTAACGCACAAAGAAGAAGGAACCCTGCGGTGGATAATAGATAGGATACGCCAGAAAGATCAAACTGCAACATCTACACTGGATCAGCCAGAAGCTTCACCGGTTTCGAGTGAGTCCACAATTCATACATCTCAAAGGCGTTTGGAGTGACTGTCTAAACCGAACAAGAAGAACCTCTTGAAAGCTTGAAAACTCAGAAAGTATAATGTATTCAAGAATCTTTCCGTCCAGCAGACTGTAAAGTTACATTGAGTGTTTTGAGAGGAGTTCGCTATGCCAGCGGAACTAGTAAAACTCGCGGACGAGGAAATCCAGGCGCACCTGCGAAGGCTCCCCCACTGGGAGATTGACAACGGAATGCTGCAGCGTCGCTTCACTCTCCCAAGCTTCCCTTCCACCATGTTCTTTGCCTGTGCGGTTGCCCACGTGGCGGAAGTTGGACAGCATCATCCCGACTTGAATATTTCCTACAACAACATTGCGGTACGTTTTGTCACGCATTCGGCAGGAGGGATTACGGCCAAAGATTTCGAGATGGCTCAGCAGGTCGATCAACTCTGGAACATGTTTGATTGGAAGCCCAATTGATCGCTGAGAGGCACAGAGACGAGTGATGTAGCTCGCTGTAAAGAGTCGCGAGTGTGTTGCGGGGCATCAGTGAAGAACATCAATCATCGGTAAGCGCACTACATACTGCCAGACAATTGTCGCGAATTATTAACGCTGACATTATAATTGTTTAGTGTTTTACGGTCATGCTCACCTTCTAAGCCAGCAACTTCTCATAAAATGGATTAAAATACCTCTCATTGCGTTTAATCACGCCATCTAACCCACGCCCTCCCTCTGGAGAACGTTTGATATTGGCGAAGAGACCCGCCTCAAGTCCCTTGAAAAGTCCAAGCTTATCCACTTCTCGCAGCAATTCCACAGCATCACACAGGATTTGGTTTGCCCAATGTGCTACCAGGCTCTCCGCGCGCCAATCGAATTGTTCACCAAGGTCACGGGCAGCATTGAACACATACAGGGCACTTTTAATGGATAGAAAACGATCTTGTAAAAGCGGTGTATGAATAGCCTCGGTCGGCATCCCTAGCAGTTGGATGCCCTGGCCTGTTAACACACCAACAAGATTAAAGAGGCTGTCGAGTTCATATCCACGGAAGATATTACCATCCATATGCCGCGTAGGTGGCATATATTTAATCGGCTTATTAGGGAAGAGATCACGAATTAACTGTGCTGAGGCTATCTCATGCAAGAGGTGATTGGGTGTTGAGGGGTCGATCTCGAAGGCATGACCAAGACCCATTTGTTCTGGTGGGATACCAGCGATCTGCGCGAAACGCTCATTAATAAATTGCGAAGCAACTACTGTATGTTCAGCTTCGAGTGCGTCAGTAGTCGTGAGGTAGTTATCCTCGCCAGTGTTGATGATAATGCCAGCAGCGGCGTTAATGCGGCGCGAGAAAAGCTGATCGATCAATGTGCGCTTCATGTTGATGTCGCGGAAGATGATGCCATAGAGCGCGTCGTTGAGCATCATGTCCAGTCGCTCTAGCGCGCCCATCGCGGCAATTTCGGGCATACACAGGCCGGAACAGTAGTTGGTCAGGCGAATATAGCGTCCTACTTCGCGGCTCGTTTCGTCGAGTGCGGCACGCATCAGTTTGAAATTAGCTTGTGTCGCATAGGTACCACCGAAGCCTTCAGTTGTGGGGCCGTAGGGCACGTAGTCGAGCAAGCTTTGCGCCGTGGAGCGAATGACGGCAATCACGTCTGCTCCTTGCCGAGCAGCGGCCTGCGCCTGCACGATGTCCTCATAGATATTGCCCGTTGCCACGATGACGTACAGCCAGGGTGTCGGCGGGTTGCCCAGCTCTTCCACCATCGCCGCACGTTCGGCGCGTTGCGCGCCAATACGCGCCACTCCTTCCTGTACCAGACGCAGCGCCTCGGCATCAATCGCAGGCTGTGTCGCATCGTCCACATGTACCTCGTGCAAGACAATCTCCCCGTATCCAATAGCTTCGGCGGTGACTTGCGCGTCTAGCTGGTGTGTAAGCATTGCTGCGATAAATGGTCGAAGAATACCACCCGGCAGCAGGGACATTGCGCCATCCACCACGCGATTAGGTAGGGGAACGTCCTCCTCATCGACTCCATCTACTCCGATCAGGCGCAGCGTCGTGCGCTCGATGGTGACTGTGGTGTGGGCATTAATGTAATCGATGATGGGAGCTACGATATGCTGAGCCAGTGCACGTGCTTCGTCTATGAGGGACTGGTCAAGTTTGAGGTGAGGCATCGCGAACTATCTCCTCTACTCATTGTCCTTGCAGTGTATCTAAATATAGCCTACCACAAGTCCGTTCCGTGTGTGTCGATAGACCTAGGCTGGAAGAGTGCTACAAAACTCTTAATGATTTTATGTTAGCCTGTCCTAAGCTAGCACAGATGACAGATAATACTCTTGAGTATCGCTTTGAGAGCAGTATATCATTAATCCGTCTCCTAAAAGTTCTTATGCTTATCGTTTTGATAGTGACTAATTGGATACAAGCTTCCTCGATGCCAAATTAGCCTAAATATCAATTATGTAAAACTGAATGCTGAAAAACCACGAAAGAAAGAAGGAACAAATCATGATTATGTTCATCATCTTCGTCGCACTCCTGGTCCCACTCGGTCTCGCAGCAATGCGCTGGGGCTCCGATAGCAGCTATGGCATGGACAGTCCAGAGTGGCAACGGCGGGCAATTCTCGAGTTTCCATTGCATCGGGCGTAATCGACCTGGTGCGCACATGGAGGAACTACTAGGCATCTGGGAGAGAAGTTAGACGATTAGGAATGTTCAAAGACGTTTGGGGCATGAGCTACCCCAGGCGTTTTTGTTTCTGCTACATTTTCAAGTCACTGGCAACATTCACCAAATCCGTTGAAACGGAACAGCGCAGACTACAACAAGAGCATGTAACCTCGAAAAACACAGGAAAACATACTCACACATGCGTGTAAATGTTCCCACCACACGTTCATTTCTCATGAAGTACCGCTCTATTTTAATTTTTCTGCAATATCCAGGAGACTTGTTCTAACAATGCGATATGTTACAACTTCTCGTCAACATGTGAGCAAAAGTATTCTCTTTACAACCTTGATGCTTCTCATGATGATGCTACTCAGCGCTTGTAATGGAGACTCACAATCACGCCAGAAAGCGAGCGTACAGAAATCTCACCTTGATAATTTACTTGCAAATGCCAGAAATATTGGCGTTCCATACTCCATGCTCCAGCCCATCATACAGCAAGAGCAGCAGATTAGCAGCTCGAGCGCTCCATTCACCGTATTTCAAGATCAACCACTCATTGATTACTACAACAATGTAGCACTACGATATCAGATGCTCTCCAACGAGGTATTGGGCCTGCAGGCTCAGGTGACCCAACAATTCGATTATCAGGCATACCTTGATATAAAGGACTTAGAGCATGCTCTTGTTCAGCGAGAAGAACAGAACCTTGTCGAAGCCAGAATTTTTGCAGATCAGCTTGCCCAGGATCAATCATTATTAGCCAGGGCTCGTTATCCAAAGGATTATCTACAAATCAGTCACAATGCCAGGCGCTCCACACAAGCATTACACCTGATGGGAACTGCCTATAGCGATCTGGAGTCATTGCGTCAGTTGGCTCAGCAGCTTCAAGTATCACATATAGACACTGCTGGACTGGCCCAGGAGGAACAAGATGACCTCGAACTCTTCCGCCATGCCACCCAGCCCGAAGACTTCACCTACCTCATCGATCAAATGAGCACCCAAGTACAGGAGGCTACCGTTTTGTCTATCCAGGCTATTCCCTATGTCGGAGCATATGAGGGTGCCATAAAACTCCAGCAGTTCAGCGCGAATATTACTGAGGGCAAAAAATACGAACTGAAGGTGACTTCCTTCCAGCAGCGTCTCGAGGCCGACCGCGCAGCACTTGCTGCGGCGAAAGCTGATGAGTATACCGGGATCTTATCCCAAATCGACCAGGATATTGCCGGTATTCAAATTCCGCTAATTCGTGCTAAAACGAATTTCTTCCTCAAGTGCTTCAAGCAAGAAGTACATGACTGGGGGATTCACCACAAATATATGGATAGGTACAATGGTCAGCAGTACTCCCTGGATTACGAGTATGATACACAAGGAATAGGCTCAGATCTGGATACTGCTGTGAAGACGGCCCAGACGATGGATAGTTACCAGGCAGCCATCACGCTCATCAACAACAATTTCCTCCACTTGAAAGCAATGGAGGCAGATTTTGGTGATCGTACACCCTGGAATCGAGCACACTTGGCTGACCTCCGCTTGATGAAGTACTACAATCTCAACGGTTCCAAAGCGGGGTCAGTAATTGTTTTATCACTCGTTGAACAAACATTGCGCCTTTATCAAAACGGTAATTTCGTCAAAGCTTTCCAGATCACCTCCGGGCAATACGACCGACCATCGCCTCCAGGGTTCTGGAACATTTTTCTGCGTCAACATCCCACCGAATTCAAATCGAGTGAACCAAAGGGATCGGCATTCTGGTATCCTCCTACCCCGATTCAATATGCGATGGAATACCACGATGGGGGATACTTCTTTCACGATAGCTGGTGGCGTGCGAATTATGGGAGTGGCACCAATTTCCCCCACTGGGATAGTGGAGGCGATGAAACGTTTGCCGGGAACGGTAGTCATGGTTGTATTAACATGGCACCCAACGATGCGAATTGGTTGTATCATAATACGGGATATGGGACGAGCGTGATTATCTACTGAAAACATGTTATCAGCGTCATGATGGCTGCTCCTTCTTGTCAGACGTCAATAAAAAATGTTCACATTACATCATCTTTCCTTGTTCAGGTAAAAGTTACATATGAGTCCAAAACACACAAGGGGTGTCACTACCATGATCGAACGTCATTACGGATCATTCCATCCACGGTAGTGACACCCCTTGTGGGCATCTGCTTAGCTTAACCTGTCTATTAAAAAGACCTTCGCGAGTTACTCATATTGTTGAAGGTCGTCACCAGGCTCGATTTCGTCCTCTCCAAAATCCTCATCATCGTCATACTCATCCAGGTAACTTAAATCAGGAAAGCTGGTTGAATATGACTCTCTCCGTATCTGGATAGTTGGGTGTATGAGCGGGAAAGGTTTCATCCCTCCCCCCAGCTCAGCCGGACCATCCATCTGCGGTTCGTAGGCTGGCATGCCTTCACGCACCAGCACCTCCTCCCCCCATGCCATCGACTCAAAGCCCAGGCGGCGCAAGTCCATAACCATACCGGGCCAGGTGTCTTCGGCATCAACCGCCCACCAATCTTGTCCCATGACGTTTACAGGCCGAACTCGCAAAGGTCGGTTAAGATCGCCCAGAGTAGCCAATAACGTTGTACGTTTCTTATCGGCTTTTTTCATCATTGGCAAGAACCGTCCCTTCTTTACTAGAACAACACCTGCACTGTTTTTCCCTCACAGGCTACTTATGAAATAAACCCTCTCATTCTTCTAATGAACTATTCCGTTTTCAGTCTCCAAAGAAGGAATACAATGCTTACTCATAAACATACCACAAGAATCACACAATATGCCAGTGGCTAAATATAAGTAAAGCACGAGAAAGGACAGCGTGTTTCCTCCGCGAAAAATGGCCGCTTAGCCCGCAGCATTGAGCAGAAAGGCTTCGGGTGGTTTGACTTCCCCCTCACCAGAAGGCACCTCTTGCGCCAAAACGGGCCAGGCGGCCTGGAACGCTTCCTGCGATTCCCAGAAGGTGAAGCCCATGAGCGTTCCTTTTTCAGGATCTTTAAAAATGTCGGAGACGAAAATGATCCCTGGCTGCTTTTTCATCAGCTCGTCAAATTGACGCATCTTCTGAACCCATAGTTCTTCCTGTTCGGGCTGCGGATAATGAATGGAGTAGAAGACAAACATGGCTCAGGCTTCCTTCCTTCCTCGTTTCGCGCTGTGAGTCAATTGACCAACGCTGAACCCTCCACTGGAGCCGTCTGTAGCACTTTGGGCCGCGTTACGAGCATCCAGATGAAGTAGATCAAACCGATAGCGAACATCACGACAGAGTAAACCCACGGTGCAGCAAACTGGGAATCACGGAAGATGGAGAGTTCAAAGAGTAGCCAGACGACCGCTAGAATGATAATTGGCCATTCAAACACTCCCAGGCTAAATCCATGCGTCTCCGGTAACTTGCGCCGCGCATAAATGTACAGGACTACCGTAGCCAGGTAAATGATCGCAGGTAGCAAAGTCGCGGCGCTGAACAGGTAACTCAGCGTACTGCTTTGGCTTGGGACCAGGATACCCAGTAAGGCAAAGCCAGCTAGCACTACCTCGATCAAAATGCCGCAGAGCAATGTCGCGGCTATAGGAGTGCCAGTCTGCTTACCTACTTGCCTGAACAGTCGATAACCGGGGAAACGCTCGTCACGTGACATTGCCCAGGTCAGGCGCGAAACAGTAATAAAGATTACCAGTCCGCACGCAAAGATGGAGAACGTAACTAATATCAGAAAGATATCACCTACGATAGTGCCAAGCATCTGAGTGACAATGTCTGCGACTGGCGTTGAAGAGGCAGTCAGTGCCGTTATGTCTTGCGACGCCAAATTTAACGCAATGAGAAACAAAAAGCCCACCACACCACTCAAGAATACAGAAAACCACATGGCAGTAGGAACGGTTCTATGAGCGTCTTGCGTTTCCTCAGCAAGATTGGCTGCCGCTTCGAAGCCTACGATTGTGAAAGCACCAAGTAGGAAAGCAAGCATAAAAGGTCCAGAAGATGTAAGTGTACCTAGCGTGAACCATGGGGAGGGAGCACTACCCGTGCTGAAGAGGTGGTCTGGTTGCAGCAGTCCGCGAACTGCACCTACTATCACTAACAAGAGAGTCAGGCCCACTATACCGACCACCTCGGTTCCTACCGCAGCATTATTGACGCGGGTTGACCAGAGGGTGGAGTAAATGATCAGCAGCATCTGCACCGCTATTACTATTGCTGTAGCCAGCCAGGCATTTTGAGCAGCCTCAGTATAACCGAAGAGCTTGGGCAGTACAGCCGCGGCCACAGCATAATCAACTGCAACCACATCCACGATTAGGAAAATGAAAGAAATCCAACCTATCAACCAGCCAACTTTCGGATTTGCCAGGCGTGACGTCCACTGGTAGGAATAGCCCGCAAGTGGTATTCGTGTTGCCAGTGCAGCAAAGACTAGTGATACAAACAACTGGCCAATGATGACCAGTGGCCACGTCCAGATGCCCAGTGGCCCACTATTAGCCAGTACATAACCATACGTGGTGAAGATTCCAGTGGTAATGGAGATGAATGAGAAACCGATGGCAAAGGAAGCAAAGCGTTTGAGTTCACGTCGAAATTCCTGCCGGTATCCATATTTCTGCAGGGCCTCTTCGGCGTAGCCACTTTGCGGATTTT
>Ga0137377_10005040_pt1 | contig 10504 bp, 8 predicted proteins | sample SagtaG_22_FD_104815 | JGI IMG/M metagenome (GOLD analysis project Ga0137377, IMG submission 104815) | Vadose zone soil microbial communities from Sagehorn Ranch, Mendocino, California, USA - Sage2_L_40_16 metaG | ecosystem: Environmental > Terrestrial > Soil > Vadose zone | place: USA... | reverse complement strand
GAACCCGGCGCGACGCTGGTGTTCGATTCCAGCAAGATCCCGGCCGAGATCGAAGACCTGATGGTGATCAATACCGCGACCTTGAAGGACAATCCGGAGCTTGCCAAGGCGCTCGTGGGCATCTGGTACGAGACCATCAGCCTGATGAAGGACACCGGCGAAAAGGGCAAAGCCGCACGCGAAGCGATGGCGAAGCTTTCGGGCACCGATCTCGCAGGCTTCGAGACCCAGCTCAAGACGACGTATATGTATTACGAGCCAAAGGACGGCGCGGCATTCATGTCGGGGCCGGAGCTGCCGAAGATCATGGATACGGTGCGCGGCTTCTGTTTCGAGCACAATCTGCTCGGCGAACACGTCAAGTCAAAGGACGCGATCGGCATCGAGACGCCGAAGTCGACCCTGGGCTCGGCCAAGAACGTCAAGCTGCGCTTCGATCCCTCCTACATGAAGCTGGCCGCGGAAGGAAAGCTCTGATCCGCTCGACGACGGGCGTTCCAACTGCGTTATAACCAGCTTTATGCCCTCATCCTGAGGAGCTTGCGCCAGCAAGCGTCTCGAAGGATGAGGCCCAGATCGGGGCCTCATGGTTCGAGACGGCGCTGACGCGCCTCCTCACCATGAGGAATGAGGGAGGGTCATCCCATTCCGCGTGCAATGAATGTCGTTCCACCGCGCGGCGGCCGGATCATTCTTGCCTTGCTGCCGTTCATCCTGATCGCGGTCGTCTATGTGATCGGATCGGCGGAGCGGCGCGCCGCCAATCCCGATGACAAGCTGTTGCCGCCGGTCTCGGAAATGGTCGCGACGTCGAAACGGCTGGCGGCCGAACCCGATCGGCGGTCCGGCGAGTATGTGCTGTGGGCCGACACCGCGGCCAGCCTGCAGCGCTTGGCGCTGGGGCTCGGTATCGCGGCGCTGACCGGCTTGGTGTTCGGCCTTGCGATCGGTCTTTTGCCGGTGGCCGGCGCGGGGTTCGGGACCTTGGTCGCGGTGCTGTCGATGATCCCGCCGATGGCCGTGCTGCCAATCCTGTTCATCGTGTTCGGCCTCGGCGAATTGTCGAAAGTGATGCTGATCATTATCGGCGTCACCCCGACCCTGATCCGCGACCTCTCGCTCGAAGTCGCCGCGATGCCGCGCGAGCAGCTCATCAAGGCGCAGACGCTCGGCGCATCGACCTGGCAGGTCGCGATCCGCGTGGTGCTGCCGCAGATCATGCCGCGCCTGATCAAATGCTTAAGGCTGATGATCGGGCCGGCGTTCCTGTTTCTGATCTCGGCGGAGGCGATCGCCTCCGACGTCGGGCTTGGCTATCGGATCTTCCTGGTGCGCCGCTATCTGTCGATGGACGTGATCCTGCCTTACGTCGCCTGGATCACGCTGCTCGCCTACATGTTCGATCTCGTCCTGGTCTGGATCGGTCGCCGGGCATTCCCATGGGCCTATGAGCAGGAGCGGCGCTGATGAGTGCGCTGTCTTTCCGCAACGTCTGGGTCGAATACGGCAACCAGATCGTTCTCGAGCGCATCAACATCGAGATTGCATCGGGAACGTTCCTGTCGATCGTCGGTCCCTCGGGCGCGGGCAAGAGCACCTTCCTGCGATTGATCCTCGGCCAGGAGAGGCCGACGCAGGGCACGGTGCTGCTCGACGGCGAACCGTTTCCTCCCGAACCGGGCCCCGACCGCGGCATCGTCTTCCAGCGCTATTCGGTGTTTCCGCACCTGACGGTGCTCGGCAACGTCTTGCTCGGCTACGAATTCGCGGAGCGCCCGCTGACCGCGCGCCTCATTGGCGCATCGCGACGGGAGGCGGTCGAGAAAAGCCGCGCGCTGATCGAGGCGGTTGGCCTGGGTGCGCATTGCGACAAATATCCGAGCGCGTTGTCGGGCGGCATGCAGCAGCGGCTTGCGATTGCGCAAGCGCTCGCCAAACGGCCGCGCGTATTGTTGCTGGACGAGCCTTTCGGGGCACTCGATCCCGGGACGCGCGTGCAGATGCACGCGCTGATCAAGCCGCTGTGGCGCGATCTGAGGATGACCATCGTGATGGTCACGCACGACATCAAGGAAGCGTTCGGGCTGGCGACGCGGCTGATCGCGCTCGACCGCCCGCGCCACGATCCGCAGGCGCCGGAGCGATTCGGCGCCAAGATCACCTACGACCTCGACCTGACGCGCGACGGCGCGGTGCCCGTACTGGGCTTCATCAAGGCCGAGGCGGAAGCCGCCCAGTAGACTAGACGAACAGGGAGTACCATCCATGCTGCTCAAATCCATGCATCGATCGCGCCGGGCGGGCGTCTTGCCCCAGCCGCAGAGAACGCGCCGGCATCATCCCGACTTCGACAAGATGGCAACGCAAGGCTGGCAGTCGCTCGAGGCCGAAGGCAAATTATCCAGCACAGGCTGGCGCAAGGAGCGGCAATGGGCGCTGGATATGGGGCTGCCCGGCGCCGACAGCCTGACCGATCGCGATATTCCGACGTTCGCGCGCGGCGAGCTGCCGCATTTCGCCGGCATCAACACCTTCATGAAGGCGCCCTATGTCGAGAACGTGCGCGACGTCGCGAAATACGATGCTGCCGTGATCGGCATTCCCTTCGATTCCGGCACCACCTATCGCCCGGGGACCCGTTTCGGGCCGCAGGGCATAAGGCGCATTTCCGCGCTCTACACGCCCTACAATTACGAGCTCGGCGTCGATCTGCGCGAGCAGATGACGCTCTGCGATGCCGGCGACGTCTTCACGATTCCCGCCAACCTCGAAAAGAGCTTTGACCAGATTTCGCGCGGTGTCGCCCACGTGTTCTCCTCGGGCGCGCTGCCGGTCATGCTCGGCGGCGATCACTCGATCGGATTCCCTTGCGTCCGCGGCATCGCGCAATGCACCGACAAGCGGATCGGCATCATCCATTTCGATCGCCACATCGACATCCAGGAAAAGGATCTCGACGAACGCATGCACACCACGCCCTGGTATTGGGCGACCAATCTGCCGAATGTCTCGGCGACCAACCTGGTGCAGCTCGGCATTGGCGGATGGCAGGTGCCGCGCGAGGGCGTCGAGGTGGCCCGCAAGCGCAACACCAACGTGCTGACGATCGCCGATATCGAGAGAATAGGCCTGGAGAAGACCGCCGAGATCGCGCTGGAACTGGCCTGGAAGGACGCGGACGCGGTCTACATCTCGTTCGACGTCGATTCGATCGATTGCGGTTTCGTTCCCGGCACCGGATGGCCGGAGCCGGGCGGCTTCCTGCCGCGCGAGGCCCTGAAAATTCTAGGCCTTGTCGCGGCCGAAGGCCTCTGCGGCCTGGAGGTGGTGGAGGTGTCGCCGCCCTACGACACCTCCGACATCACCGCGCTGGTCGGCGTGCGCGTGGTGGTCGAAGCTCTGGGCTCGATGGTCGCGCATAGCAAGCTCGGCAGCCACAAATCGATCATCAACAAGCCGGTTGCGTATTGAGGTCCGCCATGCGTCATCACCATCACGGCCATCATCACGATGTGCATGAACATGGACATGATCATGACCACGTGCACGATCACCATCATCATGACCACGTCCATCCGCCACACGGGCCGGGACACAATCACCCGCATGCCCAGCGCGCCCCGGTCCAATGGCAGACGCCGCACCAGCCGGACGGCGCGACGAATGCGGTCTCGCCGGAGGCGGACCTCGACAAGGTCGAAGCGGCCTTCGTCGACGGTTTCATCTCCGCTCCCGACCCCACCAGCTTCCTGCGTCTGGCGCGCATACCCTTTGAGATCGCGGCCGATGGCTCGAGCCTGAAATTGCTGCGGGTCGAGATCGACGCGCTCACTGATGTCGGCAGCCTGACGCCGCATCTTGGCGGCGCAACGTTCCGTTATGATCCGTTGCCGTCGAATTTCATCTCGCGGCGCCGCCGGCTCCGCTTCGTCTATTTCGACGGCGCGAACTTGCGGCCGCTCAGCTACGCCGAGCTCCGCGACATCGACCGCGGCTAGGACGAGTGACGGCGGTGGCTGAAGTCGCGAGTCGCATCGCAGGGGCGCGGCTCTTTGTGTCGCGCCGTCGGAAGGCTTGCGGATTGTCAGTGCCGCCTCAGCGGAAGCGCCATCAGCGCTTCGTCATAATAGGCGTCGCCGATCTTGAGTGCGCGGCGCTCAAGCCCGTATTGTTCGAATCCTGCCCGACTGTAGAGGCGGTAGGCGGCTGCGTTTGAAGCCACGACCGTCAGGCAGATTTCCTCGACGAGGGGGCGGGCCTGCGCGATGACCCTCCGCACGAGACATGCCGCCAGTCCCGTGCCGCGCGCGTCGGGGCGAACATACATGCCCCACAACACGCCCTTGTGCTGGACCTTGGTGCCACTATGCACGTAAAAACCAACCACGCCGAGGAGCGGCGAGCTGTCGATCCAGCCGCCAAGCACGATGTTGGTTTCCAGGCGCTGGGCCCACCAAGATTCGGGGTTGGCAGCCTCGGCCTCCCATGACGAGCCGAAGGCCTCGGGGTTATTCTTCAGGGCTTCAAGGCGAATCCCGCGATAGTTCGCGACATCATCCGCATCGAGACGGCGCACCTTGATGAGGTCTTGCGATGGAAATGTGCGGGGGTGATCCATCGATTTTGTATAGCGTTGCCTTCCGTCCAACTGCAACGGTTGAAAGTGCATGCCGCCCGCCACGTTCCCGGAGCTTGCGCGGCGCGCCGCCCGCCACGGCATGGTGCGCTGCCGATCCTGGGTTTACGAGTCCGTTGCGTGGCATCCTGCAAAATCGGAACGCCGCAGCCTGGTGGCGAGAGCATGCACCTCAATACGTCGCGCCGCGGCGTTGCCTGCTATTTCACGAACATGTCTGCCAGCCGATTGAGGTCTGACCACACCGCCACGCCAATATCCATCCTGACCTTTCGTCGTTCCGGGGCGCGACGAAGTCGCGAGCCCGGAATCCATAACCACGACCGGAGTATGGATTCCCGGCTCGCGCTGCCGCGCGCCCCGGAATGACGACAGTGAGACTTGCGCACGACACCTTCCGCCCATGCGCTATCCGCGCCTACAGCGCATCAACCTCGCGCGAACATCGGGGCCTCGTTCTGCAGCACCGGCGCCACCGCATCGACCAGCCGTCCGGCGGCGGCGTCCACGGTAAGCCCCGCTGTGTTTACGACCGCAGACGCCCGCGCATAAAGCGGCTCGCGGCTGAGCAGGATGTTGCGCAGCTCCGCCATTGCCGAGCGATCGTCCGCCATCGGCCGCAGATCGCCCTGCTTGCGCACCCGCGCCATGTGCTCCTCCGGCTCGGCCTTCAGCCAGATCGTGTAGAACGACGACAGGATCAGGTCGAAGGTCGACGGTTCGGAGACGATGCCGCCGCCGGTCGCCAGCACCATCGGCTCTTTCCGCGCCAGCAATTGCGTCAACGCGGTCTGCTCCATGCGGCGAAAACCTTCCTGGCCGTAGAGTGCGATGATCTCGGCGACCGAGAGCCCGTTCTGCCGCTCGATCTCCTTGTTCAGCTCGACGAAATTCCAGCCGATCTCTTTCGCGAGCATCTTGCCGAGGGTGGATTTGCCGGCGCCGCGCAGGCCGATCAGCGCGATGCCGGCGAAAGATGTTCGGCGATGCGTCGACGCGCTGCCGCCCGAGAGGACATCCTTGGCCTGCGCGATCTGGTTTGGCGAAGCTTTTCGGAGGAGATCGCGGATCACCTGCCAGTCGGGCGCGGGATCGGTCGAGGGGATCAGGTCTTCGAGATGCGCGCCCATCGCGTTGGAGACGCGGCGCAGCAGCACGATCGAGACGTTGCCTTTGCCGCTTTCAAGCTGCGCGATATAGCGTTCGGAAATGCCGGACACCTTGGCGAGCACCTTTCGCGACATGCCGCGAAGCGCCCGCATGGTGCGGACGCGCTGGCCGAGTTGTTCGAGAAAGCCGGCCTCGGGATCGGAATCGTCGCTCATGTCCCTCCGGGGCCTTTCGGTTCCGATGGAATCGGAACGGAGGCTCCAGCCTCTTGTTCTAACGCGTTTTCTTCACGCGAACCGGTACCCACTTCGCTCGAAAACGCTCTATGATCTCGTCCGCCAGGTGCGGAAACATAATGCCGAGAAGGATTGACAGCAAGCAAGCATGATGGCTTTCTATGAATTATAATTCAAAAAGCGGGGAGAAGCGTCGTGGATTCCTACAATGCGGTGACGTGGCTGCTCGACCGCAATGTCGAGGAGGGCCGTGGCGGCAAGCTCGCTTACACCGACACGGTCCTTGAGCTGACCTATGGCGAGCTGCAGGCGCAGACCCGGCGCGCCGCCAACATGCTGCGCCGTCTCGGCGTCCGCCGCGAGGAGCGGGTTGCCATGATCATGCTCGATACGGTCGATTTTCCGGTTCTGTTTCTGGGCGCGATCCGTGCCGGCATCGTGCCGGTGCCGCTGAACACGCTGCTCACCTCGGATCAATATGCCTATGTGCTGGCAGACTGCCGCGCGCGCGTGTTGTTCATCTCGGAGGCACTCTACCCAGCCGTCAAGGACATCGTCGGACGGATGGCCGACCTGGAATGTGTCATCGTCTCCGGCAAGAACGCGTATGGACACAAATTGTTGTCCGACGAACTCGCGGGCGAAAGCGATGCATTCGCGACCGCCGCGACCCACGAAGACGAGCCGGCGTTCTGGCTTTATTCGTCAGGCTCGACCGGCATGCCGAAGGGCGTGCGGCATCTGCATTCTAGTCTTGCCGCGACCGCCGACACCTATGCCAAACAAGTGCTCGGCATCCGCGAAGATGACGTTTGTCTGTCCGCGGCCAAACTGTTTTTCGCCTATGGCCTCGGCAACGCGCTGACCTTTCCGATGTCGGTCGGCGCCACCACCATTCTCAATTCGGAGCGTCCGACGCCGGCGGCCATGTTCGCGCTGATGAACAAGTATCATCCGACCATCTTCTACGGCGTGCCGACATTGTTCGCGGCGATGCTCAACGATGAATCACTGAAGAAGGAGCGTTGCGGCACGCGGCTGCGCATCTGCACATCGGCGGGCGAGGCGTTGCCGGAATCGGTCGGCAACAGTTGGAAGTCGCGCTTTGGCGTCGACATTCTCGACGGTGTCGGCTCGACCGAGCTTTTGCATATCTTCCTGTCGAACGCGCCCGGCGACATCAAATACGGCTGCTCGGGGCGTCCGGTGCCGGGCTATCAGGTGCGGCTGGTCAACGAGGCCGGCCATGACGTGGCCGACGGCGAGGTCGGCGAGATGGTGGTGCACGCGCCATCGGCGGGCGAGGGCTACTGGAATCAGCGCAGCAAGAGCCGCTCGACCTTCGAGGGCTACTGGACCCGCACCGGCGACAAGTACATTCGCGACGCCGACGGGCGCTACACCTTCTGCGGCCGCAGCGACGACATGTTCAAGGTGTCGGGTATCTGGGTGTCGCCATTCGAAGTCGAAAGCGCGCTGATCACGCATCCCTCCGTGCTGGAGGCGGCCGTGGTGCCGGAAGCCGATCCGGAAGGCCTCTTGAAACCGAAAGCGTTCGTCGTGCTGCGCGCCGACGCCAAGACCGACGGGCTCGACGAGGCGCTGAAGGAGCACGTCAAGCAGAAGATCGGGGTGTGGAAATATCCGCGCTGGATCGAGGTGGTGGACGCCTTGCCAAAGACGGCGACGGGGAAGATCCAGCGCTTCAAGCTGCGGGAGGGGGCGCCGTAATTGCCTGTCATTCCGGGGCGATGCGAAAGCATCGAACCCGGAATCTCGATCAGCGAACACGACGTCGAGATTCCGGATCAGCTCGCTTCGCGAGCTGTCCGGAATGACTGAGAAAGACACGACATGACCACACTCGCCCCCTCCGGCTTCCTCAGCATCGGCGTGTCCGATCTCGAATACCGCATGATCGGGCCTGCGCCGGATCAGGCGCCGACCATCGTCATGCTGCATGAGGGCTTGGGTTCGGCCGCGCTGTGGGGTGATTTTCCGGACATGCTTCAGGCGGCCACCGGCGCGGGCGTGTTCGTTTATTCGCGTGCGGGTTACGGCGCCTCGTCGCCCGTGAAGCTGCCGCGCCCGCTTGACTACATGCATGTCGAGGCGCTCGAGGTTCTGCCAAGACTGCTCGACCACATCGGCTTTCGCCGCGGGCTTCTGCTCGGGCATTCCGACGGCGCTTCGATCGCTGCGATCTATGCCGGCGGCGTGCAGGATCATCGCGTGCGGGCGTTGGCGCTGATCGCACCGCATTTCATCGTCGAGGATGTTTCGGTGTCCTCGATCGCCGAAATCAAGACCGCCTACGAGACGACGGATTTGCGCGCGAAGCTCGCGCGCTGGCACAGGGATGTCGATAACGCCTTCCATGGCTGGAACGGCGCCTGGCTCGATCCGAAATTTCGCAAATGGGATATTTCCGAATATCTCGCCTATATCCGCGTACCGGTCGCGATTGTCCAAGGCGCAGACGATCAATACGGGACCATCCGTCAGATCGAGATCGCGAAAGCGGAATGTTACTGTCCGGTCGACGTGACACTGCTTTCAGATGCCGGGCATTCGCCGCATCGTGAAGCGCCGGGAGCGACGCTGAACGCGATCTCGGAATTCGCCAAGGCGGTGCTGCAGGCGCATGGCGAGGCGCATAGCAGCCTGCGGCTTAGCGGCGGCAGCCCTGATTGCCGCGCATGAAAGAAAATGCATATTTTGGAAGTCCGAGCTAGACTGTTTCGATAACATGCATTATAATGCATAGGTATCTTAACAACGCTCAAGCTTAACAACGCTTTAACAACGCTCAAGGGTGGCCAAATGGCCGGGGAAGATCGCGTGCTTTCGGGAAGCGCGACATACATCGATTTCCAGACCGACCCGTCGCGCTACCGCCATTGGAAGCTCGATGTCGCGGATGACGTCGCGACGCTCACCATGGACGTCGACGAGAATGGCGGGCTGTTCGAGGGCTATCAGCTCAAGCTCAATTCCTACGATCTCGGCGTCGACATTGAACTCGCTGATGCCGTTCAGCGGCTGCGCTTCGAGCATCCCGGCGTGAAAGCCGTGGTCATTCGCTCCGGCAAGAACCGCGTGTTCTGCGCCGGCGCCAATATCCGCATGCTGGCGGGCGCAACCCACGCCCACAAGGTCAACTTCTGCAAGTTCACCAACGAGACCCGCAACGGGCTGGAAGATTCCAGCGAGAATTCCGGCCAGCGTTTCATCACGGTCGTCAACGGCACCGCGGCCGGCGGCGGCTATGAGTTGGCGCTTGCCACGGACCACATCATCCTTGCTGACGACGGCGCCGCCGCTGTCGCGCTGCCTGAAGTGCCGCTGCTCGCGGTGTTGCCCGGCACCGGCGGACTGACGCGCGTCGTCGACAAGCGCAAGGTGCGCCGCGACCACGCCGATTTCTTCTGCACCATCGAGGAAGGCGTCAAGGGCAAGCGTGCGGTGCAGTGGCGCCTCGTCGACGAGATCGCGCCGAATTCCAAGTTAGAAGCCAGGATCGCCGAGCGCGCCAAGGCATTCGCCGCCTCTTCGCCGCGAAAGGGCAGCGGCGAGGGAAACGACAAGGGCATCGTGCTGGCGCCGCTGAAGCGCAGCTTCGACGACGGCGCCGTCCGCTACGGCTTTGTCAGCGTCGACATCGATCGGCCCGCGCGCATCGCGACGATCTCGATCAAGGCGCCCGACGCCCCGCCGCCTGCCGATATCGACGGCATGATCGCACAAGGCGCGGCGTTCTGGCCGCTGCAGGTCGCGCGCGAGCTGGACGATGCGATCCTGCATCTGCGCATCAATGAACTCGAGATCGCGATGCTGGTGTTCAAGTCGCATGGCGAGCGCGCCAATATCCTGGCCTGCGATTCGTTTCTCGAGGCTAACAAGGCGCACTGGCTGGTCAACGAAATCAGGCAATACTGGAAGCGAGTGTTGAAGCGCATCGACGTCACCTCGCGCACGCTGGTGACGCTGGTGGAGCCCGGGTCCTGTTTTGTCGGCACCTTGGCCGAACTCGTGTTCGCGGCCGACCGCTCCTACATGCTGATCGGCTCGCGGCAGGGCGATAATCGCCCGCCGCCGTCGATCGAGCTATCGGCGATGAATTTCGGGCCCTATCCGATGAGCCACGGCCTGACGCGGCTGCAATCGCGCTTCCAGGCCGATCCGTCCGATCTCGATCGCGCGCGCGACAAGATCGGCGAAGCTCTCGATGCCGAACAGGCCGAAGCGCTCGGCCTTGTCACCTTCGCGCTCGACGACATCGACTGGGATGACGAGATCAGGGTGTTCTTCGAGGAGCGCGCGAGCTTCTCGCCCGACAGCCTCACCGGCATGGAGGCGAACCTGCGGTTCGCTGGCCCCGAGACCATGGAAACGAAGATCTTCGCGCGGCTGACCGCGTGGCAGAACTGGATCTTCCAGCGCCCGAACGCGGTCGGCCCGGAAGGCGCGCTGCCGCGATACGGTTCGGGTCAGAAGCCGAACTTCGATATGAAGAGGGTTT
>Ga0137377_10005038_pt1 | contig 10505 bp, 8 predicted proteins | sample SagtaG_22_FD_104815 | JGI IMG/M metagenome (GOLD analysis project Ga0137377, IMG submission 104815) | Vadose zone soil microbial communities from Sagehorn Ranch, Mendocino, California, USA - Sage2_L_40_16 metaG | ecosystem: Environmental > Terrestrial > Soil > Vadose zone | place: USA... | reverse complement strand
CTTCAAGGTCGCGGGCACGCGCGATGGCATCACCGCGCTTCAGATGGATATCAAGATCAAGGGCTTGACACACGAGATCATGGCCCAGGCCCTGGAACAGGCACGCGAGGCGCGGCTGTTCGTGCTCGACAAGATGCTGGCCGTCCTGCCGAAGCCGCGGATCGAGATGAGTGACTACGCCCCGCGCATCACCACGATCCTCATCAACCCCGACAAGATCCGCGACATCATCGGCCCGGGAGGCAAGATGATCCGCAAGATCACCGAGGAAACGGGCGCCCAGATCGACGTCGAGGACGACGGCCGGGTTTTCATCGCCGCGGTCGACCAGGAAGGCGGCCAGAAGGCGATCGACTGGATCAAGAGCCTGACCGACGAGGTCGAGGTCGGGAAGATCTACAAGGGCAAGGTCGTCCGGATCATGCCGTTCGGCGCCTTCGTCGAGGTCCTGCCGGGCCAGGATGGACTGGTCCACGTCTCCAAGCTGACCGACCACCGCGTGGAGCGCGTCGAAGAGGTGGCCAACGTCGGCGACGAGATCGTGGTCAAGGCGGTCGAGATCGACAGCCAGGGCAGGCTCAACCTGAGCCGCCAGGCCGCGATCGAGGAGCTCACCGCCAAGGGCGAGCCCATCGAGGAGAGCATCAACCCGGAGGTCATGGCGGCGGCGCTTGCCTCGCCGGCTCCGGCGCCGCGCGAGGGCGGGTTCGGCGGCCGGGACCGAGGTGGCCGCAACGGCGGAGGTCGCGACAGGCGCCCCCGGAGAGACTGAGGTAGGCCGCTGGGGGCGCTGCGCGCTCCTCCCCACACGTAGGGAGGCAACCGTGATGGCTGAGGCCATCAGGGTCGGCCCCTCCTGCGCTGCGCGCTCCTCCCCACAAGTGGGGAGGCAACCGTGATGGCTGAGGCCATCAGGGTTTGTATCGCCGGACACCGAGGCAAGGTGGGCTCGGTGCTCGAGGCGGCGTTCGCGAACGAGCCGGGAATCGAATATGTCGGGGGTATAAGCCGCGGCGACGACCTCGCCGCGTTCCTCCACGAAAAGCGTCCGCGTGTTCTTATCGACTTCACGCAACCCGCCGAAGCCCTGCACAATGCGCTCGCCGCCGTGGCCGCCGGAGCTTCCCCGATCGTGGGCACGACCGGCTTGTCGGGCACCGACGTCGACAAGCTGGAAACCGCGTGCAAGGCAAAAAGCGTGGGCGGAATCGTGGCGCCGAACTTCGCGGTCGGGGCCGTCTTGATGATGCACCTGGCCGATATCGCCGCTCCGCACTTCGATGCGGTCGAGATCATCGAGCTCCACCACGCCGGCAAGCTCGACGCGCCTTCCGGCACCGCGCTGTCGACCGCGCGGCGCTTGGCGGCGCGGCGTAAAGACAAACCGTTCGCCCACCGCAAGGCGGAAAAAGAAACGCTCACGGGAACGCGAGGCGGGGAAGAGGGCGGGGTTGCCGTGCATAGCGTCCGGCTGCCAGGCTTTGTTGCCGACCAGGAGGTCATCTTCGGACTGCCAGGCCAGACGTTGACGATCGCGCATCGCACCACGAGCCGCGAGGCGTACGTGCCTGGCGTGCTCCTGGCGATCCGCCAAGTGACGAAGGAAAACAGGTTCTATCGGGGCCTCGACGAACTGATAGGCCTTAGGTAAACTGACCGCGTGCCCACCCCCAAGCGATTAAACGTTGCTGTCGTAGGCGCGACCGGGATGGTCGGCAACGAGATGCTGCGCGTCCTCGCGCAACGGCAATTTCCGATCGAACGCGTCATCGCCCTCGCGTCCGAGAGGTCCAAGGGCATGACCGTGTCTTACAACGGCAGCTCGCTCAAGGTGGAAGAGCTTCGCGAGGCCGCGTTCAAGGGCATCGACGTCGCACTGTTCGCCGCGAGCGGCGACATCGCGCTGATGTATGGCCCGGTCGCGGCGGAATCCGGCGCCCTGGTCATCGACAACAGCTCGGCGTGGCGGATGAAGGAAAACGTGCCGCTGGTGGTGCCCGAGGTGAACGGCGACGACATCCGCGAGAACGAGGGCATCATCGCCAATCCGAACTGCTGCGCGATCCCGCTGGCCGTCGCCCTGAACCCGCTGAAGAAGACGGCCGGCCTGGAGCGCGTGCTGGTCTCCACCTATCAGGCGGCGTCGGGCGCCGGACGTGCGCTGGTCGATGAGCTGGAGGAGCAGACAAAGGCGATCGCCGACGGCAAGGAGCCGCCGGTGGCAGCGTATCCCTATCAGCTCGCGTACAACGTCGTGCCGGGCGGATGGCGACTCGAGGCTGATGGCTACAACGAGGAGGAGGTCAAGATCGTCAACGAGACGCGCAAGATCCTCCACGAGCCCGAGCTGCGAATCACAGCGACATGCGTGCGTGTGCCAGTGCCGATCGGACACGGGGAATCCGTTTTCGTCGAGACGACGCAGAAGATCACCGCGGACGATGCGCGGACGCTGCTCGGCAATGCGCCCGGCATCGTGGTGCAAGACGATCCGCACGCCAGGCTCTACCCGACCCCGCATGATGTCGCAGGCAAGGACGAGGTGTACATCGGGAGGATTCGCGAGGATGCATCGACCCGGCATGGCCTGGTCCTCTGGATCGTCTCGGACAACCTGCGCAAGGGCGCGGCGCTGAACGCGGTGCAGATCGCCGAGCAAGCCATCCAACTCGGAGCACTGGGAGCGGTGAAAGCATGACCAAGGAAATAGGACGCCTCTTGACCGCGATGGTCACGCCATTCAAGGCCGATGGATCCGTCGATTACAAGGCTGCGGGAGAGCTGGCCCGGATGCTCGTCGCCGACGGTTCGGACGGCGTCGTGGTGTCCGGAACGACCGGCGAATCACCGACCCTCACGGACGCGGAAAAGATCGAGCTCGTGAGGACTGTCAAGGACGCCGTCCCCGGCAAAAACGTCGTCGCCGGGACGGGCAGCAACGACACGCACCATTCGGTCGAGCTGTCCAAGCTTGCGATGAAGGCCGGCGCCGACGCTTTGCTGGCAGTCGTCCCGTATTACAACAAGCCGCCCCAGGAAGGCATGTATCAGCACTTCAAGGCGATCTCCGAGATCGGGCCGACGATCATGTACAACATCCAGGGCCGCACCGCGATCAACATGACGGCGGCGACCACGCTTCGCTGCGCGGATCTCCCGGGGATCATCGGTGTGAAGGAGGCAAGTGGCGACCTCGATCAGATCGGACTCGTGTGCGCTGCCAAGCCGGACGAATTCAAGGTGTGGAGCGGCGACGACAGCTGGACCCTGCCCGTGCTCGCGGTGGGCGGCTACGGGGTGATCTGCGTCGTCTCGCACATCGCGGGGCGATCGATGAAGAAGCTGATCGACGCCCATAGGCGGGCGGACAATGAAGTTGCGCAGGAAATCCACCACGGCCTTCTTCCTGTGATCAAGGCGCTGATGACCACCGCGGCCAACCCCGTGCCGATCAAGTCCGCGCTGAACGAGATGGGCTTCCACGCCGGTCCCTTCCGGCTGCCGCTGGTGCCACTCACCGACGAGCAGCAGAAATCCGTCATGCAGACGATCCGCGATGCGGGCGAATACATCACATTTGCCAAGCCCGGGGTCAGAGTCGCTTAGCGCACCCGTGGAGCTGTTGCAGCTCCACGACACCATTCGTTCCTGCAAGAACTGCGGCCTGCACGCGACGCGTACGCAGGCGGTGCCGGGGGTTGGACCTTGTCCCGCCGACGTCATGATCGTCGGGGAGGCGCCAGGCTTCAACGAGGACCGGCAGGGTGAGCCGTTCGTGGGCGCCGCGGGCAAGCTGCTGGACACGCTTCTCGCGCGCATCTCGCTGAGCCGCGCCGATGTCTACATCACCAACGTATTGAAGTGCCGCCCGCCGATGAACCGTGATCCGATGCCGAACGAGGTCGAGGCGTGCTCGCCCTACCTCAAGGAGCAGATGGCTCTCGTCAAGCCGAAGGTCGTCCTCATCCTCGGCCGACACGCGCTGGAGCGCTTGATGCCCGGGCAGGGTTCGATCTCGAGGATCCACGGCACCCTGATCAAGCGCGGTGACCTCGCGTATGTCCCGCTCTACCACCCGGCGGCGGCACTGCACAACGGATCCCTTGTCGCCGACCTGGAGCACGATTTCGACCAGCTGAGGCGATACCTCGACCAGCTGCTCGCCCCCCCGCCACCTCCTGTGCCAATTGCCGTTCCCAAGCAGGAGTCCGAACAGCTGCGTCTGTTGTGACCCGACAACGACTCCGGTACCTCCCGCTCGGCGGCCTGGGCGAGGTCGGCATCAACATGTGGGCGCTCGAGTGGGAGAAGAAGATCCTGGTGGTCGACGCCGGGCTGATGTTTCCCCAGGAGGACATGCTGGGCATCGACCTGGTCTTGCCCGATATCTCGTACCTCCTCCAGAAGGACCGCGAGGTGCTCGGAATCTTCCTGACCCACGGCCACGAGGACCACATCGGCGGCCTCCCCTTCGCCCTGAAGAAGCTGAACGTCCCGGTCTTCGGCACGCGCCTGACGCTCGGCCTGGTCAAGCCGAAGCTCAAGGAACACCGAATCCTGCGCGAGTCCGACCTGCGCGAGGTCAGGGTGGGGGATTCGGTGCAACTCGGCCCGTTTCGGGTCGAAACCGTCGCCGTGTGCCATTCCATTCCCGACGCGGTCGCGCTCGCGATCGACACGCCAGTCGGCCGCGTCGTGTACACGAGCGACTTCAAGCTCGATCCGGCGCCCCCCGATGGGCTTCCCACCAACATGGATCGGTTCCGGAAACTAGGCGAGGCCGGGGTCTTGCTGCTGTTGAGCGACTCGACCAACGCCGAGCGCGATGGTCATTCCGGCTCGGAGCGCGATCTGCACGACGCGTTCGAGCGAATCTTCAGCCAGGCGCCAGGCCGCATCGTCGTGGCCAACTTCGCGTCGAACATCCACCGCATCCAGCACCTGGTCCGGATGGCGACCCAGTTCGATCGGCGCGTCGCGGTCGTCGGGCGAAGTCTCCAGCAGAACTTCAAGACTGCCCGCGAGCTGGGGTTCCTGAGCGTGCCGGAAGAGGTCGTCGTGCCGCTTGCCGAGGTCGACCACATCGCACCCTCGAAACTTTTGCTCCTCACGGCCGGCAGCCAGGGCGAGCCCATGTCGGCCCTGACGCGCTTTGCGGCGCAGCGACATCCATTTCTCAACGTGCGCAAAGACGACTGGGTGGTCATCTCCGCGCGGCCCATCCCGGGCAACGAGCGAATGGTCCACCAGACGGTCAACAACCTCTACCGACACGGAGCGCGGGTCTTTTACTCCGAGGTCGGCAGCGTGCACGTGACCGGCCACGCTCAGCGCGGCGAGCTGCGCGAGATGCTCGACGCCGTGCGGCCGAGGTTCTTCGTGCCGGTCCACGGCGAATATCGCCAGCTGCTGCTGCATTCCGAGCTCGCGCGCGAGGCCGGGCTGGATCAATCGCACATCGCGGTCGTCGAGGACGGTGAGACGGTGGAGCTCGACGCCGACACGATGACGCGCGGGGAAAAGGTCGGCACCGGGCTCGTCTACGTCGACGGGCTGGGGGTTGGTGACGTGGAGCAGGTCGTGCTGCGCGACCGCCGGCACCTTGCCGAGGACGGAATCCTGGTCGTCACGCTCACCCTGGATCGCGACACGGGCACGGTGCTCGCCGGGCCGGAGCTCGTCTCCCGCGGGGTGATCGAGCCTGAGCTCTCCGTGCGGTTGATGGCCGATGCCCGCGCAGCCGTCCTTCAGAGCATCCGTCGGTTTGCCGATTCGCACCCCGAGTTGAGCCTGCTCCAGGAGGTGGTCCACGACGCCGTGTCGCAGACGGTCTACAAGCGGACGCGGCGCCGCCCTATGGTGATCCCGGTCGTGACGGAGATTTGAAGCTTCCTCCGTTGGCGCTTATCGCGCCAAGCCTGTGCCCGCGCTGCGACCAGCCGGCGATGGTGCTCAATCATTCGTCCGAAGAGGTGCGCTGCGCCCACTGCGGCTTGCAGCTTCATCAGTGCGCGAGATGCCGCGGGGTCGCGGGGCCGTTCGATCGATTCTGCGGATTTTGCGGTTACGAGATGGTGCAGGGAGAGAAGCGGCCCCTCTGGTGGCGGCTGTGGTTCCTGGCGGCTCTGCTTCCGGTTGCGCTCGGCCTTGCCTATGGAATAGCCCAAGCACACGGACGCTGACGCCAGGAGGTGGCACGCTCCCTCTCCCCATCTGGGAGAGGGATGAAGGGAGAGGGGCGCAAGCGGCACCAACGCCCCTCTCCCCGAGCCCTCTCCCCTGCAGGGAGAGGGTGCTGTTGCCTCAACTATCGGTTGAGGCGCTGACCGCACTCCACGCAGAAGCTGTGCCGTCCCAGGTTGTGGTGCCCGCATGACGGGCACACCAGGCGCCGCGGCGGATCCGCTTGCAGCCAGCGTTCGTTTTCCCGCCGGTACCAGATGCCATCCTCCGGTCCGAGCATCCAGCGCCGTCCTTCGTTGTCGAGCACAGCGAGGTCGCGCACGGCGACCCTGAAGGCGCGCGGCTGCAAGTTTCCGATCCTTCGCTCTTCGACCAGGAACTTGTAGCGAACCTCCGCTTCGGCGAACGGGTCGACTGCCACGGACGAGAGTATGCCTGCCGCGAAAGGGTAGAATCCAATCGGCTCAAGGGCCCGCAGCATGCGTCGCACCACATCCCGAAGCTCGACTCGATCTGGCGCTCGCCGCGCTTCATCTTCCCGTTCCAAACGGAGCAAGCGCGCGACGCGGCCGCGCCTCAGCGCACGTCAAGTCAGAGAGATCGCGGGCGTCCTGCTGATGCTCGCGGCGCTGCTCGGCCTGCTCGCGATCCTGAGCCACGCCGGATTGATCCTGGGCGCCATCCGCGACGCGATCGAGTCCGCGTTCGGAAAAGCGTGGTTCGTCCCGGTCGCCGCGGCCGTGGGCCTGAGCGGCTGGCTTCTGTGGACGAAGGCGCCTCGACCGCGCACGGTCGATGTCGTCGCAGGCCTGGTTGCCGTGCTCTCGCTTGTAGGTCTCTTCAGCCGCGTCGCGATACACGCGGGCGGCTCGATTGGCGATGGTATCGACGCCGCGCTGACCAACCTGTTCACGGATGTCGGCGCGTGGGCCCTTCTCCTCGCCGGTCTGGTGATCGGCCTCATCGTCACGATCCACTTCAGCCCCGGGGCGCTGCTCGTCACGGCGGTCGGCGCGCTGCGCGCCGCCAACGCGGAGCGCGCGCGGCTGCGTGATCTGGTGGCGTCACCCGCGCCTGAGCGGGCCAAGCCGGTGAAGCATTCGGCCAACACCGACGCGCTCACTCGCTCGGCGGCAAGCTTCGCGACGGCACCCGCGGCGCCCGACCAGAAGAACCTGTGGGACGTCGACGGCATCGACGAGCCTGCGGTCAAGGGCCCCTCGCGCGAGCCAGTCGCTGTGGCGGTCGCCGAGGAGCCGCCCGAACGGGCCGTCCCGCTCATGCGGGTCGTCGCCGAGCCGGAGGACGACCTCCCGGAGATCGCATGGAAGCTGCCGTCAATCGCTCTCCTCGACACGGTCACCGCGCGTCGCGAGCGGATGGCGGACGAGATCAAGCGCAACGTCAAGGTTATCGAGAGCACGCTCGCCACTTTCGGCGTCGAGTGCAAGGTGGTGGGCGTCAACCCCGGCCCGGCCGTCACGCAGTACGAGGTCCAGCCCGGCCCTGGCGTGCAGGTGAAGCGCATCACCGCGCTGCAGAACGACCTCTCGCTCGCGCTGGCTGCGGCGCCGCTTCGGATCGAGGCGCCGATCCCGGGCAAGTCGGCGGTCGGCATCGAGGTGCCGAACAAGTCCGCGAGCCTGGTCACGATCCGCGAGGTCATCGAAACCGCCGCCTTTCGCGAGGGAAGCAACCTTCTCGCACTCGGCCTGGGCAATGACGTGTCCGGGCAATCGATCGTCGCCGATCTCACGCGCATGCCCCACCTGCTCATCGCAGGAGCAACCGGGCAGGGCAAAAGCGTCTGCATCAATGCGCTGATCACGAGCCTGCTGTTCCAGGTGACGCCCGACCACATGCGCCTCCTGCTCATCGACCCCAAGCGCGTCGAGCTGACCGGCTACAACGGCCTGCCGCACCTGGCGCTGCCGGTGCTGGTCGAATCGCATCAGGCTGCGGCGGCCTTGCGCTGGGCCGTGGCGGAGATGGATCGCCGCTACAAGCTCTTCTCGGCAGAAGGCGTACGCAACATCGCCGCCTACAACGACAAGGCGACGCAGAAGCTCGCCCGCCGGCTGCCTTACGTCGTCATCGTGATCGACGAGCTGGCCGACCTGATGATGGTCGCGGCCGGCGAGATCGAAGAGCTCATCTGCCGGATCGCGCAGCTTGCCCGGGCGGTCGGCATCCACCTCATCATCGCCACGCAGCGGCCGTCCACAGACATCATTACCGGGCTCATCAAGGCCAACATCCCGTCGCGCGTCGCTTTCGCCGTCGGCTCGCAGGTCGACAGTCGGGTGATCCTCGATACGGGCGGTGCGGAAAAGCTGCTCGGTCGGGGTGACATGCTCTACCAGCCGGTCGACGCCGGGAAACCGACTCGTATCCAGGGTGCTTTCGTCAGCGACCAGGAAGTTGACGGCGTGGTCAACTTCTGGAAGTCGCAGGGCGGGCCGCGCTACATGGAGGAGATCCTCGAGGAAGGCGCGAGCACCGAGTGGCAGGGTGAGAGGAGGGAGGAGCGCAAGCTCGACGCGCTCTTCGCCCGTTCCGCGCGCGCGGTGGCGGCCGAGGGCGCGGCCTCAGTCTCCCTTGTGCAGCGCAAGTTCAACGTCGGGTACTCACGTGCGGGCCGGATCGTCGACCAGCTCGCCGAGCACCGCGTGATCGGCGGCTACCAGGGCTCCAAGTCACGCGAGGTCCTCATGACGCTGCCCGACGTCGACGAGCTTTTGGAGCGGCTGGGCATCGAATAACGCCAAACTTCTTCGTAGGCGAGCGATGAACATCCCTAACAGCCTGACCGTGAGCCGCCTGCTGGCGATCCCGGTGCTCATGGCGCTCCTGCTCGTCCGTTTCCCAGGACACGACCAGGTTGCCGCAGTCCTGTTCGTTCTCTTCTCGCTCACCGATACGCTCGACGGGGAGCTCGCGCGCCGCCGCGGAATCGTAAGCGACTTCGGGAAGTTCCTCGACCCGCTTGCCGACAAGCTGTTTGTGCTGTCGGTTCTGATCGTGCTCGTCCAGGAGGGACTTGTAGCCGCCTGGGTTGTGGTCGTGATCTTCTCGCGCGAGCTGATCATCACGATCCTTCGCTCCGTCGCCGCGACGCAGGGACATGTCATCGCCGCGGCCCCGCTTGGCAAGACCAAGACGATCACCCAGATGAGCGCGGTCGCGTTGTTGATACTGCAGCGGCCGTATCCCGTTCTGGTGCCGATCGCCGATGTGGCGGTAGGGATCGCGGTCGTCTTCACGCTCTGGAGCGGCCTCGATTACCTCTGGCGCTTCCGTCACCTGATCGCGCCGTTTGACAATTCCCGCCTGCGCTCGGCACCAAGCGGCGGCGCGCCAGAGATGGCGCCAGGTGCAGAGCTCGCCGCGGTCCTTCGCGGCAGCGGGCTGACGGTCGCGGTCGCCGAATCATCGACCGGAGGGATGGTGGGAGCCATGATCACCGACCAGGCAGGAAGCTCCGAGTATTTCGTCGGTGGGGTGATCGCCTACTCGAATGAAGCCAAGCGCGAGCAGCTGGATGTGGCCCAGGGATTGCTCGACACCGCCGGCGCCGTCAGCCGCGAGGTGGCCAGCGCCATGGCGGAGGGAGCGCGAGCACGTTTCGGAACCAGGCTCGCGGTGGCGGTGACGGGGATCGCCGGACCGCAAGCTGACGGCAGCAGCAAGCCGGTCGGCCTGACCTTCATCGCCGTCGCTTCCGAGCGCGAGACGTCGGTGCGCGAGTTCAGGTTCGCGGGCGATCGCGCGTCGAATCGCCGGCAAGCCGCGACGGAGGCGCTTGGGATGCTGATCGCCGAGGCGCGGCGGGTCGCGCGGATGCGCATGAAGAGCGCTTGACCGGCGAACGCCTGTTCGCTACACTTGGCCGGCTTAACAGGGCAACTTGAAATTTCGCACCGCTCTGGCAACACTCGTGGCAACGACCTAGGAGGCATCGAGCAGAAATTGGACAAAGACAAAGACAAAGCACAGGCGGAAAAGGACAAAGCACAGGCGCAGGCGCTTGACTCCGCGGTGTCCCAGATCACGAAGAGCTATGGCAAGGGCGCGATCATGCGCCTCGGCGAGCACGTGGCACTGCGCGGCGAGGTGACCACGATCTCGACTGGAGCGCTGCCCCTCGATCTCGCGCTCGGCGTCGGCGGCATCCCGCGGGGGAGGGTGACCGAGCTCTACGGTCCTGAGTCCGCCGGCAAGACCACCCTGGCACTTCATGTCATCGCTGAGGCCCAGAAGGCAGGAGGGGTGGCGGCGTTCGTCGATGCCGAGCACGCCCTCGACCCGCTTTACGCGTCGCG
>Ga0137377_10005033_pt1 | contig 10509 bp, 6 predicted proteins | sample SagtaG_22_FD_104815 | JGI IMG/M metagenome (GOLD analysis project Ga0137377, IMG submission 104815) | Vadose zone soil microbial communities from Sagehorn Ranch, Mendocino, California, USA - Sage2_L_40_16 metaG | ecosystem: Environmental > Terrestrial > Soil > Vadose zone | place: USA... | reverse complement strand
TTGAACAATCCCATCGGAACTGACCAGGATGGCCTGGGCGGGACACACCTGCGCGCAAGGGGCCAGCGGCTCCTCGCAGTGCATACAGAGTGTTGGCGAGGAGGCCACCGTGTTGTGACGCTCGAGATAATCAATGTAGATCATGCTCTCACCCTTGTGTGTATCACACTCGCGGCAGGCGGCAACGCACGAGCGGCACCCGATGCAGCGCGAGGGATCGAGAAAGATCCTCTTTACCAGGTCTGCCATTGTCTCTTCCCTCCTCTAACGCAATGTCGGGTTTGGTTGAGCATGCGCGATGGGCAGTTCGTGCCTCCGTCGCCCTGCCTCAAGCAGCGCCTGGGTGTCTACGTCTTTGGCCCACTCAGGCTTTTGCTGCGCGCGAACTGTGGCGGCGGCGCAGACCTTGTACTCCGGAATCTTCATCATCGGCTCAAACACCGGGTTGGTCAACTGGTTAGCAGCCTGGGTATGCCCATAGTGATAGGGAATGAATAACGTATCCGGTCGAATCGAGCGCACTACCAGCGCGGGCGCGGTCATCTCACCACGCCGCGTGCGCACGGTCACCCAGTCGCCATCGGCGATGCCTAAACGCGCCGCTGTCTGCTCGTGCATCTCCACCCAGGGATAGGGAGCTTCCTCCAGCAGGAAAGGCACGCGCCGCGTCTGGTTTCCCGACAAGTAGTGATAGATGACACGCCCGGTTGTGAGCACCAGTGGATATGCTTCGTCCGGCTCTTCGGCGGGCGGAATATAGACGATGGGGTGGAAGCGTGCCTTGCCGTCGGGGAAGCCGAAACGCTCTTCGTACAGGCGTGGCGTCCCAGGGTGATCCTCGCTCGGACAGGGCCAGAAGACGCCGTTTTGCTCCTCGATCTTCTCGTAGGTGATGCCCCAATAGTCTGATTTTGCGCCCCTGGTGCAGAGCCGCAACTCATCGAAGATGTCGCGCGCCGAGTGGAAATCGAAGTACTGTCCCTTGCCCAGACGTCGGGCCAGTTCGCACACAATTTGCCAGTCCACCCGCGCTTCACCGGGAGGATCGACTGCCTTGTTGTATTTGATGACGCGCCCCTCCAGGCTGGTGATCGTCCCCTCATCCTCGGCCCACACAGACCCCGGCAGCACGATATCCGCCAGTTCCGCCGTCTCCGAGAGAAAGAAGTCGGTTACAACGAACAGGTCAAGCCCACGCAGAGCTTGCTCAACGGTATGCTGATCGGGCAGTGAGACCATGGGATTGGAGCAGATCATGAAGCAGGCGCGTATCTCCTTGCGCAGCATGGCCGGGATCATCAGGGTTGCGGGATAACCAGAGTGCGGCAAGTCCTGCTCGTCGATACCCCACACCGAGCAAATATAGGCGCGGTCTTCCGGATTCTCAATCTCGCGACAGCCTGGAAGTTGCGAGGCTTTCTGCCCTACCTCGCGCCCACCCTGCCCATTGCCCTGCCCCGTAAGAGTGCCGTAGCCAGCGCCAGGCCGCCCAAAATTGCCCGTTGCCAGGGCCAGGTTCGCAGCAGTGACACCGTTATCAACCCCCTTACTCTGGTGTTCCAATCCGCGAGCGGTGTAGATCAATGCTGCCCTGGCATGCCCATACATGCGCGCAGCCTCGATAATGGCCTCTGGACGCAGGCCGCACACCTTCGCTACGCGCTCCGGCGGATACTGCTCGACCATTGCTTTTGTCTCCTCCCACCCCACTGTGCGCTCACGGATAAAGTCTTCGTCAATCAATCCTTCCTTGATAATTACATACAGCATGCCGTTGAGCAGCGCGGAATCGGTGCCGGAACGCAGTGGCAAGAACATATCGGCGGTGCGCGCGATAGGCGTCTGGCGCGGATCGGCCACAATCAACTTGCAGCCCTGGTCGCGCGCCTGCCACAGGTAACTGGTCACGATAGGGAAGCACTCGCCGATGTTGGCCCCGATCACGAAAATGCAATCGGCGTGCAGCATGTCGCTGATGGGATTGGCGGCGCGATCGATGCCAAGGGAGCGCTCATTGGCCCCCGTTGCCGAGGACATGCACAGTCGCCCGTTATAGTCGGTGTGGCGCGTTCCCAGCGCCACGCGGGCAAACTTGCCCATCAGGTAACACTTCTCGTTGGTCATCGAAGAGCCGCTATAGATCGCCACAGCATCCTTGCCATACTCTCCCTGGATAGAGCGAAAATGCGCTACAATCGTATCCAGTACTTCATCCCAACTCGCGCGTTCCAGCGGGCTATCCTTCCCGGTGCGGCGCATCAACGGATAGGTCAGGCGATCGGGATGATTAACCGTCTGGTAAGCAGTCGCGCCTTTCGGGCAGAGCATGCCATGGTTGAGTGGGAAGTCCTCGCGCGGCTCAACGCCGACCACCTTCCCGTCGGCCACTTTGAGATACATGCCGCACTGCACGCCGCAGTAACAGCAATGTGTCGGCACGTAATGCTCGATTTGCTCATCAGACTTCCAGGGCGTTGGTGACTGCGCGCCTGAATGATAATCGAATGTCTCCGACTGGCGTTGTCGGCGGTGAAAGATGCTCTTATCGACACTCATGGTAGCATTTCCCTCTATCTGAACTCATAAGAACTGATTGCCATCGCGTCCAAGCGCAGCAAGATTGGCCTGCGCGCGCATGATGCGCTTACAAGGCGGGCAAAGGTCCTGCCACCAGAGCTTGCTGATCACAAGCTCTTCAGTCGGAGTGCTTTTGAAAGGTGGCTCATCGACCGGCATGCCAAACGGTTGTGGCGGCGCCTCACGAATAGTATAGTCCTCGCCAACTTCGTACAGGGTGCGCTTCAAGTCTTGAATAAAGCGGGCAGGGGCAAACTCCTCGCCACAACGCGCACAGCGCTGCTGCGTTGTGTTCTCTCCTGTGCGCCAGTAGAGTTCGATGCCCACCGTAGCTGGCCGCTCGATCAGGTGAAAGAACTTTCCAAAGGGCAACGAGATCAGCCAGAGGACGACCACCGTTTCATGGGTGAGCGAAATATACCAGTAGTAAGCACCACCTAGCCAGGCACTGTCGGCGGTCAGGGCCAACCCTGTCACGACAATGGCCATCAATAGGGCTAACGGTACAATATCAAAGCGGAAGCGTTGCACCGCTACCAACGCCAGGTCGTGGAAGCGCCGGTGAAAGGCCAGCACCAGGCCAATAAAGAGCAGCGCGGCGGTGAAGTCCAGGGCATGAATAATCACGAAGCCGAAGACTGAGTCGGTGGGGAAAGCAAATAAGGCAAAGCCAAAGAACCAGATACGATAGAGACCCGTCGTGGTCTGTGTAAAACGCAGCCAGCCAAAGGTCAGCGGGAAGGTAATCAGGCAGGAAAGGATCACTCCCCAAAAGATGCACTGGTGCGTGATCCAGCGATAGAGGCCGCGCCTGCGGATGAATGTTTGCGCGAAGAGATCCCCAATCGCTGCAGGTATCAGAGCCGTGTAACGTCTGAAATTGGCATAGGACAGGAAAAGTTGCCAACTCCTTCGCCAATAACGGCCCGTTGGTGGGCGCGCCAACCAGAACGTATATTTGTAGGTCACCGCCGCCGCCGCGAAAATCGTTCCCACCGCATAACCAATCAAGGTTGCATCAAACCAGTGAAATCCTCGTGACCCCAGCGCAATCAGCAGAACCAGCACAAGGGCCGCTGCAATACCCGCTACAATCGAGCGTGCTCGCAGCCGTCCTGCTTGCTTGCGCGGAGACTGTTGCGCGCCTGTCGCTCGTTTTCTCTTCTTTGCAGGTGAAAGAGATTGTTGCACGTTTCGCCATCCTTTCGCAAAAAAAGTATCGGCAAAGACGCACATATCGTAGCACTATATTGAGTGAAGCACAAACTCTTGAATATTGCCTGTCCAAGGAAGCAGAGCCTGCTTGCTCGTCAGATCTTCCTCTCGTCAAGGTACAGGTGCCACTAACGCTCTTTTTGTGCTATAGTAAGGTGTAAATGAAAAGCCTGGAATGCCAGCTTTGTCTATATTTTGCTCTATTTCCTAAAATCGGTTTGCATATTTTCTTGCCGAATGTATCAGTTGCATGGCTCGAGTTGTTGACGATGGATCCATTAATACCAGACATCGAAGAAATAAATACTGCTCCCACAACTCAGTTTGAGAACCCATTTCATATTGAAGACCTGGAGGTCTTTGACGATGACACACTGCGGATCATACTGAGCAATTGTGGTTTTGGGTTGACGGTAGAGCAGCTGGCGCAAAGCCTGCATGGCGCTTCAGAGGAGTTGATACAGCGCATCAGACGAAATTTGCTGCCAACGCAACGCTCAGGCTTTATGGATGAAATGCGCAGGTCGATACCAAAAGCTCAGATAGAGGCAGCGCGTCGTCGTGTGCTCGATGGGCTATTTTGGGAACTGACGTACTGGAAGACTCCCGACTTGTACGAGGAACTGATTGAAGGTGAGCAACTTCACCCAGGTATTTTCCGGCAACTGGAGCCAGATATACGTGATAAGGTTGTGCTTGATGCTGGCGCAGGAAGTGGACGTGCTTCATTCGAATGTGTGCGTTATGGCGCCAGGAAGGTTTATGCAGTTGAGCCCTCACCAGGGTTGATACGCATTCTATGGCAAAAACTAGCCAGCCAGCCAGGGCCCTGCTGCATTATGCCGTTCCAGGGACGCTTTGACAAACTTCCACTCACCGATGATAGCGTTGACATGGCGCTTTCTTGCTCAGCGTTTACGTCTGATCCGGCGCAAGGCGGCGAGTTGGGCCTGGCTGAATTCCGGCGCGTGACGAAGTCGGGTGGCAAAATTGTAATTATCTGGCCTCGGGTACAGGATTATGACTGGTTAGCTGAGCATGGTTTTCGCTATGTCGCGTTGCCAATGTGTGAAGAGATGCGGATCTGTTTCCGAACACTGCAAAGCGCATTGCGATGCGCCAGGCATTTCTATGCTCACAACCCGAACGTAGTGCAATATATTTTGAGGGAGCGTAAGCCGGAGATACCATTCTCGATGTTGGGCTTTAATCCGCCTTGTGATTATTGTTGGCTGAGCGTATAGTAATGCGTACCTTGAATTTTTTTGGAGATATTTTGCATTTGCATGAGAAAGGAACATCAGCAATGACTGCGGAAGTAATGCAGGGAGAACAGAAAAGTTGGGCCGAAACCCCGCCAATGAATCCCCCACTTCGTTATGCTATAGCCAGGGTCGTTGAGAGTCAGACCTGGCTGGATAAACTGGGGACACCGCTTCAGAACTGGCTGTTGCAGCTCTATGGTCAGCCTGGGCAACCCAGCCGCAGAATCAAGGATATGCTCAATGGGACGTGGCTTGGACATGCTCTGCACCCGGTGTTCACTGATATACCGATTGGAGCCTGGAGTGGTGCCATGTTGCTTGATCTTGCCTGGCTTAACGATGGGTCTGAAGGCGTTGCTCGTAGCGCAGACATCGCGATGGCGCTGGGTATTGTGGGAGCGACCGCAGCGGCAGTTACAGGTGTGACCGATTGGAGCGACCTGGATGGCACCGACCGGCGTGTTGGCTTAATGCACGGCTTGCTCAATAGCGGTATACTGCTGACCAACATTGGCTCGCTGGTATTGCGCCTGACTGGCAGACGCCGTGCAGGGGTGGCCCTCTCGACGATTGGCTACCTGGCTTCGCTTTTCTCTGCTTACCTTGGTGGTGAGCTGTCCTTTGCTAAGGGCATCGGTGTGAACCATGAAGCATGGGAAGGTGGTTCTGATGATTATGTAGCTGTCATGAACGTGGAAGACCTGGCTGAAGGCGAACTCACCCGTGTTGATGCGGCTGGCATCCCAGCAGTGTTGTTGAAACAGGGCAATACCATTTACGCGATTGGCGCTATCTGTACGCACCTGGCGGGTCCACTAGATGAAGGAATATGTGAAGATGGCGTGGTGACGTGTCCCTGGCATGGTTCGAGGTTCCGCATGAGCGATGGCAGTGTGGTGAATGGCCCGGCGGTCTATGCGGAACCAACGTTTGCGGTGCGTGTACGAGATGGGAAAATAGAGTTGCGCCGGTTGGATCATGCGTAATATTTGCGGCAACTATTCTTACAAGTCAGGCGCTCCAGCCTTTGCAACAACCCCGCATTTGTGGACGTACATGTGAGCAGATGCTACACTTGTGCGGAGTACATGTTATAAAAAGATTGCGAGGAACGCTTTGATAGATCTGGAAGCGCCTATAAAGGAAGTGACCGTTTATGCTGACCGTGCGCTTGTGACGCGATGTGGCAATATAGAACTCGAGGCGGGCGAGCATGAACTACGAGTCAACAATCTTCCGCAGTTCTTGCGTGATTCGCTGCGTGCGGCTGGACGAGGGCCAAAGGGTATTCGTATTCTCAATGTCGATATTACCACTGCGTTTAGAAGTCGTCCGCCAGAAGCAGAAGTAGTAGCCCTGCAAGACGAACTGGAACGACTGGTGCAGAATCAGCAATTACTGGAGGCCCGCCGGAGCGCACTCAATGACCGCCGCCAGTGGTTACGTGCGTTGGGCGAGCAGTCCCGAGATTTTGCCAGGGGGCTGGCCCAGGGACAGATGAAGCCGCAGGATTGCGCCGATTTTTTTAGCTTCACAGCCAATCAGGCCTTGCAGGATGCCGAGGCCGCTCAAAACCTCGAAGTGCAGTTGAAACAGGTGCAGCAGGAGATTGAGGCGAAAAAACGCGAACTTGCGCAGATGCAGGGTAACATGCTTCCAGACCGCCTGGCGGCCGTGGTCACAGTATCTCTGGCGCAGGCGGGTGAGTTTGAGCTGGAACTGTCGTACCTGGTGCTGGGAGCTTCCTGGTGCCCGCAGTACGATGTGCGTGTGCAGATGAACGATGGGAAAGGCGAAGGGGAAGTCGAACTAACCTATGTGGGCGTGGTGCAGCAGTCTACAGGAGAGCGTTGGGAGGATGTGGGCCTCTCACTTTCCACGGCCCGTCCTAGCCTGGCGGCAGTGTTGCCCGAACTCGATCCCTGGTATCTCAATGTTTATACTCCCCCAGTACCTGGCCCTTTGCGTGCGGCAAAGTCCAGAGTAGCGTCGATGCCGGGCTTATCAGGTAATCAACAAGCTAATTTCGCGGTACAGCCGATGGCCATGCCAACTATGGCACTTGCGGATGGAGGCGCTTTCGATGAAGAACAGGAGGAGCAGATCCAGGAGAAAGAGCTGAGAACTGCTGATATAGCTACAGCTACGGTCGAAAAAACAGGAACCGCGCTGATTTTCCGTGTTGGACGCTCGGTTGATATCCCATCTGATAACTCTCCCCACAAAACGACGATTGCGAGAGATAACCTGCCGTGCGCTTTCGATTTCGTGAGCGCCCCCCTGGTCGATGAGCAGGTACACCTGCGAGCGACAATAGTGAATACTACCGATCGCGTGCTGTTGAGCGGTGACACGAGTATTTTTCTGAGTAGCGAGTATGTAGGGACAACGAACGTGAAGACGACTGCGCCAGCGGAAAAGTTCAAGATTTTCCTGGGTATTGATGATGGCATAAAGGTTAAACGTGAGTTGATTGAGCGCAACGTGGAGAAAGGTAATGCCTTACAGGGCAATATGCGGCGCATTACCTATGCGTATCGTATCACGGTGCATAACTATGCAGGCGCAGACAGGCGAGTAGTTATTCGCGATCACCTGCCCGTTTCCCAGCATGAGCGTGTGAAGGTGAAGGTGCAGAGTGTTCAGCCGACACCAACTGAGCGCACCAAACTTGAGCTGATTACCTGGAAATTTTCACTTGCCGCTGATGGTGAGCAGAAAATCGAGTATCGTTTTGTGGTAGAACACCCGCAGGATATGAGGGTGCTCGGGTTGCCATGACAGTTATTCTGTGTATGTGTTTTGAAAGCGGCTCGTAGATTCTTCGCTTCGCTCAGAATGACAGGCTGCAACCGCTTCAAGCGTTCATATGTTATGAAAGCGGCTCATCAGGAAAAGCGAAGTGCCATGTGTCACCAAAGCAGCCAGTATTGCCAGGCCAAATGCGGCTGCTATGCCCCACCTGTCTACCAGTGAGCTGATGACCAGAAAAAAGACCACAAAGGTAAAAGTACCTGTTATCACACCTCGAATTAAGCGGCGAGCGGCACCGGCGCCCTGGAAATGGTGTGTAAAGATAGCTAAAATAGTGGTAAACATTGGGAAAGGCGCCAGCAAGCCGCTCAATTGTGGCCCTAAGATGGTGGCCGCGCCGGTCAGTGCTAGCACGAAAGCGGTTGCCACGAGCATCCGCAGCGGAGTATCCCATGGTGGAGGATTTATCCTGATACCCTTACTGTGACTTTCAGGCATGATTGTCAAAACAATAGCGAGGCAGGCTATTACTACTGCAAATGACGGGAGCAGGGGCATCGATATGTGTTCTAAGATAACCGTCAACGCAAAAAAGGCCGACCAGCCCGCCAGCATGCTGCCTAACCAGCCAAAACGAAGCGAGAACCAGCAGTAAATCAGGCAAAAAGTCGCCATCGATACCACGCCGAGCAATGTGTCCTGCGCGGCGCTGGATGCAAAAGCCGTTCCTTGATCGATAGCCAGGAACAGAATAACTGGGGCTGATGTCAGGGGAAGACTAACAAGCCAGCCACTTACAGCAGGGCCCCAACGACGACCTGCAAGACTCACCAATCCAATTAACACTGGAGCCAGGAGTAGTTTGAAGGCAACGAGCATCAGAGTCAGAAACTTTCTAGAGTCACAGTAGAGACAAGCTATAGAGACAAGCCTCGCTCATTTAGCTCCTGGCCAAACGATACTTGATATCGTAATTGACGATGAAATCAAGTTCCTCGTCGGAGAGGCCATAGTGTTGTGCAAGCAGGCGGTCGATCTCATCTATGATTGGTTTGGACTTCCCTGGAAGTATACATTGTATTGTAAGCGTCCCGGTATCTTTAAAGCTCATGCTTCTCATTTCGGAATGGGCTTGTAGATCTTCGGATAGCTGGGTGGCAAGCTTGTAGAGATCTTGCTGGATCGTGATAGGCATCTCATCTATATTAAGGGGCAGACCAAGAACCTCACGCATATTCAGGTTGCGGCAGTCGCTGCCTGTGGTTAGGAACCAGTAGAAGAGATTGGAGTTCAAGGCGACAAGGGCGATTGCTACATGTTCGGGTGACGAAAAGAGGAGTGTTTTGAGTTCAGATGGTTTGCGTATCCTGCCGCGCTTGTCTATGATTTTGGGAATGAAAGGCGTGACCTGGACAAACCAGCTGAGCTTCCGTGTAAAGTACAACTTGTGTTGCCCCGTTTTGCAAAGGTAATCGCCCAGCCGCTGTGATTGGTTGTGTAGTTTGGCGTGCAAGGTTTGTTCTAGCGGAGAGCCGTAACGCGGAATAATGCCTGTCCTCACTTGTTGCGTGACTTCGATAAATTCCAGTCGTTGAAAGAGATAATCTCGGAGTTCTCGTCCAGGCTTGAGGTAGGATGTGGAGAAGACGCTTTTGGGGATGGGACGTTTCTGATAGGTGATAATGCACAGACGAGGATGTGGGATGTCGAAGAGTTTACCCCGCTGGTCGCTAAAGGACGAGATGTGAAGAGAAGATTGTTCCAGTAGTAACTCCTGTAAGGGTATGTAGCCATCAGTACAGGTAGCGGATGCTGGCACGATCATACCTGATCTTCCACCTGGCGCAAGCAGGTTTGCACAACGTTCCATGGTTAAAGCGTAGAGATTACCTGTAACTAAGGTGGTGAAGTTCGTGAGCTTGTAGGCATTGCTAACTTTCTCAGACTCCACATACGGTGGATTGCCGATAATCAGATCGAACCCACCGTTTTGCATGACGCGAGAGAACTCGATGGACCAGTGAAACGGTTGGTTTTCCGTGCTGGGGCGAGGTTGGATTTCGTGCTGGGGGCGAGGTTGGATTTCGTGGTGTGGGTGAGGTTGGCTGTCGTGATGGGGGCGAGGTTGTTTACCCTGGCGGGGGCAAGCCCCGCCACTACATTTAAGGTGGTCTAGCTGGCTGGTAGAGCCGAAAAGCGCGTTGCCCGTACGGATGTCGCCATCGAGATTGGGAAGTGGCTCGATCTCTTCTGGCAGGTCGATCTGAGCTAAAAGTTTGAGGAAGAGGCGCAGCTTGCATATTTCGGTGGCCTCTTGCATGATGTCGACTCCATAGAGGTTAGATGTGATGATGGATTTGAGGATGGTGTAGCGACGGTTGAGATAATCTTCCTGGCGGGGGCAAGCCCCGCCACTACATTTAGCCAGGCTATTCGCGCCAGGTTCTGATGTGTAGTGGCGGGGCTTGCCCCCGCCAGGTGAATTGACAGTCTCGATTTGTTCCAGGCGGTCAAGGCACACTGTGTAAAGCGGTTCGAGGATGTCGAGCGCAGCAAATAGGAAAGCGCCGGAGCCACAGGTGGGATCAAGTACAGTGAGATTCAAGAGGCTCTCATAGAAGGCTTGTAACAGGACGGGTTCCTTGCAGTGTTCAATTACGTCTTGAGCGAACTGGTATATATCGAGGTTGAAGGTGAT
>Ga0137377_10005028_pt1 | contig 10514 bp, 8 predicted proteins | sample SagtaG_22_FD_104815 | JGI IMG/M metagenome (GOLD analysis project Ga0137377, IMG submission 104815) | Vadose zone soil microbial communities from Sagehorn Ranch, Mendocino, California, USA - Sage2_L_40_16 metaG | ecosystem: Environmental > Terrestrial > Soil > Vadose zone | place: USA... | reverse complement strand
TCGTCGCCGCTGCCGCGAGCGGGGTCCCGGTTGCGATCAGGGCACGGCAATCTTTCGCCAAGCGCTCAAGATAGCGGCGTTCATCGTCAAGGGCGACCGGCCATGTAGCCAGCGGTCCGTGACCCGGGATCGCCCGCCTCGCCGGAATGCGGGCCAGAGGTCCGAGTGCCGTGAGCCAGCCGCGCAAGCTGCCGTCAACCACCGGAATGTGCCGCAAAAAGACGAGATCGCCGGTAAACAGCGTTTGCGTCATCTCGTCGAGAACGGTGAGGTCGTTATCCGTGTGGGCCACCGCCCACGCATGAAGCGTCAAGACTCGGTTGCCGAGATCGAGCCTCTCCTCATTGTCGGTCTGCCGCTGCGGCGCAATAAGCTCGACGTTGTCCAGCACATCTCCCATGATGCGGCGGAATGCATTGAGGTAGAACGGTCCGCGCGCCGAAAGCGCGCGCGGCAGATTGCGATGACCGACATATACCGCCCCCTCCGCCGCGAAGGCGGCATTGCCGAACACGTGATCCGGATGCGCGTGGGTATTGATCACGTAGCGGATCGGCTTTGCCGTAATGGCGCGGATCGCCGCGAGTAACCGGCGCCCCTCGCGCACGCTCCCGCCGGTGTCGATCACGGCGACCGCCTCATCGCCAACTACGAAGCCGACATTAGCAATCCCGCCTTCGTTCTCGGCGCTCATCAATTCATTCACGCCGAAGTGAACGAAAACCCCCGCCGCGACTTCGGTGATCTCAAGCGCGTTGTCCGGCGCCTGCGGGTGGGCAAGCGAAATCAATCCGAACAGGACCGGGATCGCGACAGCGAAGCGGTTCGAGGTGCCAAATCCGAATGCGCTCAGGACACACATTAAGGCGATATCATGACGATTTCCTGTGAAGCAATTATGGCGAATCACCGCGTCATTTCCTGTTGCGCCATCAAAACTGCGAGCATAGTATGGTAATAGTTTCCGGCTTCAAGAACGTCGGCTGGTTCGGGAGTGTCGGCGTTTCTTTCGTAGGCTATGTGGGTCTGAGAGAAAAATGGTCCTCGCACCTCGCAGGCCGTGACACGCTGCCGGAAATGTTTCCCCAGGCAAGGGTTGGTGCCGAGACCGGGCACGCTTGGGCTTGTCCGCATCGGAGCACCCTGTTGGTAGCGTCACAGGGAGGAATGGGATGCGAAAACTTCTCATTAGTACAGCGCTGAGCACCGCGGCCGTGATGGCCGCCGGTTCGGTCTATGCAAACGAGGAACTGATCAAGCTGTCGCAGGACGCCAAGCAATGGGTGATGCCGGCAGGCAACTACGCCAATACGCGGCATTCAACACTCAAACAGATCACCGCAGACAACGTCGGCAAGCTGCAGGTGGCGTGGACGTTTTCGACCGGCGTTCTGCGCGGCCATGAAGGCGCGCCGCTGGTGGTCGGCGACATGATGTACCTTCATGGGCCTTTCCCCAATCCGGTGTACGCGCTGAACCTGAAGGACGAGAACAAGATCGTCTGGAAATACGAGCCGACACAGGATCCGAACGTCATTCCGGTGATGTGCTGCGACACGGTCAACCGCGGCTTGTCCTATGCGGACGGCAAAATCTACCTGAGCCAGGCCGACACCACTTTGGTGGCGCTCGACGCCAAGACCGGCAAAGTCGTGTGGTCGGTCAAGAACGGCGATCCGGGCAAGGGCGAAACCTCCACCGGAGCGCCGCATGTGATCAAGGACAAGGTCCTGGTCGGCATTTCAGGCGGCGAGTTCGGGGTTCGCGGCTCGGTGACGGCATACGATCTGAAGACGGGCCAACGCAAGTGGCGCGGCTACTCGATGGGTCCCGACAGCGATACGCTGATCGACCCGGCAAAGACCACGCATCTCGGCAAGCCCGTGGGGCCGAATTCCGGCACCAACACGTTCCAGGGCGACCAATGGCAGATCGGCGGCGGCACCACGTGGGGCTGGTATTCGTACGACCCCGATTTGAACCTGATGTATTACGGCACCGGCAACCCATCGACCTGGAATCCGAAGCAGCGGCCAGGCGACAACCGTTGGTCAATGACCATCTTTGCCCGTGATGTCGACACTGGCGCAGCAAGATGGGTCTACCAGATGACGCCCCACGATGAGTGGGACTTTGACGGCGTCAACGAAATGATCCTCGCCGATCAGCAGATCGGTGGCCAGACCCGCAAGACGGTGGTCCATTTCGACCGCAACGGTCTCGGCTATACGCTCGACCGGACCAACGGCGAGCTGCTGGTGGCCGACAAATACGACCCCAAGGTCAACTGGACCACTGGCGTCGACATGAACAAGGCCTCGCCAACCTATGGCCGTCCGGCAGTCGTGCCGCAGTATTCGACCGAGCGCAATGGCGAGGACGTGAACTCCAAGAACATCTGTCCCGCGGCCCTTGGGACGAAGGACGAGCAGCCGGCCGCCTACTCGCCCGACACCGGTCTGTTCTACGTGCCCACCAACCACGTGTGCATGGACTACGAGCCGTTCCGCGTGCGTTATACGGCGGGCCAACCCTACGTCGGGGCCGTGTTGTCCATGTATCCGCCGCAGGGCGAGACCAACATGGGCAACTTCATCGCCTGGGACGCCAAGACCGGCAAAATTGCATGGTCGAACAAAGAGCAGTTCTCGGTCTGGTCGGGCGCTCTGTCGACCGCGGGCGGCGTGGTGTTCTACGGCACGCTTGAAGGCTATCTGAAGGCCGTCGACGCCAAGACCGGTAAGGAGCTCTACAAGTTCAAGACCGCCTCGGGCATTATCGGTAACGTGATGACGTACGAACAGGGCGGCAAGCAGTATGTCGCCATACTGTCCGGCGTCGGCGGATGGGCCGGCATCGGCCTTGCGGCCGGGCTGACGGATCCGACCGCAGGGTTGGGCGCAGTGGGCGGCTACGCCGGTCTGCGCAACTACACGTCGCTCGGCGGCCAACTCACGGTGTTCGCGCTTCCGAACTGAACCGAAGCGATAGCAAAGACAACAGCGGACCGGCGCGTTCCGAATGGAACGCGCCGGTTCGTGTCACCCCACCTCATCCTGTAGGGGCGACCCTTGTGGTCGCCCCGGCCGCGCACCGCATCCGGGGGCAACTGGGCGACCACAAGGGTCGCCCCTACAGAGGATAGGGTGGAGGACGTGGCAAAGCCGCAAGGGAAACGCTCGTGAGAAGCCGTTTTTTAACGATTGCCATCGGGCTCTCGGTGATCACCGGCGTGCCTGCTCGCGCCGACGGACCTGGAGATCCGACCGCGGTCAAGGCCGTGGACGGCGAGTATTTCGACAAGGATGGAAGCCCGACATATAAAATACAGGCCGACGGCACGGTCGACTGGTACACGTACTCGGGCTATCGCCGTTATCACGCGGAGTGCCACGTTTGCCATGGTCCCGATGGCGAAGGATCGAGCTATGCGCCGGCGTTGAAGAATTCGCTGAAGCGGCTCGGCTACAGCGATTTCCTCGGCATCGTGGCCGGCGGACGCAAGAACGTGGGTACGGCGCAGGAAAACGTCATGCCGGCATTCGGCACCAATGCGAATGTGATGTGTTATATCGACGACCTCTACATCTACTTGCGCGCCCGCGCCAACGACGCCTTCGGACGGGCGCGGCCGGAAAAGCGCGAGCCGAGGCCCGAGGCGTTCACCAAAGCGGAGGACGCCTGCTTCGGCGAGAAACGCTGAGATGAGTGCGGAGAATCTATTGGCGCTAGAGGGCGTGCCGGTGAGATCGATGCAGGAGCAAGGAACAGCGCCATATTCAACCTCCTCGAAACGCGTTTTGGCGCGAATCTTCGGCGCCGCATTGGCCGGGGTGGCATCGGTTGCAGTCGCGGTACGTTCGTCGCATGCACAGGGCGTGGGCCTTGATTCCGGCCTCGAACTCGTCGACCCGAATGTGCTGCGAGTCTGCGCCGATCCTCGCAACCTGCCGTTCTCCAACGAGAAAGGCGAGGGATTCGAGAACAAATTCGCCGAGCTTCTGGCGCAAAAGCTCAACAGGAAGCTCGCCTATACGTGGTATCCGCAATCGGTCGGTTTCGTGCGCAACACGCTCGGCGCGCATCGTTGCGACGTCATCCCGGGGTTTCCGCAGGGTGATGATCTGGTGCAGAGCACCAATCCCTACTATCGGACGGCCTACGCGCTTGTGGTCCGGCCGGGCGACGGGCTCGACGATCTTGATACGCTCGCTGACCCGCGCCTCAAGACAAAACGCATCGGCATCGTCGCAGGCACGCCGCCCGCCACCTATCTGGCCGTCAATGGCCTGATGGGTAAGGCCAAGCCCTATCCGCTGGTCGTCGATACGCGTGTCGATTCCTCGGCAGCGGCGATGATGGGGGATCTCGCGTCGCACGAAATCGACGTTGCCGTCCTGTGGGGACCAATGGCCGGCTACTATGCAGCGCTGGCCAATCCGCGAATGCGCGTCACACTGTTGACGAAAGACTCAGGCGGTCCACAGCTCGCCTATCGCATCGCCATGGGGGTTCGCCCCACGGACCAGAATTGGAGGCGGCTGCTCAACCGCGTGATTGCGGAGAATCGGACCGACATAAACCGGCTGCTGATCGAATTTGGCGTGCCTTTGCTTGACGAAAACGACCAGCCCATCACGACCGACGCACCGGCGAAATGACAAGATCTGGCGTGATCTTGGCCCTGGTCCTCGGACTGGCGGCATTGCTCTGTGCCGGCGTTCGCGGCGAGGACCTGCTGCCCGAGCCTGCGGGCTATCGCACCGATAATTATCGCGCGCCCACGCCGGCAACGCTTGCCGGTGCGCGTGTTGTGACGACCGTGCAGGCGGAAGCGCTATGGCAAGACAAGGCCGCGATTTTCGTCGACGTGATGCCGCGCGCGCCGCGACCGCCCAATCTGCCGCCGGGAACGATCTGGCGCGACCGGCCGAGATCGAATATTCCGGGGAGCATCTGGCTGCCGGATACCGGATACGGCGAACTCGCGCCCGTCACCGAGGATTACCTGCGCAAGAACCTCGAGCGGGTCACCGGCGGCGACCGCACGAAACTCCTGGTGATTTACTGTCTCCGCGACTGTTGGATGTCGTGGAACGCGGCCAAGCGTGTTCTGTCCATGGGTCATACCAATGTTGCGTGGTATCCCGAGGGCACCGACGGATGGACCGACGCGCTGTTGCCGGTCGTCGACGCGCAACCGGCGCCCGCCGTCGGCGAATGAGTGTTTGTCAGAAGTCGTTTCAAAAGAACATGTCATCGCCCCGCGAAAGAGCGCGTGAACAAATGAAAATCCGCGATAGCCTTGACGGCTCGCCTTTCACCAACGATACGAAAAGCCCACCGAGCCGAAGCGCAAGGGGAACGGGGAAACGTCAATGCTGCCCAAGCCGAAATGTCCGGTTATCGCGATCGAGGAGCACTATTGGGACGCCGAGCTGGCGTCGCATTTTACCGGCATCGAAGCCGGCCGGCCCGGGGAGACGCAGCGGCGTCTTGATGATCTCGGCGCGCTACGCCTGAAAGCAATGGACGATGCCGGCATCGACATCCAGGTGCTGTCCCACGGCGCGCCGTCTGCCCAGAAAATCGGAGCCGACATCGCGGTCGAGTTGACCCGGCGCGTCAACGATCGGCTGCATCAGGCGATCGCCACCCATCCGACGCGGTTTGCAGGCTTTGCGGCGCTGCCTACCGCCGAGCCTCAGGCCGCGGCCGACGAACTCGAGCGCTGCGTCGCCAAGCTCGGCTTCAAGGGCGCCATGATCCACGGCCTTGCCCACGGCAAATTCGTCGACGACCGGCAGTTCTGGCCGATCTACGCGCGCGCCGAACAGCTCGATGTGCCGATCTATCTACATCCGTCTCTGCCCCATGCCGGCGTGACGGAGGCCTACTACGCCGATTATGCCCAGCAGTTCCCCATGGTGGTGCGGCCCGCCTGGGGCTACACGGTCGAGACCGCGACCACGGCGATCCGCATGGTGCTGAGCGGGGTTTTCGAGGCCCATCCGGGCCTGAAGATCATTCTCGGCCATCTCGGCGAGACCTTGCCGTTCCTGGTCTGGCGCATCGATCAGGCGCTGGCGCGGCCCGGACAGAAATCGCTGAGCTTCCGCGACGTCTTCTGCAATAACTTCTACATCACCACCAGCGGGAACTTTTCTAATCCGGCGCTGTTGTGTTGCATCATGGAAATGGGAATCGATCGGATTCTGTTCGCGGTCGATTGGCCGTTTGTGGAAAATGCGCCGGCGACTCGATGGCTCGAGACGGCGCCGATCTGCGAGGAGGATAAGGCAAAGATCCTCAGCGGCAATTCGAAGCGCGTGCTGCGGATGTGAACATCTCAGGATGTCAACATCTCAGGACGTCAACACCTCACCACGCGCCGACCCAATCCGCAACGTCATACACCAGCGAACCAACAACGCAGGCGGCCAGCGCCGCCCACAACACGGCCAGCACCAGGGCTCGGTTGGTGCGAAGCAAAAAATTAAACTGGTCATGGTGGTTGACGTGCCGAACCACGGTGTCTCCGCCTACAGTCCAGTCATTGGCTAGCCCCGCAACGAAGCCAACGCTTGAAGCGAATATTTGTTGCCGAATTGAGGACGCACAGCTCCTCATTAACGCAAGGCTGGATTGCAGTCACGTCGCGTCTCGCCGTGCGATATTCGGACCCACCCTGCCCAGCACGAGCTAGAGGTGAACTTTCGGCCGTGAAGGTCAGCGCCTGAAAAGAGTTAGACAAAGGTATTATACGGCGCTGGCGTACCGATGCTTCTGGGTGGAGTACCCGCCTGTGGATACTGTTCATAGTGGGGGTCGGCCATGAGGCCGGGAGCGGCTAATTCACGGGCCGTGGGGCGGGCTCGCTCCGGTTCCGCAGATCGGGGCGGCAGGGCGACAAGACCGGCGCTCGGTCGAGGTCGTCCAATCTTACCTCGCTTCCGAGGCCCCGATCGGCGCCCTTCAGGGACGTTGCCCCCACATTTCCGGTGTCCACATTCGCGAAAAAAGGTCTAAGAAAGTCCGGGGCCCGTAGCTCAATGGTCAGAGCTAGCGGCTCATAACCGCTTGGTTGGAGGTTCGAGTCCTCCCGGGCCCACCATGAATCTCTTACGTTTTTTGCCGTTTACGCGTGCCAGTTTGCGCGTCAACCAATGAAACGACCAATGGAACGTTCTGCGGTTGTTTCGACGTGATCGCGTGGGCGGCGCCCCGCATGTAGTCCGGGTGATGGTGGCCATATGTGCGTTCGAGGATTGCGGCGGACATGCCGAGAAAGCCGGCCGCCTGCCAGATTGGCACCCCGCGTTGCATCAGCCAGGTCGCGGCCGTGTGGCGGAGGGTGTGCGGCGTCACCAGTCCCCACAGTCCGGCGAGCTTGACCGCGCGGTTGAACGCCGTCTTGACGGATTTCACCGGTGCGCCATGCCATTCGACGAAATGCGACGTGACAACGCCGCGCCGGACCCAACGGCGCATATGCGCCAGCAATCGCGTCGGGATCGGCGCGGGCGGCTGCCGCTTGTTGCTTGCGCGTCGACCGATCGCTAGGCGGTAGAAAATGCCCTGATCGAGATCTACGAATGCATGGCCAAGGTCGCGATACGGCGAAGCTGACGCGATCGCCCCAGCGCGCGTCCCGGTGTAAAGGCCGATCAGAATGAATCGGGCCAAGTGACGCAGCGGGCGCTTGTCGGTCTGGATCTTCTGGCCGCGGCGGCGGCCGCGATGCACGGTCTGGGTCTCGCGATAGCGCCAACACGCCCAAAGCAAGCGTGCAGCTTCATCACGCGTCAGCCACCGGTCACGCGGCGGTCCCTTCGGCGGCAGGGTGACCCGCACGGTTCCGTGGTGAAGGTTTTCTTTGGCGTGGTGATTGATCGCGGCCCGCAAGGTTTCGAGGTCGGTCCGTGTGCCGCCGGTTTTGCCGCGCGAAGTGGCGTAAGCGCGGCACTCGGCGTTGGTTACTTCCGATAGCCTCTTGCCGCCCCAGAAGTCATTGAGGCGAGCAATACAGCGTTCCAATTTGGCCCTATCAGTGATGCGAGGGCCACAATCATCAAGGTAGACGGACAAGACGTCCGCGATGTCGATCGTGTCGATGTGTTGCAGGTGTCGCGAAGGTCGGTACTTCTCGGCAATGTAATTGGCTAACCGTTCTTCCGCTTCGCGAGCTTCGTGTTCAAGGCATCCCGTGGCGATATGCCGGCCACCGTCGATAATGATCCAGATGGCTTTCGCGACAACCCTCCGTCCTTTGCGGCGGGCCGGACGGAGCCACAGGTGGGCGCCTTTTCGGGGACGCGGCATAGCTGCCTCATTCGCTCGATATTGGCCAACGTAGTGTAGTCCTTTCCGGCGATGCGCTCGATGACCAACCGACCGCGAGCGCCTTCACGTCGTAGTCCAGATGGCATCATCGATCCATCCGGGAAGGCAAGCGCAGCCGCCACGCTGAGCCGCAACGGCGTATCTGAGCTAATCATATCTCGTGGTGGTAGCGCACAACCCATCGCCTGACAAACGCCTCGCTAATCGCCTACTTTCGAAACCAGGTCCGGAGTTGCGTCAGCGAATCGCTACTCCTCCTTGTCTTCCTCTTCCTCTGGATCCTTTTCTGCCATTAGAAGAAGTGGCTCCAGATTGTCGAAATTATATCTGCCGATCGGAACGCTCTTTAGCTCCTCACCAATGCGCTTGCTTGAAATGCGCCCCCAGCCCTCGACCGCCTTGACTTTGATGATGGCGAAGTACGAGGGGCCAGCCAAAAACAGGCACCAGCCAGCAGCCAGTAGGATTTCCTGGATCTCAAGCAGAAAGTCACTCGCGATCTGAGAGCGACCACACAGCCTCCGGATTGTGTTCTGTGAGAGTCTTGCTCTCGATACTTCCCGGTTTGTCTCCTGCTCGCGGGCTTGCAGCACTCGCAGGATCAACAAGGCACACTGCCGTGCCGTTGGTTGATGATACCTGTCATCCGGTTCGGATTTTATTCCTTCTTTTTTGGCCGGCAGTGGGTCTAGTCGTTTGGCGCCCATAATATCTCCTCCATCTTTCACCCGCTTTAGATAGCACAGCTCTTTTTCAGATTCAACTCTCACACAGCTTCTTGACGTCTCATTTAGATGCGCTACATAGTGATGCCGATGGAAAAGAAAATGGCCAAGTTGAAGCGTGTCAAAGCGGAACAACGCGAGCAGTTGAAGAAGCTGGGTCTCGAAAATTTCGAGACCTGGGAAGAATGCGCCGAACGCCAAAGCAGGATGGTTCGCCGTTTCAAAGGGCACCAACGGCGACCCGTCCCGAACTGGAAACGATGCGACCCTGAGGACTGCGCCGCCAGTCAATGCCCCGACGGTTGCTGGTTCGCCAGTCGTCGCTACCGGTATCTGATGATTTTAGAGGCATACCGCCTGCTGAGCACCCATTCGGGGGACTTGTCCTTCGTTTCTGTTGCCCACCCGAGATGGGAAAGGTCCCAAGGAAGCCTTTGCCAAGCGAACGTGGATGCCGCTCGACAGTGGCTATACCGCAGATTCACAAAGCTCGGCGGCAACGTGATCGCTGTGGGCGGCTTTGAGCCGTCGCTAAACGTCGAGTTAGACGGCAGGAGCTATTGGGCCGGCCACGTGCACCTCGTGGTCGCAGGAGCCACCAAAGATGCTATCAAGCGAATACTGTCGATTGAGAAACGATACCGGGCGACGCCCTACGCCAGACCTGTTGATGTTCGAGATGTGGGAAACCTGTGTCGTCAACTCGGCTATTCGCTCAAACGGTTCGCAGAACGACGAATAGCCTATATCGATGAACAGGGTCGTCAGAACCGCCGTCCGTTACCCCTAAATTCAACAGAGCAGCGAGAATTTGATGCGTGGCTTTTGAGCCTTCCAGTTGGCGCTCGCACAATTTTAATTGGCTGTCGGCTCCACGGAAGTCGGCTCCATGTCGTAAAAGCGAGTGACACTTTTGATGACACGCACGAGCTCCGAAAAGGCAAAAGATCGTTTTAGACCCACTAAAGACTGGTTTATGGACTGATTGTTGCAATTCGTAGATTAAAACTGCAGTTCAATAATTCAAATATTCACAATGTACGCAAAAATATCAACGATGTGAGCACTTGCTGGGGAAAGTGCTCACAAAACCTAAGAAAATGGATTCACACATGAAAGACAAGACATCAACCAATAGCTACAAGGTTCAAGTCGTTGCCAACATTCACGACATCGACCTCAATCAGTATTTTATTGAAGTTGAATATACTTCGGTCGAAGGTGAGCAAAAACGATGTATGCTGCCACGCAGCATCATGAATGCGGGCTCTAAAGCCTTTGAAAAATTGCTGGACCTGGGAGCCGATCTTCCATCAAAGCATGGAGCGGGGACAACTCTTATTCGCGACCTGTTGAATAGAGCTCCACGGCGGACACTTCGTATAACTAGCCGGACCGGGTGGCACGGCCAGTCATTTGTCCTGCGCGATGTAACGATTGGGCCGG
>Ga0137377_10005024_pt1 | contig 10517 bp, 8 predicted proteins | sample SagtaG_22_FD_104815 | JGI IMG/M metagenome (GOLD analysis project Ga0137377, IMG submission 104815) | Vadose zone soil microbial communities from Sagehorn Ranch, Mendocino, California, USA - Sage2_L_40_16 metaG | ecosystem: Environmental > Terrestrial > Soil > Vadose zone | place: USA... | reverse complement strand
CGCATCGAACGGATCATCCACGATCTGCGGGATTTTGCCCGGCCATGCGCCCGCCGCCTCCAGGAGCCGGTGTGCCTCAATGACGTGGTCCAGCGTGGGGTGCGTCTTCTCAACCATCTTATCCAGCGGAAAACCCAGCATTTCCAGGTGGAGCTGGCCATGTCCCTCCCGCCCGTGTGGGGCGATGCGCAGCACCTGGAGCACGTCGTGGTCAATCTCCTGGTGAATGCCCTGGAAGCCTTGCCGGACGCGGGGTGTGGGGTGCGCGTGTCGACGCGCTGGGTGCCCGAGGAGCACGGCCTGGTGCTGGCCGTCGTGGATCAAGGCGTGGGCATTGCGCCCCAGCATCTGGCCCGCCTGTGTGATCCCTTTTTTACCACCAAAGCCGCCACGGGTGGCACCGGCTTGGGCCTGGCGATTACGGCGAATCTGGTGCACGACCATGGCGGACGGTTGACCTTTCAGTCCGAGCCCGGGCAGGGGACGTGTGTGTGCGTCACTCTGCCCGCGGTCGATCCCCCCCTGGCTGCGGCGGCAGCCCGCCGCGCTGAAAGCGAGGTAGCGTATGACGCCCCCAGAAGCCTCTCAGCGTCCTGTCCTATTGGTGGACGATGAACCAGCCTTGCTCCGCAGTGCGAGTCTGCTCCTGCGCGCCGCGGGGATGACGCCCATCCTCACCCTGGATGACAGCCGCATGGTCCTGTCCCGGTTGGCAGAAGAAAAGATCGGGGTGGTGGTGCTCGACCTGACCATGCCGCACCTGTCTGGGCAGGCGCTCCTGGAGCAGATCACCGCCTACGATCCGGACCTGCCCACCCTCGTCATGACGGCCACGCATGACCTGGAGACGGCGGTCCAGTGTATGCAAGCGGGCGCCATCGACTACCTGGTGAAACCGGTGGAGAAGCACCGTCTGGTGGCGTCCGTGCGGCGTGCTCTGGAGCTGCGCGCCCTGCGGGAGGAGGTGGGCGCCCTCCAGGAGTGCCGGCGCCGTGACACCCCGCCCCAGCGCGAGGCCTTTGCAGAGATCGTGACCCAGAATACGACCATGCACGCGCTCTTTCGCTATGTCGAAGCCATTGCCCGGTCGCCGCAGCCGGTGCTCATCACCGGCGAAACAGGCACGGGCAAGGAGCTGCTGGCGCGGGCCGTGCATCGGCTCGCCGCGCCGCGCGGGGAGTTTGTGGCGGTCAATGTGGCTGGCCTCGACGATCCGGTGTTTGCCGACACCCTGTTTGGGCATACGCGGGGGGCCTTTACCGGGGCCGACCGGCCCCGCGAGGGCTTGATCACCCGGGCGGAGGAGGGCACGCTGTTTCTCGACGAGATCGGCGACCTGGCGGCGGGCTCCCAGGTCAAGCTGTTGCGCCTCCTGCAAGAGGGTACCTACTATCCCCTCGGGGCCGACCGCCCGCGGCAGAGTCGGGCCCGCCTGGTGGTGGCCACCAACCGGGACCTGGTGCAGGACGTGCCCGCGGGCACGTTTCGCCAGGACCTCTATTACCGCTTGCGGGCCCATCACGTCCAGCTCCCGCCGTTGCGGGCCCGCCGGGACGACCTCCCGCTCCTGGTCACCCACGGCCTGGCCACAGCGGCTACGGCACTGCACAAGCCCGTCCCCACCCCGCCGCTGGCCCTCTACCAACTCCTCAACACCTATGCATTCCCCGGCAACGTGCGCGAATTGGACGCCATGCTCTTTGACGCGGTGGCCCGCCACCAGGGCGGCAGTCTCGCGCTGCAGGCCTTCAAGGAGGCCATGGGGGCCGGGCGCCCCCTCCTGGCCGGGGAGCCGTGGTCCGCCCCGGCGCTGTCCTCCCGGAGTGCGTGGGATGCGGAGTCACTCCCCACCTTGAAAGAGGCCGAAGACGCCCTGGTTGCCGCAGCCCTGCGGCACGCCGATGGCAATCAGGGCGTGGCCGCGGGCCTGCTGGGGCTGTCACGGCAAGCCTTGAACAATCGGCTCATGCGGCGGAAGTCGCTCGGGACGCCTCCTGCCCCGTAGCGGTAGCCTTGGTGCGAGGGCTGCCACAGATGTGGCAGCCGCTCGGGAGCGTTGCACCGGCTATCCGCTTGATTGCCAAACCCTTCCTGTGATCCCACGCCAGCCCTGTCACCTTGTGTGGCACCGCGGCCGTGGCCCACTGCCCGGCTGCTATCACTCGCAACCCCTTGATGAGCAAGACGTCCCCGCTCCTCCGTGCCGCCTGGTACGGCATTTGCTTTGTCTGGTCATACAGCCGGCGCCGGAGCAGCGTGCGGCCCACCCCGGCCGCCAGGCCGCGTATCCGCACGGGGGCAGGCTGCGGCCCGGCTGAGGCTGGGCTGGAGGTCACCGCGAACCGTTATGGTGCTTGGCGACGAGATGGCCAGCCAGCGCACACCTACGGTCCTTCCCCTGGGCAGGGTGCTCTCTGTTTGGCGTCCACAGTGGGGAAAGGAGGTCAGACCGACTCCCAACAACACGAGGCACGACGGCATGGTTGACCCATTGGCGAGGCATCTTTCTAGGAGGAGGGTTAGGAACAGTATGGCGAAAAGAAGGTTCTGTCGCAAATTACCGAAAACAGGAAAGTTGAGGTGCGCAAGTCATTGATTTTTCGACACACGATTTTCCCATTTGGCCTCAAAAAGGCAAATGTGCGACAGAACCCTCGAGGATTCTGGTGTCATTCTGAGTAGCCCAAGTGGCCGACGCGGTGATCGAGGCCAAAAGGGTGTTTATTTTTCCTATACTCGAGAAGTTACCAGCCGGGCACCCCCGCTCGGCCCCCAGGAGAGTGCTATGAATCTGATTTCGGATCCCTCGTCCAGCGTGTTGGAAAGTGGTGTTGTGCCCGGCGCGCCCATTACCGCCGTCGCGTACGCCCAGCACCCGGGCCAGTTCGCCCTGTTTTTCACCGACCCCCACGGCGAGGTCTACACGATCTTAGAGAACGCCACGACCGGCTGGGGTCCCTGGTCCAGCGTGTCGCAGGGTAGCACCACGCCGGGCGCGCCCATTACCGCCGTCGCGTACGCCCAGCAGCCGGGCCGGTTCGCCCTGTTCGTCGCGGACCGCGGCGGCGAGGTCTACACGAACTCAGGGAGCGCCGCGACCGGCTGGGATGGCTGGTCCAGCGTGTCGCAGGGTAGCACCACGCCGGGCGCGCCCATTACCGCCGTCGCGTACGCCCAGCAGCCGGGCCGGTTCGCCCTGTTCGTCGCGGACCGCAACGGCGGAGTCTACACGAACTCAGGGAGCGCCGCGACCGGCTGGGATGGCTGGTCCAGCGTGTTGCTGCCAGGTCGTATTTTTAAGAAAGTGATCCCGCTGGACTTATTGCAGCGTAAGTTTGACCTGTTTTTCAATCAGCGATCTCGGCCATTGTTCAAGATCAAGCTTGACGGCACGGATTATGGCAAGGGCGCGCTCACTGTATTTTTCGATGATCCGGTGGCGGAGGGTGGATACAAGATAGTCGGCACCCGTGAATTCCGTAGGGATGAGCTGGATATTGATATTCCTGTCCCATTTGACCACCACTTTTACTTCCGTGACTTGAATAGCAACGGACTCACGCTCAATCTCATTCCTGAACAACCGGTGTCAATTGAGGTTGGACTGCCTTTCGAGACAGGAGGGCCAGCAGAAATTGACATCAACCATTGGAGTGACGTGGACCTCACGAGATTCAGCATCACGATAAAGTTTCAGTTGGAGTCCAATAGTGGAAAAGTCGGCTTGGTGACGTCCAAAGAATGGATCAACACCGATGTGTCCATAGACTCAATACCTGGTTATCAGGGTGTTGTCGAGGGCAAGATTAAGAGCACCGTGAACCAAAAGGTCTATGAGGTACTACATGACAACAGCGGGGACCTAAATCAACCACTAACACGTTGGCTGGTGGGAGGGGACTTCTACGTAGCGGGGGTCGCCAGTGACAATCAAGCTCTGACCATTGATTATATCATACCGCTCGGCCAGCTCGAACCATTTCCTGAGCATCCCCAGCCACCCCTTGAGCCAGGGCCGCTTGCGAACATTGACCACATTGTGGTGCTGATGATGGAGAACCGCTCCTTCGACCATATGCTCGGTTATCTCAGCAAGGAAGGAGGGCGAACGGATATCAAGGGGTTACACGGTGACGAGAAAAATTCTTATAATGGGCGCGACTACCCATCTTTCCTGCTCCCTGGCACAAGGTTCGATCACAGTCCCGATCACAGTTATGATCCGGTTAAGGACCAGATCAACAACGGCAACATGGATGGCTTCGTGAAAAGTTTCGTGAAAAAGTATCCCGATATTGATGATCCTGGCCAGATCATGGGCTATCACAATGCCGCTCATGTGTCGGTTTATAATGCTTTGGCCAGCCAGTTTCTGATCTGCCAGCACTGGTTTGCGGCCCACCCCGGCCCCACGTTCTGCAATCGCTTCTACACCTTGACGGGCCGCCTCAACCGCCGCCTTAACCCCGATGGCTCAGTAGAATTTGAGACTGACAACCCCGCAGGAAATGATTTAAAGCCCGTCTTCACCAAGACCCTCTTTGATCATCTCACCGAACACGGCATTTCCTGGCATTACTATGAGCACCGTTACTGCTTCCTGCGCTTTTTTGAGCGTTACACCTTCGACACCAACCACATCGTTGATGCCCTCGATCCCGTACAAGGATTCTGTGCCAGTGCCAAAGCCGGAACGTTACCCGCCGTGTCGTTCATCGATCCCAACTTCATTGATGAACCAGATGGCCAAGACAATGATGATGGAGCGCCCGCAGATATTGCTGCTGGTCAGAACCTGGTTGGCCGGGTGGTGGACGCTGTCGTGCAGGGTCCGAAATGGCAAAAAACTCTACTCATCATTACCTACGATGAGCACGGCGGTTTCTTCGATCATGTCAATCCCCTAGAATTTTCTAGCGACAAAACCTCAGTGCCAGTGTCAGGCATCGACCACTACGGGGTGCGCGTGCCCGCGTTCGTCATTTCTCCGTGGGTTGACCCAGGCAAGGTGAGTGATGTGGTGTTTGATCATACTTCGATCGCTAAAACCATCGCCAAACGCTTCATGAGCGCCAATCCACCGGATATGGGTGAACGCATGGCCGCAGCAAACGATCTGTCCATGGTACTTCGGTCAACCGCGCGGCAAGACAGGCCGAACATCCCGGTGCCGCCCGCGCCGGCGTCGAACGCCGCCCTCGCCAGGCAAGCAGCCCCGGTGGCAGAAAGCGACGATTTCAAGGAGGTGTTGCGAGCTATGCGTTCCCGTTATCCAGTTCGCAGGTAGGTGTAGCAGCGTAAGAACATCATCCACGTGTCAGCCCTGCGTGGACCTGATGCGGGATGATGGCCCAGAGCGGCGCTTGGTCGGCAGACGCTCTGGGCCGTTTGCGTTTGTAGACCCTGCCTGTCTATACCACAGTCGTCTCTTTCAGACAATCCGCCCCCATCCCGGCGTCGCGGGGAACCGGGTGACGACGGGGTGCGCCTGGCGTGCTCGCCCCGCACCAGCGCAGTCCGCACGCGGGGCACCGTGCCCGCTGCCACCGTCGTGGGTTAGCCCTGGGGGTGCCGCCCAGCCCCCCGGTACTGGCGGGCTGGGCGGCCGCCGCGGCTGCTAGCGGCTGGGCCGCCAAGCGGCGCAGCACCTCCTGCGCGCCGCGCCCGTGCCGGCGCTACCCGCGGCCCGCCGTGGGCTGCCACTGCCCCGCGCTGCCCGCTGGGTCGCCAGCGGGTGGCATGCCCGCCAGCGGGACTGGCCAGGACCGGAAGCAGTCGAGACATATCCGTAACCCTGGGACAGGGGACCGATGCTCATGGGCCGGGTTCGTGCAGGGTTGGTCTGCCATGTTTGGCGTTGGAACGCTTGTTAAAGCTTCTTGTTCAGGTGGATCTTGGCCCACACCCAATGTTGGGTGTGGGCCTACCTGGTGGTCCCATCGCACCGCAGACCACCAGTGGTGCACAGGCAAGTCACCCTATCCCCGAGGTGCTGCGCCGCGCCTGGGGCTTTGCATCTGGCCGGGAGAGCGAGTAGACTGACGCCACGCCCTGGCCGCCACCCGCGCCGGCAGCGTTCTGCTCACGTCTGGGAGGGGAAGAGATGCGCCACGCCGACCCTACGAACATCGTCGTCAACCTTCGCCCTATTGACCATCTGCGTCTCGAGAAGCTCCGGGAGCGCACCGAGACGCCCCTGACAAGTGAGACGATTTGGTACATCCATACCGTCCTGACGCAGTGCTTCCTGCCCTACAAAGACCCCAAAACCCGCGATTGGACGCGACGCAACGGCGATTTCAGTATTTTTTTGACCGCCGGCCTGGTGCAAGATCCGCGCAGCCCCACCCAGGCCCGGATTGCCGGGTTGCCCTACGGCGCCAAACCCCGATTGTTTCAGAGCTATATCAACACCCAGGCGATCAAACAGCAGTCGCCCGTCATCGCGGTCGAGCGGTCCATGACGGCCATGATCCAGCAGCTCGGGCTGATCGCGTCTGGGGGGAAGGAAGGCACCATCCGCGCCTTCAAGGAGCAGATCACCCGCTTTGCCGCCTGTAAATTTACCCTGGTGGGGCCAGGGCCACGGGGAGGCGCTCGGCATGTCCATGCCGAACCGTGCGCGCAGTTTGACGTATGGTTTGCGCCTGAGCCGGACCAAGAGACCGTATGGCCGACCGAAATTGTGTTGACGGACACGTACTATCACAGCCTCAAAGATCACGCCGTGCCGTATGATTTCAGGGCGTTGAGGGCCATTCAGAACAAACCGAAGGCGCAAGACATCTACCTCTGGCTGACGCAACGCCTGTGCCGTATCCCCTACACCAAGCCGGTGCTAATGCGGTGGCGAGACCTGTATGCCATGTTTGGCGGGCAATCCCCGTTGAAGGCATTCAAGCGGGATTTCCCCGCTGATCTGGCAGCAGCGCGGGCGAGCTATCCGGAGGCCCGTATTGAGGAACACAAGGAAGGATATCTGTTGTCGGCGTCGAGACCTCCTGTCCCCAAGACCAGAGTGATGGTGCAAAAGTAGGGGGAGAGGCGCACTTTTCCACGAATGTTTACTCACCAACTTTACGAATGTTTACTCACCAACCGGGCAAAATGCCACGAATGTTTACTCACCGTCTCCCCCACTCCCCCCAGGATTAGTGCGGGGGTGCGAGCCTCTCCTGTAGTTGGTACCCTGTAGTTATCCCTGTAGTTCCCTCCGGGCTGCTGTGGATTGCGCACGCCAACGGGGCTTCCTGGCGGTGTGCCCCACGGCTCTGAGACCATGCCCAGCAATACCCGTCCTCTGCCAGCCCACACCGCCAGTCCCCCTCGCATGTACAGATCAAAAAGACACAGCTCCTAGGAGTTAGAAAAAACGGTCGTTTTCCCACACCAGAGCTGTGCCCTTTGACGCGGATAGGAAGTTGAAAGCACTTTGTGCGCCGCCGCTCCGGATTGCCTTGGAGCAGCTCCCGGCGCTAGCGTCGCGTGGCCCGCTGGCGCGCGGGTGCGGGGCAGTGGCAGGCACTGCGCAGGTAGGAGCCAGGCGCCTGCTCGTGCCTGGTGCAGGTGGGGTGCGGGAGGGGTCCGCTGTCAGAAGGTCGCTCCGCTCCCTCAGGCCCCCTCTGGCTCCGGCGCTGAGGGCCGCGAAAAGCATGCGGCGGTGGCGCTCCCGCTCGGTGTGGCGGCGGCCAGCCTGGCGCGGTGGCGCTCGCTGGCGCGGCCCAGCTGGCTGGGCGGGCGGCTGTGGCCGCCTGCCGGCGGCTTCCGCCTAGCCGCTCGGCTGGGCGCGTGCCCGCACCGCCTGCGCGGCGGCCTGAGCGTGCTGCGCCAGTGCCCGGGCGTGCTCGGCCAGCGCCTGGGCCTGCTGCGCCGCGGCTTCCACCGCAGCAGCTTGGACAGCGGCGGCCGCTCCCGCTAGCGGCTGGGCTTCTAGGCGCCGCTGCACCTCCTGCGCGCCGCGTTTGTACACCGTCACGACCACCAGCTCTTGTTCATCGTAGACCGCCCATTGCCTGGTGTTGCCGTAGCGCTCAATCCGTAGTGCCATCCTCGCACCCTCCCCCGGTGGCGGGCAGGGCTGGTGCCCTGCCCCGGTGCGCCTAGCGGCGGCCGTTGCGGCGCCCGTTGCAGTGGCGCTTTTCGTCCGCTAGCCAGTGGCCGTAAAACACGCCACGGTCGTTTTGCTTCCGCTCCATTTGGACCTGGTGAATGGTGCAGAAGCCCGTCTGCTGGTCGTCTGGCGCCGCGCCGCTGGGCGCCGCGCCGTTGGCAGCGGCTAGGGCCTGCTGCACGGCCTGTTGCACCAGCGTCTGCACGTCCAGCTGGGGAGGGGCGGCCGGTGGGGGCGGCGGGGCTTGGGGTGGGGCCGGCGGCACCTGGGCGGCCTGGGTGGCCTGGGCCGCGTCGCGTGTGGCGACGCGGGCCGCGTAGTCCGCTTCACACGCCATCAACACGTCTTTGAGCCAGGGCAGCACGCCGTGCAGGCGCTGCTGCAGTGTCGCGTCATCGACGTCCCGCGCCGTGTACCAGATCTCCATGTTGCCCACCCGCAGCTTAATGTTGCACGAGGCTGGGGCTTCCGTAGTGCCCCACAGCGCTGCCTGGGGCGGGGCTGGTGCCGCGGGCAGCACAGCCGCCGCTGCGGCTGGCGCTGCGGCTTCGCTGGCGCTGGGCGCCGCTGGGGCCACGCGGCTGGCGGGGGCTGGCTCAGTCGCCGTGCCGTGGAAGAGGGCCAGGGCACGGCGGTGCAGCTCGACGGCGAGCGTGTGCTTGCACAGCTCGGTGCGGTGCTTCGCGTCCGCACAGGGGCAGTCCGGGGCCAGGGTGTAGGTCTGCTTGCCACTCTGCACGCTGGCGATGCCATCGGCCTGGAGGGTAACGGCGGTAGCGCGCACCAGCTCTAACGCTTTGTGCATGCGCTCTGGGAGGACCGCCACACGCAGTTTGGCGCGCAGCTGCGCTTCGACCTGCGCTACTACCTGCTGCCAGCGCGGGCCAGCCGTGCTGAGGGGGCGGGTGAATCGCCGTAGAGCTCGGCAATGAGTTCGTTGAGGGGCTCGCGAGTTGCTTGGGGCTGTGCTACACTGGGCATCGAAATTTCTCCCATGGAGGAGGGTTTCGGTGGGGCTTGTAGCGGAACTCTTGCTGGGGTGACGCCGCAAGCCCTTGCTTTTTACTTGCTAAAAAGCATACGATATTGTATAGTTATTTTCAATATAAATCTTTATATTTATGGAAGCTATTTAAATAATCAATACTTTGTTACATAGGAACAAGGATGCTTGGTGAACGTGTAAAGAAGTACCGCGAGCGTCACGGGTGGAGCCAACAGGAATTAGCCAAACGGGCGCAAGTCCCACAGCCTGTGATCTCACGCTTAGAATCTGGGGTACAGGACTCCATGACCACCGATTTGGCCAAGCGCCTGGCACGGACTCTGGGTGTGAGTGTGGATTACCTCATTGGCACATGGGATGAGGACGAGGCGCCGGTGCCACCCGCTGCTGCCGCGCGCCAGCGCGCATAGCGCAGGCCTGCCGCTGGCGGCCGTGGCCGGGTGCCGCGACCTGCAGAGCGCGGCGGGGGCCTGCGGGCCGCGCCACCCGCGGGCGTACCGCCGCGACCACCGGGAGCGCCACCGAGCGGCGCCTGCTCCCTGCCCCAGCCCGCTTTGCCGGCCAGGCGGCGGCCACCACGCCAGCGGCGGGGCGGGCGTGTCAAGGCCGCGTAGCGCCGAGCGGAGCGAGGGCAGCCTTGACAGGAGGAGCCCGCCAAGCCGCTATACTCTTATTTCGCCTGGCCGGGCGGGGGTTTTCAGCCTCCTGGGAGCCCCTGGGGGCGGACGGGCGCGCCGGTGCCGCGCGCCGCACCCGGAAGCCGTGGAGCGGCTGAAGGCGAGCACGGCGACGGCGCCGGGTGGGCGGGAGGCTTCAAGCTGCGACAGGGCGCCGCGCGCAGCTCGTGGAAGGCGACGCAGGAGCCTGCAACGCGAGCACGGCGACCCACCGCACGCGCAGCGCTTCCCAGCATAGCCCCCTGGAGGGGGTTGGGGGTGACAGGAACCAGTGGCACGGGCGGAGCGCAGCGGAGCCGGTGCCTACCAGGTGGCCCCCTGGGGGGCGGATGGGTGAGGCAAGGCGCAGCGTCCGTTGGAGCGCGTTGCCGAGCCCACGGGGGGCAGGAACGTGCCCAGGCAACCTAGCTCGCAGCGGGGGCAGCCCAGCGGCGACACGGTATCAGCCGCTGCGCTGACCGGTCCGCTGCAGGCTGCGCTGCCTGGCAGTACCTTTTCGACCATGTGAGCGCGAGCCACCGCCCGCGCGCCGAGGCGCCACGCCGGGGGCTGGCACGCCAGCACGAGACGGGTGGCACGCCAGCGCGACGCTGCACCAGCGCTGCCGTGACACGCAGCCGACTGCTGCAGGGTGCGCCTATAAGCACCAAGACCAAGATGGACGACCAGGCGATGGACGCCTGGACGCAGGAGGACTGACGCATGGTCTGGATGCCCGTCCCTG
>Ga0137377_10005019_pt1 | contig 10520 bp, 9 predicted proteins | sample SagtaG_22_FD_104815 | JGI IMG/M metagenome (GOLD analysis project Ga0137377, IMG submission 104815) | Vadose zone soil microbial communities from Sagehorn Ranch, Mendocino, California, USA - Sage2_L_40_16 metaG | ecosystem: Environmental > Terrestrial > Soil > Vadose zone | place: USA... | reverse complement strand
CTCGGCATGACGGACACTACATTCCACCCCTCCGAGGCCCAACTCGCACGTCTGGCGCATGGATTTCCCGAAGATCCGCTGACAGGTAAGCCGCAGGCCATCAGACTTCTCGACACATCCACAAAGTTTGACTGCGCCGGCGCCTGCGCTTTTGCCACCGTCGGCGACTACGTGCGCTTTGGACAAATGCTCCTTGACGGCGGCATCCTCGATGGCCAGCGCATTCTAAGTCCCAAGACCGTCCATCACATGACGTCGAATCACCTGGGGCCCGAGATCAAGAACAATGTCGCAAACGTTGAGCCCCATCGTGGTGGCTTCGGCTTCGGACTCAGTGTGGCAGTGCGTACTAACGACGGATTATCTTCGGTGCCGGGTAACCCCGGAGAGTTCACGTGGAACGGCGCCTACGGGACGCAGTTCTTTTGCGATCCGAAAGAACGTCTCGTCGTCGTCGTAGGGACTGCTGCGCCGGGTGAACTCAGGAAGTATTACCGCGAGCACATTCAGAATATTGTCTATGGTGCAATGGTGCGGTGAGATAGTCCGCGTTCTTCGCAGCACTGGGCGCTGGCTTTCCCCGCCTGGCAAACCATCGCCTTCAACACGTCTCCAGTACCGGGTAGACGAACGCCGGCCAATTCGTCCGCACCTGACCCGACTCTGGCGTCAGCAGAATCCGCCGGGCACGGCAGCTATCTGGGGATAAGCAGCCGCCACTGGGGACGGCGCGCGACGGCTGGTGATGACCCAGCAAGAGACATCGCGCCCCCTTCCGCGGGCCGCCGGCAATTGCATTTTGTGACGCATCGCACCTGGCGGTCACGTCTCCTGCAGCTTCCTCGCTCTCGTCCTGCACAAAGAGCTTGAGGAGCGTATCGCGGACCTCGGCCGCAACGGCTCGTAGCGGAAACCCGGACAACGCGCGAGCTTACAACCCACGTATCGTCTTCTTGACAAGCACACGCTAGAGCATAGGCTGCGTGTCTCAACGAGAAAATTTGTGGGAGGTATCATGTGCCAAATAAAAGGCGCGTACGTGCTCGTCGCCTCCTGTCTGCTCTTGGCGGCTGGTGGCTCGGTGAGGCAGGCGAACAGCCAGGCAGCTTCGCCGACGCTGGATTACCAGTTTTTCAAGGACAAGGTACAGGCGGTCTTCCTTCACAAGCGTGAAGGCCATACGCGGTGCGTCGCTTGCCACACGGTCAACAACGTTATGACGATGCACTTGGTGCCGCTGTCGCCCGGCGCCACGACTTGGAATGAAGAGCAGTCGCGCCAGAACTTCCAGTGGGTCCAGAGGGTGGTTGTCCCTGGCTACGAGGACAGCCTGCTACTCAAGCATCCGCTTGCCGAAGCAGCTGGCGGTGATCCCCGTCACGGCGGCGGCCAGCAATTCGCCTCGAAGAACGACCCGGACTGGCAGACATTGAAGGCATGGGTAATGGGCGCGAAGTGAACTTGCACTTGTCTCCTGATGAAAGGACGTGCCTCCTGATGAAGCCTTCAGGAGGAACAGCCGGTCTAAAAGAAAGGATGACGAACATGACACACAAGCAGATGTTTCTTGGAGGTCTCACAGGTTTAGCCGGGATCCTGCTGTGCGCGGCGTCCTCTTCATTCCTGGCCGCGCAGGAATCGAATGCGGCAGTTTACGCGGCAATGAAGGGCAACCCCAAGCTGCGGCTCGTCCAAACCAACTTCGCAGGGGATACCGTCTCCATCATCGATCCCGCCACGAATAAGGTGGTGGGAGAGATCCCGGGGATCGAAATGGCTCATGGGATTAGCGTGGCCAAGGACAATAGCCAAATCTACGTCGCTCAAGAATTCACGAAGTCGGTCCTGGTTGTCGACGGCAAGACTCTACAGATCACCAAACGAATTCCTCTGAGCGGGGATCCCAACCTTATTCAACTGACCCCTGATGGGAAAAGGATGTATGTGTCGATCAACCTTAGGTGGGACGTCGTATCAAACTTCCCGCAGCTCCAGGCTGATCCGAGCGGCGGCATCGACGTTATTGACACCGCCTCGCTTGAGAAAATCAAAACCATCCCGATCCCTGGCGGCATCCACGACATTTACGTCACCCCGGACGGCAAGTACGCGGTTGCTGGAGCCAACAGAAATCAAGTTCCGGCCTGCAAATGCGGGGTCTCTGCGCCGACGAACCTTGGGTATGTGATCGACACGCAGACCAATGAGATCGCCTGGACGTGGACAATGAGTCCAGCCGCCTCTCCGATGGCGATTTCGAAGAAACCCGACGGCTCTACGGATAAGATATACGCTCAAAATGGCGGAGATAATGGCTTTCGGGTCATAGATTTCGACACGCACGTGGTGAGCTCTTTCGTTAAGCTTCCCGACATAGCCCCCGCACTACAGAACAGAGGGGGCTCTCACGGCATTGGCATCACCTCGGATCAAAAAACACTGCTGGTCAACAGCGGGCGAAACAGTGCCGTCTACGCGTATTCGCTGCCGGACTTGAAGCTCATCGGAGGTGCCCCTCTTAGCGGGAAGGGTGCGAACTGGTTGGTGATCACGCCCGACGACAAGACGGTCTACGTGGCTAATCCAGAAGCGAATAACGTCTCGGTTGTCGATATCGCCACGAAGAAGGAAACCGCTGTTATCCCGGTCGGGTTCGCGCCGTCACGAAACACAATGTGGGTTGCCCCCTAGGCAATCCAAAGATTAGAGTCGCATCGCGAGTCGCCGAATCACCTGGTTCGGCGACCAAATCCGCGACAGGGCTTGCGACCGCGATGAGCGAGCGAGTGCGAGCCAATGGTTGGGCGCCGCCGTGGTGCTCCATCGGCGTGGGCGGCGGCTTATCCCAGATAGCTGCCGTTCGAGGCGGATGCCGACGACGGCAGAGTCGGGCCAAAACCGGACCTCGCGCAACGGAATCGTGGAGCAGAGAAAGCACTTCCTCACTCCGCCTTGATCCCCAACTCCTTGATGGGCGGCCGCCATTTCTCGGCATCGGCCTTCTGCAAGGCGGCGCGCGCCTCGGGTGTCTGCCGGTCGCGCGGGAAAATCTCCATCCCGAGATCGGCAAGCCGGGATCGCACCGCCGGATCGGCCAATGCCTCCACGGTGGCTGCATTGAGCCGTTCGATTATCTCCTTCGGCGTGCCCTTTCGTGCGAAAAGCGCGTACCACCCGGAGAGGTAAAGCGCCGGCAACCCCATCTCGCCAAAGGTCGGGACGATTTGCGGCCTGATCGCTACACGCATTTCTACAAGAATGAATTCCCGGAACGGTTTCACTCCGCTATGGACACCCGGCGCTGGGGACCCGGAGAGCGTATTGTATTCGAGCCTTATTCCAAGGAGCTATACGAGGAATCGTTCTCATGGATCGCGGCGCACGAGATATTCGCCAGGGGCGACATGGGACCCGGTGAGTACGAACTCTCGGTCGTGAGGCTGGGCCTCGCGTAGACAAGCACCAACTGCCTGCGATTGTGTTGGCTGTTCGAATGGTTTTCGGCGAGCTGGCTCAAACAGCTTGAACAGGAGGGCATCATGTCGTGCTTGAAATCGTTGCACGGATTGGCCGTCTGTCTCGGCGCTCTGCTGTTAGCCTGGAGCGGCCCGTCGTCCGCGCAAGATTATCCAACGCGGCCGGTGCGCTTGATCATCGGTATCGCGCCGGGCAGCTCACCGGATATTCTTGGGCGTCTGATGGCCCAATGGCTGTCGGAGCGGCTTGGGCAGCCGGTCATCGTTGAGAACCGACCTGGCGGCGGCGGCAATATCGCCATTGAGGCGGTCGTCAAGGCTCCCGCTGATGGGCATACGCTGCTGCTGGTCACAATTCAGAGCGCAGTCAATGCGACGCTCTACGACAAGCTCAACTACAATTTCATCCGCGATATCGCGCCGGTCGCGAGCATCAGCCGTCAGACGCTAGCGCTCGAAGTGACGCCATCGTTTCCGGCCAGAACTGTTCCCGATATCATCGCCTATGCGAAGGCCAATCCCGGCCGGCTCAGCATGGCGAGCGCCGGCAACGGCACCACGCCGCATGTGGCGGGCGAACTGTTCAAGATGATGGCCGGTGTCGACATGGCTCATGTACCCTATCGCGGCGGGTCGCCGGCGCTGACCGATCTCATCGGCGGACAGGTGCAGGTGACCTTTGCCGACATCGCCTCGTCGATCGAGTACGTCAAGGCCGGCAAGCTGCGGGCCTTGGCGGTTACCACCACGGCGCGCTCGGGGGCGCTGCCAGACCTTCCGCCGATTGCCGATTACTTGCCTGGCTATGAGGCGAGCGGCTGGTTTGGGATCGCCGTGCCCAAGAACACGCCCGCCGACATCATCGAAAGGCTCAACAAGGAGATCAATGCCGGCCTCGCTGATCCCAAAATCAAGGTTCGGTATGCCGAATTGGGTGCTACCGTGTTCGCGGGCTCACCGGCTGGCTTCGGAAAGTTCATCGTGGAAGAAACCGAAAAGTGGGGCAAAGTTGTCGGAGCCGCTGGAATGAAGCCGTATTGAACCAGGTCCATAAATTCTGATCGACCAAATCGGATCCTATGTCCGAATCGGGTCAAATTTGCCCGTAGTGCTCCATCAGCGGGGACGGCAGCTCATCCCTCGATAGCTTCCGTGATGTCGGCGGCTAGCGCACGCTTCTGGCCGGTGCTGGTCAGTAGCCACCCCGACGCTCGGCGTCGAGCGTACTTATTGCTGCTGTGCCAATTTTCGGCTATCAATCCGATACTGGACCGAGCTCGAAAGCGATGGCCGCTCAAATTCGGACGATGTGTGTAGACGGCAATTCGTTCCTTAACGGGGCGGGTTACGCGTTTGCCACCGCGCCATCCGACGTTGCCACTTACGTCTTTACTTCTTTCGAGCTTCATCATGTCCCAAATCATCGCCGTCCGAGAGTTGCACAAGGCCTACCGCCGCGTTAAGCGCCGGCGAGGCCCGCTTGGGGCGGTGAGGGAACTTTTTTCTCCCGACTATCAAACGCAAGACGCCGTTTCTCGCGTGTCCTTCACGGTATCTGAGGGCGAACGCGTTGCCATTATTGGGCCGAACGGCGCGGGCAAGTCCACAACCTTGAAAATGCTATCCGGCGTCTTGCAGCCCACCTCTGGCAGCGCGGAGGTTCTTGGCCTGACGCCATCGCGACAACGCCGCGCACTTGCATATGGCGTAGGTGTTGTCTTCGGCCAGCGTTCGCAGCTTTGGGCCGAATTGTCGGCGCGAGACGCATTTCTACTGCTGCGCCGGATCTACGATCAAGACGCGGACGTTTTTCGGCGCCGTCTAGGCGAATTGGTTGAGCGGTTCGGTATTGCAAATATTCTGGACCAGCCGGTTCGACAGCTCTCGCTCGGCCAACGGATGCGTTGCGAGATCACGGCAAGCTTGCTTCACGGACCGAAATTGCTCTTTCTCGACGAACCGACCATCGGTCTCGATATTACGGCCAAGGCGGCGATCCGTGATTTTATCCGCGAGCAATCTCGTGAGGCGGGTCAGACTGTGCTTTTGACGTCCCACGATACCCGCGACATCGAGCTCGTCTGTGAGCGCGTCATCGTGATCAATGAGGGGCGCATTGTAGTGGACCAGCCTGTTGCCGAGCTGCGGAGACGCTTCCTCAGCCGTAAGGTGATCACGATCCAGTCGGCCACGCCCACCGTAACGGTGGACCTTCCTGGAGTCACACGCCGAGCTAGCGAAGCGCACACGACGATTCTGGTGGTCGATACCGTGCGGGTGCGCATCGAACAGGTGATCGCTATGGCGTTGGCGCAGGGCGGCATCAATGACGTCACCATCGAGGATCCTCCAATGGAGGAAGTTATCCATGAGATTTATGCCGCCCACGCATCGCGGTGAGGCGTCCTTTATCAACGTGTCAGCCAGCGCGTTCGCTGCTGCGCGCCTCGGCGCATTGCAGGCGCTGGCCGCATGGCCGGTTCTCCTCGGCAGGGTGATGTTCTACTTGCTCATCCTGGTCGTGCTTGCCGCTCTTTGGGACAAGGTCGCCGCCGAACAAGTCACGCCGCTTGCCGGGATGCTGCCCCCCGAGGGCCTTGCAATCTATATCGGGGTGACCGAATGGGTGACGCTATCGGTCGTTGCGATCGAGCGGGGGTTTGAGGACGATATCCGCAATGGCGGCCTGGAGCCGTATCTGCTGCGTCCGAAGTCCTATCTGCTGCAGCGGGTCGCGCCGGCGTTAGGCGAGACAATGGTGCGCTTGGTCGTTCTCGGGATGGCCGGGCTCGCAGCTGTCGCGATGTCAGGGCGCCCGCTGCCGGCGCCGGGCGCCTTGCTGGCCCTTATAGTGCTCGGCGGCCTTGGCTGCATTGTCGGCATGATGCTTTACGTTCTAGTCGGCCTCGCCGCCTTCTGGATGCGCCGGGTCCTGCCGGCCATGTTAATCGTGCAAAAGCTGAGCTTCCTGTTGGGCGGCCTGGTAGCGCCGATCAGCCTTTATCCCGACTGGTTATTCAGCATCGCCAAGGCAACCCCGTTCGGCGCGCATCTTTACTGGGTCGGTGTGCAGACGGTGACTCCCTCGGCACGCCTGTTCTGCATCGGGATCGCTTGGCAAATTCTATGGAGCATGGTGCTCGGCGCGCTATGCGCTCTCGTGTGGCAAGCCGGCCTGCAGAAAGCTGTCAGGGAGGGTCTGTGATGCTCACGACTTATGCGATGCAGATCATTGCGGCGATCCGGATATCATTCGCCGATCGCATCAACTTCTTTCTCCAAATGACGGGCATGGCGGTGAACAATGGCTTTTTCTTCCTACTGTGGATCTTGTTCTTTGCCGGATTCCGCAGCGTCGGGGGCTGGCAGTTCGACGATGTGTGCCTGCTTCTCGGAATAATTATGACTGTCGTCGGCATCGCCGGGATCCTTTTCGGCGGTTATCGCGACATGGCCGCTGCGATCTTGCGAGGCGAAGCCGATGCTCTTCTGACGCAGCCGAAGCCGGTGTTGGCACGCCTGCTCGCACGCGAGAGCTTCGCTCACGCCTGGGGCGATCTCGTCACCGGGACAGCAATGCTCGCGACATTGGCAGGATTGGATGCCACGCGTATGCCATTGGCAATGCTTGGCGTCGGGCTTGGACTTACAGTATATGTCTCGGCAAGCGTTGCGTTCGCAAGCCTCGCCTTCTGGATCGCGGGCGCACGCAGTCTAGCGCGCGACCTCACGGATTTCTTATTGCTGTTTTCCAGCTATCCGGGCTCGATCTATACGGGCGCGACCAAGCTTATCGCCTTCACCATACTTCCGGCCGGCTTCGTCGTGCTTGCTCCAGTGGAATTCGTGCGCCAGCCGACGTCGGGCAACCTCGGTATCGCCGCGGCTGCAGCGATTGGCTATGCGTCGCTTGCGATGTTCGTCTTCCACCAGGGGCTCAAGCAATACCAATGCGGCAGGACGCCCACCAGCTCTTGAAGCGGTCGCACGCACCCGGCCAGGAGGTTAATTGTTCAACTCCCCTCCTTCTCGTCTCCTGCGGTGATCTAGTCCAGGAGAGCAGTCTTGGAGTGCTCGTGAGCTTCTCCCATCCTCACCCTGTCATGGACATTCGGCACACGGCAACTCGCGGCGGCAGCTTAACCCATGACAGCTGCCGTCTTGCGAAGATGGCGCTGACGGTAGATCTGGGCCACAAGCGGTCGTACGCCAGCAGCTCTCCTCACTTCTGCAACGGGCCGAGATCGAGAAATGGTGGCCGATAATCAAGGCGGCAAACATCAAGGGCGAGTGGGTTCGGGCGCTTCGGGTCACTCGCATCCGATCAATCAGTTGATTCCGATTTCGACGACCTTTGAAGGGCAGCGGATATCGCCTGTTCGAACTCCGCCGCCGAGACACCGATGCCACCATGCGCAGGCACATGTGGCATCAATCCGATGCGGGCCGCGGTAGCAATCCCGATCACTGTTGCATTGCCATTTTGCAGCAGCAGGACAGGCGAGCCCGAGCCGCCCGCCGCAATGTCGCAGGTGTACGCCAAAGAGCCTGGTCCTAATTCTTGGACGTCGGTTCTTGCCGCGCACCCTCTGGAGATCGCAAGCAATTCGCTACGGTCAGCGCCATATCCAGGAAGGACGATTTCCTTCTCGGCATCTAAACCAGGCAGTTCGGCATTCCGGATTGGCTGAATTGGAATGGGCTTTAGGTTCAGCGCGGCTTCAAGAATGAGCACTGCCCAATCGGTCTTGGCCATTTCGAGGGTGACCGGTGTGGGTCGACGCTGGGGAGTATCGCGGTAATTCGGTGGCTGACCCTCCGCTTCCGCCTTGAAGTTGGGCGCTACGACGTAGCTCGAAACGGTCGAATGTCCTGAGTACTTGAGCCCGGGTGACAACCCAGCCACGAAATGCACCACGTTGGGCTTAATCCACTGATTCAACCTTGCATCAAACATACAATGTGCCGCGGTGATGACCGTTCGTGGTCCGACCAAACTGCCCGTGCAGAAGCCCGTTCTTGTTGTTGTGGCAATATTAATTCGTCCAATCGAGGACCACGGCCACTGATCTGGCCAAATCGGAGCGCGTTCGCGGGTAGAGCGGGCGTCGTTTCCTCGATCGAGGGTTTGTGCCAATGCCGCATCGGGGTCGAAGCAATTGGTACCGCCGATTAAGGCGAGGAGAAGAAAAGCCCGGCTCAGACGCGGACGGTACAACATGCTGCTGCCCTCTAACATTGGATGCGCGAGATTGCCATTATAAGCAGCATTTCGCTGGCGCGTGTGTGAACAGGATCACGTACTTGAGGCCGGCGCAGTCATCCTAATAGCAAAGGAGTTCACCCGGCTCTGCCGAGGTGGCGGCGTTCCACGGCAACGCGGACATGATGGAGGAAGTTTTGCCGTACGATCCGCCGATCGACGCGCAAGATCGCCAATTCCACAGGACTGCGATGGGCTGGCTGATCCATGGCGCGCTCAACCCGTGGGGTTTTCGACCGGACGACACGGCGAGTGCGCAAGCCCGCTCCTCGGCGCGAGCGCGCGCCCTTTCTTCAGCTTACGTCCGTGAAAGGGCACGGGCCATATCAGCGATAAGATCGTCAGGGTGTTCGATGCCGACAGATACTCGGATCAAAGCGGACGTAATGCCGATAGCGCGCCGCTCTTCCTCCGTCAGCCCAGAATGCACCGTCGTCGCTGGGTGGCAAATCAATGATTCGGTACCGCCGAGGCTAACAGCGAGCTTGAACACCTCTAGCCGATTGAGGAACGCAAACGCCTCCACTTGCCCACCTTTAATCTCGAACGAGAAAGTCGAACCGGCAGAGCTCGATTGCCGCTCCATGAGCTGCCACGCCGGATCATCAGCGGGAAGCAGCGGCGGGTAATGAACGCGTGCGACATCGGGGTGTTCGGAAAGGAATTGCGCCACCTTCGCAGCATTGGCCGCTGCGCGCTCCATCCGCAACGACACCGTCTCAAGTGAACGGCTTAGCATCCAGCAGGAATGCGGATCGAGCTGCGTCCCGATAGCGCCACGGAGGGCGCGGATCGGCTTCAAATACTCGCGCGACCCCATGACGGCGCCAGCGATGAGATCACTATGGCCGCCTACATACTTCGTCAGCGAATAGATTGAGAGGTCGGCGCCGTGTGCGAGAGGCGACTGGAATACCGGCCCAAGCAGCGTGTTGTCGCATGCAACGATGGGGCGAGCGCTTTGCTTGCTGCAGATCGCTTCGGCAATACGCCTCACAAGCGCGATATCGACTAGCGTGTTCATCGGATTGGACGGTGTCTCAATGAAGATCATCGCGACACGGCCCTTGGCCATGCCCCGTTCGGACGCACCGAGCATGCGACTCTCATCGAGACCTTCCGTGAACCCCTCGGCCTCGATGCCAAAGGGCGTCAGGGTTTTCTCCATGAGCACCTCGGTGCCGCCATACAGCGGGCGGCTGTGCAAGATCACGTCTCTGGGTCTAAGATAGGCCAGGATGGCCGTCGTGATCGCGGCCATGCCCGACGAGAACACGAGACCTTCTTCGGCTCCCTCGTAAACGGCAAGCCGATCTTCAACGATTTCCAGATTGGGGTGGTTGAAGCGGGAATAGACAAGCCCGGATGGTCCTTCAGCCGGGGGCTCTCGGCGCCCGGTCGTGTAATCGAAGAAGTCGCGCCCCTCTTCGGCGGTCCGAAACACGAAGGTCGAAGTCAGGAAAACTGGCGGCTTCGCCGACCCTTCGGATAGCGCCGGGTCGTAGCCGTATCCGAGCATCAAGGTCTCCGGCTGCATCATATGATTTCCGATCCGGACCTTATGATAACGTGATCTATCCATGGTGGTTCTCCAGGTCGAGTTGGCACCGACGCGCGGGCGGTAGCCGCGCCCTATGCCTTGGCCGCGAAGCCGACGGAATATGGGATCTGCTTCTCCAGATCGGCCGGCAACTCGCCGATCAAATCAATGCCGGGGACCGTCTGGAGTTCAGTGATTTGCTGCATGCCGATCTCCGCTTCGCTGGACGCTACGGCCGCCG
>Ga0137377_10005014_pt1 | contig 10526 bp, 9 predicted proteins | sample SagtaG_22_FD_104815 | JGI IMG/M metagenome (GOLD analysis project Ga0137377, IMG submission 104815) | Vadose zone soil microbial communities from Sagehorn Ranch, Mendocino, California, USA - Sage2_L_40_16 metaG | ecosystem: Environmental > Terrestrial > Soil > Vadose zone | place: USA... | reverse complement strand
GGTCTCTGACGATAAGTCGTCAAAAACGACGGCCCACCAACGTGGCGCGAGGAAATCCTTGGCCTGCACAACCAGCCAATCGTCGCGGAGGTGATTCAGGCTCCCGAAATTTAGGCGCAACCTCCCTGGCGCGATGTCGCTTATTGGCACGACACGGACGTGCGGGAATGTCCGCACGATGTCCGCTATTGCGGGCAACCCGGTCATTTGGCGGGCAGCACCTAAGGGCCGAGATTGACCCATATGCGACATCGGCCCTGTAGCTGAAGCCGCCCATCATGCGTCATAAGTCATTGCGTTTCCGGTGGGCGGCAAAGACGGACGGCGCACGGAGACCATATATCACCGATGCACCAACGGGCCGCCGCGACGCACAACCAGAGCAAAAGACCTTTCAACCCGGCTCCATGCCCTGTGATTCGATCACGGGGACTGCAGATGGGCCGGTGAGGAATTTCAGCAAATACCGTGTCGCGGCGGGTGCTTTGGGATTGGCACTGACGCCGCTGAAGTTTTCACACAGCCAGGACCCAAAGCGGAAGGCGGCGTGCCACTTCCCGCCGCGCAGCGGCGCTGCGCTTAGCTCGGTTGCTGCTTCAAGGGCGTCAGCCTTGCCGCAAGGCTCCGCCGTCTGAGCACGGGCAGTCCCGCCACTCGGGCCGCAGCTTCAGTGGCGAATAAGCGCGAGGACGCTAAGGCAACTGTCCCATCATTGCGAACGATCAAATAACGGAAACACCGCCGGCGGGTCTCGGCAATTGTGAGGCGCAGCGGAAGGTCGCTCTGATGCACGCCCCGTCGAGCAGCGCTGCGCATACCCGCTCCAGCTATGTCCTCGGCGAAGTTACTGCGCCTCGGCCGCCTAAGCATTCGGCCGGCATCGCGTATACGCCTGAGTCCCCCGGTTACTCGTCCATACCAGTCGATCACCTTTGACGGTCAAACGAACGTTGGTAGTCCAGTTTTCATGTGGGTTTCGGCAATTCGCAACAACCCGCCAATCCCGCTCGGTTTGCCTTTGATCCTTGAAGACGCAAGAAGTCTCGCCCGCCCGTGCTCCGTGTGCACTTATAACGGCGGGCAGTAGGCCGTCTGGCAAATTTCGCGCCGAGCAGGATCCGGGTTCCGGCACCCAAACGCCCGCGATGGTAGAAGAATCGGGCGCGCGGAGATCATGCCGCGGCGGTATAACCTGAATCTCGCCCGCCATGTCATTCTGACCTGCTGGCGAAGATATCGGGCGCTCAACGGTGGCATCAGAAGAGGATAATCGGTCGATCAAAAGTGCAATCGGGTCGCGCACGTCAGTCGCTTGCGCCGATTGGAGGTGCTCAAGCGGAGCGCCCGCGCCAATTTGCGCCTCCTCGATCGAGTCCGATCCGACTGACTGTTTTTTGAGCGATAGGCTCACAACCACGACAGTGAGAATCAGCAGCACGGCAAAACCGACCAATCCGCGCCCGTGAAGGACACGAGGGCGAAAAGACGAACTTATCAGTGCAGCAGCGCTCCGGTGTTCGCTCACTTGCTCCGGCAATCCGGATGCAATGGATGCAAAACCAGGCGCCGATGCATTCAAGTGCGTGAGGGTCGCGCGAACGGCCCAACTTCCGAGGCCGGCGCGCTTGACGCTGCCCCATGTCTGCTTCGCCGATTCCATCAACGCGGATGCAACGAATGCCAAGACAAACGCCAGTGCCTTTAAATACCCGAAGGCCGCAAGGGCTGCTCGAGCACGCGGGCCGACGTGGTGGTCGCGAAGCCATATCACATGACGGGTACTGCCAGGCCATTCGCTGGCCTCGGACTCCGTGCTAAACCCTTTAATGGCTTGGGCTTTGCCGTCCGCAAAAACCGCGTCGAGAACCCATCCATTCCCTACCTGCCTCGGGGTAGGGCTCACGGCAACTTTATTGCAACAGTCGGCCATTTTCTCGACCGCTCATGCGGCAAGTTTTTACCAGCCACGACGCTAAGTGCCTGATGCCAACGCCCGGTACGGCCCCGATCGGCAGGGGGCAACCTAATCGGCCGGGGCCGCCCGGCCGGGTGACGCAACACAGTTCCACCCCGACGCGTGGAATTGTCCAACGCTGCCGTGGCTCGCTCATGGCGCTGTAGGCCTCAGTGCCGGAAAATGTCGAAGCTTGGTTAATTGCGGTGCGTTTCCGAGCGGAGGCCGCAAGCCTGGCGCCGGGGACCATCCGTTCTACGTCCGCTATCGGGGCTATTTCATACGACAAATGCTCGCTGCGATATTTTGCAGTTTGACCCTGAACGGACATTAGTAACGTCGGTGGACTGAGGCGCTAGACCTCTAAGCGGTGTCGGCGCCGTTTCGGCTCGGTTGAGTTCGAGAGCGCCAATTACTTGCGTTACCAGCGTCGGCAGAAGCCAGCCCGTCGACTTCGCATGTTTCATCGGCGCCGCCGGCCTGGTCCTCGACAAGATCGCCTGAGGCCGCGCCGGCGGGCGCGAGTACGGCGCGGCCATACCGCTACTACTGCTTCACGAACCGGCGTACAGCTGTCTTGGCTACCCAGCCGGCGTAGACGTTGCCGGCATCGTCCACCCCGACGCCTTCCGGCGAGCCGACCTCGGCCGACAGCTGCGGAATGAAGGCGATAACCTTGCCGTCCTTGGTGCTGCCGATGCGGATGCCCTGTTTGAAGCCCGGATTTGTCTTCTCGTCCGATTGCGAGTCCGCCACGTAGATCATGTCGTCCTTGCCGATCGCAACGTCGCTCGGTCGGCCGAACTGCTTCCACTCGGCGATGAACTTGCCGTCCGGATCGAAAATCTGAATGCGGTTATTGGCGCGATCGCCGACGTAGACGCGCCCCGCCGAATCGAGCGCGATGCCGTGCGGGGTGTCGAACTCGCCCGGCCCCTTACCGTGCTTGCCCCAGGCGGTGATGAGCTTGCCGTCCTTGGAGAACTTGACGATGCGATCGTTGGTGCCGGTGCCGTGCCCATCGGCGACGTAGATATCGCCATTGGGCGCAACGACGACGGCGCTCACCGCGCTCAAATAGCCGGGACCATCGCCGGGCATTCCCGGCTTGCCGAGGGTCATCAGCGCAACGCCTTCGGGGCTGAACTTGATGAGATCGGCGCCTTTGCCGTTCTTGGCAATCTGGTCGCCCCCCCACACATTGCCGTCGCGATCCACGTAAAAGCCGTGCGGAACGGCGAACTTGTCGGCACCGAAGGCCTTTTGAAACGCACCGGAGGAATCGAACTTCTCGATCGGCGCGACCATTGAACTGGTGCATTCTTTCGATCCGCAGCGGTCGAACACCCAGATGCTCTTGCCGTCGCTGTGATCGACCTGCACCTTGATGGCCTGGCCCATTGTGCGGCCGGCAGGCAGCTGCACCCACTTGTCCTGCACCTGGTACGGATTGGGCGCCGCGTTCGCGTCGGTGCCCTGTGCGTAAAGCCGATGTCCCGATAGCGCGACGAGCGCGCCGGCGGCGAACCCGACCATCAATGTTATTGGTATTGTTCGCGTCATGAGTCCCTCCCGTTGCGTTTCGATCTTTTTGACGTGCGGCGCCGACCGGCCGAATTTGGCGCTCCCCAGGGAAGCGCGCTAAAAAAGCGAAATCAAGGGTCTAGCGCATGTTCCGGCGAAGTGGGTACCGGTTCACCGATAAGAACATGCGCCAATCAATAACCCTAGAGCATGGCCCGATTCCGAAGGAATGGGACATGCTCTAGGCCAAGACACTCAGCGCCGAGGGAAAGGCGCACCCTTGGCGCCGCAACTCATCTCGATCCTCACACGCCGCACCCTGCAGGCTTCCACATCGGAGAGGCCCGGCGAATCAAGGGAGCCGACGTCCGGGCGACCGAGGGAATACAGATCGCTTGCCACAAACGTGAGTGTCGCCCGCATGAGTGCACGTCGTGGCGTGTCTGTCGTGTTGGATTCGCCGAACGGGGACTAAGGAGCCTCCGGCCAAGGCCTTCTGCTTCAGAGGTTCACTCGCCCTTGACGCCCGCTGCCTTGACGGGCGCTGCAAAAATCGCGCGCTGGTATTCAGCCAGCATTGCTGGCTCGTCGATAGACCCATGATGATGGAGCTGCCGCCACGCGCCGCGCACCTTGACGAACCATCGGGATGTACGAATCCGAAGCTCAAGCCGAACAGCGGGAGTTTCGCACAAGCCTTTTTCACGTCCCACGAAGAGGTGATAGTCATTGTTACCTTGCGCTGAGAAATCGTGGAACGCCACGCGGACGGTCGCTGGTCCGTTAAACAGCTTCGCATAGCCCTCCCTGATGGCAGGCCATCCGCGCCGGATGCCACCAATCGGATTGTCCATGCTCGGAGCCTCCCCGTCCGCCCAGTTGGCACCGAGCGCTTTCAGATCGGAGGCGTTGAAGGCCCGGTAAAAATCGATCAGTGCGTCCAGCGCGCTGCCATCACCTGCGGGCGGTTCTGTTCCCGTTATTTCGGCTGGAAGGGACATCGGATTCTCCGCGCTGTTTCGTGAACTTTGCTTTCCACGCCACGGCTCTGGCGTGCGTGTTCGCGCTCGACGCTATCACGCGGGTTAGAGCTGATTGCGGCCGCCGTCGACAGCGAGGTCGACGCCCGTGATGCAGGAGCTTCGACGAGGCGGCGGGCACTGTGCGGTGGCCCAAGATAGGGGAACTCGGCGAGCAGATCGCGATGGGCCTCTACCTTGTCCTCGATTACCTTCCCGTTTGTGAGGACGGCCAAAAAAGCATCACCGGCGTCGTCGGTAAGTGTCCGCCCATTGCTTGGAAAGCACGCCGGACGCGTCGGGTCGTAGGACAATATGTCCGGCAGCAGTGTCCCTGCCACCCGGTTCGCCTCCGCCGGCGCATATCCACCGGCGTGCTCCAGCGCGTGCGCGAACCCGGCAACGAAACGGCCATCGTCTACCGGCTCACCCGCGAGGTAGGCATCTCTCTCCGCGCCGACGAGGAAGACAGCTTGCGCGGGCAGCGCGCCGCGATCCGCCTGGACCCACTTCCCGCCCGCACCGTCGAGCGTGCGGGCCCACAGGCCAAGCCGTTTTGGCCCCAGGACGGAATTGGACACTTCCAGCACAATGCTGCACACGTCTTTGTCCGCGAAGAAGTCATCGCCCGTGAATTGCAGGCCGTTCATTGCTCCCCACACGTCAAAGAAGAAGGGATCGCTGCGCCAACCCGCGAAGAAGCGGTGGTCGCCGGCCTGCGTTACCCGTGCCTCCGGACCCGTCGAAACCGGTGCACCCTCGACGATAATCTGCCCGCTATCGTCCATCCCCGCGGCCTGCGCGCCCACAACGCGCCGCAACGTCGCGGTCTGCGCACCGCCCTCGGAGGCCAAGAAGCGCACTCGGTAGGCGATATCGGCGATCGCATCGCCGTCTGTATCAATCTTGAACTCGTACAGCGCCGCGGGTGCGAAGGGCTCGGCGGTGGTCGGCCCCGGCGGATCCACGACGGCAGAGGGGTGCACGTTCATGACGAGGATCGACTTGCGCGGGTCTTCTGGCTTAGGGAACGCATACAGGTCGGTGAAGTCCAGGCGCGCGTCTCCGCGCGGGAACCCGAAGTCGGGACCGGAGTAATGGTGCGACATGGATCATCTACTCCTCTGCGCCAGATACTCAGGACCTCGGCAACCTGGCCCGCCGACATGGCGTTTCGGCCGATTTTCAGCGTCGCTCGTCTGATCGAAGCCACCCTTCATCGAAGTCCGATGTTTGAAGCCTCGACGTATAGTTTCGCTGGGACCTCAGCCGCCGAGCTGGCCCACGTGGTATCCGAGCCGATTTTCAACGTCGCCCGGCTTGTGGAAGCCACGCTCCAGCAATTTGTTGATTCTCGTCTGGCCGGCGGGGCGCTGAATAGAGGCAATACATGCGTCCCACTCGGGGGCAATTTCTGCGTCGGGCGGCAGGCTCGCAACATTGACAAAATTTTTCGTTTCAGCGATGGCCTGCTTGTCGAACGAAGCAATGCGGGTCGCCACCGCATCGACAAAAGCATCGAGTTCCGCGTCGGGTAAAGCGCGATTGACGTAGCCATAAAGCTCGGCGAGGTCGCCGCGAATATCGTCAGCGCCGAGCAGCACTTCCAACGCTCTTCCCCGGCCCATGAGCCTGGGCAGTCGGGCCATAGGTCCGCCACCTGGAACCAGGCCAGCCCCAACTTCCCATTGCGACAAGATGGCGTTTTCGCGACTCGCAAAGCGCATGTCGCTGGCGAGGGCAAGCTCGCTTCCGACGCCGGTCGCGCGTCCGCGGATTGAGGCGATGGATACGACCGGAGCGCGGCTGAGGCGTACCAGCATGTCAGGAAGCGGCGACAAGCCCGTCGGGCCGGGGACCAAACTTGTCGTGTGTTCGATCTTTGCGAGAAAGTCATAGTGCGTCAGGAAGAAACCCTCGACGGCGCTGTCGAAGACGACGACCTTTACATCAGCGTCGGTTTCGAGTGCCGTGACGATCTCGTTCAATTGCGGAATAGCGTCGGGGCCAAAGATATTCAGGGGCGGGTGGTCAAACGTAACGCGCCAATAGGATGGAGTCCTTCGTGCGAGACGGATCTGTCTGGTATTTGCTGCGTCGCTCATGTTTATCTCCAAAATCGGGATTACCGACTGTCCTTTGCGCGTGAGGTGGAACTCTTACCCCGCCACCTCGAAAATGACTTCCAACTCGACCGGAGTGCCGAGTGGAAGGCTTGCGACGCCATACACCAAGCGGCAAGGGCTCTTGTCTTTTCCGAAGACGTCTTGCAGCAGCTCCGAAGCGGCATCAGCGACTTTCGGCTGATCGCGGACGTCTTCCGAAGTGGCCACCGACACGCCGAGCCTGACAATCCTCGTTACCTTGTCGAGCGATCCCAAATATTGCCTAGCGACAGCGAGGACGTTGAGCGCCGCGAGGTGAGCCGCCTCGCGCCCCGCTTCCACATCGAGCTCCGCGCCAACCCGCCCAATTAATTTTGCTGCGTGACCCTCCGTGGGAAGCATCCCGCTCAGAAAGAGTAGATTACCCGTCTGCACCGCTTCCACATATGTTCCGAACGGCTCAGGCGGCGTTGGGAGCTTGATGCCAAGTTCTTTCAACCGCTGCTCGGCGCCGGCCGGGCGGGAACCTTCGGGGGTTACCATTTGCCAACGTGCGCGCCGCCGTCCACGTGCAGCACCTCCCCGGTGACGTGACGGGCCTCCGTCAGATAAACGACAGCCTCAGCGATATCCTTCGCGTCGGAGATCGTACCCATCGGCGAAAGGGTCTTTAGAAGCTCCTTCGGGCTGTTCTTGTGGAGAGGAGTGTCGACTTGGCCGGGCGCCACCGCGTTAAAACGGATGTTGCTCTTCGCGTATTCGATCGCGAGACTGCGTGTAACCGCATCAAGTCCGCCCTTGGTGATCATCGGAATTGAGGCGGGAACACCCGCGTTGGGTGATCTACGAACGACGTCGCGATGCTTGTCACGCTGCCGCCCGTACCCTGTGACAGCATTTGCCTGACAGCGACCTGGGTCATGAAGATGAACCCTTCCAGGTTGGTGGAGACGAAACGACGAAACTCGTCGATGCTGTAGTCGGTAAAAGACTTGGCGGCGAAGATGCCCGCGTTGTTGACGACATGATTGATCGAGCCGAACTTGCCGATCGCAGTTTGTGCGACATTGTCGGCAGTGGCTGCCTGGCCGATGTCCCCGTCGACCAGCGCCAGATGCGGCGACGGCGCGAAGTTGGCCTTGGAAATACCGCGAGAGGTTGCGACGACGTTATAACCGCGATCTAGAAATGCCCGGACGACGGCTGCTCCGATGCCTTGGGAGGCGCCCGTTACGATGGCGGTTCTTTCGTCTGCCATGCTCAACCCCTGTTTTTATCTACAAGAATGGGGGATGCCTCAGATCAACTTGGCATCCAATGTGATCGCGGCCTTGAGAACCTTTGAGACCGGGCAGTTCTTCTCGGCATCTTTCGTCAATTCGACGAATTTGGTTTCGTCCAGGTTCGGCACCTTCGCGCGCAGAGTCAGAGCGGAGCGACTGATGCGAAACCCTTGGCCTTCAGGTTCGAGGGTGACCGCCGCCTCGGTGTTGAGTTCCGTGGGGGTGTAGCCTCCGCCCTGCAGCTGGAAAGCGAGTGCCATAGTGAAACAGCCGGCGTGTGCGGCGGCTATAAGCTCCTCGGGGTTGGTGCCCTTCTCGTTCTCGAAGCGAGTTTTGAAAGAATAAGGGGTCTGGGCGAGTACACCGGAATCGGTGGAGAGGTCGCCGCTGCCGGCACGACCCGTGCCGCGCCAAACCGCTTTCGCCTTGCGGATCATGGGAATCTCCTATGTCTACATCGACGCATTTAATCGGAGCGCGCGACGCGCGCGAGCGCTCTCAGTGGTGTCGATTTCGGTCGGGAAAATCAGGACCGCCGTTGCTCCGCGAGGTCCAAAGCGTTGGTCGATCGTGCCGCCGAGGCTCTTTGCAAGCGCCTCTACGATCTTGAGTCCGTGCCTGGAGCGAGTGTTTGCTTTGCTCGTGCCGTTGTCCGAGACTCGGCACTCGATGAACAACAACGAAGGCAATAGTTCGACGCGAATCAAGCCTCCGCCGTTACCGAACGCGTGACGTTCGGCATTCGTGATGAGCTCAGACACGATCAAGCCCAATCGCCAGCAGCGCTCGGAATTCATCTGGAATGTGCGCTCCACCAGTAGGAGCTCTATGTCCTTGCTTTCAAGTCTTGAACGGCTGATTGCCCGGCATAGTTGTCGGAGATATGCGGCCGCGTCGATGCAACCGGTATGCTCGGGCATCCGCAATGCATGGTGCACCCGTGCGTACATTTGTAGCCGATCCTGAACGGCGACAAGCGCGGCCTTGGCCTCGTAGTTGGCGGAGCGCGCAGCAATGGAAAGCGCGCCGATGGCCGAAGCGAACTCATTGTTGATCCGGTGCGAAAATTCGCGCAGCAGCAGGCGTGCTTCGTCGCAGCGTTCGGAGGCGAGGACCTCCCCGTCGATCCGGCCGAGGTCAATAGTGTGATCATTCATGGCTGTTCCGCTCACGCCGGTTGCTTCAACGTGGCCGTGTCGACCGGCATCTTGCGCAGCCGCTTGCCGGTGGCGGCGAACACGGCGTTGGCGACCGCGGGGACGATCGCCGAGGTCCCGGCTTCGCCCATTCCGCCCGGCGGCTCGAAATTTTCGACGATGTGGACCTCGACGGCCGGCGCCTCGTTCATGCGCAGGATCTGATAGGTGTCGAAGTTGGTTTGCTCGACGCGCCCGTCCTTGAGCGTGATCTCGCCGTAGAGCGCCGCCGTGATGCCGAACATGACCGCGCTCTGGATCTGCGCTCGGACGGTGTCGGGATTGACGACGGTACCGCAGTCGACCGCGCAGACGACGCGGCGGACGCGCACCGATCCATCCTTCGCCACCTCGACGTCGGCAACCATCGCCATATAGGTCGCGAAGACGTGCTGGAGGGAGACGCCGCGGCCGCTCCCCTTGGGCAGCGGCTGTCCCCAGCCGGCTTTTTGCGCGGCAAGCGCGAGGACGGCCTTGGCGCGGGGCGTCTTGTCGAGGAGGGCGAGTCGATAGGCGACCGCATCCTGCTTTGCCGCCGCCGCCAGCTCGTCCATGAAGCTTTCGGTCACGAATACGTTGTGCGACGGCCCGACGCTGCGCCAGAACGCGGTCGGAATGCCCGGCGGTTCAACCCGCACGTACTCGACGTGCATGTTCGGCAGCGCATAGGCCAGATCGATCGCGCCCTCGGTGCTGTCCGGGTCGAGACCGTCTTTAAATCCCGGAGGGAGCCATCGGGCGATTACCGAAGACCCCGCGAAGCGATTGTTCCAGGCGAGCGGCATTCCTTTTTCATCGAGACCGGCGGAGAGCCGGTCGAACCAATAAGGGCGATACATATCGTGCTGGATATCTTCCACGCGGGTCCACACGACCTTGACCGGGCCGTCGACGTGCTTGGCGATTTCGACGGCACGGGTGACGCCGTCGGCCTCGAGCCGCCGGCCGAAGCCGCCGCCGATCAAATGGTTGTGCACGACGACCTTGTCCAACGGCAGGCCCGTGACCTTGGCGGCGGCCGCCTGGGCGCGCGCGATGGCCTGGTTGCCGACCCAGACTTCGCAGCCGTCCGGGCGGACGTGGACCGTGCAGTTCATCGGCTCCATCGTGGCGTGGGCGAGGAACGGAACCTGGTAGATCGCCTCCACCTTGGTGACGGCGCTCGCCATGGCCTTGTCGGCATCGCCGATATTTTGCGCAACGGCTCCGGGATTCTCTGTCGCCCGCTCGAGCTCGTGTACGACATCGTCCGTGCTCAGTTTGGCGTGAGGACCGTCGTCCCATTCGATCTTGAGAGCCGCGAGCCCCTTCTTCGCCGCGCCCATATGGTCGGCCACGACCGCGACGGCGTCGTCGAGCCGTACGATCTGACGCACGCCCTTGACGGTCTTGGCCTTCGCATCATCGACGCTCTTCACACGGCCGCCGAAGACGGGCGATTGCGC
>Ga0137377_10005013_pt1 | contig 10526 bp, 9 predicted proteins | sample SagtaG_22_FD_104815 | JGI IMG/M metagenome (GOLD analysis project Ga0137377, IMG submission 104815) | Vadose zone soil microbial communities from Sagehorn Ranch, Mendocino, California, USA - Sage2_L_40_16 metaG | ecosystem: Environmental > Terrestrial > Soil > Vadose zone | place: USA... | reverse complement strand
GCCGAACATCATGCCGCTGATCGTCGCGCAGGCCACCATCCTGTTCGGCTATGCGATGGTCGACCTCGCCGCGGTCTCCTTCCTCGGCCTCGGCGTGCAGCCGCCGGCCGCGAACTGGGGCGTGATGATCTCGGAGAACCAGGTCGGCATCCCGCAGGGCTACCCGCTGGCGGCGCTCGCCGCTGGCGCGTGCATCGTCGCGGTCGTGATCGCGTTCAACGTGCTCGGCGAGCGGCTGTTCGAGCAGGCGCAGGCGCGCCCATGAGCGAGACGCAGTGGCTCAAGGAACCCCGGAGGCAAGCAGCAAGCACTGCGCTTCTCGAGGTCGAGGGCCTGACCGTCAGGCTCGGCGTAGAAGGGGCGCAACGGGCCGTCCTCCGCGATGTCAGCATCAGCATCCGGTCCGGCGAGGCGGTGGGACTCGTCGGGGAGTCAGGTTCTGGCAAGTCGATGACGGCCAGGGCGATCGACCGGCTGCTGCCACGCGGAGCCGAGGTCAGCGGCCAGCTCAGCTACGAAGGAGCGGACATCATGACGCTGGGCGGTGCCGCCTTGCGCGGATACCGGAACCAGGTCGCGATGATCTTCCAGGACCCCCGCGCGCACGTGAACCCGGTCCGCAGGATCGGCGACTTCATGACCGAGGCGCTGCGCACCAACCTCGGGGTTCCGGCCGCGGAAGCGCACCGCAGGGCGGCCGACATGCTGGGGCAGGTCGGCATCGCCGACGGGGAACGGCGGCTGCGGCAGTACCCGCACGAGCTCTCCGGCGGCATGCTGCAGCGAGTGATGATCGCGGCCGCGCTGCTGACCGAGCCGAAGCTGCTGCTCGCTGACGAGCCGACGACCGCGCTCGACGTCACTACCCAGGCCGAGGTGATGGCGATACTCGATGACCTGCGGCGCGAGTTCGGCCTGGCGATGCTGTTCATCACCCACGACCTGGAGCTCGCCGCCGCGATCTGCGACCGGACCGCGGTGATGTACGCGGGGCAGATCGTGGAGGTCCGCGAGTCTGAGTTGCTGCACGACGATCCGCTGCATCCGTACACCGGGGCGCTGGCGGCGGCCAGGCCGGACATCGCCCAGACCGCGCACCGGCTCGCCGCGATTCCCGGCCGGCCGCTGTCGGCCTTCGAGGCACCGCAGGACGAGTGCGCGTTCGCGCCCAGGTGCCCGCACGCGCGCGACATCTGCCGCGAGCAGACGCCGGAGCTGGTCGGCCTGGACGGCGGCCTGTCGCGGTGCGTCCGCGCGGTCGAGCTGCGCGGTCGGCTGGGGCTCGGCCAGGGCGAGGACGGGGGCGGCGATGACTGAGGCTGATCCGGTCCAGGCCGGCCAGGTGCTGGCCGACCCCGTGCTCGAGGTGTCCGGGCTGCGCAAGGAGTTCGGCGACCTGGTCGCGGTCGACGACGTGAGCTTCACCGTGCCGCAGGCACGGTCGCTGGCGATCGTCGGCGAGTCCGGCTCGGGCAAGACGACTATCGCGCGGATGATCATCGGTCTCGAGCGGCCCACCGCGGGCACGATCACCGCGTGCGGCCGGGACCGGTCCAGCCCGGCCCGGTCGGCCAGGGTGCGGCGGCGCCGCGGCAGCGAGGTGCAGATCGTCTTCCAGGACCCGTACACCAGCCTGGACCCCAGGCAGACCGCCGAGGCGACGATCGACGAGGTGCTGCGGCTGCACCACGGCTGGGCGGGCGACCGCCGCCGGGCCAGGATCACCGAGCTGGCCGGGCTGGTCGGCCTCGACGAGCGGCAGGTCCGCGCGCTGCCGCGGGCGCTGTCCGGCGGGCAGCGCCAGCGAGTCGCGATCGCCAGGGCGCTGGCCGCCGAGCCGCGGGTGCTGATACTCGACGAGTCGGTCGCCGCGCTCGACGTCTCGATCCAGGCGCAGGTGCTGAACCTGCTCGCCGACATCCGCGACTCGACCGGCGTCTCGTACGTGCTGATCAGCCATGACCTCGCGGTGGTGCGTCAGCTCACCGAGGACGCGATCGTGCTGCACCGCGGTGTCGTGGTGGAGCGCGGCCCGACCGCGAGCCTGCTCGACGACCCGCAGCACGAGTACACGAAACGGCTGCGCGCCAGCGTGCCGCGGCCCGGTTGGAAGCCGAGGCGCGGGGCACTGCTCGGCGCGGGGGAGGAACCGAAAAACCCATGAGCGACCTGCACTACATGTCCGCGACGGAGGCGCTGGCCAAGTTCGCCAGCAGGGAACTGTCGCCCGTGGAACTGCTCACCGCGGTGATCGCGCGCGCGGAGGCGGTCGAGCCCGCGATCAACGCGTTCGCCGAGACCCGTTTCGACGAGGCGCTGGCGGCCGCGAAGGCCGCCGAGGCCAGGTACGGCCGGGGCGAGCCGCTCGGGCCGCTGGACGGGCTGCCTGTCGCGGTCAAGGAGGAGGCGCCCATCGCCGGCCAGCGCAATACGCTCGGCTCGCTGCCGCTGCGCGACGTCGTCGCGACCGAGACCGCGGCGTTCGTCCAGCGGATCATCGACGCGGGCGGGATCGTGCACGCCAGGTCGACCACGCCGGAGTTCTCCAGCGCGCCGGTGACCTGGTCCAGGCTCTGGGGCGTGACGCGGAACCCGTGGAACACGAGGTACTCGCCCGGCGGGTCGAGCGGCGGTTCTGCCGCGTCGCTCGCCGTCGGGTCGACCACGCTGGCGACAGGCTCCGACATCGGCGGCTCGATCAGGATCCCGTCCTCGTTCTGCGGCGTGGTCGGCTTCAAGCCGCCGTACGGCCGGGTCCCCGAGGTGGCGCCGTTCAACCTCGACCACTACTGCCATGAGGGGCCGATCGCGCGCACCGTCGCCGACTGCGCACTGCTGGAGAACGTGATCGCCGGGCCGCACCCCAGCGACGTCGCCTCGATCCGGCCCAAGCTGGAGATACCGGCCACGCTGGAGCCCGTCGCCGGGATGCGGATCGCGCTGTCGCCTGACCTCGGCTGCTACCAGGTCGACGCCGACGTAGCCGCGAACACGCTGGCCGCCGCCGACCGGCTGCGCGACGCCGGCGCCAGCGTGCAGGAGGTGTCGCTGCCGTGGGACCTGGAGACCATCGCCAGGACCGTCGACATCCACTTCGGCATGATCTTCGGCGCGTCGATGAAGGAGATCAACGACCAGCATGCCGACGAGCTGACCCCCTACGTCCGGCGCCTAGTCGCCGACGCCGAGCGGGTGACCAAGGACGACTTCTACGCCGGCTTGGGCCAGGAGGCCGCGATCTACGCGCCGCTCGGCCGGCTCCTGGACGAGTACGACGCGCTGATCTGCCCGACCTTCGCCGTGCCCGCGCTGCCCGCCGAGTACGACACCGACGACCCGGTCGAGGTGAACGGCCGGCCGGTCGAGCGCTGGCTGGACGTCCTGATGACGCTGCCGTTCAACATTGCCAGCCGGTGCCCGGTGCTGAACGTGCCGTCCGGCCTGTCCGGGGACGGCGTGCCGACCGGTCTCGCGATCGTCGGCCGGACCTTCGACGACGTGACCGCGTTCCGGGTCGCCGCCGCCCACGAGGAGCGGCTGCCGTGGCTGACCGGCTCCGGCCCCCGGCCCGCGCTGTGACCGGGGGGTCGTCCCCCCGGACCAGCACCGTCACGCTGGCGAACTGGCAGGACGCGCCGTTCAACCGGTGGGCGTTCCAGCACGTGCGCGAGCTCATCCCCGGCGCGAGGATCGCCAGGCGAGCCGGCCGGGTGCGAGCCCTGCCCAGGGCAGAACAGGAGCTCGGGGGCGTTTCGTTCTCCTTCGAAGGACGCGAGCTGACCGTGGCCGAGTTGCTCGAAGACAGTTACACCGACGGGTTCCTGGTCCTGCACCGGGGCCGGGTGGTCGCCGAGCGGTACTTCAACGGCATGACGCCGGACACGCCGCACCTGCTGATGTCGGTCTCCAAGTCGGTGACAGCGGCTGTCGCCGGGGTGCTGGCCGGGCGGGGACTGCTCGACGCCGGCGCGGAGCTGAGCCGGATCGTGCCCGAGCTCGGGACCACGCCGTTCGCCGGGGCGACCGTGCAGGAGTTGCTCGACATGCGGACCGGGACGCGGTTCAACGAGGACTACGATGACCCGGCCGCCGACGTGCGCACGTACGAGCGCGTGTACCTGTGGCGGCCGCCGGGAGACGCACCCGGGACGAGCGCCGGGCCGGCGGCCGGCGACGCGCTGGCGTACTTCGGCACGCTGGCCAACGACGGTCGGCACGGCGGGCCGTTCCGGTACCGGTCGATCCTGACCGACGTGCTCGCGTGGGTGATCGAGCGGGCGGCGGGGGAGCGGCTGCACGAGCTGATCGCCAGGGAGCTGTGGCAGCCGATGGGCGCGGAGTTCGACGCCGAGATCACGGTCGACGGCCGCGGCAACCCGATGGCCGACGGCGGCATCAGCGCCACGCTCCGCGACATCGCCCGGTTCGGCCAGCTCTACCTGCGCCGGGGCCGGTCCGGCCGGCGCCAGGTCGTGCCCGCCTGGTGGGTCGACGACACCGTGCGCGGGGCGCCCGACGGCGCGCGGGCGTTCACCGAGGGCGACAACCCGGCCGGGTACCCGACGGGCACCCACTACCGGAACTGCTGGTGGGTACGCGATCCCGCGCTGCCGTTCTTCTACGCCAGCGGGATCAACGGCCAGCACGTCTTCGTGCACGGGCCGTCCCAGACGGTGGTGGCGAAGCTGTCCACCTGGCCGCAGGCGTGGAGCGAGGACCTGTACGGCCAGACCGTGGCCGCCGCGTACGCGATCGCCGCCACCCTGGCGGCGAGCTAGCCGCTCGGCTGCCCCGGACATCGATGCGGCGAAAGTCTGGGCTGGCGGGGTTTGGCGGGAGCGGTTAGCGTTTGGGAATGGCGGAGGTAGTTAGCGAGCTTGAGCTGCCGGAGTTCGATATCACCGATTCCGGCTTGGCCGGCGACGCGTACCACGAGCGGCTCGCCGAGGCAGGCAAGCTCGGCTGGCTGGTCAAGTCGCCGATCGCCTACCTCGTGCTCGACCGGGAGTCCGGCGAGTTCTTCCTGCGGGCTAGGCAGACCGCCTTCCCCGGACGCGAGATCGCCGAGATGTTCGGCATCACCGGCGGCCGGCTCGCCGAGCAGATCGACGCCAACATCCTGAACCTCACCGGCGACCGGCACCGCCGGCTGCGCGCGCTGGTCGCCTCGGCGTTCACGCCGCGAGCGGCGGCCAGGTGGCGCCCGGTGATGCAGGACATCGCCGCGGCGCTCTGGCAGGACCTGGCCGGCCGGACCGAGTGCGAGTTCGTGTCGTGGTTCGCCGGCCCGTTTCCGGCGCGCACGATCGGGGCCGTCATCGGCGCGCCCGCGCAGGACGCCGCCGCGCTGCACGAGTGGTCCAGCCTGGTGCAGCGGCAGTTCGACATCCGGGCGCTGGCCGCCGAGCCCGAGCGGATCGAGCGGGCCGTCCGCGAGCTGTACGACTACGTCGCCGGCCTGCTCGACCAGCGGCGGCGCGAGCCTGCCGACGACCTGATCAGCGCGCTGCTGCGGGTCGAGGCCGAGGGCGAGCGGCTGTCCGGGCCCGAGTGCGTGAACCTGGTGCTCAACGTGCTGGCCGGCGGCGTGGACACGACCGCGGCGCAGCTCGCGCACGCGCTCCGGCTGTTCGCCGGGCATCCCGGCCAGTGGGAGGCGCTCAGGCAGCGGCCCGAGCTTGTCGGCAGGGCGGTCGACGAGGTGCTCAGGTTCGAGCCGATCACGCCGTTCACCGCCAGGCTGTGCACCGAGCAGATCGAGCATCGCGGCGTGATCTTCCCGGCCGGCACGATCGTCGCGGTCTGCGCCGAGCGGGCCAACCGGGAGACCGGGGCCGGGGACGAGTTCGACATCACCGCCGAGCCGTCGGGCGACCGGGTGCTGACCTTCGGAGCGGGTGCCCACTTCTGCCTCGGCCAGAACCTGGCCAGGGCCGAGCTGGAGGAGGCGCTGAGCTTCCTCGCGCCGCGGTTGCCCGGACTGCGGCCGGGCGGCTCGGAGCGCCTCGGCGGAGTCGAGGGCATCTACGGCATCGAGTCGCTGCCGCTGGCCTGGACGATGGCACGGCCGCGCCCGGCCGGGGGCTGAACGAGGGTCTCCATAGTCCGGGGAGACTTGACCGGCGAGCGCCGCGGTCTCACCCCAGTGACACGGGTGTCCGCGGACCGCGGTTCAGCACGGCGCCGGCGGTTCGCTCCTGGCCGGGTCCGGGCGCGTACGCGCGCTAGCGCGAGGCGCGCCGAGCTGCCAGCGAGTGCCGTCTGGCGTGTCCCTGACCTCCACGCCCGCCGCGGCGAGCGCATCCCTGATCACGTCCGCGGCAGCGTAGGAGCGGTCGCTGCGCAGCGACTCGCGCAGCGCGACCAGCGGCTCGACCGCCGGCCTCAGCCGCTCGGCCGGATCGGCCAGGCCATGCTCGGCAGCCTGGCCAAGCCGGACGACAAGACCGCGCAACATGGCCCTGGCCCGGTCGGCGCTGTCGTTCTCGTCGGTGTCGGTCGACCACGCCTCGATCGCCGCCTCCAGGTCCAGGATGGCCGCGACCATGATCGTGCCGTCACGGTCCCGCACGGCCGCCTCAAACCGTCCGGCCGCGTCGCCGGTCAGCTCGTTCAGCGCCTGGCCGGGTGCTGCCGTGGCTGCGGCCTTACGCTGGCCCGCCCCCGCGCCCGGATCGCCGCGGCCCGGCCCGGGTCCGCCGGTTCCGCTGCGCACCAGGTCCCGCAACTCGGGCAGCGTGATCCTGGATCCTGACGGCAGCACCGTGCTCACGCCGCCCTTGCGGACAGTGGCGCCGCCCCGGCCGACGACCTCGGCATCCTGGGTCATCAGGTCGAGTATCAACGCGGTGTGCTCGTCGACTCCGAGCACGGCGGCATCTGCCGGCAGCTCGCGCTCCAGGACGGCCAGCCTGCGCTCGCCCAGGTAGCAGAACCGGGTGTCGTGCGTGCCGCCCTCGGCGTTGTCGTAGTGCGGTATCACCGCGACCTTGAGCCCCAGCACGCCGAACAGGTCAAGCCCCTCCAGCCAGTGCGGATCGGCGCCGACCTTGTAGATCTCGTAGACCGGCACGGCCACGAACCCGGTCGCGGCCGCGGCGGCCGACGCGATCACCGTGATCCCCGTCCCGCCCGCGATCCGGTCCTTGAGCGTGTCGGCTACCGGCCCGCCGCGCCACCTGTTCAGGAGGTAGGACGGGCTGCCGGGCCCGGCGAACACCCAGTCGGACGACCGGATCGCGGCGAGCCCGGCGGCGCCCGGGTGGTCGTCAGCGGGCAGGTCGGCGTCGCGGACCACGGCCACCTTCAGCCCGACGCTGCGGGCGAAGTAGGCCTGCGCGCGAGCCGAGACGTCGCTCGCGTTCTCCTGGAACGCATAGGGCGTGTCAAGCAGGATCGCATCGTGGACGCCGCCGGGAAGCCTGGCGACCAGTTGCTTGTGGATCGTGACCATCGTCGGGCTGGTCTCGCCCGAGCCCATGATGGCCAACACGCGAGTACTCGGCCCATCGCTCACCCGGTAGCCTCCTCGCGCTCGCGCCCGCGCTCGCGGCCTCGGCCGTCGCGCCCGATACTGCCGCCCGTACCCTACTTGCCCCTTCTGACGCTCACCGGCTGGCCGCGCGGCTTGGCCGCCACGACGAGGAACCGACGCTCGGTCATCGCCCATGGCCACGCATCCTGCGCCTGCCAGGCCGCCAGGAGCCTGGGCCGGCACGCCTGGAGGTTGTACTCGGGTACGGCCCAGGCGATGTTCTCCAGGTAATACACGACGGCGCCGATGTGCTCGAAGTACCGGATCGCCTGCCCGGCCGCGGTGTCCGCGATCGACAGGCCGGCCGCGGTGAGCTGGTCGACGGCCAGCGGAAGCCACGTCTCCGGCTCGGGCGGCGGTGCCAGGCCGAGCAGCCGATACAGGTCGTCGTTGCTGTGGTAGTCGACCTGCTGGGTGATGAAGGCGCCGCCTGGCGCGAGCACCCGGCACACCTCGTCGCCGCGGAACGACTCGTGCCTGTTGATCACGAGGCCGAACGCGCCGTCGGCGAACGGCAGCCGCCCGGCCCGGCCGGGATCGGCGCGCACCCCTTCCTCGCTCATGTTGTCCGGTGCGCCGCCGCACTGGACGACCGGGATGCCGAGCGGACGCAGCCGGCGGGCGGCGACCGGGACGTTCGGCGGCCAGGCCTCCGTCGCAACTGTCCTGGCCGGGCGCGGCTCAATGCCGGCGAGCACTTCGCCGCCGCCCGTTCCCATGTCGAGCATCGCGGTGGCGGCACCGGCTCGCGCGGTCACCTCGGCGGTGTACCGCCACGGCGGTTCCTCCGCCCGCGAACGCGCGTCCAGCCAGCTAAAGTCCCAGCCGGAGAACGGCGCGGCCTGCGCTTCCGCGATGAGCCGATCGAATGACAGCATACGGAGCGAGGCTAGCGCAGGCCCGGTCGCGGGAAGAAACGCGTTTCGCCGGGCAGCGGCGCCCGGCCGCCGGCCGCGGTCGAGCCGACCGGTGTCACAGGCCTGGTGGATCATGTCGCTATGCAGCGGATCGACGTGGCCGAGCGCCGTCGCCGACTGGCCGTGCGGCACGGCCTGGCGCCGCGGTATCGGGTTGGCGGTGCGCCGCCGGATCCCGCGCAGGTCGCCAGGAAGCTGGTGGCGTTGCACGGCACCGACCCGGCCACGGTGTACCTGTCCGTCCAGGCGAGGATGGCGGACCCGGTCCCGGTCGCCGCGATCGAGGAGTCGCTGTACGAGCGGCGCGACCTGATCCGCATGCTGGCGATGCGCAGGACCGTGTTCGTGGTTCCGGCCGAGTCGGTGCCCGTCGTGCAGGCGTCAGCCAGCGACCGGATCGCGGCCGATCAGCGGGCCAGGCTGCTCAGGCTCCTGACGGAGGCCGGCACGGTGCCGCAGCCGGAGTCCTGGCTCGCCGACGTCGAGCGGTCGGTGCTCGGCCACCTCGCCGCCCGCGGGGGGACGGCCACCGCGGCGGAGCTCTCGGCGGCCGAGCCCCGGCTGAAGACCACGCTGGTCCTGGCGCCCGGCAAGTCGTACCAGGCCACCCAGGCCATCACCAGCCGGGTGCTGCTCGTGCTCGCGGCGCAGGGGCGGGTGGTGCGGGGGCGGCCGGTCGGAAGCTGGCTCTCCCAGCAGTACCGGTGGGTGCTGGCCGAGCACTGGCTGCGGGACGAGGCCGACGAGATCGGCGAGGTGGCCGCCCGCGCGGAGCTGGCGCGGCAGTGGCTAGCGGCCTTCGGGCCCGCGCCGCTGTCCGACCTGAAGTGGTGGACGGGCTGGACGATGGCCCAGGTCAGGAGGGCGGTCGGGGATCTGGGCGCGGCCGAGGTGGATCTCGGGGGCACGGCCGGGGTCGCGCTGCCCGACGACCTTGGCGCGATCGGTGACCCCGGCGCCTGGGCGGCGCTGCTGCCCGCGCTCGACCCGACCGTCATGGGCTGGTCGGAGCGGTCCTGGTTCCTCGGGCCGCACGGGAAGTCGCTGTTCGACACCAACGGTAACGCGGGACCGACCATCTGGCTGAACGGCCGGATCGTCGGCGGCTGGGCGCAGCGGGCCGGCGGTGAGATCGCGATCCGGCTGCTCGAGGATGTCGGCGCCGAGGCGCTGGCCCTGATCGAGGCCGAGTCGCAGCGGCTAGCCGCCTGGCTGGCCGGGGTCCGGGTGATCCCGAGGTTCCGGACCCCGACCGAACGCGAACTCTCCGGGTAGCGGCCTTCCGCCGCTGCGAGGCGGCCCTACCGGCCTTCCGCCGCTGCGAGGCGGCGCAGCAGGTCGTCGCGCCGGGCAGCGAACCGGTCGGCCAGGCTGTCCTGCTCGGCTGCGGCCTGAATCAGCGATCCTAGGTCGGACGGGTCTTGCACCTCGCCGATGCTGGCGCGGATGTCGGCAGCGGTGCGGCGCACGTTCGCCAGATCGTTCTCGACTTCGCTGAGCTCGGCTCGCAGTCGGTCCGCCGAGACGTCGCCGGTCATTGTCCGTCCTCTCCCCGCCGTAGCCGGTCTGTGCCTTCGGCCGCCGCGACGGCGTCCACAGGACACACCCTAGTGCGGCCGGCGGCGGCGAATCCGGGCGTCGGCGTCCCCGGGCACCGGTGTCGCGCCCGGGCCGCGAGCGTGCGGCCGCAGGCACCGGCCCCGGACGCCTGGTTAGGAAAGATGCTCGAGCGCCCGCCTGGTGAGCACGCGCGCGAGGTGCTGGCGGAACTCCCCGTCGGCGTGGATGTCCTCGCCGGGCGAGGTGCCGTCCGCGGCGAGCTCGGCCGCCTCCGCGGCGCTGGCGCCGGCGGCCAGTGCCTGCTCGGCGGCGCGGGCGCGCAGTGGCACCGGGCCCATGTTCGCCAGCGCGATCCGCCCGTCAATCGCGGCGGCGCCGACGATCGCCCAGTCGTTGGCCCGGCGCACGAACTTCTGGTATCCCCAGGGCACGCCCGGCCGCCGGGGCACGCGGACGGCGGTCAGCAGTTCGCCGTCCGCGAGCGCGGTCTCGAAGAAGCCGGCGAAGAAGTCGTC
>Ga0137377_10005012_pt1 | contig 10527 bp, 5 predicted proteins | sample SagtaG_22_FD_104815 | JGI IMG/M metagenome (GOLD analysis project Ga0137377, IMG submission 104815) | Vadose zone soil microbial communities from Sagehorn Ranch, Mendocino, California, USA - Sage2_L_40_16 metaG | ecosystem: Environmental > Terrestrial > Soil > Vadose zone | place: USA... | reverse complement strand
GCCACACCGGAACCGGTGCCGCCGCCATGGCGGCCGGCGTCGCCCGCGTCGCCGCGGTCATCCGCGCCGGCCTGACCCAAGCCCACGCCGGGACGGCGGCCATTCAGGCCGCCGTGACCGTTGGCCCCGGCGTCGCCGCGGTAGCGGCCGGCACCTCCGCGGCCGGCGCCGGTCTGTACACCGGTGCGGTCGGTGCCGCCGTCACCCCCGCAGATCCGGCTGATCTCACGCTGCCCGGCGGGCCGGTCCTCCGGATGCACGAACTCTGCGAGGTTGCGGCCCTCCATATTGCCGGCGGCATACCCGTACGCGGCGACAGACGGACTGCAGTAGCGGATGGTCCCATCCAGGTCGCAGATGAGGACGACGTCGCTGGTGCGGTCGGCCAGTTCACGCACGTGGCCACCCGAGGCCCGCGCCGCCGCGACGGCCAGCCCGTTCTCCCGCAGCAGGCTGAGCACCCTGACGGCCAGAGCGACCACGGCGCCGCTAGCGGCGAACACGACGACCGGGTCGACGCGGCCGCCGGCCACCTCGTCGGAAATGATCAGCACGGCGGCCACGGCCACCGCGAGGGCCGAAACGACCGCCGGGGCCGGCAGCCGTGTCCTGCCGATCTCACCGCTCTTGCCATCACGACCGCGGCCACCCGGGCTCACCCAGCGGTTCGCCGCCCAGGGCGCCGCGGCGAGCAGGAGATAACCGGCGATTTTGGCGATCTGCTCGGCGCTGCCCGGCTCATGCCCTCCGGCCAGGCGCAGGGCCGCGCCGAAGGCGTCGCCGACCGTGACCGCGATCAGGGCGAGATAGGGCAGCAGGGCGCGGCGCCCGGCCACGGCCACGATCGGCAACAGCGCGCTCACGACCAGGACGCCCGCGAGCGGCCGGGTGAGGCCGAGCAGGAACGTCTGCGGGTCTTCACCCGTCTTGTGGTACTGGGCCCCGAAGATGACCACCCAGCCGACCACGAAAAGGCCTGCCGCCATCACGTAGCCGTCCGCGAGGTAGCCCCAGAACTGCTGGCTCTCCCCGCGCGGATCGCGGGAGAAGGTCAGCGCACCGTGCGGAAAGGCGGCCGCCCGCGGCTGCGCGGACGGCGGCGTACCGGCCGCCGCGCCCGGCGCGGTTCGCACGATGGGGATGGGGCCGCTGCCGCGGCCCGCGCTCGGCGCACCCCCCGTGACAGGCGCGCCCGCGGCGGTTTCTGCAGCATCTGCTGCGTCTGCTGCGCTTGCGGGTGGCCCGGTCAGCGTCACGATGCCGGCGATTACCGGCGCGAGCGCGAGCAGGGGGAACAAGTCGGCGAGGGTGAGCGGCGCGGCGAAGCCGTTCAGCTGGCCGGAAAGGATCTGCTGGCCCGCTCCCGCGACGCACCAAAGCAGCGTGGCTGCGGCCAGCCATCGATAGCCCGCGCGGTTGCGTTCCGGCGCGTGCGCCGCGCCGAGCCAGAGGCTCGCCGCCGCGCCGCCGGCCGCGATGATGCCCGCGAACCAGAACCAGCCGTACGGGCCAAGCAACCGCAACGGTACTCCCTCCGCTTTCTCGTTACGCACAGCGAATCCGGCGAATCGGTCAAGTTCATTCGGACCGAGTCAAATATCCTTGCGTCACATCTTGGTAACGATCAGTTACTGGGGGATGTGCGCACGACCGGCTGGCCATTGGAGTGCTTGACGACTCGCCGGTGCGCCCGGAGCGCGGCGTTGCGCCCGGCGACGCTTTCACTGTACGTACCGAAGGTCACACTTCGATTGCGCCCCGGCGGAATTAACGCGACGAAAACCGCTGCCACGGCTGCCAATCCCGCAGGCCAAAGCGCTGTCACGAGAGCCACGCCGCCCAGGCCCCCCGCAGGCGGCCCGGCCCCGCTCAGACTCCGCAGGCGGCCCGGCCGCCCATGCCTCCGCAGGCGGCCGGCCGCTCAGGCCCCGCAGCCCCCGCAGGCCCGGCGCTCAGGCCCCCCGCAGGCGGCCGGCCGCTCACGCTCCCCGCAGGCCCGGCCGCCCAGGCCCCGCAGGCCCGGCCGCCCAGGCCCCGCAGGCCCGGCCGCACCCCGGCCGCACCCCGGCCGGTCAGGCCTGGCCCAGCCGCTCGAGGATGAGGTCGCGGGCCCGTGCGGCGTCAGCCTGGCCGCGCGTAGCCTTCATGACCGCGCCCACCAGGGCGCCCACCGCGGCGACCTTTCCCGCCCTGACCTTGGCGGCCACATCTGGATTTGCCCCGATCACCTCGTCGATCACCGCGGCCAGCTCACCGGCGTCGCTCACCACGGCAAGGCCGCGTGCGGCGACAACCTCGTCAGGTGTGCCCTGCCCCGCCACCACCCCGGCGAGCACCTGCCTTGCGAGCTTGTCGTTCAGTGCGCCCGACGCCACCAGCTCGGACACCCGCGCCACCTCGACCGGCGTGATGGCGAGCTGAGCCAGTTCGGCGCCGTCCTCGTTGGCGTGGCGGGACAGTTCGCCCAGCCACCACTTGCGCGCGTCAGCGGGCGTCGCGCCAGCCGCCACGGTCGCCTCGACCAGGTCCAGTGCGCCCGCGTTGCGCAGTGCGGCCATGTCGAGACCAGGCAGCCCCCACTCCGCCTGCAGGCGGGCGCGGCGCGCGGCCGGCAGCTCGGGGAGCGCGCGGCGCAACTGCTCCACCCACTCGGGCGGCGGCGCGATCGGCACCAGGTCGGGCTCGGGGAAGTACCGGTAATCCTGCGCCTCCTCCTTGCTGCGCCCCGGCGTCGTCACGCCGGTGTTCTCGTGGAAGTGCCTGGTCTCCAGGGTGACCCGCCCGCCGCGATCGAGCACGGCCGCCTGGCGCTGTATCTCATACCGGACGGCACGCTCGACCGAGCGGAGCGAGTTGACGTTCTTGGTCTCCGACCGCGTCCCCCACTGCGCCGAGCCACGCGGCGCGAGGGACGTGTTCACGTCACAGCGCAGCGACCCTTCCTCCATGCGGACATCGGATACGCCGAGCGCGCGCATCAGGTCCCGCAGTTCGCCCACGTAGGCGCGGGCGACGGCGGGCGCAAGCCCGCCGGTCCCCGCGATGGGCTTGGTCACGATCTCAACCAGCGGTATGCCTGCCCTGTTGTAGTCGACGAGCGAGTAGTCAGCGCCATGGATGCGCCCGGTCGCACCGCCCACGTGCAGCGACTTTCCGGTGTCCTCCTCCAGGTGGACGCGCTCGATCTCGACCCGTACGACGCGCGGCTCGCCGCCGGCCACATGATCCGGGTCGTCCAGCGTGACCTCCAGCCAGCCGTCGGTGCACAGGGGCTCGTCGTACTGCGAGATCTGGTAGTTCTTCGGCATGTCCGGATAGAAGTAGTTCTTCCTCGCGAACCGGCACCAGCGGGCGATCGTGCAGTGCAGCGCCAGGCCGATCTGGATCGTGTGTGCCACGGCCGACATGTTTGCCACCGGCAGGGATCCCGGCAGGCCGAGGCACACCGGGCAGACCAGGGTGTTGGGCTCGGCGCCGAAGGAGGCCGGGGTACCGCAGAACATCTTCGTGCGGGTGCCGAGTTCGACGTGGGTCTCCAGGCCGATCAGCGGGTCGTAGCGAGCGACGGCTTCGTCGTAGGGGACGAGCACGTCGCCGCGGGCCACCGAAGACTGTGTCATCGTGTCTCCTCCAGCCGCGGCGCGGCATCGGGAAGCACATGTCCCCAGCGCGCGGCCAGCGCGGCCTCCGCCGTGGCGGCCACACGGTACATCCGGTCGTCGGCCAGCACGGGCGCCATGATCTGCAGCCCGGCCGGCAGGCCGTCTTCGTCGGCGAGCCCGCACGGCACCGACAGGGCGGCGTTCCCCGCCAGGTTGGACGGGATCGTGCACAGGTCAGCCAGGTACATCGCCATTGGATCGTCTGCGCGTTCGCCGATCGGGAAAGCGGTCGTGGGCGTGACGGGCGACACGAGCACGTCGACCTGTCCGAACGCCGCGTCGAAATCGCGCCCGATGAGCGTGCGGACCTGCTGCGCCTTGCCGTAGTAGGCGTCGTAGTAGCCGCTGGAAAGCGCGTACGTGCCCAGCATGATCCGGCGCTTGACCTCCGCGCCGAAGCCTGCGGCGCGGGTGAGCGACATGACCTCCTCGGCACTTCGGGTCCCGTCGTCACCCACCCGCAGCCCGTAGCGCATGCCGTCGAAGCGGGCGAGGTTGGAGGAGCACTCGCTCGGCGCGATCAGGTAGTAGGCGGGCAGCGCGTAACGGAAATGCGGGCAGGACACCTCGATGACCTTGGCGCCGGCCCCTTCGAGCAGGTCCACCGCCTCCTGGAAGCGGGCGAGCACACCCGGCTGGTAGCCCTCGCCGCGAAATTCCGTGACCACGCCCACCTTCATGCCGCTCACGTCCGGGTTCTTCGCCGCGGCGACCACCGGCGGAACCGGTGCGTCGATCGACGTGGAATCGCACGGGTCGTGCCCGGACATCACCTCGTGCAGGAGCGCGGCGTCCAGCACCGTCCGCGCCAGCGGCCCGGGGGTGTCGAGCGACGAGGCGAAGGCGACCAGGCCATGCCGTGACGAGCCGCCATAGGTCGGCTTCACGCCGACGATGCCGCAGACGGCAGCGGGCTGGCGAATTGAGCCTCCGGTGTCGGTGCCGATGGCGAGCGGCGCCTGGAAGGCCGCCACCGCCGCGGCCGAACCACCGGACGAGCCACCCGGAACCCGGTCCAGACCCCACGGGTTGCGGGACGGGCCGAAGGCGGAGTTCTCCGTGGACGAACCCATCGCGAACTCATCCATGTTCGTCTTGCCGAGGATGACGACGCCCGCCTCCCGCAGCCGCCTCGTGACCGTCGCATCGTAGGGCGGGCGCCAGCCGTCGAGAATGCGTGACCCGCACGTGGTCGGCATGTCCGTGGTGGTGAACACGTCCTTGAGGGCAAGCGGCACGCCGGCCAGTGGGCCGAGCGGCTCGCCGGCCGCGCGCCTGGCGTCGATCGCGCGGGCCGCCTCGAGTGCCCCGTCCGCGCTCACATGCAGGAAGGCATGCACCCTGCCGTCGGTGAGCGCCACCCGGTCCAGGTGTGCCCTCGCGACCTCTTCTGCGGAGACCTCGCCGGAGGCGATCAGGTCGGCGAGGCCGGCCGCGGTCATCCGTGTCAGCGCGTCCATGGTCAGTCTTCCTCCAGGATCCGCGGAACCTGGAAGCGCTGCTGCTGCACCGCCGGCGCCTGCGCCAGTGCCTGGGCAGCCGTGAGCGGCGGCACGATCTCATCCGCCCGCAGCACGTTGGTCATGGGCACCGCGTGCGACGTCGGCGGAATGTCGCCGGCGGTGACCTCCTGGACCCGGGCCACGGCTGAAATGATCACATCGAGCTGCGCGGCGAGATGCTCGAGCTCGGCATCGTCGAGCGCGAGCCGCGACAGGCGGGCGAGATGGGCCACCTCATCACGGGTAATAGACATGGGCCTCATCCTAGGCGCTTCGCCGGTGCGGCATCCGGGGTGCGGCCCCGGGGGTGCGTGGCGGGGCCATGGGGCCGTGGGTCAGGCGGCTGGGCCGGGGGCGAGCACGACTGTGGCGGTGTGCCGCCCACCGGACCGATCAAGCCAGCTGACAGCGACCCTGTCGCCCGGGTGGTGGGTGATCATGATGGCGGCGACCGTGGACCTGGAATCCACGGCGTGCCCGTCGATCTTTTCGGATCACGTCTCCCGCTACCAGGCCCACGGCCTGGGCGGGTGATCCCGGCTGCACCGCGAAGACCGTCGGCCCCACGGCCCTGGCGCCGCCCGGAGCACGCGGCGCTGCGCCGCCTGCTGGCACGAGCCCGACACCGAGAAAGGCGGTGGCACCGATGTGCACGGTGGCGGACGGGCTGCCCGCCTCGATCTGCCTCGCTATGGCGGTGAACTGGTTCACCGGAACAGCGAAGCTTTCTGAGCCCCCGCCCGACTGCAACTGGAACCCCGATGAGGTGGCGGTGTCGATGCCGATCACCCGGCCCCCGGTGTCGACGAGCGGTCCGCCCGAATCGCCGGGCTGGAGCGCCATGTCGGTCCGGATGAGCCCGGTCAGCCGCTCGGACGTGCCGGCCGACTGGTCGGTCGCGGTGATCGCCGCAGCCAGCGAGGTGACCGAGCCCGTCACGACCGCGGGGGCGCCACCTTTGCCGCCGGCGTTGCCGACCGCTGCTACTTTCGCTCCGGCCGCCACGGTCGACGAGTCCCCCAGGGAAGCGGTCGCCAGGCCGGACGCGCCCTGCAGCCGAAGGACCGCGATGTCGTGGGTCTCGTCGTAGCCGACCACCGTAGCGCGGTAGGTGCGGCGGTTGCCCACATCGGTCGCGCTGATCGCGGTGGCGCCCGCGATCACGTGATTGTTGGTCAGCACCTCACCCGAGGAGGTCACCACGATGCCGGTCCCCGAGGCGGTGGCGTGCTGGTAGCCGAGCGTCGTGTTCACGTCGACAACGCTGGGGGCGGTCTTGGCGACGATCGCCGAGGTCGTGAGCGGCTTGGCGGCCCTGGCAGTGGCCGGCGTGGTGTCGTGGGCGCCAAGTGCCCAGCCAGACCCCAGGACTACGGCCAGGGTGGCCGCGAGCACAGCCGCGGCCACGCGCTTGCGCCTGCGCCGCGGGGCCGGCCGGCCCGGCCGCGCGGGAACCGGCTCATCCCAGGGCCTCACCGCGCCGCCCGCCCCAACGGACACGGGCTCATCCGGCCCATGGGGCACGCGCTCATCCGGCGCCCGGGGCACGCGCTCATCCTGAACACGGGACACGGGCTCGTCCGGCCCCGACGGGGCAGGCTGATCATGGACCGTGCTCATGCTGGATACTCCTCGGTGGCATCGCCCCTGCACGCGGTCCGGAAGCTGCCCGCGTCCGGGAGGGTGCCCACGTCCGGGAGCTGCCCGTGTTCCGGAGGCTGCCCGTGTTCCGGTGAGATATGCCACCGCGGGGCCATCTGCCAGGACAGGAGCACAGCCTCCCAGCCGGTCAGCGGTCGGCGTTGCTGGCCATCGGCGGGGACTGCGGGCCGGCCAGCGGCAGGGGGTGCGGGCCAGCCAGCGGCGCGGCGGCGCTTCCTGCTGGAGAACCTTCCGCTGGGTAGCCGGTATTCCCAGGCGCACCTGGCTCCGGCCGGCCGCCATTGGACATGCCAAGGTGTTCGGCCAGCCACGCGGTGGCGGATGCCGCGTCCATCGGCCCGCTGATGTACCAGCCCTGCGCCGCGTCACAGCCCATCTCGCGCAGCGCCGCAGCCATGCCGGCCGTCTCGACCCCCTCGGCGACCGAACGGATCCCGAGCGCGCGCACCAAATCGATCAGGGACCGGACGATGACCTCGTCGTCGGGGCTGTGCGGCATCCGGCCGACGAAGGATGAGTCGATCTTTATCTCGGACACCGGCAGCCGCTTGAGCCGGACCAGCGACGAGTAGGCCGTCCCGAAGTCGTCGAGGCTGAGCTGGATGCCCATCCTGGCCAGGTTGTCCACACATCGGGCGGCATGCGCGGGCTCGCTCATCAAGACACGTTCGGTGATCTCAAGGAGCAGCGCGGACGGGGGGAGGGAAAGCCGCCGCAGGCCGGCCGCGATCAGCTCGGCGAGCGCGGGGTCGAACAGGTCACCTGCGGACACGTTGACCGCCACCTGCACCTGCAGGCCCGCTCGCCACCAGCTCGATGCCTGATCAAGCGCGGCGCCGATGATGTGCTGGGTGAGATCGCGCATCATGTGGGACTGCTCGGCCAGCATGATGAACGCCTCGGGCGCGAGCATCCCGCGGACCGGATGCCGCCACCTGACGAGCGCCTCCATCCCGATCGGCTGACCGTCCGCGAGCGCCACCTTCGGCTGGAAGTACAGCTCAAGCTGGCCCTCGTCCATGGCGCGGCGCAACTCGCCGATCAGGCTCAGCCTGGCGGGGGAGTTACGGTCGTGTTCGGCGACATATGTCTCGATGCCGCTGCGGCGCTCTTTCGCCAGATACATCGCCACATCGGCGCGCTGCAGCAGCAGTTCGAAATCGGGCGCGTGATCGGGATGAAGCGCGATGCCGACGCTCGCGTCGATGGCCAGGCTCATGGCGTCCATGCTGATCGGCTCACCGAGCGCAGCACGCAGCCGCGATGCGACCTCACGGGCGGCGGCGCCGTCCCGCACGGTGGGCAGCAGCACGGCGAACTCATCGCCGCCAAGCCTTGCCACCACGTCGCCCGGCCGCACGCTGTGCAGGAGCCGGTGCGCCACGACGGCGAGCAGCCGGTCGCCGACCGCATGCCCGAGCGTGTCGTTGACCTCCTTGAAGCGGTCCAGGTCAAGCAGCAGCAGGCCGGCCTGGCGACCCTGCGCGGCGGCTTCGGTGAGCGCCTGGCGCGTCTTGAGCACCAGGAGCTTGCGGTTCGGCAGGCCGGTGAGCTCGTCGTGCGTGGCCTGGTGCGCGCGGTTCACCGACATGGCCGCGTTCGTATAGACCGCGACCAAGGGCACGAGGAAGAGCGGAACGAGCGCGGCCGACGCGTGCATCACCACGACGACCAGGGGCGCCACGCTCAGCAGCGCGACGTTCACAAGCAGCTGATATGGCAGGTCCGCACGGATCGTGCGGATGACGGGGGCACGGGCATGCAGCGCGACCGCCACCCCGACCAGGACGAGGTTGCACACGAAGAACGCGGCCGCGGCGGCGGCGACCCGAAGCACGTGACCGCCGGTCGGCACCCACGGGCTCGCGGGACCAGGGTGCACCCCGGCGGCGGCGAGCACCGCCGCCGCGGCGCCAAGGCTGAGCGTGTACTGCGCGGCGTTGAACACGTTGCGGTGCGGCCCCTGGCGCGCGGCGATGCCCGCGATCAGCGTCGCGGTCGCCTGGAGAACGGCGGCGGCGGGCAGGCCCCAGTAGATCAGGACCGCGAAGCTGAAGGTGATCGACACGGCGGGCGCGTCCGCCACGGACTTGCCCGGTGTGATGATCGGCCGAAGCTCGCCGCATACAACCAGTAAAGCGAGCATCCACCACAATGGGCTGGCTGCCAGCGTCCGCAGATCGGCCGGCTGCGTCCTGGCCAGCGCCGATGCGAGCATCGCCGCACCGGCCGCAGTGACCGCGGTCAGATACAGCCACAAGGGCGAGCCTGGGCGTGGCCCCTTGTCCCGAGTGTCGCTGGCTTCGTGCATTTCCTCCTCGCGCGTGGCCTTGATCGCCAAACATAACCCGGCCCCGGCGATCGCTTCGGCGCCCCCTCGGCTCAACCGAAGACTACGGCGAAAGTACCACTTCTTGAAATCGACCGGGTACTTTCCGTTACAACAAGGCCGCTGGTATTACAATCCGTTACCGCCCGTTTCTGTCTCGGACGGGATAGACGGGCCAGAAGGGGCGGACGGGCCAGAAGGGGCGGACGGGGCTGGCACCGCCTCCGCCGCCGCCCGTGCCGCCTCGGGGCCGTGGGCGAGCAGCTCGTGGAAAGCCGGTTCCGCGAGCACCGGGACCCCCAGCTGCATGGCTTTGTCATATTTGGAGCCGGGATTTTCCCCGGCCACGACGAAGTCGGTCTTCCTGGAAACAGAACCCGTCACCTTGCCGCCGCGCTCCTGGACCGCCTCGGTCGCGGAATCCCTGCTGAATGCCTGCAGCGACCCGGTGATGACCACGCTGAGCCCGGCCAGCGGCCGCGGGCCCGCCGCGATCTGTTCGGCCATCGCAACCCCGGCGGCTCGCCATTTCGCCACGATCTCCCGGTGCCAGCCCACTCCGAACCATTCGGCAACCGAGCCGGCGATGATCGGCCCGACGCCCTCGGCCAGCGCCAGAGCCTCCTGCGGCGCCGCGGCGATGTGGTCCAGCGAGCCGAACTCCCGCGCGAGCGCCTGCGCGGCCGTCGGTCCCACATGCCTGATGGACAGGGCGACGAGGACGCGCCACAGCGGCCGCTGTTTCGCCTCCTCAAGGTTCCGCAGCAGCTTGCGCGAGTTGACCGTCAGCTCGCCCTGCTGGTTCACGAAGAAACGGCTGCGCTGCAGCGCCTCGGCGGACAGCGTGAACAGGTCACCCTCATCGGTGATCAGCCCGGCGTCGAGCAGCGCCGCGACCGCCTCGTAACCCAGCACCTCGATGTCGAACGCGCTGCGGCCGGCCAGGTAGAACAATCGCTCACGGAGCTGGGCCGGGCAGGACCGCGTGTTCGGGCAGCGCCAGTCGACCTCACCCTCCTCGCGGGCGAGCGGTGTGTCACAGGCCGGGCACTGCCGGGGGAAGACGAACTCCCGCTCGGAGCCGTCCCGCAGGGCCGCGACGGGCCCGACGATCTCGGGTATCACGTCGCCGGCCTTCCTGAGCACGACCGTGTCGCCGACGAGCACCCCCTTGCGCCGGACCTCGTCCTCGTTGTGCAGCGTGGCCTGCGTCACCGTGGAGCCGCTGACCTTGACCGCCGTCATCACGGCATAGGGGGTGACGCGGCCGGTCCGGCCGACGTTCACCCTGATCTCCAGGAGCTTGGTGTTCACCTCCTCGGGCGGGTACTTGTAGGCGATCGCCCACCGCGGCGCCCGGCTGGTCGAGCCG
>Ga0137377_10005011_pt1 | contig 10528 bp, 9 predicted proteins | sample SagtaG_22_FD_104815 | JGI IMG/M metagenome (GOLD analysis project Ga0137377, IMG submission 104815) | Vadose zone soil microbial communities from Sagehorn Ranch, Mendocino, California, USA - Sage2_L_40_16 metaG | ecosystem: Environmental > Terrestrial > Soil > Vadose zone | place: USA... | reverse complement strand
TTGATACGCCCGGCGCCAAACCGTTCGTGCCGACCGGAGCGCTGGGATCCGTTCCGAGCGAAGAGGTGACGCCGAGCGGAGGCATGACCGTCTCGACCTGGGCCAATGCTGGGCCGCAGAACAACAGGGGCAAGGTCGCCGCGACAATCAAGATTGGTCTCATGGAAGATCTTTCTGATAAGCGCACAAGGAACGTGCGGCGTGCGGGCGCAAGCACCGCAGTTGGTAAGCCGGCGGGATCGATGACGTTCATTTTCATTGCCGCTGACAGAGGATGAATTGCCGGAGCAGACGCGCCGAGGCCGACGTTCCGGCGACGCCGGCGTTCCCGGCTCCAATGGTCCCGGCGCTCCCGACACCAGCGCTGCCGATGCCCCCAGTAGCCGTACACGTCGAAGTGCTTGCCGTCGCAGGTGACACCGTGGGCATCGTTGGCAGCAACGAACTCGGTCCCACGGTGCCCACAATGGGCAATACGCCTGTCGTCGGTACCGCCGGTGCGGAGCTGACCCCGAGATTGCCGATCTCCATCGAACCCAACGGAATTCCGGTTCGAGCGGCGCCGCCCGGCGTCGTGGGCATTGTTGACGTCGACGTTGGAGTCAACGATGACGCAATGCTGGTTGAGCCGGAGCCGCACATTCCCGACATTCCCGAAGTGTCCAGCATTCCTGAGGCTGTCGACGTTCCCGGCGGAATTGACATTTGCGACGATGTTGATGTTCCCGGTATCGTCGTGGGGTCCGTTGTCGTCGCGGTAGGAAGCGTCCCCGTGGCGCCCGACGTCGCCATGCTGCCCGTCGTTGCCGCGGTGGCAGGCGCCGCACTTCCGGATGCCGTTCCACCGCCGTCGTAGGTCGCAGTCGATCCGTACATTCCCGATGACGAAGTCCCCACGGTCGAACAGCCGGTGCTTGTAATTGCACCGCTGGTTGGCATTGCAATTGTGCCCGTTACGCCCCCAGTTGGAGCTGGACTGACCCCGAGTGATGTCACTTCGGTGGAGCCCAGCGGGATTCCGGTCCTGCCGACTGATCCGCTGGCGCCCATTCCAAGCGGAGAGGTGGCGCCCAGCGAAGGTACAGCCGTGAGCGGATCGAGCGGATCTTCGACCTGGGCGAATGCGGGGCCGGCGCACAACAAGCACCAAGCTGTCGCGAGGATTAACAATGGTCTCATGAAGGTTTCCCCCGATGAGAGCGGAAGCACCGCGGCAATCGGCGAAAAACCCGTTGGCGTGGTCTGTTCAAGGGCCGCGTTGCCACGGCGAGCACCGATGCCGATCAGTTTTGCGGCGATCGCGCCTGGTGCGAGCCTATCGAACATCGGTCAATCCCTCCGGGGTCGTGCATGCGGCCTGGAACAAATCAGCAGCGGTAGTTGTTCGACTTCTTCGAGCGCCGCGTCCAATTTCCGTTCCTTTGCGTCGAACGTCGGAAGCCTCCGTTGCTCCAGAAAGGTCCTCGGTCTTGCTTCGGATAGGTCCCGTGCCCAGAAGGTGGCTGGCTTACGCGAGCTGTTCAATTAAATACGAGTTTACGAATTGATGTCCTTGGCGCCGACCGCACGCGCTCGGCCGCAAATCCGATTGTGCAAACTCAAATTTAGCTTTCTGAGTTTGAAGTTTTTGATCGAAATGCCGATTGTTATGTGTGAGTGCGGAAGACTGAATCCAATTTTACTTGAAGAGGTCTCGTTCGTGCCCGATGTCCATCGACTATCTTTGATGGAAAATATCTCTTCGATCCGAAATTACCTTTCGGCCACACATCACCCGCGATTATGGAGAGTACAATGAGCGAAGACGATGTCGCAGGCGTCGGCGACTACGAGGGAGCTGCGGCGGGCTGGGGCGCTCTGAAAGCCGTGGCAGATGCGGTGCGCGGTCAGATGGCCGTTGTGAAGGAGACTCGCGGTCTCCTCAGCATGAACCAGCCGCACGGGTTCGATTGCCCGGGCTGCGCCTGGCCCGATCCGAAACATACCTCTTCGTTCGAATTCTGCGAGAACGGCGCCAAAGCGGTCGCCTGGGAAGCGACGGCCAAACGGACGACACCGGAGTTCTTTGCCGCGCATACCGTCAGCGAACTCTGGAAATGGCCGGACTTCGACCTCGAAAATGAGGGCCGTCTGACGCATCCGATGGTCTACGACCGGGCTACGGATCGATACCTGCCGATCTCGTGGGATGAGGCGCTGACAAAGATCGGCGCCGCGCTCCGTGAACTGCCGCACCCCGATATGGCGGAGTTCTATACCTCCGGCCGGGCCTCCAATGAGGCGGCCTTTCTCTATCAGCTGTTTGCGCGGGAATACGGAACCAACAACTTTCCCGATTGCTCGAACATGTGTCACGAGGCGACGAGCGTCGGGCTCCCGGAGTCAATCGGGGTCGGCAAGGGAACCGTGACGCTGGAGGATTTCGATCATTGCGACGCGCTCTTTTGCATTGGCCACAATCCCGGCACCAATCACCCACGCATGTTGACGACGCTGCGCGAGGTCTCGAAGCGGGGAGTGCCGATTATCGTCTTCAACCCCCTGCGCGAGCGCGGGCTGGAACGGTTCACATCACCGCAACATCCTGTCGAGATGCTGACGCTGGGTTCGACGCCGATCGCGTCGACCTACTATCTGGTGAAGGTGGGCGGCGATATCGCGCTGCTGAAGGGAATCATGAAGACCCTGGTGGCGCTCGATGCGAAAAGCCTTGCCGAAGGCGGTCCTGGCGTTCTGGACCGTGATTTCATCGCCAATCACACCACCGGAATCGATGAACTGCTGGCCGATCTCGATGCGTCCTCCTGGGACGCGATCGAGGAGGCCTCCGGTCTGGCGCGATCAGATATCGAGTTCGTTGGCAACATCTATGCCAAGGCTGAGCGGGTCATCATCAATTACGGCATGGGCATCACCCAGCATCGCCACGGCACGGGCAATGTGCAGCAGATCGCTAATCTGCTGATGCTCCGCGGCAATATCGGGCGCAAGGGCGCCGGCATTTCGCCGCTGCGCGGTCACTCGAATGTACAGGGAGACCGCACGGTCGGCGTTACCGAGAGTCCGAATGATGAGCTCCTGGACGGACTGGCCCGCGTGTTTGGAATCAACCCGCCGCGCCACAAGGGCCACAATGCTATCGAAGCTGTCGAGGCGATCCGCGATGGTCGCTCGAAGGCCTTGGTCTGCCTTGGCGGCAACCTCGCGGTTGCGATGTCCGATCCCGAAGTGACGTTCAGGGCGATGAGAAACCTCGATCTTGCGGTCCATATCGCCACCAAGCTCAACCGGTCGCATTTATTGCTCGCGAGACAATCCTTCATTCTTCCCTGTCTGGGACGCACCGAGAGCGATATTCAGGCGGCGGGTCCCCAGTCCGTCACGGTGGAAGATTCAATGTCGATGGTTCATGCTTCGCGCGGCGGCCTGAAACCGGCGTCCGAGCATCTCAAGTCAGAACCGGCAATTATCGCGGAAATGGCGCTGGCCACCTTGCCGAATACGCGCGTCAAATGGGCGGAGCTGGTTTCCGATTACGGAAAGATCCGCGATTGCATCGAGGCGATCTTTCCGGAATTCGCGGATTTCAATGCCCGCATCAAGAAGCCAGGCGGATTTCGGCTCTATGTTGCCGCGTCGGAGCGTGAATGGCGGACCCCGACAAATAAGGCCAACTTTATCGTCTGTCCCGGAATAGACGAGGATCCGCGCGTGCCAAATCGTGAAGCTCTCACGCTTACCACGATCAGAAGTCATGACCAGTACAACACGACCATCTACGGCAAGAATGATCGCTATCGAGGGATCACGGGGCGTCGCGACGTCGTGTTCGTCAATGAACGCGACCTCGCCAGCCGCGGGTTGAAGCACGGCGATCTCGTCGATATCAGCGTCGTACCCGATGCGGGATCGCAACCGGGCAGGCGCGCCATGTGCAACCTGACGGCGGTCGCCTTCAATATCGCGCAGGGCTCGATCGCGACCTATTATCCGGAGGCGAATGTCCTGGTGGCGCTCGATCACTACGATGAAAAATCAGGAACGCCCTCTTACAAGTCGATCCCGGTTCTGCTCCGGGCTTCGTCGAAGCAAGAAATGTGAAATCGCCTGCAGGTAAAGCCGGATCAGCGAAGGAACGGAAATTGTAGATGCGCTAGTCGCCGTGAGGCCGCCGCCGAGTGTTTGAATTCAAATAGTCGAGGTTTTCATGATCGTCTGCTCCTGCAACGTCCTCTCTGACCACGATGTCCGCCATGCCGTCGGCACCGCCGACGACGTGCTGCGCAACGCCAAGCAGATTTATGGCTGCCTCGGCTGCAGCGCCGAATGCGGCCGCTGTGCGCGCACGATCAAGACCATCATCGACGAGGCGCTCGGGGCTTGCGCGCAGGCCTGTCACGCCGGCTGCCCGCATCGCCAGATGGCTGGCGACGAGCAGGACGAGCCTAAATTCGCCCTCGCCGCGTGCTGAACTCTCAAGCGTTCGCATCGGGATCCACAAAGCGTGGGCGCTCTGAAGCTTATGCGGGATCCGTGATTGAACACTCCACGCGCTACGCCTCCATGTGCAGATCGGATCCCGGGCATCCCGGTTAACTCAGACGCTCCAGGCACCCTGCGCCGCTGCCGGCGTCCTTACGGCGAGATTCTTGGCGGCCTTGCGTACCTTCTCGAATGCACGGACCTCGATTTGCCGAATGCGTTCACGAGACACCTTGAATTTCGCCGCGAGCTCTTCGAGCGTCAGGGGCTCGTCGGCGAGCTGTCGCGCTTCGAAAATGCGACGTTCGCGGTCATCCAGCACGTCGATCGCGGCGGTCAGCGCATTGAGCTGGCGTTCCTTCTCGTCCTGGTCGACGACGATGGCCTCTGGCGAGGGAGACGGATCAACGAGATGATCCTGCCATTCACTGGTTTTTCCATCATCATGAACCGGTGCATTGATCGATTTATCGCCGCCGAGCCGACGATTCATATCGACGACATCCTTGTCCGTGACGGCGAGGTCCTTTGCAATCAAAGCAACCTGGTCTGGGTGCAAGTCGCCGCTCTCCAATGCCGCGATCTTGTTTTTCGCGGAGCGCAGCTTGAAAAAGAGCTTCTTCTGGTTGGTCGTCGTGCCGATCTTCACAAGTGACCAGGAACGCAGAATGTAATCCTGTATGCAAGCTCTGATCCACCAGATCGCGTAGGTGGCAAAGCGAAATCCTTTTTCTGGCTCAAACCGGTGCAATGCCTGCATCAGTCCGACGTTACCTTCGGCGATGATTTCCGAAACCGGCAGACCGTAACCGCGATAGCCCATCGCAATTTTCGCGGCGAGACGCAGATGACTTGTGACCATCTGGTTCGCGGCATCGCGGTCGCCGTACTCGCGCCAACGTCTGGCGAGCTCATACTCCTGATCCCTCTCGAGCATCGGGAAGCGCCGGATGTCGTTGAGATAACCGTTGCCGCGTCCGCTTCTGACGAACGCCGGTTCGAGCCGTGTTCGAGTTGCGAGGCCCGCAAACTGTCCTTCAATGCCCATATTAGTCGCTCCAATCGATGTCTTGCGCCACTCGAAAGTCGAACGGACCACCAGATGATAGACGCAGCGCGCGGGCGAGCCACTAAATTGAGCTTTAGGACTTTAAATTCGAATTCAAGTGCGAGCTTGTTGTAGGTGAGGGTGATCGTGAGTTGGCTCGCCCGGGAGAACTAGCGTCTCGGTATTGGCCAGTTGTTCCAGGCGAGTGCGTCGAGTTTGCGTGCCGGCAACTGCCGGCAACGCGTTATGGTTCAGTAGGGGTAAGTGCAGTACGGCCAGGTGAATGACGTGTAGTACGGGCAATTGAGACCGTAGTCGTAATATCCGCCGCCGAAACGGCGCCTTCCAAAGCCAAGGTGCTCGTGGCCAACGTGTGCCATACGACCTGCGTCAAAGCCGCCGACGCGACCTCCGCCCAGACCTGCAATGCGACCGCCACCAAAGCCACCGATGTGACCTCCGCCAAAGCCACCGATGTGACCTCCGCCAAAGCCACCGACGTGGCCGCCGCCAAAGCCGCCCATGTGGCCGCCGCCGCCAAATCCGCCACCATGTCCTCCTCCTCCTCCTCCTCCGCCACCACCGCGGGCTTGCGCACCGGTGGCAACAAGGCTGCCAGCAAGCACCGCGCTTGCCAAAATCATCATCACTCGTCCTCTCATGACTTTCTCCTTTGGAATGGGCGACTACCGCCGCATGGTCTTGTCAGACGTCGGCGTGCCTCGAACAGACGGGCGTCAACGCCGCGATGCACCGGAGATGGGATTTCTCGCCTGTCGTCTCTATTAAATTCTCATTCAATTATCCGGGATCGAAGATCTGGCTTGCACACTGGCTATCGTGAATTGCAATCCGTGCGCCTGACGATCGCAGACGATCTGGCAAGGACAAATCCGAAATTCGTTCGGCTCTTGCCGGAACGATGGAAGCCGCGATCTCAACCAAAAAAATCGGACGGCGCGCGCCCGCCTCGTACGGGGAGGAGGGGGCATGAGGTAGGACGTGCGCCGTCCACTCGACAGCCGCATGATCTCGCCTCGGGGGACAGGCGTGGCTGCTCAACGTGATCTAGGCTCAGAGAGCTGTTTGCGCCATTAAATGTTGGTTTAGTGTTTGTCCCGTGCCCTAAATAATCAGGCCGCGAATTTCAGGAGGCTAAATTCGTTTTTAGTTGAGAAACGACGTCCCACCGTGATGTCTATTTCTTGCTGCCCTTGGGTCGGTTCAACCGCGGACGGTCGCGCAGTAAGCTTGAACGGAGCATCGCGTGATGGAAGCGGCCCGAGTCGTCGATCGCGAGATTTGGCGTGCAGGCAGTCCGAGCCTGGGCAGTCGCTCGGTTCCAGAAGAGACCGCGGTCGCGCTGACATATAATGGCGGGACCTACGCCGTCATGATGACGACGCCGCAGGATCTGGAGGATTTTGCGATCGGCTTCAGCCTGAGCGAAGGTGTCATTACCTCTTCTGCTGACATCGATTCGTTAGACATCGTACGTCTCGATGGCGGTGTCGAACTACAGATGTGGCTCAGCAAGCCAAGAGCCGATCGCTTGCAGGAGCGACGGCGGCACATTGCAGGACCGACTGGGTGCGGATTGTGCGGCATTGAGTCGATCGCGGAAGCCATGCGTCCGACGGCTGTTGTCGGGGGCAGCCGGCAATTCACACCAGAGGAGATCATGGCTGCCATGGAGAGCCTGCCGTCTCGTCAAAAGCTTAACATCGAGACGCGCGCGGTTCACGCGGCGGCCTTTTGGAATCTCACGAGCGGTATCGCTGCCTTGCGCGAGGATGTCGGCCGTCACAACGCGCTCGACAAGCTTTCGGGTGCAATGGTGCGTGCGGCCATTGTGGCGAACGAGGGCATGATACTTCTCACCAGCCGCGTGTCAGTTGAGATGGTGCAGAAAAGCGCTGCGATCGGGGCGCCTGTGATGGTGTCGGTATCGGCGCCAACCGCGCTGGCTGTTCGTATGGCGGATGCAGCCGGTATCACACTTGCCGCCATCGCCCGCGCGGACGGATTCGAAGTGTTCACGCATCCTTGCCGCATCTCACTTGGACCGTTGCGGCAATGACGCGATAGTTACCTATGTATGGTTAGCAGTTGGATACTTTGAGATTATCTCATCAAGCGAGAGGCATCGTCAAACAACAAGAGCTGGCACCGATAGCAAGGAGTGCAAAATGCGAAAGCTAGTCACAATGACCGTCGTGTTCGTTCTAGCTGGGCTCTCTGCCAGTTATGCACGCGGTGGCATGCATGGTCTTGGAGAACAGCGCCTGATGGCCCCCGCGAATCCAGCCGTGCCACCTTCGCTGACGCCAGATCCCCGCCTCACCGGGAGCGCACCTCTTCCACCACATCATCAGCCGACAGCGGCCGATGTCTCTTCGCTTCCAGACACCATGCTCAAACCGGACCCCGAAGACGCCGCCGTTGATCGAATGATCGGAAACATCTGTCGGGGCTGTTGATGGGCGAGTGCAACGGGCGCAACTCTCGCCTTGATTGTCGCGCTCAGCTCTGCCCCGTTTATTTCGATTATGGTGATCGAACAAACATTTTACTTTGACGAACCCATGCTGGGGTCGAGCCTGTTTCGGTCCTCAAGTTTAATGCTGCCGGGCCATTCAGCTCGGGATCTCCGAAAAGAGTGCGAGCATCAAACGTCAGTCCTTCTCTATCGGTCGGCTTGATAGCGGTCCGCATTGGGCTCGGCGATGTACGTTGAATCCTGCATCGACGCAGGGACGGTTCTCAAAATTCCGATCGAGCTTCGCTGCCACGATGCCATGCTGTCGAACACGCCATCGCGCCGGACGAGGCCGTGATAAAGCGCGGCCGCGAAATGCGCGAGGAAGGTCGCGAAGAACAGGTAAGCGAGGTCGGTGTGGAGGTCCCGGAGGCGGGCGTAGAGCGTCAAATCATGCGGCAGGATCGGTGGCAACCGCAGCGGGCCGTAGAGCACAATCGGATAGCGCGCCGCCGACAGCATACCCCAGCCGACAAGCGGCATGATGAACATGAGCGCATATAATACGATATGCGATGCCTTGGCGGCGTAGCGCTGCATGGATGGAACCGTATCGGGCAACTCCGGCGGCGGATGAATGAACCGGTTCACGATACGGATTATGCACAACACAAAGATCGCGAATCCGAGTGGCCGGTGGATCGAGACCAGAAGGTCGTAGCGTGCTGAGACCGAAACGGCCATGCCCACGCCGATGAACAGCATCGCCAGGATCATGGGCGCCATCAGCCAGTGCAGAAGCCGGGACGCGGCGGGGAAGCGTGCTTGGGTAGTCATAATTTGCCTCCAGCTTGCACTTCCCGTGTCGTGACTGCGCTCGGCGGCTTCTCATGCTCCTCTTCGGCACGCAGGGTGAAGGAGCGCGCGTAGACCGCCGAGCGGGCGCTCAGCAACGGGTCGTCGGATGGCTCGATGCCGGGCGGCAGCACCAGAGGATCGTAATTAACGGCGGTGCAGCGCCCACTGTCCTCACTCGAGGCGTGATCAATTGTTACCGTCCCGGCGTCGATGTGCCGGCGGCCTTCGGGCCAGGGGAGCGTCGCGTCGTTTGTCGGGTCATCAGCCTGGCCGATCGTTACGATCAGCCGCCATTGCTGTGGATGCTGCGCGATTTGGGCGATCAGGTCATCGAACAGGTAGTTCTTGTCTCCTTCCGCTGATCCTTCTGCGCTGTCAGCAGCGAAGGGTTGCACTGGAACCACGGACCAACGAACGGGGACGGAGGCGCCGGCTGCGTCGACGAAGCGGAAGGTATTGAGGCTGTTGAAGCTGGAGTTGGCAAACCCGGAGGTGACTTGGCGTTTTTTGATTAAGGCCAGTGCCCGCACGGTTTCCGGATGAGCGGCCAGAAAGGCCCTCATCCTCGTCGGATCAGGCTTTCCGGTCGCAGGATCGGGGCTTGAGGCGAGCAATTGCTCGTAAAAGCCGCGCGCTGAGTTCACTGGGAACACCGGAATATTGTTCATGCCGGTGCGCCATTCCTCGCCGCCAGGCGGCAGGAAGCGCAGCGCCATGCTGCGCACGGTCGCAGGCGCATCCGCCTGAAATGGCATGCCGCCAGCAAGAGCGAAGCGGCCAACCACCGGGACGCGGCCCGACTTGAAAACAGCGGCTTTCGAAAATGCCGCTGCCTGCCCGCTGGCTTCGAACCAGCCGGTGACGCAAACTCCTTTTGCGTGATTGCGACGGAAGCCGGCGTGGCTGCCGTTGGCATCCTGGAACGCTGCCATCATCCGGTCCTGGGTCAACCGAAGTGGCGACAGCGCGCCGCCGGTGTAAGCGAATGCCGCGGCCACGCTCAGCATTACCGCGCCGATCGCGCCGAGTCGGACCAGCGTCCCCGGATTGATCACTATTGCGGCTTCGAACCAGACTGGTTTCATATCTACGGGACTCCCCCGTGTTTGGGACTGCAGCGTTGCGCGAGTTGCCAAGCACCGCCGCCTGAACGATTCTCCGCAGGTGGCGGGTTGTTTGGCTGGCCGGGTACGCGAGACTTGCTACGAGCCTGCTAAGTGGCCGGCTTTGGCGGAGAACCGGGCTTAAGGGATGACACGCGCCAAACCGTATTCCCAACATCGTCAGCGATCAGCAGTCCACCAGTCCGATCGACTGCCAGTCCGACCGGCCTTCCACGCGCATGATTGTTCGCATCGAGGAAGCCCGTGACGACATCTTGCGCCGGGCCAGAGGGCTTTCCGCCGCTAAATGGCACGAACACCACTTTGTAGCCGTTAAGCGGAGTTCGATCCCAGCTTCCGTGCTCGCCTACGAAGGCACCACCCCGGTAGCTCGCGGGAAGATCGGCGCCCGGGTACATCGCCAATCCCAAGGGTGCCACGTGGGAACTCAAGGCGTAATCCGGCGCGATCGCTGTCGCCACGAGGTCGGGCCGCTGCGGCATAATCCGGGGGTCCAGGTGCTGGCCGAAGTAGCTATAGGGCCAGCCGTAAAAGCCG
>Ga0137377_10005009_pt1 | contig 10529 bp, 10 predicted proteins | sample SagtaG_22_FD_104815 | JGI IMG/M metagenome (GOLD analysis project Ga0137377, IMG submission 104815) | Vadose zone soil microbial communities from Sagehorn Ranch, Mendocino, California, USA - Sage2_L_40_16 metaG | ecosystem: Environmental > Terrestrial > Soil > Vadose zone | place: USA... | reverse complement strand
GAATGGATTTAGACGTAAATGTCTCACTTTTGCTTCCGAAATGTTTTCTATTTCTTTCTAGCCGTCCCGTCGGCTGGGCGTTACGATACAGAAATCTTGCTCACATTCGCAGGTTTAAAGGGGTTATAACAACTGCTCTTCGGTCCAGTTCTGGGTCAGGAGCCCTCGCGGTGGAAGGAATAAGGAAAGCAGTCATCAAGACCTGGCCGTGGCAACAAATATGTTGCGTTCAAGCTTCACATGCTGTTCGCTGTAAGCAATCGAACAACTTCTGCGTTCTCGATGTTTCAGCAACAGAGCGACCCCGATGCTCAAATGCACAGGAAGGGTCCAGCGGAGGGACGCGTCGGCGAGCCGGTCATCCAACAGCGGTGGCAAGCCCCCGCAACCATTCGAGCTTGTTCCGACATGCGAATCTGGGCCAGGCACCTCCTCGAATGTGCCGACTTTTGTGCCCACCCTGCAGACATTTGGGGACATTCGCACACAGTCAGACACATGCTGCCATCGCCACTAAGTTATTTTGTTTCAGCAGTAACGCTGAGAACAGGTAGGTTGTTTTGAGTAGTCCGCCTGCCTTGGGCGCAGCAGGTCTCCGGTTCAAATCCGGACGCCCCGACCAATTCGTTCTAGTTGAACGAATGCCTTGCGCCAAAACGCCTGTAGCGGGTCGTAACTCTGAGACGTCGTGCCGCATGCGTTAAGGCGAACAAACCAACACCGCGCACAAACTGGAGAAGTGACGCCAGTTCTGCTCTTCTCTCCTTCGAGCGACCGGGAAGCCATTCATTGTCCCTTGGCAGGTTCAAGCAGCGATGCGGGCTCGGTTCGGCGCAATAGCTTCAACCCCGGACCTAAATCTTTACTCGTGTCTTGATTTTCCAGTTTCCACAGGCGCGCCTCGTTTGGCCCCGTAAGCTCCATACGAAACTTGACGTTCGGACCAAGTTCCGTGCACCCGTGGCATTTGTGGTGCTGAACTTCAAATGTGAGAATCTTACCCTCCACATGCGGCACCAGCAGAGCTACGGGACTTTCGCCCGCTGTATGCCACGGCTCACTCTCGTTACTGCGTTCTTGATAATAAAAAACAATGGCCCCGCTGACCTTCCCGCCCGCTTCATCAATTTTGAGGTCGATACCCGGGAGGTCGTTCATTTTCCCTTGCCAGGTTCCGGCGAAGGAAGATTTCTCAGGAACTCTTGCCGCAGACTGCGCAACAAGAGGAGACGGCTCGATAAGAAACATGGCAACAGTAGCCAGTAAAGCGATTAGCGATACCCAGCAAGCTTTCATGTCGCCAACCTCCCCGATGTTACTTCGCCAGATACTACCCCGACTTCACGGCCCGCCGTCAAGTCCCGGGTAAGTCGACCTTCTCGTCCAATTGACTGGCGACCCCTTCGCGGCGGATTCCATGTGGGCGGATTCCATGTGGACGCGAACGCTGTTATACGTCCACTTTCCGAGTGGCGGGTCACCACTCCTTGTACGGAATGCCGTTGCTGTCAACTTGACTCGAAGCCGAATGAACGTCAACCATCCCGATGCTCGATTGCTCCGGGCTCAGCACCACGTCGTCGAATTGTGGCACCCAGTCTTTTTTCCTCGTAAATGGGTCAGTCGGAATCCCCTTCAAATAATGCTCGTTCACCAAGTCTTGCAGGGATTGGGGTGCTCGCTCCTTATCTAGCGTGTATTTGTCGATAGCCTGCCGCATCATCCACAAGTCCTGTTTGAGTATCCGTTCTTGTTCCGACCGTGTCGAGCACCCGCAGACGAGGGCAGAGGCCAAAACTAACAGGGATGCAAATCGAACGCGGCGTATCATAGGGCTCCTTGGGTACGCTTCTCTCACACATTGAGTCCTAGTTTCCGTTTAGGGGCGTTATTCGCGCCGCGTGAGCCAATACCCTGAGAGAGCAGCATCAGCAGCCCTGGGTGTGGTGCGCCGCATCCTAAAACGAGTCAGGGAGGAGATTACTCATGCGATTTCTCGCCGCTTCATTCTGTGCGTGCCTCATTTTCACGGTTCCTCTCGGGGGCCAGACGGCAGGCGACGACCCCTATTCGATTACCTTCGTTCGAAACAACCTCCAGATCGTCACCACGAATCCTGGACTTCGAATCAGCTTTGCTGTGAAAGACCTTCAAAGACTTGGTGATGGTGTGTCGATTGCCCTTCTGAAAATAGTCGATGAAAAGGATTTGAGCAACACGAAGACCGTCGAGGCATGTTTGCAATTGATTCAAGATTCGTTTTCTTATCCTCCGATAATCTCGGTTGGCGTGAACAGGGAACCCAAGGTGACAATGTTCCTTCTCAACTATCTGCAGCGCAATGTCTCTGACATGCAAATGCAGCGAAACATCCAGGAAACTATTCAGTATGTGAAGCAACAGGCCTCGCCTAGCGCGCAGTGATGGCAAATTAAAGTGATACAGACTCTGGCACGTAGGCCTAAGTCCCGATAAGTGGAGTAATCGGAGATGTTCCTTTTTGCTCAGCACGGACGTAATATTCCTCTTCTGCGGAGGGTCCGGATGAGGCATCTGGTCGGAATAGGCGTGCTGGTGGCAATAGCTTTTGTTCTCCGGTTTTGGTTGCACACAAGCCTAGGGTTGGACATCACCATTCATGATACGTATCGCATGGTCCCTCTTAGGGCCATGGTCTTCTGGTTTCTAATGGGAACTGCGTTTGCCTGGTTCCTGGTTTTTGCTTGGGTATCCATTCGTCGCTATTCCTGATTTCCCCATCACCCATCGAGCGGTCCTTAAGGCCTGAAAGGTCACCAACTCTGATTTGTGGGGTACTCGTAGAAGTTGCCGGCCCGATTCCGCGACGGATTCCACATGTCCTCAATCGCTGTTTACCAAGCGTGCGAAGGTCGCGGTGGGAATTGCATTATACTTTCTTCAATGGAATCTCATTTCAAATATCATCCCAACCCTACTGCGACCGGAAGCATCGTTCCGTCTGCGGAGGTGTGTCCAGTTTGCGGGCAATCTAGAGGGTTCGCCTACAACGGCATACCTTACGGCTCGAACGAACTCGAACACATCTGCCCCTGGTGCATTGCAGATGGCACAGCGCACGAGAAATTTGGGGTCGAGTTCACCGACACGAAGGGAGTCGGTGGGTATGGCCGATGGGAAAAAGTTCCGACCAAGGTAATAGAGGAGGTCGGCGTCCAAAATTCCCCAAACTGCGTTGCCAAGCTGCGCCGCGACTCGCTTTCCGTCCTCGCTGATCACGTGCGTGTAGATCGTCTCCGTGACTGGCGAGCCATCAGCGTGGCCGAGTCTCTGCTGGAGCAATTTCTGCGATTCTCCGAAACTGCTCATCAGAGTTGCGTTCGCATGACGGAACGCGTAGAAGCCATTGCCGCGTGGCATCTGGATACCAAGCGCCCGGAGCAAAGGTCTGAACTTTCGTTTGAGCAACAAGTTCTGATCCCACGGCGTTCCGTTGCGAGTGGCGAAGAGCAACCGACGTTGATTCGGATGCCAAGACTCCAAGAATGTCCTCAGGTGCCTGCAGGCCTGAGGGGAAAGCTCGACAACCCGAATTGACTCATCTGTTTTCGGATCGCCTAGTTTTCCCCGCCATGCGCTCTGCCGCACTTGAAGCATTCCGCGTTCTAAGCCCATGTCATCCACTGTCAGTCCGCACAGCTCGCCGGCTCGCAGACCGGTTTCCGCCGCAAGTCCATACCATGTGCGGTGCGGCTCTTGAGCCTTGGCAAGAATGAGTTGGATTTCCCGTTGAGAGAGGAAGAATCGCTGCACTCGCTTTATGTCCGGGAGTACAACGCCTTCCATGAGGTTGTGAGAGACATTGCCCCACGCTTTTGCCGTGGTCCACATGCTCTGGAGTGTGATGCAAATATTTCTGGTAGTTTTCGCGCCCACCGCAGAACGAGAAATAAACTGCTGAACCATCTCGGGATTGAGGTCCTTCATCGAGAACTCACCAAAAAACGGAACAAGGTGCTTCCGAATGTGAGTCCGATAGTCGATTGCCGTCGAATCCCCGTATTGGCTCAACACTTTTTCTTTCCAGTTCTGAGCGAAGTCTGGCCAAGTCCCGACGCCGCTGCGATAATCGGCGCCGCTCAGTGCTCAATCGACAACGGAGTGCGAACAGCCGGAATCGTGCGGGTACCAGTTACTGACACTCGTGCAAAGAGACTTCTATATGGTGAATCGCACCATTCCTCGCGCGAGGAAATGAATATCCTGGTAATGGATGTAACGAGAGTTGTTTCTAGTTTGAAGGTATGGAGTCAGCTGATTGAAAGGTGTCTCCAGCCAGAGCAAAATCGGCGCTTCGGGGCCATAGTTCTTTTCTCCGCCGGGATCAGTGGAGAAAGAATGGCTGCGCTCCAAGACTGGAGAGCTGTCTGGAACCCATAAGCATATAAGCCTCTACGGGAATCTCTACTGAACAAAATTCTTGTCCCAAATTCTCGGCCTTGAATATAGTGGTGCCACCGTGGGCAAAGCTCGTAGGGACCTTACTGCATTGTCTTAGTCGGGGTTATGTTCCGAATCGGATTATGTGGCCGTACATTTGTCTTGCTGAGTGCATGAAGGCTGTAAAACACTGTCGCCAGTTTCACTGCGGGGCGGAAGAGCTCTTTGACCAGGTCAATCGGTCACCGCCCACAAGCGCAAGTGATAGCACGTTAGAGTCTTCAGGATCGAAACGCACGTCATAGTAGGAATTCATGAATCGACGTTGGAACCGAAGTGTTTTTAGAGCCTCGACTTCCGAGCTCTTGGATAAAACGTCCTTGATCTTTGCTCCCCATTCGAGAAACCTCGGTTTGCCGTTCAACTCCACCTTAATCAAGGCACTCACCGCAACGGAGCCATCGAACTCAAAACAGGTCACTCGGCGTGCCGTGGCGACGTTTTTGCAGCTCTCATCAGTCTGAGCGCGCAGCTCCCGATCGAGTTCATCCAATTGGCTGGCGTTGCCGGCTCCAATGATGGCTGGGAAACGTGTGTGTTTCTTGGGACGAGATATGTGTAGAAGAGGAGGCGATAGTGGAGTTGCCGCGGGATCAGAATTAGGCCGAGATCCCGATTTTCCTCCTGAACCCTGTGAGCCAGAGAAGCCGGAGAGTATCGGATACTGCCGACTCGCCGGAATCGAATCTTGCTGTTACCGGCCACTTCCACATCAAGGTACATGGTGCTGACACCGAGAAAAGTCTTTGCGTCGTGCTCTTCGTTTCCCGCTTTGGCTGGCCGGAAGTAGGCGCGTTCGATCTTCAAACGCATACCTGGCTTCAGGTCCATACTGCTGCGCCCCTCCAGATAGCCATAGGTATTGAATAAGCTCTCGTTTGGCTTCATGGGGAGACTTTGCAGGATGAAATCTCGAATTGAGGCGTTGGTTTCGCCAAAGCACCCTTGTTGCTGCAGTTGATCAAGATCGGCAAAAATTGCGTACAGTGCTTCAATGTCCTCGCTGGCACGCGGCTCGGCTCTACCCTCCAGATCGCTAAGCCATGTTTCCGGGGCAGGTAGTGTGATCTGAATGGAATGCGAATCGTTCCTTCCTTGTTCGAGGCGGAAGGGACCTCTCTCTGCAAAGCAATTCGTGACAGAGGGGGGCGTCGTGTTGCCAATGAGCGTCATTTTGATTGCTGCGTTGTTGGCATGACCTTCAGGGATGGGGGGAGTAAGTAGAAGAGAATCGTTGTTCAATGACTCCAGACGAAATGGAGCGTAGCTTGAAGTGATCGGCTTCTTCGCCGAGCAACTCACGTGCATGACCACGGCGCAGAGAAATCCTAAAAACAGAATCTGATTTAGTTTTGGCAGCATGTGGCGGCGAGTCCCGACGTGCCAGCCCGAGAGTCGTTTCTCTGAGTTCGACACTGCGAGCTAGCGAAAGTTTTCCAAACCCGGGAATAAACGCACTTAGATGTGGGAAGGAATGGGCGTCTAACCGCAGACAAGCCTTTGCAAGTAGTCGATGACATGTCCAACCGCCCCGTCAGATGTTTGACATTTGAGCCGCATCGCGCGACAAACGGTGCACTCACCACGGTTCTTCACCAACACAATTCTGTTACCTTCCCGATGAAACGCTAAACGAGTATCAGGAGGTCTATCCAACTCGTAGCGCTAACAAGGGATCGCCCCGCGCTGCACGTCTGGCCGGAATGAAGCTGGCCGCCAACACCACGAGGACAAACAACAGCGCTACTCCCACGAATGTCGGAGGATCAGTGGCGCTTATTTGGAATAGAAATTCCTTCATCACTCGGGTTAGAGCGAATGTTCCTATGACGCCGAGCGCCACGCCGGAAACCGCAAGCGCCAAGCCTTGGCTCAGCACGAGCCGGAGGATGTCGCCCGTCTGCGCCCCTAAAGCGCGCCGGATGCCCACTTCCTGCGTTCGAAGCGCCACAGAGTAGGCAACAAGCCCGTAAATCCCCACTACGGAAAGCAGTAGCGCAACACTGGCAAACAATCCCACTAACACCATCGTCAAACGTCTCTGTCCTACCGATTCTTCGATCACTTCTTCCATAGTGTGCACATCCGAGACCGCCTGGTCCCGGTCAATCGCCAGCACTTCGTTGCGAATGGTGTTGGCCAAACCGAGCGGATCGGCACCTTGCGTGCGCGCTGCCAGGTACGCCCGCTGAGGAGGATGCACAATCAATGGAACATAAAATTCAGGCCGAGGTTCGCTGGTCAGCCCTCTCTCATGCACGTCGCCAACGACACCGACAATCTCCAATTCGCCAATCGCCTTGTCAGCGCCTTCCCAGATGTGCCGGCCGATGGGATCCCGCCCGGTTGGATAATTGGGCCAGAAGAGGCGGGCCAAGCTCTCATTGATCATCACCACTGGAGGTGCGCCCGGAGCGTTGTCGCCTGCGGTAAATTCCCGCCCCCGCTGCAGCGGAATCCCCAAAGTTTGAAAATAGCTGGGCGTGACGCTTTGCAACTGCATGTCTGGCAGTCCGAAATCCTTATCCGCGAGATCCACGCCCTCCACTTTCATTATGTTGGTGTATAGGGAATTCTTTGTGGGGAGCGACAGCGCTGCTGTGGCGCTTTGCACGCCAGGGACGGCAGTCACGCGACGCATGAGTTCCTCAAAGAAAGCCTTCTTCTTCGCATCCGTATCATATTTTGCCCGGGGCAGCGCGATTCTCACGGTCAGCAGATTCGACGGCCGAAATCCGGGATCGACACTATGCAGACGAGCAAAGCTCTTCAAAAGAAGCGCCGCGCCGATAAGCAACACGGTCGACAGCGCGACCTGTCCCACCACTAGCGGTGCCCGACTGCTGAGAAATCTCCAGGCTCCCCGGCCCGCTGCCCCAATGCCCTCCCGCAATATGCCGGCGATATTTGGCCTCGACACCGAGAGCGAGGGGAACAGCCCGAACAGGATGCCAGTCGCAATCGAGACCACCAATGCGAATCCAAGCACTACACCGTCCAGCCGAATCTCCGCGGCGCGCGGCAGGTTGAGTGCGTCCATGCGCACGATGGCATGCAAACTCCACTTCTCCAGCAAGACACCACCAGCTCCACCGGCGACCGCGAGTAGCAAACTTTCCGCCAGCAGTTGACCAACTAGCCGTCTGCGGGTGGCTCCTATGGCTGCCCGCACTGCGAACTCGCGGGAGCGAGAGGTAGCCCGTGCCAGAGACAGGCTCGCCACATTGGCGCACGCGATCAGAAGCAGGAACCCCACCGCGCCAAACAGCATCCAGAGCATGGGCCGAACGTTGGTCACCAATTGATCTCTCAACGGCACGACGCCCATGGTTACGCTCGGATCGGCATCCACGGGGTTAGGATGGGCGAGGGCATAGCGTTTCTGCAGCACGCTCATCTCTGCTCGCGCCTGTTCTAGATTGACCAGCGGGTTCAATCGCGCGAACCCTTTCAAGAGGCCGACCGTGCGCCAAGCTCCAGAGGGAAGCGCCGACCATTCCGAGGGCCGCGTCACCCAGATGTCTATGTCGGCCTCCGGAAATGCAAATCCGGCTGGCAACACGCCGATGATCGTATACGACACCTCATCGAGAGCGGTCGATTTGCCGACCACTTGTGGATCGCCGTTGAACCGGCGCCGCCACAGCTCGCTGCTGATCATCGCGACGGCGGGCCCTCCGTGCCTGTCTTCGTCTGGAAGGAAGCTGCGTCCAAGTACCGGCTCCACGCCCAGAATATTTAGGAAATTGGCGGAAACGCGCGCAGCGTTCACGACCTCCGGCTCACCGCTTCCAGAGAGCGTCAGGTTCTCCAGTGGTCCGAAGGCCCCCAATTTGCTGAACGAGTGAGACGCCGATTGCATTTCCTCGAATCGCACCTCGTTGAACGCTTGGTCTGGTACGTTGCGCTGTGGGACCGCCAGCACAAGACGCACCAGCCGGTCCGGATCACGGTATTGCAGCGGCTTCAGGAGCACCGCGCGAATCACGCTGAACATGGCCGCGTTGGCGCCGATGCCGAGGGCGAGAGTGAAGATGACCACGGTCGTAAACCCCGGGTCCTTGCGCAGCGTCCGCAGGCCATAGCGCACATCTTGAACAACGGCTTCCATGAAGCGCCCTGGCCTTTGCTCACGGCACTCCTCGCGAGTCCGTTCGACCCCTCCGAACGCGATTGCAGCTTGCCTCCGTGCCTCTTCCGGTGGCATGCCAGCGGCCATGTTCGCCTCGGTCAGATGCTCGAGGTGAAACCGCAGCTCGTCATCTACTTCGGCCTGAGTCTTGGCCGTAACCAGAAAACGTAGGCGCGTCAGAATTTCCGAGATCATCCGGTTCCTCCTGCTAGATTCGCTCTAGCACGAGCGCGATTGCGTTCGTCAAACGATCCCAGTTGTCCAGTTCAGCTTGTAGCTGCTTCTTCCCTGTGCGAGTGAGCGAGTAGAACTTCGCACGCCTATTGTTCTCGGAGACACCCCAGTTGGATTTAATCCAGCCTTTGTATTCCAGTCTGTGGAGTGCGGGATATAAAGACCCCTGTCCAATTTGCAAAGCATCCTTCGATACCTGTTGAATGCGTTCCGCAATGCCCCATCCATGCATGGGAGCAAGTGCGAGGGACTTCAAAATCAGCAGGTCCAGTGTGCCCTGCAAGAGATCTGTAGATTCAGCCATTCTTCCCCTCGTCCTTCGACATGAGAATTTCATGTATTCCTGTCGGATGTCAAGGGGTGATGCAAATCGATTGCTGCGTGACAGCACGGCCTTCGCCTCGTGAGAGAGAGGCTTCCGCCGTGTCAACGGCTGCCAGCATTTCCGCACGTCAGCGCTCACGTTCTTCCGATAACAATAGCGCTTCCCGTACCTGTGTTTCGCCAAAACTTTAGCCGGGACCAAAAGCGGGGCGGTTCTTGGTGGAGTAAGCCTGAATATGATCATTGCCTCGATACAGCACGAAGACTCCGGAGGGCAAGAACCCGAGTGCGCGTAGAGCGCACATATATATATATATAAAGGACGCGCGGCCAGTCGGGACTAGGCCGCTCGATCGTAACGATGGGGCAGCCCGCCGAGTCGCTCCGGGGAAAGGACCCGACCCGAAGCCACGGAACGAATCCGTCAGGTGTCCCCTTCTCAAGTCCGAGATGCGTGCGATCCTCACGGTGGTAACGAACATACTCGGAGAGTAATCGCTTCAGAGGGCGCTCATTCACCGCGACAATGGGGCCCAGCAGGTCTTGTCGGCAACTTTCGATCCAGCGCTCGCTACACCGTTCTGCCAGAGACTCTCGAAGGAGGCGCGGACAGGGGATATATTCCCCGAGATAGGCCGCTCCATTGCTCATCCGGCAAGGATGAGCTCTTCGAGAATGTCCCTCTTGAGTTTTCCTCAGCCTCGCGAATTCCCAGTGAAATTTCTGTTCAAGTACCGTTAGAATCGAGCCGCTGTTATTTTTCCAAATGAAAAAAATCACCATTGCCGTCGGCAGCAAGCGCGGCCCGAAGCTCAACGCCGTTTCGGAAGCTCTCCAGGCATTTTCTGCGGCTTTGTCTAACGATGCTCATTTCGAAGTCGTCGGCGTGGAAGTGGAGAGCGGAGTCAGCCACACGCCATCGTCGCGGGAGGAATTGATGCGCGGCGCCCGCCAGCGCACGAAAGCGTTGGTGGAGATGGCGCGCCAGGACGGTGCGGCCTGGCAATACTTCGTCGGTCTTGAAGGCGGGCTCGATGTGGTCCGCGAAGGTATATCAGCGGACGAGATGCTGCGTCATTCGGGATTACAGCAAAGCGGGCATCGCCGCGTGTTCCTGGAAAGCTGGGCCTATGTCTCCGACGGCACGCGAGGCCACTACGGCCGCTCGGGAAGCATCGAGCTGCCTGAAACGCTGGCGCACGAAGTCCTCGAAAATGGCGTGGAGCTTGCCGTAGCAATCGATCGATTTGCCGGCGCCGTGGGCATACGCGACGCGCAGGGCGCCTGGGGCGTGCTCTCGAACAATTTCATCACCCGGCAGGAGGCGTTTCGAGTTGCCGTGATTGCGGCTTTCGCGCCG
>Ga0137377_10005008_pt1 | contig 10530 bp, 15 predicted proteins | sample SagtaG_22_FD_104815 | JGI IMG/M metagenome (GOLD analysis project Ga0137377, IMG submission 104815) | Vadose zone soil microbial communities from Sagehorn Ranch, Mendocino, California, USA - Sage2_L_40_16 metaG | ecosystem: Environmental > Terrestrial > Soil > Vadose zone | place: USA... | reverse complement strand
TCGCCACTGATGCTGGTGGGATTGTCCAAGCGCTTTACAGGCTCGCCAGGACGATAGATGTAAACGGCCGGTTTGTAGGGATCGATGAGCCAGCCCAGTTGGGCGCCGTTGGCAATGTACTCGGCCATCTTTCCCTGAAGCTCCTTCAGCGTATCCCTTGGAGACCGGATTTCCGCTACAAAATCCGGGCAAAACTGACCGAATTCTTCGAGTTCCTTGTCAGTAACAGCTTCGAGCCTTTCTTTGCGAATCCAGGCTGCGTCAGGGCCCCGAAAGGCGGTGTTCGGCAACCTGAATAAGGTAGCCGGGCCGCATACGATGCCGGTTCCGTCCTTCTCCGCCCAGACAGTCAACCTCGTTGTAAGGATGTTTTCGCGCCAGCCGGTCTTCAATCCTACAGGCGGCATAATGATCAACTCTTTCTGGGCGGAGAGCTCCATCTGCAAATCGCCATTGTCACAACAAAGCCGCCAAAATTGTTCGTCGGTTAAGCCGACTTTTTCGAACTTGATAACCAGCTTTGTCGGGCTAACCTCTTCACTTGTCAGCGGCAAGTGCGCCATCGATTCCTCCTGCCCACGATTGTATCGCACGTGCTGCGCCAGGCCGTTGAGATAGGAATGGCGGCCATGGACCCTGCAACTCTTGCGTCGCGGCATTCAAAGAAATCATCGACTCGAAGCTCCTGGTGCCGGTGCAAAGAAATTGGTTCACCGGCGAACCAGAGGCCGTCGTTACCATAATTCCGAAATGCCGTACTAAGTACTGCTGTTCGTAATTATGGTGACGTATGAGTGGAGCGCATTCCCCTCCTCGCAGAGGAGGGGTGGCTGCGCCATCAAAAGAATGCCGCGAAGCCACCGACTGCGCAGCCGGGGTGGTCAGACCGGCGCAACATTTCGCCGAACTGACCACCCCGGCGCTTCGCGCCACCCCTCCTCTGCGAGGAGGGGAATCACTTCAGGAAGTTCTCGATTGTCAGCTTATTGGGCGATCGGTCCCAATTGTCGAGTTGGCACAGCGCCAGCAGTTCAGCATGCCGCATGTCTTCCGGGCTGTATTCTGCGAGCAACTGTCTGATGAGCGCCAAGGTTTCCCGGAAATGCAGGCGCCAGGCCAGGTTGGCTTCCAGCCGCATGTGCGGCCGCCGGATATCGTTCCGGAATTTCTTATAGAACGTGTGTTCCGAAAAGAAATGCTTTCCGTATCGCTCCGCGATCCTTGCTTTTTCCGCAATCGGCATCATCGTTTCGAAAATGATGCGGTCCAGACCCGTGCAGAAAGGCACAACCTCCTGCCTTGACGCGTCTATACGTACCAGCACCTCCCGGAGTCCGGCGGTGACGGCCTCGTCCCAGATCCAGATCACTCGCTTCCGCCGCCGGACTTTACGGCGGGCCATCTCCGAAATGCTCTCCAAAAGCGGCGGGGACAATAGAACGCCGGCGCCGCTCAATTCCAGCAGTCCGTGAGATAAGCCGAATTTGATTCCTGCCGGATGCATTGTCGATACCTCCTTATCGTAATCGGAGGGGCTTTAGGCGGTGTTCAAGAAACCAACGCGGATTAAAGCCCGCGACTACATCAACCCGCTACGTAACGATACGGCTAATCGGATCGCTCCAGTCGGTGAAGCCGGTTGCATCGGAGAAGGAACGGACCTGAATGGCACAGGCCGTTCCCGGCGTGAGGCCGGTGATCGTCACGGCTGGACGCGTCTTCGTGAAGAGTTGCGTGATCGGCGTCCCAGGCGTGTTGTTGACGTTGGGCGTGCAACGAACTTCGTACGCGTTCGCGCCGTCAACTGCCACAAGCGCCACCTCAAGCTGGCCGCTGTTCTTGCCGGGGGTGATTTTGCGAATGTACTTCGAGAGCGACTGTTTGGGGGCCTTGACCGCGGATTGTGCTTGGAAACCACTTTTCAAGAACGTCGGCATGTCGTCCTTGCAGGCCTCCTCGGCGTAGTGGCCAAGCCGGCGCATCATCTTTATGACCACTTCCTCTTGATGATTACGTTCGGCAATGGCCTTCTTGCCGCCATCGAGCGCTGCCGTGATTTTCATGGACAGCGTGTCGATGGCGCCTTTGAACGTGGCTTCGTCGATGGGTGGCGTAGGATAGTCCGCCGGATCAGTGAAGCCCGAAAGGACGGCGTTCGCATACGCCAGGTTTCCGCCGGCGATTTCTTGTTGTAACCGCCGAGGGCTTTGATCGGTTTCGTCTTGGTTTCTGACATTGGATTCTCGCTTGTTTAAGGGTTAACGGTTTAGTAAAGGCCATCGGACCCTTCCGCCAACGAACGCAGTCCTCTAGGGCACGGGTTGTGCCAATCGATCGATGGTTGCGCTGAAGAAATGAAATCAACGTCTTGGATATGGATGGAGTATTTGGCCAGCGTGCTGGATTACGACAGAATCCAGATTTTTCTGGATGCGCATCCAGAAAAATCTGGATTCCTCGGTTCCCCGGACTTGATGATGGTTATCGGGGAAGCCGGTGGTTTCCGCGACTTGCTGATGGTCACGTGGGGAAGCGAGTCGTTCCCGCGATTTGCTGATGGTTATTGGGGAAGCCGGTGGTTTCCCGGACTTGCTGATGGTCATTCCTTGAGGCTGCGCGCTATCGCGCTTGCGCTTCGCGGAGCGCCGCTACAGCTGACTACTTGAGTACGCAGAAGCCCTGGGCTTCGATGCCCAGGGCGACGTTGAACTTGCTACGGAAGTTTTCCAACGCGATGGCGGCCGTCAGCTCGACGATCTGTGCTTCGCTGAAGTGCTTGCGGACGCGGGCGAACAGTTCGTCGGACACGCGCTGGCCCGTGATCGTCACCGTTTCGGCGTAGGCGATGGCGGCGCGCTCCACGTCATCGAACAGGGGACTGGTGGCCGCCTGATCGATCGCCCGGATCTTCTCCTCGCTCGCGCCGTTGCGCATCCCACGGGATGCGTTGATGTCCATTCAGAAGGAACATCCGTTGATGATGGCCACGCGCAGATAGATGAGCGACAGGAGCTGAGGCGGCAGCAGGCCGGAGCGCTCGACGGCTGCCGAGAGCTGCTGCGCGGCCTTCATGATGCCCGGCGTATGGGCCTGGATCTTGGTCGGATTCAGCGTGAAGCCGAAGAGCTCGTGCTGCTTTGCCCACGTCTCCCTCAGGATGGGGTCGTCGCCGGGATCTTCTATCTCGCGGATGCGTGGTGACATGACGCGATTATACGCCGCTCATGCCGTAACAGTGAGAGCCAAGAACTGCCCTGCTCTTATCTCAATACACTCGTTGGTGGATTGTTTCGATTATTGTTTCGCTTTTCGAAGATAAATATTTCCGCTGAATGTTCTGAGATTGAAGTCCGGCCCACCACCGTTGATGGTCCCGGTTAGAGTTCTGCCGAATTCAATGGGATTAGGCCCGGGGCCGCCAAACCGCGAAAAGGACGGCGCCCGGTTGCGCGGCGACAACTGGATATCGAAATCGCTGAAGACCTCACCGTTTTCCGTCCGCATCTTCAGATTCGCTTTAAGAGTCAGTGGCAGCATGATGTCGACGGCACCATTCATTGACGTAAAAGCCATCGGTTTATCGGCCGTTGCCTGGCGAAGCGAAGCTGTCACTTTTCCATTCATCGAGTGGGCGACGATCGATCCGGCCACATTGTTTAAAGTGACAGCGCCGTTCAGATTCGTGGCCTCGATCTCTCCCTCGACGTCGTCGATAACGATGTTTGTCCCATTGAGAGTCTTCACGTTGAGATTCGTTTTTGCAGGCACCTGAATGTCGAGATGCACCCCGACAGACCAGCCTGTACTTACGGACATCACGTTGTTTTCTTCTTCAACATTAAGGCCAGCGGTGTTCGAGTACAGCCGACGCAGTCCCGCAGCCTCAGCAGGCACGGGACGCCGGTTACTCCCAGGCGTGCCTTCAATAATCACGTCATTCCCGGGATGCGTTCTTATCGTGATGCTCCCGCCCAGTATTTTGACTTTCAAGAGTCCTGGACGAGTCGGATCGGTCCACGTAACCGTCACGCGTTCCGCATTACCTTCCTGTGCGCGAGCGCTGGCGCAGAGCACGGTGCCGAGGAAAATAGACATTAGTAAAGATGAGTTCTTCATACCCTTCTATTGCAATCTTGTAAGGCCATCCTGAGCCCGTTCGCGCACGGCCTCATCCAATTTTTGGTTCTGAATCAGGTCACGAAGCGTTTTTACGGATGCTGAATCACGCCAATCCACGACGAGGTCGATCAGCGCCATCTGAACCATTGGAGAATCCTGCCGGCGGAGGGCTTCGAGGACGCCGTTTCGAACGAACTGCTGACCGCCAGACTGCCGCAGTGCGTCGATTGCGGCGAGCCGCACGTTGACGTTTGAATCGTGCATCAACGTATCGAGCAGGGCTGCCAGAACTTCAGAGCCGGGCTGTTGCAGCTGATAGCTCCAACTGACGCCTTTCAGCCGGTCGCTGGCGGATTGTTGTTGCAGCAGGGAGAGCGTGATCATCTGCCGCATCTCATGCAGCTCGTCGCGAAGCTCCGCAATTTCACTATTCCGGTGGCCAACGAACAAGCCGACCGCTAGCAGCCCAAAACCAAACGTGAACTGCGCCACAGGGTGCTGCCACCACGGTTTCCTGGTTGACTGAGACAGTCCTTGTCTGTAGGCCTCGGCCATCAGATCAAAGTGTCTGCGGACTTCAGATCTCGGAGTCGCCTGGGGAATTGCTGCAACTCGCGCCCAGATCTCGGTCACATCGTTCGGAAGGTCGTTTCGGACTTCTTCGCGTTCCATGATTCTTTCTCACTGTAAAATTTCAAGAATATTTCTCGTAATTCTTTCAATGCGCGGTGCACCCGGGTTTTCACAGTGTTCACTTCGCACCCGAGCAATTCGGCAATGTCCTCGTATTTCATCTCTCGATATCGGCTGAGGACGAGCACCTCCCGTTTTTCTTCCGCAAGCTCCAACATCGCCCGCTCCAGCAGCGCTGTTTCCTGTTGCCGGGTGAGTTCATCGATCATCGGCACTCCGCCGCTTTCGATCTCTAAAGCAAGGTCAGGCACCGACATTTCGATGGGACGACTCCGGCACAGGTCGATTCGAGCATTTCGTGCGATGCGGAACATCCATCCGATAAAGCTGCTGTTGGCGTGAAAGGTTCGGCGGTATTTGAGAATTCTCAGGAACACTTCCTGTACCAGATCTTCGGCAGTCGTCCGGCTTCGTGTCATACGGATCAGGTAGTCATAAAGAACGGCATGATGACGATCGAAGAGCATTCCCAATTTGGTAATGTCTCCTTCCCGGACGGCCAGCATCAGCACTTCGTCTGTTTCGTCCATCTCAATAGATAAAACTGAGGATTTGGAAAAAGGTTACAAGGAAAAAGCGATACCAGCCACCAGATCAAAAAACGGAAAAGGGGGACAGAGCCACGAAAGGCACAAAAGGGGAACACAAAAAGCACAAGAAAAGGTTTGTGCCTTTTGTTCCCCTTTTGTGCCCTTTGTGGTTCGTTCCCGTCCCTGAGGCTAAAATGCCTCTGGAACACGGAATCTGAGGACGGCGTTGAGGTTTTATCCGAAACGGCATGCCTCAAGTATCAGGTCGCCTTGGAGATTTGAGTCGGCTGACGCAAGCCTCCACTGTTTCACTCTCATCAGTCGCTCCACTTCCGCCTCGAGCATCAGCTCCATCGGTCCTCCGGTTCGGAGCTTCAAACCGACTTGGGTCAAAAGCGGCCACCTCGTGTGCTAATTCATGCGGCCACCTCGTGTGCTAACGACACCAGTCTGCCTGTTCTTGGCATAAACGTGGCAGTCTGTTAGCATGTTCGTATGAGCAAACAACGGTTGTCTGCTTCGGTTGACAGGGACTTATTGACGGCCGTGGAAAAGGCTGTGGCCCGGGGACAATCCGATAGTGTCAGTGCATGGGTGAATGACGCATTACACCTTAAGCTTGCGCAAGAACGCCGGCTTGAAGCATTGGCGGCTTTTGTGACGGCTTATGAAAAGGAGCATGGAGAGATTACGGCCGAAGAGATGCAAATGGCGGCCCGGCGGGCGAGGCAGCGCGCCGTTGTTGTACGCAGTCGCGAACCGGTCAAGACGCGTTCCGCCGGCCGGCGGGCTAAATCCAAATGAGTCTCATACTGGATGCGGGGGCTCTAATTGCGATCGAAAAAACGAACCGGGATGTGGTCGCGCTCATCAAACAGGAACTTCTTCAAGGACGCTCTCCGATCACTCATGGCGGAGTCGTCGGTCAGGCATGGAGAGGCGGGACCGGCCGCCAAGTCCAGCTCGCACGCCTATTGCCTGCTCTCGACATTGCTCCTCTCGATGAAACGCTCGGGCGTACAGCCGGCATCCTTTTAGGACGATCCCGCAGGAGCGATGTCATCGATGCTGCCCTGGTGCTGCTCGCGGAAGATGGGGACTTACTGCTGACGTCAGATCCTGATGACCTCGAGCCCCTTGCAGCATCTGCGCGACTACATCTGGATATCGTCCCTGTTTGATAGTTCTTGAAGCCTTGTTCGGCGGCTTTTTAGGTCTCAGCTGCATCGTGCGTCATGACTTGCGCCAGATTGCAGCAGAAGGAAACGGCGGAGCCGGATTTGCAGCCGATGCCACGTTCGGCTGAGCCGCATCCACAGGCCATGTGATTTGCTTCAGTGCCGCTTCATCCGCGCTAAGTTCGGCACGGCCCGCGGGAAATTTTCCAACTTAACTTACGTTGGCGCGAAGGACCCGATTGCCGCCGAGGCGTTTGAACTCCCGCTGTTGGATCAGACGAAGCAGATCGCTCTGCAGTTTCAGCGAACACTCGCCGATCTCGTCCAGGAAGACAGTGCCGCGGCGAACTCGAATAGTCCTTTCCGCTGTTGATCGGCTCCGGTAAAGGCGCCCTTCTCGTGCCCAAACAGTTCGCTGCCGAGAAGGGTGTCCGTGAAGGCGGCGCAATTGACCACGTACATTTCTTTCTGAGATCTCGTGCTGTTTCGGTGGAGCGCCTTCGCGGCCAGCTCCTTTCCGGTGCCGCTCTCGCCGGTGATCAAGACGGTCAGGTCGGAAGGCCCGGCCCTGCCGATGATCTCATAAACCTTCTGCATCCTCTCGCTTCGCCCGACCATGCCGTGCTCGACCTTGATGGCTTCCTTCAATCGCCGGTTTTCGCTTTCCAGCCATGCGAGATACCGTGCATGCTCGAGAGCAACGGCAGTCGAGCCGGCGACCGCCTGCAGGAGGCGAACGTGGCCGCCGGTGAACCACTCGATACCGCCGGCCGCCATGGCGGCATAAAGCAGTCCGACTCTCCTGCCGGGCGTCACGAGCGGGAAACAAATCACTTTGTCGCCGTAGACGGGGCCGCCGTCGCGAAGAGCCTTTTCCGTGATGGCGTCGTCGATGGGAAACGGCTCGTCACTTGGAGACCCGATACGACGGTAGGTTGCGGACAGAAGACCGTCGCCATCACCCTCCGCCAGCAGAATCGCAACACCTTCAACAGGCATCAGGCGGAAAATCAGTTCGAACACGCGCGACTGGATTTCACTCCCATCGCGAAGCGCATTGATCCTGCCGTTGAACTCCAGGAAAGCATCAAGCACGATGCTCATTTCCGGCTCGTAGGTTGCCTTGCGCAGGCTGGACCCCAGCTTGCGGTCCCATTCCTCTTCGGCAGGAGTTCGTATCAGTGTCGCGGGATCCACCTCCGCGTCGCCCGGTCGAGATACACAAAAATCGAGCGTCCCACCCGAATGCGGTCGCCGTGCAAAAGAACCTTTCCTGAAAAATAGAATCCGTTCACGAATGTGCCCGTCGCGCTTTGCATATCCCACAACACAGGACGATCGCCCTCGTAGGAAATGCCGCAGTGCTTTGCCGATACGAGTAAATCCTTGAGCTGGATGCTGCACTTCCGGCCCTTGCCAATAATTAGGTCGAACGCGCCGAGGGGAAACGCCAATCCCTTCAAGGGACCCGAAACCACAACGATTCTTGGATTCATATTGCGCGAGATATTAGTGGACCAGCCAGGAAAGCTTGAAATTCGAGTTCGCCGTTATATCCCGCCTGAAGTACAGGAGTCAGAACGGACTTCATCGTGCTGCAAAAATGCGCGTGCTCATTCGCACGTGACCGCCCGTTTGAACCAGAGGGGGATTCTCTCATGAGGCGACAAGGTTTGACCCGCCGCGAACTATTGAAAGCTGGCGCGAGTGCGGAAATACTGGCGCCGGGACTCCTTCCCGCCAGCCTTCGGCAACTGCTCGAAACTCATGTAGCTTGCGGCCAATTGACGGACATAAAAAAAGTGGTCATCTTCATTCAGGAAAACCGTTCTTCCGCGGACAATCGAACGCCTCAGCGTCAAGCTCACCGGAAAATTCTATCGATCACGAACGAAAAGAATCACAACAACAGTTATAGCTGTGATGACAGCTAAGACACGTGCAGCCGGGGACGATAAGTCGAACCCGTTTTCCCAAAGCGACGCGAGCATCTGTGATAACCAATTAATCGCTTGTGCGATGAGATCAATTCCTTGCGCCATGAATAATAGTCTTCAATCCGATGAGGCCGATGTCGATAGCCCAATAGTGGAAATTCGCAAGGAAGCCGAGCAGCCACTACGCCGGGCGTTCGTCGCCCCCTCTTAGCGCCGAGACCGCTGAGTTTCGAAGAATGAAAGCACACGCGCATCCTCGGGGATTGACAAGTCACTCACCTGCCGCGCAAGCGTATGGGGGGATCGCTCACATCCCCCGAGCACGAGCAAAACAATCAGTGTTGAGACCCACCGTATTGCAATACGTTTCATCTTCTAGGCCCACATGCTAAGCCCCGTTCCCTTTGGCGTTCGTATCGCAGTTCAGACTGCGATGAGTCAAATGATGGCGCTCCTGCCACGCAGAAAGCTTGACGGAGGAGTCCAGATACGCCTTGTTAGGCGCTTGGCACCACGTTAGCTCTTCGTCGCCTCCGCACGAAAATGCTTCGTTACCAAATAGCTGCTGCCGGCTGCAACAACGACGATGAGAATACCTGGTAGCAGCGAAATGACTGACTCGACGACAGTGCTGTATGGCCAAGACTGCGCAGAGAGCGCCACGTAAAAAACCACGTGCCCCCGACGGCCGCGCTGACGACGTAAATGCAGTATTTCGACCATTGACGGTTAAATACCAAGCCGATGCCGCCGAGGACGGACAATACGGCCATCAGGGCGCCCCGTAACTGTGGATTCGAGCGCGTTTGCGCAAGCGCATACACCCCATAGGCGACGAAGACGGCCAACCAGGACGACGATTGTTCGGAACGTACGACCACGCTCCATGTTGCGCATACATACATTGGACCTGCGGCATAATCCGGGCAATACTGCGGACCAACCCCTTTCAATGGGCGGCAGACATTGTTACACGGGGTCGTCCGTCGGCAGGCGGAAAGCACTTCTACGGTTTGCCGACTTTGTCCAAGTGGATGCAATGCCTAAACACTACGGCTTTACTCAGGAGGAGTCGTAAAGTAGAGCCGACGCGAAACAAACGAGGTGGGTCATGTATATGATGAGCGATAGGTTTTTACGAAGGCGGTGCCTGTGTGGCGCCCGACGAACTCATTGATGAGACTCGTGACGGCCGTAATTATCTTTGTTGGAAGCTGTTTTGGGACTGGTTATTTTCTTGGGCGGAAGCTTATTCAGAAATCCTTCGTGACAATTGGCCTTTCATCTGAGTTGCGATTCGTAAACACGCGGCGTTAGGGAGGACCTATCTGCCGATAGCTGGTGGGAAGGGCTGTTCACGACAGTAATCTTGCAGCACCTGTACATTTCCTGCTTAAAATACTGGGTGGCATGACGAAACACTGCACTCCGGGAACGTCTTGCGAACAGCGATGGGGGCGGTGCTCAACGGTCTTGCTGCTCGCGACTATCCTACTGCTGTATCCACTCGCCGGAATGGGGCAAGTTTGTTCGCCTTCGTGGATGAGAGTTCCTATTCCGCCACCCCCGCCCCCCCACCGGGGAGTAAAGCTGACAAGGCGATTAAGAACGCACCTTTGCAACCTGCCCAACTTGGAGAAAAGTGGGGCTATGTCGATCAGGGCGACAAGATCGTCATCCCTCCCCAATTCGATTGCGCTGAACGATTCGCCGATGGCGTGGCAATCGTTAAGTTGAACGAGCGCTTTGGCTACATCAAAACCGATGGGTCTTTTGTTGTCCGACCGAAATACTTTTGGGCAAGGCCGTTCAGCGAAGGCTTCGCATGGGTATTGACTCGAAAACCACGGTTTCCACTGGGACAAGGCGAATACGGCGGCATCGCGCTGTTTGCCAAGGCTACGTTCATCGACAAGTCTGGCCGGGAGATTCGATCTCCATTTTATGTTGCAGGTTTTCCTGGGAACTTTTTTGAGGGGCTGGCTTTGGTCGTACCAGGTGTGGGCTTTGGGGAATCGTGCACGGGTGCTGGCTACATGAACACTAAAGGCGAGTGGGTCATCAAGCAACTGG
>Ga0137377_10005005_pt1 | contig 10531 bp, 8 predicted proteins | sample SagtaG_22_FD_104815 | JGI IMG/M metagenome (GOLD analysis project Ga0137377, IMG submission 104815) | Vadose zone soil microbial communities from Sagehorn Ranch, Mendocino, California, USA - Sage2_L_40_16 metaG | ecosystem: Environmental > Terrestrial > Soil > Vadose zone | place: USA... | reverse complement strand
TTGTTGAGGTCAACGTAACGTATCTCCCGACTCCAAACCTGGTCAACGAGGCCTCGGTCGGCTTCGCAAGCTGGGCCGAATACTCGAAATTCTCCAACTCAGCCGACATCGCCAAGTTCCAGAAAGACAAACTCGGGATCGGCCTTGGACAGTTCGACCCGCAAATCAACTCACTCAACCTGGTTCCAAGAGTGAGCTTCAACGGCAGTTCGGGGTTCGCCACAGCCAATGGTCCGCAGATTCAATTCGACAATCGTTTCCCGCTTTCTGATGACACCAGGTCCTGGCAAGTCCAGGACGGCGTCACCAGGGTCTGGCGGGGACACACGTCGAAGGCAGGTGTTTACCTCCAGTTCGGCAAATACCTGCAGCGCCATAACGGCGCGACATTTGACGGTCAGCTCAACTTTGATACCAACAACTCCAACCCCAACGATCCAGGTTACGCCTTCGCCAATGCCATCCTTGGCAACTACAACTCCTACACCGAAGGCACCAACACCACCGACTATGCCCCTAACTGGAAGGTCGTCGAATGGTATTTGCAGTGTTGACTGCTTTTCGCATCATCGTGACCGTCACTCCTCGCCACTCGCTGAGGCTCTCGCATTCGTCCCTCGCCTGGCAAGCGAGCGGGGGCAACGACCAACGCATGGCATTTTTACTTACTCCAGCGGTTTCGCCGGGAGCCGGCATAAGGATTCAACATGATGCGCATGATCGCCAAGTGCGATACTTTTTGCGTGCCAGTCGCGTGCCCGGATCCGATTCGTAAGTTCTTCGAGATCACCGCATCAGTCTCATGCCGCCGCCGCCAGAATGGGAACAAGGATGGCAACAAATAGTCCACGCAATAAATCCATTCTTGTCTTCAGGTCCGGCAATGCTGGTGTTCTATGGCATAGAATATAGTCTTGGAACTGTTCTCCAATCTCGTCTGGATCCTGATCTCCCTCGTTCTTCTGGCAACAGCATACTTCGGAGTTCGGCGAGGCACGGTGAAAGTGTCCATAGCGACCGCCATGACGCTCGCTGTCGTCATGTGCTTTATCCTCATGCCTCTAATATCGGTCAGCGATGATCTGTTGGAGGCTCGGCAGGCAGCGCTGCCAACCTCTGGGCAAACATGGCGGCTGGCCTCCGAAGGCGCGTCCGCGGGGCTCGATGATCTGCTCATGATCGGGCTGTACCTCTTGATGTTGATGTGCTTCCGGACCGAGGCGCCCGCATCGCAGCGCGATCAATGCGAGGTCCATCCGCTTACCGAACGTCTTGTGCGCTCTCAACGACTGCGTCCTCCGCCCTGCGCTGTGCTCTAAGCCCTTCCCTCGACAGATTTTTCTTTCAGCTACGCCGCTTGCCGCGGCGCCATCTACATGAGGTGCGCCCAACATGCGCCGATTTCTTGCATTCGTGTCATTTTTCATCATTCCGTCTACCTGCTTCCCGCAGACACTTCCCACGGCCCCTGGAAGCGCGACCGCGCCCGCATCGGCGAGTCCGCTCACCTTGCCGCAGCTGCTCGATCTTGCACATCGTTCCAATCCCACACTCCTCTCAGCGGCGCAGCACGTTGCCGCGGTTCGCGCGCAGGAGATCACAGCGGGTCTCAGGCAGAATCCTGTCGGAATCGTCGGCGGCCAGTTGTTTACCGCCTCGGCGGACGACCCGAATCCATATTTCTATCAAGCGGGTGTTCAGCGTCTGTTCGAACGGGGCAACAAGCGGCAGTCAAGGCTAGACACCGCGCGCTCGACCACAACGCTTACGGGTTTCCAACTGGACGATCAGCGGAGGCAGGTGGACCTCGCCATCCGGCAGGCGTTTTCGCGCATGCTGTATGCCCAGCAGGCCGTAGCGATCTCCCGGGACAATCTGGAAGGCTACCGGAAGACGGTGGAACTGATGAAGGTACGCCTCGACGCGGGCGACATGAACCAGACCGATTTCGACCGCGTCGAGTTGCAATTGGCCGGCTTCGAGTCGGACCTGGATAATGCAGAACTGACCCTTCGCCAGGGAAGCATCGTGCTTCAGACTCTGGTTGGCATTGCAGCGCCGACTGACAACTTCGCCATTGCCGGCACACTTGATCCGCCTCGTATTATGACGACGCTGGATGACCTGCGCAGTACGGCGCTGGCCACCCGGCCGGACCTCAAAGCGGCACAGGCACAAGTAGACGTCAACGCCGCGGCAGTCAAACTTGCCATTGCGAACGGAACGGCCGACCCGACCATCGAAAGCGATTACGAGCGCAGCGGTCATGTCAATACGTTCGGCGCCAATATCAACATCCCGCTTCGTCTGTTCGACCGGAACCAGGGTGAAAAGGAGCGGACGCGTTACGACCTGGAGAGTAGCCGTCTGGCGCTGACTGCAGCGCAGAACCAGGTGATCTCGGACGTGGACAGTGCCTGGGCCGCGTATCTTGCAGCGCAATCGCAATCGGTGCGCTACCGGTCGAAGTATCTTTCCGAGGCGGCACATGTACGCGACAATCTCGAGTTCAGCTATCGCAACGGCAACTCCACCTTGCTCGATTACCTGAGCGCGCTCAGCGACTACCGACTCGTAAATCTCGCCTCCCTCAATGCCAAACTGCAACTTCTACTTTCAATCGAGCAACTCAGCTACGCCGCCCACACGGAGATCAATCCATGAAAAGTATCCATGCGCTGCAACGCATCCCTGCGCCATTCATCTGCGCCGCCGTACTCCTGCTCACCGGCTGCAGGCACGAAGCTCCAACGGTTGAAGCCGAAGAGTCAAAAGTCGGCCTCAAGGTTGAGACAGTTCATTTACAGAGTAGAACCAGCATCCTCGAAATCCCGGGGCGCGTTGAGGCCGAACCCACACATCTGGTCCATATCTACGCTCCGCTCAGCGGACGCCTGATGAATCTTAGGTTGACCGCAGGGCAGGAGGTGGGCAAAGGTCAGCCCATCGCGCTGCTTCAAAGCGGTGACGTGGCGCAGGCACGCGCTGACTTCGACAAAGCGCGAATCGAAGTTCTACGTGCCGACCGTGCTCTCGATCGCGGCAAGCTGCTGGTTGCGCACGAAGTAATGTCGCAGGCCGATTTCCAGGAGTTGACCGCTGTTAGCGCCGCCGCTCACGCCGAACAGGAACGCGCCCGGCAGCGAGTACACGAACTCGGCTTCTCAGAGAATGGCACTACCGATACGACGGAGATCTCGTCTCCGATCAGCGGCACGGTTCTGGACGTAAACACCGCCAGCGGAGAGATGCAGCGCTCACTCGAAACCACAAATGGAATCGCCACGGTCGCCAATCTTGAGACAGTCTGGGTGACCGGCGATCTGTTCGAACGCGACTTCGGCGCGGTGCATCCCCACACGCCCGTGGATATCCTCTTCGCCGCGTATCCGGGTGAGTCGTTCAAGGGAACGATAGCAAATATCGGCGATTCGCTCGATCCTTCTACGCACGCGGTCAAGGTGCGTGTGGTGCTCGCAAATCCTGGGCATCGGCTGAAGCCGGCAATGTTTGCAACCATACGCATCACCCAGCCGCCGCAACCTCGCATCATCGTCCCACTCTCGGCTGTCCTTCACGTCGGCAACTCAACCGGCGTTTACGTTCCGACAGCGCCCGGTAAGTACGACCTCCGCAATGTAACGACCGGAGCCACACACGAAAACCAGATTGAGATCGTCTCCGGGCTTCGGGATGGAGATCGGATAGTAACCGAAGGCGCGGCGTTCCTGCGTGAACCGGTGGCAGACTGACATGGCCGGGTTCATCAACATCCTTCTTCGCTACCGCACCATCGTGCTGATTGTGCTCGCGGCCTCGCTGGCCGCAGGCACATTCGGGGCATTGAAGCTCGACGTCGAAGCCTATCCTGACCCTTCACCACCTCTGGTGGAGATCATTACCCAGAACCCCGCGTGGTCCGCGGAGGAGATCGAGCAGCAGGTTACAGCGCCGATCGAGTTGACGCTGAATGGAACTCCACAACTTGAGCAGATTCGTTCTATCAGCATCTTCGGGCTAAGTGACGTCAAGCTGTACTTCAAGTTTTCGAGCGACCTCTTCCACGATCGCCAGGAGGTGCTGGCCCGTCTGCAGACCCTGCAACTGCCAAACAACCTGCAGCCACAACTCTCGCCATGGTCGCCCACTGGAGAGATATACCGTTATCAACTCACACGCCCCTACTCGCTCAACGATTTGAAAGCGACGCAGGACTGGCTGGTGCGCCGAGAGCTCAAGCAGGTACCCGGAGTGGTCGACATCACAACTTTCGGCGGCACGACCAAGCAGTACCAGGTCGAACCGGACCCGAGCAAGTTACTCACCTACGGAGTGACCTTGCCGCAGCTTTTGACGGCCATACAGAACAGCAACGCCAATGCGGGCGGCAACTATCTTTCCATCGGCGACCAAAACGTCAACGTACGTTCAATCGGACTGCTCAAAAACACCGACGATATCGGCAACGTCGTGGTTGCGGAAAAGAACGGTACTCCCGTTCTCGTGCGTGACGTCGCCCAGGTGAAAGAGGGCTTCCAACCTCGCCTCGGAAAAATTGGGCGAGACGGGCAGGGCGATATTGTCGAAGCGATCGTGCTCTTACAGAAGGAGGAGCAAAGCCTGCCCGCCCTGGAGAGCCTGAAGAAGAAGATTGCCGACTTGAACCGCGGCACTCTGCTTCCACCGGGTATGCACATCAGCACCATCTATGACCGCACCAAACTCATCGATCTAACAACTCACACGGTCAAGCATGTCATTCTCACCGGTCTGTTCCTTGTGACATTGATCCTCCTGCTGATGCTCGGCGACCTTCGTACTACATTGATAGCAGCCGCAACGATTCCTTTCGCCGTACTTTTTGCTTTCTCCATGATGGCGCTCACGGGACACTCCGCCAACCTGATCTCAATCGGGGCCATCGACTTCGGCATTCTCGTCGACGCCTCAATCATTGTGCTGGAGAGTGTCTTCCGCAAACTATCGCGACGCGAGCCAGGCAGCGACGCCGGCCCGGCAATCGTGCAAGGCGTGGAGGACGCCGCACGTCCCGTGCTCTTCTCTACGCTCATCATCCTCGTCGCATTCATCCCGCTGTTCACAATGCAGGGCGTGCCCGGTAAGATCTTCGCTCCGATGTCGGTGACCTACGGCTTCGCGCTAACCGGGGCTCTCATCTTCGCCCTCATCTTCGCGCCTGTGCTCAGTGACGTATTCGCACGCAAGCAGGTTCCCACCACAAGCCCCACTGTCGACCACTCGAGTGACAGTGCACATGACGACGACGGAACCTGGCTGAACCGATTCTTCTCCCGAAATTATGTGCGAGCCCTCGAGCGCGTCCTCCGCACTCAGGCTCTGCCTTGGGGTATAGCCGCCATTGTCCTCGTTGGGGCAATCCTACTGTTCGTTTTCGCCGTAGGCGGTGAGTTCATGCCTCCACTTGAAGAAGGCAACCTCTGGATTCGGGCTACCTTGCCACAAGACATCTCTTTCGAGCGTGCTGCAATGCTGGCCGACCAGCTCCGTTCCGAGGTCAGGCGCTTCCCGGAGGTCACCCAAGTGGTTTCGCAGCTGGGTCGCCCCGACGATGGAACCGACGTGACCACCTTCAATAACATCGAACTCGGCGTCGACCTCAAGCCTGCAAGTGAGTGGCCTGCCAGCGTTCATGGCAACAAGGGGGAGTTGATTGCTCAGATGCAGCGAACCTTCTGGAAATACCCCGGGGTTGTCTTCGGCTTTTCACAAACCATTCAGGATAACGTTGAAGAGGCAATGAGCGGTGTGAAGGGCGAGAACTCCCTCAAGCTCTTTGGCGACAATCTCGGTGAGCTCACACGCATCGCAGATCAGATGCAACAAGTGATGGGACAGGTGCGCGGTGTCGCGGACGCCGGCGTCTTCAAGGTCAATGGCCAGCCCAGCATGGTCATCGATGTCAACCGGGCTCGCGCTGCGCGCTACGGCATAGCACCCGCTGACGTCAACGCTGCCATTCAGGCAGCAGTTGGAGGAGCGGCGATCTCACAGATGATCGAAGGAGACCGCCGCTTCGACATCACCTTACGCTATCCGGAAGAGGATCGTTCCGGCCCCGATGCGGTAGGTCGCATCCTTTTGCAGACGCCGGATGGCGGACGCGTCCCTTTGTCACAGGTCGCCGACATCGCCATCCGAGAAGGTAGCTTCATGATCTATCGCGAAGGCGGCCGGCGCTACATCCCGATCAAGTTCAGCGTGCGCGACCGTGACCTCGCAGCCACCGTCCTGGATTTGCAACAACAGATCCGAACCAGGATCAAGCTTCCGCAGGGCTACTCCTACTCCTGGGCGGGTGAGTTTGACTCGTTACGCAAAGAGCAGGAAAGACTCGCGATCATCATCCCAATCAGCCTCCTGGTTATCTTCCTGCTGCTCTACCTGCAGTTTCAAAGGTGGGGCGACGCCTTGATTGTGCTGGGGATACTACCGTTCTGCGCTACCGGCGGAATCTTCGCGCTTCTGATCACACACACCTCGTTCAGCATTTCCGCCGCAGTCGGCTTCACTTCGCTCATTGGAGTGGCCACGCTTGCTGCCGTTGTCTTCCTCTCAGGAATTCGCCGCATGCAACGCAAGCTCCCTGGCGTTGGCGGCTTGAGGGCAGGAGCACTCGATGAGCTCCGCCCCGTGCTGATGACCTGCCTTGCCGCGGGTTTGGGCTTGCTGCCCGCCGCAGTCGCGAATGGCATTGGCGCACAAGCTCAGCAGCCGCTCGCACGCGTTGTCGTCGGAGGAATGGTCACAACGGCGCTGGCTGTGCTTTTCCTAACGCCTCTGATGGCATCGCGAGCCCGAGCCGGGCGGTTGGTAGGTAAACATGAAGTTGACCCGGCACAAATGCAAACATAGTTAGTGCAAAATCGTCTCTCATAACGATCTGCGCTCCAAATTCTTCTGAGCTTTGTCGTCGAGTGTTTACGCCCTTCCGGGTGTTGGCTATGATGCACTTTTATGGATATGGGAGAAGCCTTGTTGTTAACACGAGCGATCTTGCGGAGCCTCATCACGCGGCACGCTCAACCTCTGGCGCCTTTGAAACGGCCTTGGCCGTGCATACGACTGTTGAGTTTTCTCTTCGTCTTTGCCTGTTTCAGACCTATGACGATTAGGGCCCAGTGCGCCGGCATAGTCTCAACACCCGGCGCTGCCGCTGATTGTGCCGCCCACGCGATTCCCGTGGATACCGTCGCGAAGCTTGACCCGACCCACCCATACACACTCGCAGAGCTGATCGACATCGCGGAACACAACAACCCGCGCACGCGCATCGTCTGGGAGCGCGCCAAGCAGAAGGCCGACGAACTGGGCATCGCAAAAAGTGCATATTACCCCGTGCTTGCAGGGGTTGCGGCCTTCTCCGACCAACGCATCATCGAGCCCTTTCCAAAGCCTCTATCGCCTCGAGGCTACAACATGATCGAAATTCCGGCCATCGTACCCGAAGTAACGCTCGACTACCTCCTCTTTGATTTCGGTAAGCGAGGAGCAAAAGTAGATGCCGCAACCGCCGAGAAGCTTGCCGCCGGCGCCAACTTCATTCAGGCCAATCAGCAGGTAGCCTTCTCCGTAGCCAGCGCATATTACAAGCTGCTCACCCAGCAGGAGCGGCTCGAGGCCGCACAACAGACCTTGAAGACCGCTCAGACGACCCAGGACGCGGCCGAAGCGCAGCTCCTGAACGGCCGCTCCACGCTCCCTGACGTACTGAACGCGCGCGCCGAAACCTCACAAGCCGTCTTCGATCGGGAATCAGCCGACGGCGACGAAAAGATCTCGCGAGTTACTCTAACTGAAACGCTTGGCGTCGAGCCCTCGCCGGACATCATCATCGACGGAGAAAAGACCGCTCCTCTCCCCGACGCCCTGACCATGCCGATCGACGCGCTGATCGCCCGCGCCATGGCGGACCGTCCCGACCTCATGGCGCAAGCCGCGGAGATACGTGCCGCCGATGATGCGATCCGCTCCGCCAAATCCGAGTACTATCCGAAGATCGTTCTCTCTGCCAACGCAGCGCAGACCTCTATCTGGCCCACCGTGGATTACGGCGAACTCGGTAATGCAAGCCAGCCGACATGGTCAGCCGCGCTGACCGTAGAGTGGCGGCTCTTTGACGGAGGCGCGCGCAAGAATGAGGTTGCTGCCGCCAAATCGCAGAAGCGCGCAGCTCAGGACGAGCTCCGCGAGAAGCGCGATCAGACCACGCGTGAGGTCTGGACGGCCTACATCGCCTTCCGCACTGCGCTCCGCAAACAACAGGCTGCCGTGGCGCTCCTCGATTCTGCCAACGCTTCCTATTCGGCCTCGCTCGAGGCCTACAAATTTGGCGTTAAGAACCTCATCGATGTCGTAACAGCTGAAAGGCAGCTGGCGCAGGCCCGTTACTCCAGCGTCTCGGCTCGTTCCCAGCTCTTTCTCGAAGCGGTCGATCTCGAGTTCAGCACCGGCAACTTGCTGCGACCGCAACCACCAGCAACAAAAACATCAACCCCGCAACCCCAGGATGGTCAACCACGATGACACGAAGAACCCTGATCTCCGCTCAACTGATCTGCCTGCTGTGCGCTGGCTGCGGTCGTGCACCGTCAGTCGATATCATTGGCTCTTTCTTCCCCGTCTGGATGGTCTGCCTGACGATCGCCATCGTTCTTACCTCCATCCTGCGGATCGTGTTGCTGCGGTATCAGTTCGAGTCGGAGATCGGACCGGTCGCCCTCTTCTATCCTTCTGTAGTCATCCTGCTTAGCTGCTTACTGTGGTTGATCTTCTTCCGCTAAGGACATCGTATGGATCAAGAGACACAAAGCCCCAATCGCAAACGACTCGGCCAGCGCATCCTCATCGGCGTTGTCGCAGCTGCAACACTCGTCCTTTTGCTGACCATCTATCAGGTTGATCGTCATCCTCGAACCGACGATGCCAACGTATGGGCTAACTTCATCGAAATCGCTCCGGAGGTCAGCGGACGCCTCGTCCAGTTGCCCGTCAAGGACAATGCCTTCGTGAAAACGGGCGGCCTGCTGTTTGTCATCGATCCACGCCCCTACGAGTACGCACTGCAACAGGCATTAGCCGATCAGGAGCTGCTCGAGCAGCAGATCATCGACGAGAGGCGCAAGATCGCCGCTCAGAACAGCGCCGTCCAGGCAGCCGGTGCTGCAGTCCATGTCTCGAAGACCGGAATTCAAACCGCCAGCAGCAGCATCGACCTCTCCAAAGCCGCTGTCACCCGCGCTCAGGCAGCCAAGGCCAGTGCCGAGGCGCGGTTGAAGTACGCGACCAACGACCTGAACCGCATCCAGCCACTGCTGCAGAAGCAGTACGTCACGGTGGACCAGGTCGATCAGGCCAACACCGCCGTACGCATCGCGCAGGGAAACTACGATGAATCCCAGGCCGCTCTGGCTCAGGCACAGGCCTCGCTTGAAGAAGCCGTCCTGCGACACGAACAAGCCGGGAACACAGCCGTCGAGTCGCAGGCCCGGTTGGGCCAGGCCGTCCATACCATTGACCGTGTAGAAACTCTGCAGGCGCAGCGCCCCGCCAAAGCCGCCAAGGTCGACAGCGCACGCCTCGATCTTGAGCGCACCCGCGTCCTCGCTCCCTTCGATGCCTATGTAACCAGCATGAACATCTCCGAGGGTGCCTACGCCCGTCCGGGCAGCCCGCTGTTCACCCTCATCGACACTCGCAACTGGTACGTCATCGCCAACTACCGCGAATCCAAGTTGAAGAACATCCATATCGGATCCCCCGTCGATGTCTATGTGATGGGACACCCAGACCACAGGTTCGAAGGACACGTGGAGAGCATCGGCTACGGCGTCTTCCCTGAAGACGGAAAGGTCGCTGGCGGCCTGCCAAGTATCGAGCGAACGCTCAACTGGGTACATCTGTCCGCGCGGTTTCCAGTCCGTGTGCACATCGACGATCCCGACCCAAACCTGTTCCGCATCGGAGCCACAGCCGTCACGGTCGTGAGGTAGCCCCTATGACCACGATTCTGTCCACCTGGACCGAGCGCGTCCGGCAGGATCTCGAGCCGACACCTGGTCGCTGGAACGGCGCACTGCGCATCGTGCTCGCCTCCGTCATCACACTTCTTCTGGTCATGACGCTGCGCATGCCGTTCGCCGGACTCGGCATGTACTTCGTCTTCCTCATCGGACGCGACTCCCCGGCCGTCTCCTTTCGCTCCAGCACCCTCACGCTGGTCACGCTGGGCGTGGCCGTCGGCGCCGTCCTGGCGGTTGTCATTCTCACCGACAACAATCCCATGGCGCGCGTGCTCGGCATCGCCATCGCCACCTTCCTGGCCAGGATGTTCATGTTGTCGAGTACCGCCCCGGCCCTCGCCTCCAGCTTCGGCTTTATCTTCAGCACGCTCATCGCACTCTGGGAGACCGGCACCCCCGCCGGCCCGCTGGTCAAGGAGATGCTCTACCTGCCGGGCACCATCTCCCTCGCCGTTGTCTCGGTCCTCGCG
>Ga0137377_10004998_pt1 | contig 10537 bp, 9 predicted proteins | sample SagtaG_22_FD_104815 | JGI IMG/M metagenome (GOLD analysis project Ga0137377, IMG submission 104815) | Vadose zone soil microbial communities from Sagehorn Ranch, Mendocino, California, USA - Sage2_L_40_16 metaG | ecosystem: Environmental > Terrestrial > Soil > Vadose zone | place: USA... | reverse complement strand
CAACACTGGCAGTTCGGACTTCGGGTCGTTCCACCGAAAGTGTGACGGTTGCGGCGCAGTTGTGAATTTCCACAGGTTGCCCTTCACCGGGCGGCGCGGCTTTGTTGGCCGCGGGTTCGGGCCCGGCTGCCGATTTGGAATGGAATCCGCCTCGCTGGCTAACGAACTGTTCGTACTTCAGACCAACTACGAAAAGTGCTGACGTGGTCACGGGGCTGCTGGCTTTGATCGCAAGTTGAGGGTTCGGTCCACGCCGCAGCGGCCAGCCATGCGCTGCTCCTTCTCGGCAGTTCTCCAGCGCTCCGACGGGTGGCTAAAGCGGCGAAGCGGTGATCAGTGTGACTGTTCAGAAATCTCGACCGGCGGCGTACTCGTAGCATCAACCGTCGCGACATCGTCTTTCGGCTCGTGGATACCGCGCCCTTTGTTATATTTGATGTAGGCGGCGCTGGCGAAGAAGAGCAGCAGGGCCGTCCACCAAACGAGAAATGTCTTTCTCTCAGGCGACATCGAGAAATCCTCCTCGCAGCGGATCTGGCGGCTGAAGAGGTAACGGATCGTCAGCTGTGGACAACAAGGGCCTGCACCTAAGGGTGACGCAGGCCAGTTGGCACATATGGTGACCATTCCCCGTCCGGGATGGTCGATGGCAAAACTGCGGGGGTTATCGGTGAGTGTCGAGTGGACGCGGTGGCGCGCGGTGAGGTGACGCGGAGGCGGTTGCCGGGGGAATGTTACGGGGATGGATACGGCCGCAATAAGCGCAAGAAAGCGCTCCGCAGCCACGACCCGAAAGCAAAGATCATGACGGCCAATCCCGCGAAAAAGGGTGAGTCATAGGTCACGGGGGGTAGCACGTCCCGAGTGACGTATATGAAGATGGCGACGAACAGCAACAGGGCGAGATAACGCCGCACAGTGCCTTCAAAAGTATCGCTGAACTCAAGAGCGCCATCATGGAATACCTCGAAAACCACAATGCCAACGCAAAGCCCTTTATCTGGACCAAGTCCGCCGGCGAAATCCTCGAAAAAGTCGCCCGGGCGAAACAAGTATTCGAGTCACAGCACTAGCGCCGGTACCTGTCAAAGTTGGCACCCGCCCGACGGGTTCGGTTGCACGCAGGCGCGTCAATCTGACACAGGTGACAAACGGCCGTGAACCCCGCCGGCGGGTTCTCCGACTAGAATCCATGACCTTTACAGGACGGAGGTAGAACTATGACGGGGAAAAGTCATGGGCATTACCTGGCGGAAGCCAACGCTATGAAAGCGCGTACGGGCCAAGGCGAAAAACAGCGCATGACGAAGGACGCGCAGAACTCCATCTCTAAGGATACAGACGAGTTCCTCACTCATCAGGCAAACATGTGGACAAACGCGACGCGGAACACGGAGCTAGCTCTTTGGGAAGCCGAGCACTATTGGGACAAAATCTTTCACGCCAAATCGAAGCCTTCGCAGTTTGAGGAGATTTTGGGAAACCTGATAAACACGCTCCTCCCCATCGCCGCGGAATTTGCAATGTTCGCCGGCGTCCTAAGGATCGCCACGATGACAAAGCGCGATCGAGTGAAGAGTCTGGAGGAACTTGCAACTAATATTTCGAGGAGAAAGGCGGAGAGGCTGGCGAGGGCAAAGAAAGCTCTGAAGAACGCGCAGGAAGAGTTCACGGAGAGAACCGAGACACTGAAGGAAGCGGGAGCACACGCTTCCGTGGAGATCTACAAAGGGGTATCGGAAGGGAACGAAAAAGGGGAGGCACAGGACGAGGAGGAACTTCAGAGTGAAGCCAAGCTGCAATTTATCGAGGACTTACTCGAGCAATGCCGGGAAGCGCGCGACTATATCGAAGAGTGCCGGCATAAGCTCTTCGGAGCTGTCGATAAAGTTACACCAGCAGAGGCCGGCGCCGAGCACGACTGGGTAGTCAAGGAATGGACCCGTCTCATGGGCGGCTTCGCCCAGCCGTATAGAGAGGGAAAGGGAGGGACCCTTAAGCAATTAGCCCTCCTAATTCTCTACGACATGCTCCAGCTGTATTGCAAAAAAAACGTGCGCCTCTATCTTCCCTATCCCGGTCGTCACCAGTTTCCCATATCCAAGGAAAAAGCGCTAGCAATGGCCGAAAAGGAACGGGCTGAGGCCAGTAAACCGCGCTTTGAGAAGGGGTATCTCGTGCCTGTTTTTCCGCATGATGCGGAAAAGAAGGCGCTCACCTTAGTTGAGTTCGACGGTTTTGATCCAGCCCAACGCGCAAAGATATACTACTATGTTGGCCAGATCGAAAATGCCGGTCCCAGCCGGCCCATTTTTAAGGACTGGGTGGACTTGATTAAGGCTTGGAAATTCGCTTCCGGCTGACTGGCGTGGCGCGCGCCAGTCCTGGTGCAGATGAGCGCGATGACGATCATTTGTTTGATTGGGTAAGCAGCCACTGGCTATCACCCGGGCGCCCGCCTAAGCGGGCGCCGCCGACCGCCCTAAAAGTCAAACTTCTACTACCACCCCGGCAGAGCCCGGGGGAACTCCGTTGGTTGTTAGCAGCGCACTGTGCGCTTGTGCGAGAGTGTTGATAAACTCGCTCGCCACCGCCCATGGCTATACGCCCCGTTATTTCCGGAATTGGCCCGACTCAGCCGTCAGCAGCATTCGCCCGAAACGGCGGCTATCTAGGGACAAGCAGCCGTCCCCGCCGATGGAGCACCACGGCCGAATCTGACCCGATGCAGACATTCGCCCGGTCACAGGGTTGTAAGCGTCGGAACCGCAACTGCTTAACCTTGGCGCCTATTGAAGGACTTGTCGGCGAGTACCGTGCTACGGACGTGCTGGCCACTTGACCGGCACAGCCGATGCGTGGCGGGAAGCACGGCGAATTTGACCCGGGCTCGCGCTCTGTCGGGTTTCACGCCGCAGAATTTGACGACCTTGGCCCATTTGGCTGTCTACCGCCATCGTAGCAAAGACAATTTTGCGCGTGATTCTCAGCTACGGCTGCAAGGGCTAACGGTTCATCTCCTTAAGGGCACGGGGGCATTGCCGTCGTACGCGAACCCTCCATCCAGCACTGCCAACTCGATGCAAGACCCGGTATGCTCCCGGGAAGGAAAGCCGGGGAGGATGAATTGAGATACGCCTGCATTGTCCACGCCGTGCTGCTGGCCGCCCTGCCCTGCGTTGCGTCAGCTCAGAAAACCGCATCACCCGAGGTGCTGCGCGTCACCCGTTACACCGACGACGGCAACGAAGGCTCGCTGCGCTTTGCGATCGAAGCGAGCAACCGCGCGCCGGGACGCTATCGCATCGAGATCGAAGCGGTGGGCAGCGCGCCCTATGTGATCAGGCCCAACGGGCCGCTGCCGCCCGTCAAGGGCCCGGCGAGCATCGAAGGGGTCTCGTGGAAGAAGACCGGCGAATTCATCGTTCTCGACGGCACGGGCTACGTCGAGGACAAGGGGCCGCAGACCTGTCCGGGCGCGGTGCCGGGGCAGTTCGGCGCCAACGTGCGCACTACCTCCTATCCGGGAGTCGCGCTGATCGACACCAACGGCGTCGACATTTCCGGGCTCGACATTCGCAACTTCTGCATCGGCATCCTCATTCATCGTTCGAGCGGCAACGTCGTTCACGACAACCGCATCGTTGCCAATCGCGGCGGCGCCGGCGTGCTCATTACCGGCGACGACGGCAATGGCGGCTCGACCGCAACCACGACGCTGCACAACAAGGTGCTGCGCAACGAGTTTCTCGACAATGGCGATGGGGCTGAGCTCACCCGCGGCGCCGCCTTCAATCTCGTCGCCGACAACATGTTCCGCTCGACGCCCGCCAACAAGGAGCCGTCGCAAGGCATCGAGATTCTCGAAGGCCACGACAACGTGCTCACCGGCAACCGCTTTGAAGGCTATTCCGACGGCGTGCAGATCAACCGCGGCAACCGCAACTATCTCGGCTACAATGTGTTCACTGACAACACGCTCGGCCTCTCGCTCTCCGGACACGGCAACATGATCGACGGTAACACCGTCTACCGCAACAAGGTTGGCATCGCGGTGCGGCCGACCGCAACCGGCACGATGGTGCGGCTGCAGCGCAACTCGGTCTACGAGAACGGCCGCGACATCTCCCGCTGCTTTGCCGGCGGCAGCTGCGACCCCGATCTGCGACGCGGCGGCATCGTGCTCGGCACGCCCGGCCCCGAGCACGCCCGCTATGTCGGCCCGCGCGGCATCGGCGTCGTGGTCAAGCCCGAAAGCCTCGCAAGGATTTGCCCGGACAGCGCGCCCAACTGCCAGCCGCCGCCGAACGGCGGCATCGCACCGCCGACGATCGAGCGCGTGCAACGGCGGGGCAACGAGGTCGTCGTGCAAGGACGTGTTGAGGGCACGCCAAGTTCGCGGTTCACGATCGAGGTGTTCGCCAACCGCCAGGCCGGAGGCGCGGAAGGTGAGATCTTCCTTGCCGACGCAAGCGTCGCCTCCGATGCGGCCGGCCGCGCCGCCTTCTCGCTGACCATCCCGGTGACGCTGCACGCCGCCGTGCCGCCGTCCTTCACCGCGACGGTGACTTCAAGCGAAGGCGGCACATCGGAGTTCAGCAAGCCGGTGGCGTTGGAAGAGTGACGACTGGGACCGCTACTTCACCACCAGTACCGGGCATTGAGCGAGCTGCATGATGCGATTGGTCCGACTTCCCATCAGCCGCTCGTATATCGCCGAATGTGGCTTTGCCCCGATGATCAGCAAGTCGACCTTGAGCTCGGCAGCAAGTTCGATGATGTCGCGCACTGCGTGCCCGGCGAGGACATGTGTGTGAAGCTTGACCTGACTTTGGTCCGCCATCGCGCGGGCGCGTTGAAGGACCTTGTGGAAACGCCGCGCTGCTGTGCCAGTTTCCTCTCGAATCTCTTCGCTGAATTCCAGTATGTGGTCAATCTCTTCCACCGAGACCATGTGGAGATCGGAGCTGTTTTGCCTAGCTATAGCCAGCGCCAGTTCAAGTGCATGAAAAGCAGGTTCCGAGCCGTCATTGGCGTGGAGGATTTTGCCGAACATCCCGCCTCTCCCGGTCGCTGGCTAGCCCTTCGATTCTCGGCCAAAACGTTGCTAGCGCGCGTTGTACTCCCTTTTGTTTCAGGCAGCGAGAGCAAATGTATTCGCTGCTTCGTTCGATGTCTGTGTATCGATCTCGGCATGACGGATGGCTTTTCCAGAATCAGATCGCGAGGGTCTTGGCGCCGCCATTCCCCTGCGAAGACCGCCTATTTCGCCCGTCCCATGGCCCGCATGGTCTGTTCAACGCTCAACGCCGACGCTTGATATGCCTTCGAAATGATTTGTAATAATCGCTGGCCCGAGGAGGGATCGACCCTGAGTTTCCCGGCTTCGGCGTCTGCCAGGAAGGCCGGATCGCGCAGCATCTCATCGAAGGCCCGCTGCAGCGCGAGGACGCGGTCGACCGGCACTTGTGGTGGCGCCACGAAGGGGCGGCCGAGCATTGCCCGCGCAAAGAACAGCTCCAACGTTTCGCGCTCCTTTTCCGAGTGTGCGAAGTCGATCCCGGACGGCACGTCGTGGAGACGCGGATCGGGATCGAGTGCGGCTTCCAACAGGACGTTGAGCTGGTTGGCGCGGAACAGAGTTCCGCGAGCAAGGGAATCATAGGCAAGACACACGCCCTGCACCTCGTTTCGCTCCATGGCGAGCTGTATCTCATGCGATCCCTGATAGCCACGCACCACTTTGAACTTCATGCCGACAATCGCCGACAGGACCTCCGGATAGGTGGCGGTGTCAGCTCCAGAACCGGTCGCCCCAACCTTCAGTTCGCGCCTGAAAAGGTCGTGCATCGTCTTAACTGCGGCGTCCTTGCGCGCCGCGCAAACCGTAGTGTCGCGATTGGGACTGCCGATCCAATTCAGCTTGAGGGCGTCAAACTGGGCGCCTTGTCCGCCAAGCAACGGTTCGAATGGAATGCCGCGGTTGATCATCCCGATGACCGTGCCGTCCCTTGGTGCAACATTGTAGAGCCGGTTGGCCACCAACAATCCGGCACCGCCCGCCACATTCTGCGGTACGACCGTGGGCTGACCCGGAATATGCCTACCCATGTGCCTTGCAATGAGGCGGCCCCATAGGTCATCGTCGCCGCCGACCCCGAATCCGATGAGCAGATTGACATTCCTGCCCTTTAAGAATTCAGCTGGCGTCTGCGCGATCGCAGCATTCGTCGCTGCATTCAGCAAAAGGCCTGCGCAAAGCGCGCGTGTGGCGACGCGAAACTGGTGCGGCGGTGTTCTGCACAAATCAGTCACGAATGTTCTGCAGGAACCACTCGGTCGGAATTTCACGGCCTTTGCGTTGCTTCACCGCTTGTTCATAAACCCAGCCGCCGACCGCGGAGAACTGCAGTCCTTGATTGCCGACGTTGCGGTAAAACGTGATTTGGTCGCGCCCTGTGCGTCCCTTGCATTTGCCAGACGCAAGATCCGCAAAATCCGGCTTGTCGCCGCCGCTGCCCCGATCCGCGAATTCCGGGCTGTCGCCGCCAAAACCGGGCTGCGGATTCCTCTCAGGGATCCGCTTCATCTCCTCGACGGTGCCGCCGATGAACGCCGCCGGTGACAAGCCTCGCTCCGCCTGGAACCGCTCTGTTTGCTTCATCTGCAGACCGGCGGTCCCCTGCCGCACGACCACATCGAACCGGGCCATGACGGCATCAGGCATTTCGCGCCGTCCCAAATTGGTCACATGCATGCCCTTCTCGATCCAGTCGGCATCGTAAACCGGCCGCATACTGTTGGTGCAAGAGGACAAGATGTCGGCGCGACGAACAGCTTCGCGCGGATCATCGACAGCGCGGACCTCAATATTGAGCCGTCGGGACATTTCTTCCGCGTAGGCCTCGCGATGTGCTGGGGTCGGACTATATACCTTGCAAAGGCGCACGTCGCGAACGCTTTTGAATGCCTCCAAAAATGTCCGTGCCATGCCGCCCGAGCCGAGCATGCCGACAACATGGGAATCCTCGCGCGCGAGATATTTCGCGCCGATGCCGGCGCCGCCGCCGACACGGAAATGTTGCAGCACACCGTCGTTGATGAAGGCGAGCGGTTCGCCGTTGCGGGTGGAGAGAAGGAAGATCAGGCCGCAATAGCTGCCAGGTTCGCGGCAGTATTTCTCCTCTGTCCAGTTGCCGTTGTGGTCTCTCGGCCAGGTGATGATATCGGACTTCATGCGGATCGCAAAGAAGCCGTCGTTCGCGCCCTCCATGGTGCCCCAGCGGAAATAGCCGTCCGCGCGCTCGCAGGGAAAGTACATGTCAATGCGCGGCCGGAGGATCGCGCCACCGGTCGCGAGCTTGCGGAACGCCTCCTCCTGCACGCGGATGCAGTCGTCCATCGTGAGGAGCTGCGACACGAGCGCGTTGTCGATGATGAGCATGGGCGTTTCCCGGCGAATGTCGTAAAGGTCTTAGCGGGGCTGCGGGCAATGTGGCAGCCACACGGACCGGGCACTTTTTGACCGCGTCGGTCCAGCCGCGATAGCACGGGCAAAGAGGGAGAACAATCAGGGTAGTCGTCTGCGCTGGGCGTTGCCACTCACGCTTGCCGTGAGCGCGATCGTCGCGGCGGCCGGCAGCGCCGCCGTACAATCGATCGAGCAGTTCTAGCGAGGCTGGGCGCCGCCAGCGGTCCAATGACAGCCGATTTGCAGGTTTTTGGCCCGACGTCCACCCGAGCGACTCAGGCACGGCAACGGTGTTCTCGCCGAACGCTGCCGTGATCAGGACCATTTCGTCGATCCTGTTGTCGTGAACGCCTACATGGAGCCCTTTAGCTCCTGGTGTGGGCAGAGTCTGCTTGTGGCCCATCTCTGCCGTCGGAGCCATCTGCGCGCAACGACAGCTATCTGGGGATAAGCTGCCATCAGCGGCGATCGTGCGCGACGGTCGAAAATGACCCAGAACGGACCTCGCCCTCATACTGGTGCGAAATTCAAGAAGTTCGCACCAGTGGGGAAGTCAGCCTGTCAGCGATTTATTGGGATTTTTGGCCGCGTTGCCGGCGCTTCGGGTCCGGCCGGAGTTGGTTCGTTAAGCCCCTCTCCCTGAAGAGCTTGCCGAATCGCGATCTCAACCGGTGAATAGGCGCCGTCCTCCCTCTCGAGCCGGATCGGTTCTGCCGGATGCAGCGGTGGCTGCGCCACGAACCGGGGCGCCGTGCCCTGGTGCCGCTGGGCGGCGTGGACGAGGAAGGGATGGCACAGGTAGACGGTGCCCGCGTCGCCGGTCGCCAGCGCCTCCGGCCGGCCGGCGCCCATCTGATCCGGTACCATATCCCAGTCTGACATCCCTGCCTCGCCAGCCGGCGCGAGGAAGGGCGCCATGTCGATGTGCGATCCGACCCGTATCCGCGTCGGGGCGTCCCGCGGCCCGACGTCGGAAAACAGGAACAGCATCAGCAGGGCCCGGCCACGCGACCTCACGTTTGCGCGCCACGCCGAAAAATCGCTCCGCTCGTTCGGATCGCCGCCATCGGGGGGAAAGCTCTTATCGATATGCCAGCCATCGTCGCCGGGATCGCCGGGATGCGGGAAACGCACGGCAAAGGTGCCCCCGAAGCCCGCACCGAGCCGCCAGCGTCCCTTGCCGACGACCTGGTCGAACGCGGCGTGAAGCACCGGCGTGCGCTCCGCCTTCAGGAACGGCGCGTCCTTGTAGCCGGAGAGCCGGATCACCGGTTTCGTCCACGTCGCCGAATTGTGGGGATCACAGCCGGTGTCCCGCCACAGGATGGCGCGGGCCTCGTCCGCAAGCTCGCGCGGAAACGCCCGGTCAATCCGGACGAATCCGTCTTGAATGAATTGCTGTATCTGGTCGTCGCTGAGCGCGCGCATCGAGTCATGTTCATCGGCAGGCATGAATATCCTCATATCGCTCTACGCCGGTCACCCATCGCCGCGCGATGCAACGTTGGTGCGGCTCATTTGGTCCAGGAGTGTCGGACGGCCGGGCGGCTGCCCAGCACGCTCTCGTCTTCCGCCCGCTCGAAGCAGGCGCCGCTGTTAACGGCTGAGGAAGAAGACCGAAGCCATATCGGATGTGCGGATCATCATGACGCTTCAGCGTAGCACAGATAGATTTGAAGGATCAATGCACGACCTGAGGCCGGCAATAAGTGCAAGACTCAAAGACAGGAGTCCGCATCTGGCCCGACTCTGCCGTCAGCAGCATCCGCCCGGCACGGCAGTTATCTGGGGATAACCTGCCGCCAACTGCGATAGGGCATGACGGCAGTCCGAGCGATCCGCTGCTGGTGCATGCGAGGAACGGGACCGCCTGGGCGCATTTCCTTGCCGGCCGATATGACGAGGCCCCGTCCTGGGCCGAACGGGTGTTGCAGGAAGACCACACCACAAGCCGGCGCTGCGTGTCTCTGCGGCGACCAAAGTGCGCCTTGGAATGAGGAACGATGCGCGTAAAGTCATCGCGCGGCGTCACGCCCTTTGCTTCCGATAACTCCTATTCCAGGAAGCAAAAAAAGCGGGCCGTGGTCGATCAGGTGACGACGTTCCACTTCAGAACACGCGCGTCATGACATGCTGAAAGCTGTCGGCCCCCCCTCATCTAGGGGTAGTATTCCGAAGTGCCTTGGTTCTCTCAGACGATAGCCTCTGCCTTCCTTCACCAAATCCCCCGTGCACCGTACCGGACGACGCTCATCGTGAGCTTGAATTGCTCGACTGTAGGCCTCTGTGCCAAGCCGCAGGACGATCCGACGCAGGTTCCCTTCAAGGCTGGCCTCTATCGTGACATCGCCTTCTGTAGCCTCCCGGTCGCGGTCGAGGCGTGTCACGAAGCCTTCAATTTCGACATCTTCGAACGGTGCAATTTCGCGAAACTGTCGTGCCGCCTCCTCAATAAATTGAATGCTGTCATTGCCAAGAACTACTCTTGACGGGGTTTTGCCACCAACCGGGCGTGTTCGAGACCAAGAAACCTGAATATCTAATCCGTCTCCGGGGCTGACAGCGGAGAGTCCGACCACGGCATCGCAAAGGTTGGCCGATACGCCTTTGAGCACCGCTCTTTGGAAGGACGTCATGTCGCCACCAACTGCTGCGTCCTGACTAGCTCGCTGGAGAGCCGCTAGCGCATTCATAAGCGTGAGCGTCACCAATCGCTCGTAGGGGTCTTCGGGCTCGACGGGAAGAAGAGTGCCTTGCGCCGGACGAAGTTCGGGCGGAACTGGCGAGAGAATCGTGAGCACGTAACTGCCGCGTTCCGTCTGACCCATTCGCACGCGTCCGAGGTACTCCATGGCCTGCTGCGCTTTCCGCTTCGCAAAAAAGGGGCGCTTGTCAATGGCGGCGCAAGCCGCGGCCAAAACCATGTCTCGACTGCATTCAACAAAGGCCACAGCTTTATCAAGAGGCAGCGTCCCGTTCTCCGTGTCCCGGCGTGGGGCACGCACACGGACTAGATCGGCGGTGGTCGTCTCTATGTCCCGCAGCACATCTAGCTGGGACCGCCTT